>JACCDU010958223.1_pt1 | contig 15244 bp, 13 predicted proteins | sample 7446081 | NCBI WGS metagenome assembly JACCDU01 (sample SAMN15323447, study PRJNA562643) | freshwater metagenome | isolation source: river surface water | place: USA:Blue River Watershed | collected 2017-08-17
CAGGGAGTGACTGTGGAACAGACCCCTTTGGGAACCGAATAACGGTTGGGGCGTCAGTTACTTGGGTTGCCTCACGCAGCTCTTCGCGAAGCGTTGCCTCGTCACGCGGTGCGGCAATTCTGATGCCAGGTACGACCTGAAGTATCGACAAATCCCAAACGCCGTGATGGCTTGCACCATCCGGGCCAGTGATACCGGCCCGGTCCAGGATGAATGTGACGCCAGCCTTGTGGAGCGCGACATCCATCAACAGCTGGTCAAAGGCGCGATTTAGGAATGTTGAGTAGATGGCAACAACTGGGTGGAGTCCCCCGTAAGCCATGCCCGCAGCTGAGGCAACAGCGTGCTGTTCGGCAATACCAACGTCAAACACCCGATCTGGGAATCGTGCTGCAAATTTGTGAAGGCCAACAGGAATCAACATTGCACCTGTGATACCTACGAGCTTTGAGTTCTCCTCGGCAAGCTGGGTAATTTCATCCGCGAACACCCCGGTCCAGCTCGTGCCGGACGAGGACTTGATGGGAAGCCCCGACTCAGGGTTAATTTGTCCAACCGCGTGGAATTGGTCAGCTTCATCACTTGTGGCCGGGTCATAGCCCTTGCCCTTCTGGGTGATGGTATGAACGATAACCGGTGCTTTGAAATTCTTAGCCTGGATGAGTGCTTCTTCAAGAGCTACCAGGTTGTGGCCATCGATGGGTCCGATGTATTTGATGTCTAAGTTTGGAAAAATGCCGCTTGGTGCGTTTGCGGTAACAATCGATTGCCCCGCCGCATGAGCAGCCTTGAACAGCAATCTTCCAGGAAGGCCGAACTTCTCAAAGATTGCCTTAGAAAGGGTGTAGCCCTTTCGGTACCAGCCCTCAGTTCGGATTGAGTTCAAAGTCTTGGCTAGACCACCGATGGTTGGAGCGTATGAGCGGCCGTTGTCATTTACGACGATCACTAGATTGCGGTCGTTATCGTGACTGATGTTGTTTAGGGCTTCCCAAGCCATTCCGCCTGTGAGCGCGCCATCGCCAATAACGGCTACAACGTGGCGGTCCGAGCCCTCTGACTTATAAGCCCTTGAGATGCCGTCAGCCCAAGAAAGCGAGCTTGAAGCATGTGAAGACTCAACGATGTCGTGTTCGGACTCAGCGCGCTGCGGGTAGCCAGCAATTCCATCTTTCTGACGAAGTCGCGAAAAGTCCTGTCGACCAGTTAGTAGCTTGTGAACATAAGACTGGTGCCCAGTGTCAAACACAACAGAGTCACGTGGGGAGTCGAAGACTCGATGAATCGCGATTGTGGTTTCAACCACACCAAGGTTCGGTCCCAGGTGCCCACCTGTTTTCGAAACTGACTCGATCAGATAGTCACGAATTTCCTGAGCGAGTATTGGAAGTTCAGCCGAGGACAACTTTTTCAGGTCCTCGGGCCCCCTCACCCTTTTCAGCAACTCCATAGTGAACTAAACCGTTTGTCGGTCCTTTGGATTCCTACGCAACCAATGAACGAAGGACATACTGCAAGATTCCTCCGTTTCGGTAGTAGTCAGCTTCTCCCGGGGTGTCGATTCTCACAACGGCATCAAACTCAACCACTGGCTTGCCAGCAGGTGAATGCGCCGATGGCTTTGCAACCACACGAACAGTCTTCGGAGTCACCCCGTCGTTTAGCTTCTCGATGCCAGTGACATCGAAAACCTCGGTTCCGTCAAGTCCCAACGAGTCAGCCGTTTTGCCAGCAGGGAATTGCAGTGGGAGTACACCCATACCGATTAGGTTGCTGCGGTGAATGCGCTCGAAGCTCTCCGCAATGACGACCCTGATACCAAGCAAGGAAGTTCCCTTGGCTGCCCAGTCTCGAGATGAGCCAGAACCATACTCCTTACCGGCCAGGGCGACCAGTGGCGTACCTTCAGCCTTGTAGCTTTCTGAGGCGTCAAAGATGAAGCTCTGCTCGCCTGCCGCGGTTGTGAAGTCGCGGGTGTAGCTGCCCTCAACATTGTCAAGCAACTGGTTGCGCAGACGAATGTTCGCAAAGGTTCCACGAATCATGATTTCGTGGTTTCCGCGGCGTGAACCATAGGAGTTGAAGTCAACCCTTGAAACTCCGCGCTCGGCCAAGTACTTGCCAGCTGGAGAGTCTGCCTTGATCGAGCCTGCAGGTGAAATGTGGTCGGTAGTAACCGAATCTCCCAGCTTCACGAGCACTCGAGCCCCGGTCACATCAGTGACGGGAGTCGTTTCAAGCTTCATGTTGTCGAAGTAAGGAGCCTTCTTGACGTAGGTGGAGTTCTCATCCCAGGTGAAGGTTGCACCCTTAGGGGTCGGTAGCGAACGCCAGCGCTCGTCACCATCAAAGACCGATGCGTACTGAGTCGTAAACATCTCTGAGTTGATTGAAGAGTCGATAGTTGACTGCACCTCAGCTGGTGTTGGCCAAATATCCTTCAGGAAGACGTCCTGACCGGCTTGGTCCTGACCTAGCGGCTGGGCATCGAAGTCGAAGTCCATGGTTCCGGCAAGTGAGTAGGCGATGACTAGTGGCGGTGAAGCCAGGTAGTTCATTTTCACATCTGGGTTGATGCGACCCTCGAAGTTACGGTTTCCCGAAAGGACTGCGGTTACTGCAAGGTCGTTCTCCTGAACAGCCTTAGAGATTTCCTCATCGAGCGGTCCTGAGTTTCCGATACAGGTGGTGCAGCCATAGCCAACAAGGTTGAACCCAAGTGCATTCAAAGACTCCGTCAATCCAGCCTTCTCGTAGTACTCAGTAACCACCTTTGAGCCTGGAGCCAAAGAGGTCTTGACCCAAGGCTTGGCCTTTAGACCCTTTGCGACAGCCTTCTTGGCAAGCAGGCCAGCAGCCAGCATCACCGAAGGGTTCGAGGTGTTGGTGCAGGAGGTGATGGAAGCGATTGTTACGGCACCGTGGTCAATGCTGTAGTCCTGCCCAGAGACTTTGGTTGGCTGGGAGTGTGTCGAGGCATAAGCGCCCAAGTCCTTGGCGAAGGACTCCTTTGACTTCGACAGTTCGATTCGGTCCTGAGGTCGCTTTGGACCGGCGATGGAAGGGACCACGGTTGATAGGTCTAGCTCTAGGTACTCAGAGTAGGTGGGCTCAATGCTTGGGTTGTGCCAAAGGCCCTGAGCCTTTGTGTAGGCCTCAACCAGAGCGATCTGCTCCTCGGTTCTTCCAGTCACACGGAGGTAGTCAAGGGTGACTTCGTCAATTGGGAAGATTGCCACGGTAGAACCGAACTCAGGCGACATGTTTCCGATGGTCGCACGGTTAGCAAGTGGCACCTTCGAGACGCTTGCACCATAGAACTCAACAAACTTTCCAACCACACCGTGCTTGCGCAACATCTCGGTGATGGTCAACACGACATCGGTTGCAGTCGCGCCGGTAGGGATTTGACCTGTGAGCTTGAAGCCAACGACCTTCGGGATGAGCATGGAAACTGGCTGTCCAAGCATTGCAGCCTCGGCTTCAATGCCACCAACGCCCCAGCCCAATACTCCGAGACCGTTAACCATGGTGGTGTGCGAGTCGGTGCCCACGCAGGAGTCTGGGTAGGCAACGAGTTCGCCGTTTACCTCACGGGTCATAACTGTTCTCGCCAGGTACTCAATGTTGACCTGGTGAACGATTCCAGTGCCAGGAGGAACTACCTTGAAGTTGTCAAAGGCCGTCTGTCCCCAACGCAAGAACTGGTAACGCTCGCCATTGCGCTGGTACTCAAACTCAACGTTGCGCTCTGCAGCATCAGCACTACCGGCTACATCGATGACTACGGAGTGGTCAATAACCATCTCAGCTGGAGCTAGTGGGTTGATCTGCTGAGGGTTTCCACCGAGCTCAACAACCGCTTCACGCATGGTGGCAAGGTCAACAACACATGGAACTCCCGTGAAGTCCTGCATGATCACGCGGGCTGGGGTGAACTGGATTTCTGTGTCAGGCTCAGCCTTTGGGTCCCAATTCACAAGTGCATCAACGTGCGCCTTCGTAACGTTCGCGCCGTCTTCAGTGCGCAGCATGTTCTCCAAGAGAATCTTCAGGCTGTAAGGCAGGCGCTCTGCGCCTAGCTTTGACATGTCGTAGTACTTATAGGTCTTGCCCGAAACGTTTAGGTCGCTTGCGCTAAAGGTCTTGCTCATCTTTGGAACCCTCCAGAATTCATTGGACTAATCTACCGCTTTACCGGGTGCTAATTTTCGAAGCATGACCCATGTCAGAGCCAAAAGACCTGCGTATGCTGGCGCACCCATCACGGCTCTACTGGCGGCCAGAAGCTCTACCTGGTTGGTGAAGTAAAGCGGAAGCTGGACAGCGAGTCTCAGAGAGAAGAATCCAACCCACATCAGCGTGATAACGGTGAACTTCCGCTTTAGTGACTTGTCCTTACGCCATCCATTGAGGCCAAACAACAGTTGACCCACATAGCCCATAATCGGGTGGCCGATAAGAACTGATGCCAGTAAAACAGACCCGTAGCTTGCATTGGTGATGAAACCAGGCACGAAGTAGTCCGCTGCTGACCCGCCATCGCGAAGCGCTAAGAATGCTGCGAATCCAACCGCCACAAGACCAACTACCGCTTGGGTAAGGGCCTTGCGCTGCAGCAGTCGATAAAGAATGAAGCAAACTGAGATCCCAACTGCCACTATCACTGCAGGAAGAGCTTGCTTGGAAAAAGCGAAGACTATTGAAAAAGAGAATGCCGGCAAAACAGCCTCAGCAATTCCCAGCGGTCCGCCTATGGCTGTGAGCAGCGATTCTTTACTCAGGTCGAAGCCCTGCTCGGACTTTGATAACCCAAGCTTCTTTGCTACGCCGTCCTGATTACTCATTGCCAACTGGGAGGGTGATTGGAAGGAGGTCTCCTGGAGGCAGCGGCAGCTCTCCGCGGCTTACAGCAACAGATCTGAACAGCGCCACCAGGCTTAGGTAGCGGGCCTCCGAGTAAAGCTCCGGACCTGTCAGAACACCCCTGAGGAACCACTTCGGGCCGTCAACTCCAATGAAGCGTGACTCGCGAAGCATTTTTTGCCCGTTCTCAGTCACAGTTGTCTGTACTCGGAGCTCTGGACCCAGGGCACCCTGAATCTGGTCCGCCAACCCGCCTTGGGCTTTGACTCCCTCTTCAATGGCTCCCATTGCCGCAGCCCAAAGCCCATCGACTTTGCTCGCAGCAAAGGCTTGGAGCTGGATTCTGTGGCCGGCTGTCTCAAGAGTGATGGACACGATTCGCTTGGTTGAGTCCTCAACATCCGCCTTGATTGCCACCTCGGGCTGGGGTGAGACCCTTATTGAACCGAAGTCTAGGTATGGTGCTAACAGGCCGATTTCCGAAACATCAAAAGGTCCGTTTTCCGCTCTGTCCGGCGGGCTTAGCTTTTCCATGATCGCTACCTTCTCCCCGACGAGCCGAAGCCAGTTTCGCCTCGCGCGCTCTCTGGAAGCTCGGTGACGGCGTGAAAAGTAGCTCGCTCTACCTTCTGGAAAAGTAGCTGCGCAATCCTGTCCCCACGAACTATCTCAAAGGGTTCTTTTGAAGTGTTTATGAGAGTGACCATGAGCTCTCCGCGGTATCCGGCATCAACGGTGCCGGGTGTGTTGAGAACCGTGATGCCATGCTTTGCCGCCAGACCCGATCTCGGGTGAACAAGACCGACGAATCCGTCCGGCATGGCAATCTTTACGCCAGTTTTCACCAAGGCCCGAGCCCCGGGCTCTAGCGTCAGGGATTCTGTTGAACGCAAGTCTGCGCCTGCATCTCCAGGCTTTGCATAACTCGGTTCGAAACCTGGCTCAGCGATGATCAGAACGTCTAGGGGCATCCCAAGAGCGTAATCTATGAACGTGTCTAAGCCAATTTTTGAAGAACGCCTGTCTCCATCTGTGTCAATTGTCTTGGCGCTCTCGTTGTCAGGCCCAATGGTTCTGCTCTCTGCACTTCCATTTGGGACGACACTGGCATTCACTCTGGCGGTTGTTGTCCCCGCATCTCTCATAGCTGGAGCTTTTGCACTTGCACCAGTGATTAGGGTTGACCAGTCATTCACCAGGGGAAATATGTCTCTTCCGCTTGATGTTTTGGGTGAAGCGGAGATTTTTGAAGGTGAGAATGCCCGCTTGGAGCGAGGGCCAAAGCTTGATGCCAGGGCTCGTTTAGCCATACGCGGAGACGTGGATCCGGTTGTGAAGATTCAGGTCAAGGACGAGCTAGATCCAACGCCCTACATTCTTGTTTCGACTCGAAAGCCTAAGGAGCTAGTCGCTGCACTCCGTGCAGATAGGGCCTAGCTTGGTTTTTGAGGCCCTCTGGTTCAAAGGCTTGACCAAGAAGCAGAACATACAGGTGAATTCGTTCTCCTGCAGCGGCAGGATAACAACTTCGAGTTCTTCGTTTACGACGTCAGGAATGCTGAAGGAATCTACGTTGTCAACGTCATCCTCGGACAGTGATGGCTTGGAAGGAATGCGCTCTTTGATTGCGTCTAGCGACTCGGTATCGTCGTCGGTTTTTCTTTGAGCATCGTAGTCAGTTGCCATGGGTGCTCCTTCCTTCTCGGCGTGAATCATGCCTCACGAACCTGACAATTGCAAACCAGGCTCGCCGCATTTGTGAAACCCTGAGCAAACTCACCGACTGATTTGCAGGGTTGCGCCTGAAATAAATGCCACACTCACGGTTAGAGGTGCAGATTATGGAACTTAGGTTTGTGAACCGCGAGGGTGAAACCCTTGTCTTCGAGACCATCGACGGGCAGCGTCTTAGAGCCCAACTCGATGACGTTTTGCGCGAGGCCGTTCGTCGAACCAATCTTCCCGTGAGCCAAGGTGTTAGCCCCAGAGAAGTTCAGGCTGCAATTCGTTCAGGTGAGTCACTCGCTGCCTTAGCTGCGCGGCTTGGCGTGCCAGAGGACACCATCGAGCCATTTGCATCACCGATTCTCGATGAACTTCGATTTGTTCTGCAGACAGCCCTAACCACCATGCTGAGCTCGAATGACCGCATGCGCTCCTTTAGGGATTTGGTGGATGCCGTTTACCCGGCGGCTGAGTTTGCAATCCGCAAAGAGGACAATCAATGGATTTTGGAGTCCGGCAACTCGCTCAAGTGGACCTTTGATCCAAAGAGTCGACTAATTGAGCCAATCTCTGCGGCTGCCAAAGAGCTAGCCAAGAGCTTCAACACTGATCGCGAAGTTATTCGCCCTGCTAAACCTGTGGTCGAGCCACGAGTCGTGCAGGCGGTTCAAGAGTTGGAACCAGAACCAGAAGTCGAGCCTGAAAACCAGGGGGCTTCCGTTCATGACCTAGTTCAAGAGCTTCGAGCCCGAAGAAACCCAGAGGAGATCAAGCCAGCTAGCGCTAAAGGCCGCGCTTCACTCCCAAGCTGGGACGAGATTGTTCTCGGAACTGGCGGACTAGACCCCGACGCGAATGAGCGGGATCTTTAGCTCAGCTGAGCTCATGGCTCCGTGGTGGGCCAACATCCGATAGCTTTTGGGCTTCGAGAAGCCCTGGTGGTAAAGCGTGAAGTCAGCTTTGGCAATCAAAACAAGCTCGGGTAGTCGCTCCAGTGCCTGGGGACCAAAATCTCCGTACCAGCCACTTAGCTCCTGGGGTGTGTAGGTGCTGAAGAAGCGGCTCTCCCCCAGTGCGCGCCTTGCCTCAGCGGCGCTATCGCGGTCCTTGAGATAAACAAGGCTTGTCCGAGTATCCCCACCAAAGAAATCCAAGCCCAGGGTGTCCAGAGTCTCAGAGAGCTCAATCTTCTGGTCTTCTGGCGAATCGATCATCCCGTGGTCAGCAGTGATGATGAGTCCTGCGTCTTTGGGCAAGAGCTTCACAAGGCGGTCGATTTCTGCGGCAAGGACCTCCAGTTGCAAAGCCCAGCCTGGGGATTGCCAGCCATTCACATGGCCATACTTGTCAAGCTCTGGGACGTAGAGGTAACTGATTGAATCGTCGGGTTGCTCGAGGAGTTCTATTGCCTTGTCGAACCGCTTACGAAGGTCATCTACCCCATGAAACTTGGCCTTGCGCATGGTTGCTTGAGTAAAGCCGGTGCTTCGATACTCCTCTGCCGCAATTACATTGCAGGCAACCCCTCTATTACTAGCGAGTTCTGAGACAGTCTGATTTGGTTGCCAAAGCGCGGCATCAGTTTGTTCATTCCAGCCATTGAGAAGATTCAATCGCTGGCTAAAGGCTCGGTCCTGAACTACATGCCCGATGAAGCCGTGTTGGCCCGGCATCAATCCCGTTGCGAACCCTGCGATGTTAGAACTTGTGGTGGCGGGAAATGCAGCAAATGCGGTTCCTCCGGCAGTGATTTCTCTCGCCAGCCATGGGGCATGCCCGGCCCGAGCCAGAACGTTTTCAGCTCCCATGCCATCGACAAGCAACACAAGCACCTTGCGCTTGGGCTTTAGTCCGAGGGTAGATCTTTCACCAGTGACTGCGCTAAGAGCTGAAGTGAACACGTGCCGAAGGCTCCCGAGAGCTTTGGGTCTTGGCGGTAAAGTCGAGTTCACCGAAGAAGTTTTACACATTGGGAATCATGTCAAACACCAACGAACGCATTGTCGACGTCGACGTCGGTAAGGAAATGCGCGAAAGCTTCTTGGAATACTCCTACTCAGTGATCTACTCTCGCGCTCTTCCTGATGCCAGGGATGGCCTCAAGCCAGTGCAGAGGCGCATCGTTTACCAAATGGGTGAAATGGGACTTCGCCCAGATAGAGGGCACGTAAAGTCCGCTCGAGTTACCGGAGAAGTCATGGGAAAGCTTCACCCCCATGGCGACAGCGCTATCTATGACGCATTGGTTCGAATGTCGCAGGACTTTAGCCTTCGAATTCCTTTGATTGATGGTCACGGCAACTTTGGCTCGTTGGATGATGGCCCGGCAGCGGCTAGATATACAGAGGCCAGACTTGCGCCGGCTGCGCTTTTGCTGAATGAGTCGCTTGACGAAGACGTGGTTGATTTTGAGCCAAATTACGACGCTCAATTGTCAGAACCATCGGTACTTCCCGCAGCGTTTCCAAATCTTTTGGTCAATGGTGCGTCCGGTATCGCAGTCGGTATGGCCACAAACATGGCCCCACACAATCTCCGAGAGGTTGTGGCAGCTCTCAATCACCTGATTCGCAAGCCAGAAGCGACGCTCGAAGAGTTGATGCAGCACATTCCAGGCCCTGATCTACCATCCGGAGGCATAGCTCTGATCGGCGAGGGGCTCATCGAGGCCTATGAGACCGGACGCGGGTCTTTCCGCATGCGTGCGAAGGTCTCGGTTGAAACAGTTGGTCCGCGAAGGACAGGGCTCGTGGTGACGGAACTGCCATACCTGGTTGGACCAGAGCGAGTAATCGACCGCATTCGCGAGGCAGTGAACTCAAAGAAGCTGACCGGAATTCACGACGTAGTCGATCTAACAGATCGTGACAATGGACTGCGATTGGTCATTGAGCTCAAGACCGGCTTTGACCCAGCATCCGTCATGGAAGCCCTGTATAAGTTCACTCCACTTGAGGAGAACTTCGGTGTTAACAATGTGGCCCTGGTCTCGGGCCGACCTCAGCAGCTAGGGCTAAAGCAATTGCTCGAGGTCTATCTCGAACACAGACTCGAGGTAACACGCCGCAGGAGCCAGAACCGCTTGGATCGCCGAAAGGCCAGGCTTCACCTGCTTGAAGGACTGCAGGTCGCGGTTCTAAACATCGATGAGGTAATCGAAGTCATTCGCACCTCTGACACCGCAGAAGCTGCTCGCTCGCGCCTAATGACCGTATTCGACCTGAGCGAACTCCAGGCAGACCACATTCTTGAGCTACGGCTTCGCAGGCTTACCCGCTTCTCAGTCATTGAGCTCGAGACTGAGGCAGATCAGCTCCGCAAAGAGATCGAAGACCTTGCAGCCTTGCTCTCCTCAAGTGAAGCTTTGCGAAATGCTGTGGCTCGAGAGCTTGAAGCCGTGGCTGAAAAATATGGCGATGCAAGGCGCACCCAACTAATTGACTCTGCTGGGGTAGCCGTTGTCTCAAGGGCCAAGGTTGAAGTTCAGCAGTTGAGTGATGACCCAGTCTCGCTATTCAGAGCGCAGTCCGGTGCCATCTTTAGGTCTGTGATCGAGGTTGACGACCTCAGTGGCGCAAAGCTATTTGACAGCACCATGCGATCGGATGTTGGGTTTGCGCTCAGTGACGGCAGGGCTGTGAGGGTTCATGTCAGCGATCTCCCCGCCTACAACCCTGGAGTATCTGGTGGTCTGGCCTCCCCAGAGGAGTTCCTTGGCCTCGCCGGCCAAAGCGTTGTTGGATTCATTCCTTGGAGCGTATCCGCTATTTTCGCCCTCGGAACCGCCCAGGGTACGGTCAAGCGATTCGAGGGTCCTCTCCCAGATCGCGATGAGGTGTCACTGATTGCCCTGAAGGACTTCGATTCAGTAGTTGGCGTTGCCGAGTCTTCAGATGACTCGAGTCTGGTGTTTGTTTCAAGGGAAGCGAACCTGCTGGTTTTCGATGCAAGTTCAGTTCGGCCACAGGGACTGCCGGCTTCTGGAATGGCTGGAATCAACCTCGGTGATTCTGCTGCAATATTCTTCGGCGTTGCAAACCCTGATTCCGTCCTGGTTACCGCGTCCAATGGCTCTCTCAGCTTGGGAGATACTGATCCAGGCAGCGTGAAGCTGACAAAGCTCTCTGCTTACCCCAAGAAGGGTCGAGGTGCCATGGGTGTCAGGTGTCACCGATTCCTCAAGGGAGAAGATCAGCTCTACTTCGCCGGCCTAGCACTGGCTGGAAAGCTCTTTGACCTTGATGGCAATGAGATTCCAGCCCCAGCTGTTGATGAGCGCAGAGATGGCAGTGGCGCAACGCTCGGAAGCTATCTCGGATCATCCGCTTAAGCGTCTATACGCTCCCTGTCAAAACTGTCTGCAGAATCAATAATGAAGTCTTTGCGGGGAGCAACATCTGTTCCCATGAGTAGCTCGAACACTTCCTCAGCAATTGCAGCGTCATCGGCGGTGATTCGCCTGAGCATTCGGTTCTGCGGCTGCATGGTGGTCTCGGCAAGCTGGTCGGCGTCCATCTCCCCCAGTCCCTTGTAGCGTTGAATCGGCTGCAGGTAGTTCTTGCCTTGCTTCTCAAGCTTCCCGAGCAGGTCCGTCAGTTCCTGTTGGCTGTAGGTGTAGATGGGCTCCTTAGAGCGGCCAGACTGGACCATCACTCGATGCAGTGGAGGGACAGCGGCATAAACCCGACCGGCCTCGACCAGAGGTCTCATGTAGCGGAAAAAGAGAGTAAGTAGAAGGGTCCTGATGTGAGCACCATCAACATCAGCATCGCTCATGAGGATGATTTTCTCGTAGCGCACTTGCTCTAGGTCGAAGGTCCTGCCGGATCCCCCACCGATAACTTGAATGATTGAAGCGCATTCAGTGTTCGAGAGCATGTCGGATAGCGAAGCCTTTTGAACGTTCAGGATCTTTCCGCGAATTGGAAGCAATGCCTGGAACTTTGAGTCGCGCGCTAGCTTGGCTGTTCCCAGCGCGGAGTCACCCTCAACAATGAATAGCTCGGAACCTTCTGTTGCGCTTGCTCTGCAGTCAACAAGTTTTGTGGGCAGCGATGAAGATTCAAGGGCGTTCTTGCGGCGCTGGGTGTCCTTGAGCGTCCTGGCAGAGATTCTGGTTTTTGCTTCGGCAACAATTTTCTCCAGTAGCTTCTCGGCCTCAGCCTTGGTGCCACGAACCGTGCCGGCCAGGAACGAATCAAGGTAGTTGGCAACGGCATTGGCAACAATTTGCTTGACGGCCGGTGTTCCAAGGGTCTCCTTGGTCTGACCCTCAAACTGCGGCTCTGGTAGCGATACGGAGACAACGGCTGTAAGGCCGGCTAGTACATCCTCGCGCTCTATCTTGATGCCATTTGCCTTTAGTTTTCGGCTATTGGTTTCAATCGCAGCACGGACTGCCTTGAGGAGACCGAGCTCAAATCCACTCTGGTGGGTGCCTCCCTTTGGGGTGGATATGATGTTGACAAACGAGCGAAGCTCGGTGTCAAAGCCAGCACCCCAGCGAATGGCTATATCCACCTTGCAGTCCCTGGATACCTCTTTAGAGACCATTGATCCACTGTCATCAAGCACCGGGATGGTTTCAGTGAAACTGCCCGTCTCTTGAATGCGTTTGGTGGGAACTACGGCGACGTCGTTCGATAGGTGCTCGACATACTCGGCAATCCCACCCTCAAATCGGAAATCCAAGGTTGTTCCGGAGTTTTCGTCCTGCGCGGTAAGTCGAAGGCCTGGAACCAGGAATGCAGTTTGGCTCAATCGACCCTTCAGCTCTTCTAGGGAGAACTTCGCATTGGCCTCAAAGATCTGCTTGTCGGGCCAGTAGCGCACCCGGGTTCCTGAGACCCCTTTTGCGACTTTGGCAATCTTCTTGAGCTCGCTTTGTTCAACGAATGGTGTGAACTTTGCATCGGGCCCTGAGCTGGCGAAAACACCAGGCTCTCCCCTGTGGAAACTCATTGCATAGGTTGATCCATCACGATCAACTTCAACGTCTAAACGTTCACTCAGCGCGTTGACAACTGACGCGCCTACTCCGTGGAGACCACCAGAGGCCCCATATGATCCGCCACCAAACTTGCCACCAGCGTGGAGCTTGGTGAAGACAACCTCAACTCCAGTTAGTCCCGTGCGCGGCTCGATATCTACCGGAACCCCTCGACCTTTGTCTGCAACTGAAATAGACCCATCACTGTGGGCTATGACCGAGATCTCTTTGCCGAAACCAGCTAACGCTTCATCAACTGAGTTGTCGATGATCTCCCAAATGCAGTGCATGAGTCCGCGCGCGTCGGTGGACCCGATGTACATACCTGGGCGCTTTCGCACCGCCTCAAGTCCCTCAAGGACGGAAAGGTGTCTGGCTGAGTAATTCTCCACCTCGGTAACCTAACCGAGAAGGCGGCTTTGGCGTTCTTGCCACTTCGCAGTTAGCGAAACTGAGTGCACTTTGGCAGGTGTTATCAACTCTGCATGCTTAGATAAACGCAATGGAAAACGTGACCGAGAAACTACTAGCCACAGACCGCTGCGACGTGTGCGATGCACAGGCGTATATTCGAGTTGAACTAGAGGTAGGTGAGCTGTTGTTCTGCGCTCACCACGGCAACGCCAACAAGGAGAAGCTCGCTCCGCTAACCATCAACTGGCACGACCAGTCTGAGGAACTCAACCAGCGATAGCCCGGTTCCTGATTTCAGAAACAAGGCCTTCTAGCTCTTGCTTGATATCTTCTGGGAGTGGTTCGCTCGCTCCAATTCGAGTCAGCATCATTTCCAGTAGCTCTGGAGATTTAGCCAGCACCGGTCCAAAAAGCGTTGTTGAAACAAAAGCTCCGCTTACGAACAAGTCCTCAACAGCCTCACTATTGCGATAACCGAAGGCTGTTAGCCCACTTGCCTTGACTTCTCTAAACTCGCTCGCCCTTGCGGTCTTGGCCAGAGCCGGTAATCCCTCAACTCGTCCGGCGAAAAACTCGTGCGCGGAGCCAACCAAAAGCGTTGGTAGGCCATCGTTCAAACGCTCGGTGATCAGTGGGACCAGTTGGAGCAACTCTGGCTCAAAATGACGCATTGCAGCACGCGAAGCATCCCCAATGAGTAAAAAGTCTGCATTCTGCTGAGGAGCATCGAGTACTTCGCATTCCAGTCCACGCCATAGAAGTTGCATTCCAAGCACTTCAAGGTTCGCCTGGTCTCCGTTTTGGTTGAAGTAATCAGGTCTGAAGGTTGAAAGGGTGATCATTTGGCAAGTCCTAGATACCTTCGGGTCCGTCGCATTGCGTCGGCTGAGAACAGAATCGTGGGATTGTCTCCCGGAAGTGAGAGAAACAGCTCGGAAGACTCATCAGCCTCTGTTGCAATCGCTCCAATCTTCACTCCCTGATACTTCAGCCGCAAAGCCAGCTCATGGGCGTTTCTTCCACCGACAACGTCTACATAATCAAGCTTGCTGAAATCGACCGTCCAAAGCCAGCTTGGATCGTGGATGTCGCCCCCTGCCATAAGCATCAATGGGCGCTCCGTTCCGGAAATCTCTTCTAGGTTCAGGGCAAAGCTTGTCGGGTTCTGGACCAGCATGAGTCGCACTGACCTACCACGAATGTCGGTTACCTCGTCTCTGGCAAACACCGGAGGAAGTGCCTCGACGGTGCTAACAACCTTGGCCCAGTCAACATCAACCAATAGTGGCAGGGCTGTGATTGCGGCAGCCAAGTTCATGGCTTGGTGAACAGCGTCAGCGCCAGTTCTGAAACTCAGCTGCTCCCCCTCATGAACCAGCGAAACAGACCCTTCCCCAGCCTTGGTCGCGGTTGTTGATACCGCGATTTCTTGGTTGGGACCGAAATTCAATGCGTACTCCGGCCGGTCTTGAATATCCTTTGCCAGCTCAAATCCAATGGTCTTGCTTGAATCGGCGAACTGGGTGAGGTTGCGATCATCCGCATTCATCACAATTTGAGCTGAGTGGTCGTGAATCTCCTTCAGTTTCTCGACGACAACTTCAGGGTCTATGAATCGATCCAGCTGGTCGGAGAAGACGTTGGTTAGGATCGCTAGCTTGGGCTTCAAGTTCTTAGCAAGCGCGGCTCCGTGACCTTCGTCCCACTCGAGTACAACGATGTCAGCATCAATTCGCCCCAAGTGGTCACCGAACTGAAGTATCGCCGCGTAGAGGCCTTGCTTGATGTTCGCCGTTGAAGGGTTTGTGAACACCTTCAACCCATGAGATCTCAGGAGTTCAACGAGAATCTTTGTCGTCGAGCTTTTGCCTGCGCTCCCTGATACAACCACTAGGCCCATGGCGGCAGAGTCGATTGCTCGCTTGAGCAGATTTGGGTCGATGGTTGCGGCAATTGTTCCCGGAAGCGCTGAGCCTCCACCTCGCCTGACTCTTCTAAGAAGGAATCTGGCTGTCTTCCCGACCAAAACGGCTAGGAAGCTACGCATTTAGTTGTCCAGGTAGTCGCGGAGCAACTGGGAGCGTGATGGGTGGCGAAGCTTCGACATGGTCTTTGATTCGATCTGTCGGATTCGTTCACGAGTAACGCCGAACTTCTCACCGATTTGGTCAAGTGTCATCTGGACGCCATCTCCAAGCCCGAAACGTGACCGGATAACCCCGGCCTCTCTCGGGTGAAGCGACTCCAAGA
>JACCDU010403545.1_pt1 | contig 15243 bp, 14 predicted proteins | sample 7446081 | NCBI WGS metagenome assembly JACCDU01 (sample SAMN15323447, study PRJNA562643) | freshwater metagenome | isolation source: river surface water | place: USA:Blue River Watershed | collected 2017-08-17
ATACTTGATGACCTGGGCTTGGGAGAAATGAACCAACATGCATCTCAGTTCTTGTTAGATGTGATTGATCGTCGAATGCGAACAGGGTCATTGCTCATCACAACGCAGTACCCAACCGATCAATGGCACGGATTCTTCCCTGACCCTACTGTGGCTGATGCTATCCTGGACCGCGTGGTGCATCAATCCCATCGGCTGTCTCCGAAAGGTGAGTCCATGCGCAAAACAATGGCTCGAAGAAAAATGCAATCTAGTTAATTTAGAGATAAGACAGACTGACAAAGCCAGTCTGTCTATCTGGTCAAAACCGTCACACTTTTAAACTTTGGTCAAGTGGCTGGACTGAGTGGTCAGCTCCGACTGAATTTGGTGGTCACGAAGGATTGGCGTAGGTGGTCAAATGGGATTGGAATACGCACCTAGCTTCCCAAACTCAACACGTGTGTTTGTCCCGCCGGTTACAACATTTTTCAAGTTCCCGACAACGTTCTGCCCTGCTCTTACGAGCGTTCCGTCGCCTGTTACTTGGTTTAGGCCAGCAGCATCCGTCTTTGCAAAGGCGCTTCGCACCTCGGGGAGAGTTGCGTCGACTGGATTCACGGGTGTGGCTGGCGTTACTGGGGGGGCAGAAGCTCTTGACCCAGATGGCTGCACTGGTTTAACGACCTTGGGCGTTCCTGTTGTTGCCGAAGGCACAGGCGAAAGCAGCTTTGCAGAACGTTGATCGAGGTTGCGCGTATCGACTTCCGTTTGATCTTCGGGCCGACCAATGTTGTGTTTGAGTCGGTCAGTCGAGCCAAATTCTTGATTGAGGCCCGAAATTGCCATACCTTGCTTGGTAAGGTAATTTGCAGCCATTGTTCTGTCCTCTGCGCTTGCATTGCCATCATTGAAGAGTCGAACGGCGGCATTGTGCCGAATGGCTGCTTGTCGGGCGAGTGGGCTCATTCGAACCTGATCTGATGCACCCGAATCGACCATGTCAGAAGCGGCCTTGAGATGCCTTGCTGCGGCTGGTGACTGCTCAAATTCGCGCCCATCTGTCAGCTGGAAGTCGCGCATGCCTTTGTTGGTCTGAATTGAGTGAGCCAGGCTCTCCGATGAGTAGTTCTGAGCAAATGAAACCAAGGAGTTTGTGTTTGAGTTGTTCAAGCCCGATGAGTCTTTGTTGCTAAGACTTTCAGACAGCGCGCTGGTGTACTGCTGTTGCTTGGAATACATGGCTTCCAAAGCCTTCACCTTGTCAGTGCTTCGACCCTCTGTTTTTGCTGTTCTCAGCTCGTCGCCAATGGCCTTCTCGACAGCTTTTGCTTGCTCAACCGACTTGGATTTACCTGCCGATTGCGTGCGCGTCATCGAATCGGTCGCAGTCGTGGCAGTGTCTCCTCGCAACGACCCACCCACGCCAGCGCCTGTACGGTTCTCACCCCCAGCTCCAACAGAAGCGCTTGCAGATACTCCAACTCCTGCGGTGGTCGTGTTGGAGTTTGTCTTGCTCGATGAGGCGTTGTCGTTTACATGCTCGCTGTTTGAATTTCGCAAAGTGTCTGAAACGCGCTTGCTAATAGATTCCGCCGTAGATTTATCGATGCCAGTTCGTGTCGCGTTAGACAAGGACCCTCTCTCGGTGAAAGCTTTTGTCAGCGATTCACCTTCTGTGATGACTTGCTGACGCGACGCCTCTTCGCTTTGTGCTCGGTGAACTTGTTGCGCCAACTGTCCATATTGGGCGTTTTGATTTACCGCTTTTATTGCACCAGTTTGAGATAGCGTGTTGTGCCCCGCTCCTTGCGCTGCACTAGCCAAACTGGAGTTTTGCAGGATTGGTGCGGTGCTCATTGCCTGAGGGGTGGACGCTGGTGCCGCCTGAGAATCGGGAGGGCTCATGCGGCTGGCGACTGACACCATTGCGCTCGTGGCACTCAGGCCAAAAATCATGCTCATCAATACGGGAAGACTTGACATGATGTGGGAAGCGGTGCCGACCTGGATGCTGAACTGCTTGTACGCTTCAATTGCCACGGCTTGCGATAAATAGCCGCCTTGCGTCAGGCTGGTGAGGAAGGTGGCCACTTGCATGTAGATCATGCCGTTGATGATTTCTGCGCCCACATTCAAGACCAGAAGAGGCCAAACCATGATGTGGACAACCGTGTAAATCGACTTGCTCGCGTTCGAGCCAGAGAACATCATGAACATAACAACCACTGGACCAAGACCAATGATGAGGGCCATGATGTGGTTGGCAAAGCTCCCAGCGTATTTGAGCATCTGGACTTCGTTCGCAGCTCGCTGGATGTTATTGCGCTCAATCTCCAAGCCTTGAATTGCTGCCGCCTGGCAGGTAGTCTTGTTGGATGAGTCTGCACGCAAGCAGTTCAAGTCAGCGGAAACAAGCTCGGAAAAAAGCAGGTTGACTGCTTCGGCGTTTGCTTGAGTTGTGCCATCAGCAAGAGCACTAAGTGTTGTGTTTGCTGTGCGAACGGCTGTGTACTGTTCAACAAATTTATTGAAGCTGTAGTCGGCATTTGGATTGGGTTGATCCGAGCCATTTACCGCGCCTTGCACCACGCGAGAAAACTCTTTTGAGGTAAGCGTGTTTCCAACATTGTCGGCAACGATGTACGCCGCATCTGCACAGGTCAAAATGGACTGAGAGCTAATGTTCATGTCCGTGACAAGGCCCGTTGTGTTCAACGATGCTTGGTACAGAAGTGCGCCGAGTGATGTTTTTGGAATGCCGTTAATCGGAATTGAGTCAGCGGTAGTGGCTCCCGTGTTGCCAGCATTCATTACCTTGGCAATGATCGTTGAATAATCGGCTCCAGAGTCCGAATTGATACAAGCCCCGACCACGCTTCGAACTTGTGAATCAACCGAGCCGAGACGCATCACTGCCGTGCGCGATGTAAGAAGAACCTTCAAAGGGTTCACAAAACCATTACCACTTGCAGAAATAGATGAGTAGTTGGTGCCGACACTTTGGTAGGCGGTCTCGACGAGTCCTCCCAGCTCTTGGCTCAATTCGCTGGCCATCGCAGGCACGACAGCAATCACGAATGGAACGTTGTCCACCTTTGACAATTTGCCATTGATTGTGCTTTCGAGGTTCACCGAAACTTTCATACCAGGTGCAGTAAGTAGCGATGCAAAAATCAGCGGCATGATGATGTCGAAAGCGCCCGTGCCCATCGCTGAACCACCACTGCCGCCGACCGAAGCAAACGTTGCTTTTGTCACGGTGCGAATGATGTTCCAAGTGGAGACAAGCAGGGCAAAGCCCCAAATGAATCCCGTTTGATTGACGATCATTGCAACGCCATTCAAGATGGCGTTGAGCATCGTGAGGTCCGCGCTGACTGAGTAAATTGTTAGTGTCGGGAACATACTGGCCTCACTTCGTATTGCCGTTTAGGGTTGCAGATACCGACAACTCTTGAGCAATCTTGAGTACTGTGTTGTCTTTGACGCAAGCAGTTTGCCGATCCATGTAGTCTTTGCGCAGATTCTCAATGTTGCGTTTTGACTCTTCATTCAGGATGTGGCTGTTGCCGTACTCGACCGAGTTTGCTGATTTGTAGAGAGCCTCTCCAAAACGAGCGGCAACACAATCAGAGAGATAGAAGCCCAGGCGCTCAGCCATCGAAACTCGGTACTGTGGATTTGATGTTTTCGACAACAAGGCAATCACTGGAAGGCCTGATTGCTGCATGAACTGGATCTGCGTAGTCGTGAAGCTGAACATCTGACCGCCGTTGATCTTTCCAACAATCGATGAAGGATCAACCGTGCCAGCCGTCACGGAGCCAAAGAGCATTTGGTTTACCCAACCTTGAATGCCTTGGTAGTTGAAATTCGTCTTTTGCATTTGCGTGCAAATTTGGGGGTCAAACCCGCCATTTGGCACACCCGCGCCCGAAGGGTTTGCGCATCGATAAAGTGTCAGTGGTGTAGACGCACGAATTGAACCAGTACCGCCGCCCTTGACCATGTCGTCGAGTGTCAGTGTTGCTGGGCCACGGCATTGAATTTTGCTGGGTGTGCTACCGCTTGCTGAAGGACCAGTATCTTGTTGGCCTGATTCATTTGAGGTGACGCAAGGAACACCAGAAATCTCATAACCAAGGAACGAAATCAAAATTCGGTTGTTCAGCGAATTGGGGTCGGTTGCGTCATCGCCTGATCCGTCATAGTTTCCGAGGCCAGCCATTCCCAAAATGTTTGTTGCCCCAGATGCAATAACCGCCTTCACGGTTGAATTGCCAGCCCTTGGATTGACTTCGGCAGCTTTGGAGAAGTAGCTGTTTGCATCGCTCAAATAGCCTTGGAGTCCTGACATGGCGTCTGAGAACATGCCCTTCTGGGATGCCCCCACGTTACCAGCGCCTCCGACCGCATCAGAGATTGTGCGCTCCGCCTTATCCACAATTAAGTGCGCCATTTGGCAAGTGTTTTTGCTGAGGTTATTCAGGTTCTGCATGAGCGTTTGGAACTCAGTCATCAGACCATCAAGGCTTGGGGAGATGGCCTTAATCGCTGCCTTGAATGCAAGGCCAGCAGCATTGGCCGCAACCTTACGGAAGATGTCAATCAGCTGCTGATGGTTCAAAAAAGAGAATGAGCCGCCATACAAGTCCACGCCTCCGCACCCAGCATTAACTCGGGGTGAATCAAACGCAATGATGGTGACCGACTTAATGGGGGCTCGCATGCTGAAGCTGCCGCCGAACATGCCAACGCGGTCCTTGGTGGTGATTTTCCCGCTCGATGTGGAATTGCTCATGAACATGGAGTTCAGATCTCCCATGATGCCCGCATTGGCAAATAGGGGAAATGCGAGCGCAATGGATGCTGCGATGTGGCGTAGTTTCATGTTCTCTTCCTCACTGGTACTGCTTGAGCAAAATGGGTTGCAACTTCTTTTTGAAGGAGTCGGGCTTGTCTGGGTCTAGGGTGAGGCTTTGAAGGTCCTGCGTCGACGCAACGCCTCGCGTCCACACATCCAAATCGCGGGTGGTTTCAGCCGAAAGCAACTTTGTGTTGTGGCCTGCAAACGCAATCAGTTTTGTGAGTTCATCGGCTGCATAAAACCCTTGCGCAACGACCAAATACTTATTGGGGTCTGCCTCCCCTTCGTAGCCTTTGGGCTTGGGCACGTAAACAATCGATGGGGTCAACTTGAGATCGAGCTTTTTATACAAGCCGTTATCCACGACGATGGGGCCTGTGTAGCCCTTGGGTCTTCTGCCATCAATGGACACGACAAGTGTTTCCATGCCATAGCTCGTCTTGAGCATGGTCAGAATTGGGACCTGCATAGCGCAGAATCTGCAACTTCCATCAACAAAAGCCACTAGGCCTCCAACCTCCGCCAGCTCGCGCACGGCTTTTTGTTGGGCGATGTAATCTGCATTTCGGATTGCTTGCGCACCCATAGAGGCATAGGGGACGCGATTGTTTTCGTTCAACAAGGGGTCTTCGTTGACCACCTTCATGTGCATCTCTTCAAAGCGCTGAGCCTTGTCCATGATGATGCGTTTGGCATACAGGTGGGCTGAAATGTTGGCTTCTGTCGGGTTATCAATCGCTCGTTTTTCAAGTAACGGGTAGTTTTTGATCAACCAATCAACATCTACCTTTTGCTCGCCCTTGGGTTCTTGTTTTGCTTGCTGAGTTTGTGGCGTTGCTGGCGGTTGCTTTGGCTTTTGTTCAGCTTTCTTTTGGGGCACAACGTAGGGCGCATAGTTGGTGAATGCATCTCCGTATGCCTCGTCCAAACGAACGGCTTTGTCAGCTTGCGCGAAAGAGCTAACGGCAAATAATGAGGCGGCAAGAAAGGTCGTTGATTTCTTCATGCTTGCCTCAAAAGATCTTGTATCCCTTGCCCACGACCGCGCTGGCTTCCAAATAGCCCCAATACCTTGAGTCGTTCGAAAGCGGGTGTGTGCCCGTCATGAAAAATTTGCCTTGAGGGATGACTTCGTCGCGCTCAAAAGCTTTGAGCGACACCTTGGCGGTATCAACGAGAGGAAGCCCCTCGGAAACCAACTCACCATTGATCAGAACATTGCCGCCTTGGACTTGAAGTCGGTCACCAGGTATGCCGCTGACCTTTTTCAGCACATACGCTTGCTTGACGTAACTCAGTGCGCCAGATGGCTCCCAAAAAAGCAGATCACCCCGCTCGACTTGGGCGGGGTTTTGTTTGACCAACAAGGAGAGGTGAACATCAGGGAGACATTTTTCATCGTTGGGGTCGAACCCAATCGTTACGGGCGATTTGAACCAGTAATAGTTGACTGCAAGCAAAGCAACGAGAAGCCCGCCCCACATGACTCGCTTTTGTTTTTTTGCATCGACCGCCGTCATTTCGCACTCTCTGGGGGGGTGAGTCCGTCTGGGATGCGCGCAGGCTTCGTAGTGGGTTGAGGTTTCTTGATGGCCTCTTTCAGTTCAGCGGTGATATCCAGCGTGTTCGCTGGCAGGGCTGCAACCATATAGTGGCCAGCCTCGTCTTTGCTTGAGTCAATCACAACATAACCCTGATCGGCATACTTCTTTAAAACATCCTTGACGGGCTGAGAAATTTCCTTATCCATGATCTCAGGTGATGCGTCATGGCGGTCGAGTACAGCTTCAAGAATTACCGCACCACGCTCAGCAATTGCGACCTTGGGTGCTTCTGATTTGTATTCAATGCCTGCGTAAAAGCCCGCCGCCATGAACACGAGGGCGGCAACGTAGGGTAGTTCGCCAGCAAGAATGAATTTGGTAATGGGTTTCATTGGGTTAGCTCGTTTACGTTGTTCAAGAGTTCGGCCTTAGTCAGATGCGAGTCTTCAAAGAACAGTTGATCAATGGCAGTTTTGAGGAACTGCAAGCGAGAGCGTTTCTTGTCTCCCATGACTTGATAAACCGCATCAACAGCACTAACGCCCTGCTGCATCAGCTCAAAAACGGTATCGCGAGCGTCACCTTCAGAGCTAAACAACGTGGAGGTGAATTTGTCAACATAGAGCCGAGCGGCCTCGTAGTAGCGATCACCAACAAACAAGATCTCTGAGAAGACGCCTTTTCGCGTTTCGATGCTCTCGACCATTCGACGGAAAAACGGGTCGTGGGCGAAGCCAGTCAGGATGTTTTCCTCAAAGAGTTTTTTCACCTCCTCGGACTTCTGGGCCAAGATCAGCTTCCATGCTGACTGGTTGAGAATGATTCGTCCTGTCGATGTCTCAGACAGCTTGAGCAAAGATTGCACAATCGTCCACACGCCAACAGCATCTTTACGTCCCTTGAGGTAAATTCCTTCCATTGCGAGGGCTGCGGCCTCGTCGTTCAAGAGATCAAGGCCTTCGTCGACCATCACCAACTTGCGGCCCTTGACGGTTTTGATGCGCGACATGAGCATGTTCAGAACGAAGAACATGACGCATTTGCGAAGGTGACCATCACCAGCCAGTCCGCCAAGCTCGAAGACGGTGAATTGTTTGGTTGGGTTGATGGTTCCCTTGCCTCGGAAGAACTGGCCACGGGTCGGGCTTTCGAGAAATGCCTTTAAGCGTGGGCCCAAATTGCCAGCTGCTCGTTCAACTTCGTTGAGGTCCATCTTGTCGCCAGCAGAAGCACGAATCACCTCCAAGCTGTCTACCACGGTGCCGATTTCGGCGTCTCCCTGTTTTTTCCCGTATGCGGCGCGTACAGCTTCTGTCATGGCAATCCGCGCTCCTGAATGCGGCGCTTCGCCCTCAAATGCCATGAGCAACAGCAATGAAGTAATGACCTCTTGTTGCTCGTCAAACTCTTGATCGTTCAATCCCGTAAAAGGGTTGAGCGATGGCATGTCGGTTGTACTGAGCGAGAACTCGTTGAACTCACCCCCGACCGAGGCACAGAGTTTCTTTGCACTGCGCCCGTTGTCAAACAGGAAAATATTTGCGCCTTCTGCGAGGCTGTTCTCGATCACATATTGAAGTACAAATGACTTGCCAGAACCTGGCGCTGCGGCAATCACACCGTTGTAGTTGCTGTCAGAAACGAAGGGGTCGAAGTAATGGGCAGCACCTCGGCGCGTGATGAACATCGAGCCCGTGTAATTGGTGTTCACGCGAGCATTGCCCGCATGGTCTCCATAAACAGGTAATAGACATCCTGCTGCTGATGACGGCATGATGCATTCGGATTTGAGCTTGTCCGCAATGCTTGGGGCGAAATTCAGAGGCAAGGCTTGCGCCCAACGAACGATGCCATCGTTTCTTACCAATCGGCCATCAAAGCCGAGTTTGTCAAAAGTACCCTTGAGGGTCATTGCAACATCAATTGCCTGCTCTCTTGTTTTGCCAAACACAAACGCAGTCGTCGACACATAGACAAATTTATCTCCGTCCGTGCTGCACATTTTTTTCATGTATTCAAGATCAACCATCGCCTGGGTGGGGTCTTCGTTCCCCAGCTTGAACGGAAGAGTTTGCGTGTTCTGACGGGACTTGATGGCGTTCTCGACGCGTTCCATTTCTTTGCGCTGATTTGCGACTCGAATGGTTGTCGTGAAGATGAAGGGAGTAAGAATTCGCTGTCCGCCACCCTCGCGTGACGATCCGCTATTGAATGGGGCACCAGATAGAAGGCTCATGAGGCCGTGATACCCCTCTTCGGGATATCTTTTTGCCGTTACCTCGGCGCAGTAGGTCTGTCCATCAAACACTCCCACCTTGCTGTCGCGAAAATCAACGCTCTGGTCGGGACCAAAGACTTGGTGGCGTAGCTCTAGAAGTTCATCCAGATCAACGCTGGTGTGGGGGGTGTAGATTGAAGCAAATTTTCTGTAGTACCCCAACAACTGACCAGCTTGGAGCGTTTCGGCATCGGTAAAGCCGCAACCGCGCATGTTGTTGAGAAAGTCTGCTTGAAGGGCAACAGATTCCGACAGGGTTTCGGAGTTCAGGTTTTTGACGGGAACAGCCAGAGAAACAATGAGCGAGCGTTTGTTCAGCAGGGGTACGTCAGCTTGCCATCCAACCTTTGTTGCGTGTTCAAAAACGTTTTTTTGTCTGTTGACCAATTCAGCGATCATTTCGCCGCCGTGCATCTTGCCCTTGGCATAAATGTTTGCAGCGTCGTAATCTGGCTCAGAAAGTAAGCTCACTTGGATGATTGAGTCGTCAGGGCATGATTTAAAAATGTTCTGAACGACCGTTGCAAACTCTCCACCGCCACCAACCAATGGGCTCATGTGGTAAGCGCGACCCACGTAGGTCTTGTCTTGTTTTGCTTTCGAAACAATCAAGTGATCGTTCGCCGTATAGGTATCCAAGTGGATCAAATCTGAGGCGAATTGTGTCTGGGTCGATGGAGTGCGGAGAGTCACGTTTTTACCTTTTTGTTTATGGGGGCTCAGACTGCCTGAGCGCCCCATTGCTCAGCATTACTTCTGAAATTGAACTTGTGCGGGAGCGGTGGTAATAGAGGCTGGTTCGCCAGTGGCCGTTGCCAATGCGCGAACAACACCAGGACCGATGAGTGCGAAACCAAGGATGGCCAAGATCAAACCAGCGGTGCGGTAGCCAGCGCCATGCATCAGTTGCCAAACGGTCACGAGCAGCGCAGCAAACGCCAGTACAAGCACCCAAGTGCTGCTGAGCATGCCTTGCAAATAGGTGACCATCGAGTCCCATGAGCTTGCCGTCAATGCGGTGCCGCCGTTGAGAGCTGCGAGTGTTCCCAAAACCGTCACCACTGAGAGCATCAATGCTGCGGTCATTTGCCATTGGCCGACTTCATGAGTCGATGGGGAGGATGTGGTTTTCATTGAATTTCCTTTACTTACTTGGGCATGGTTTGCGATCCACTCACAGCGGGATCAAAAGCTGCTTCGCTCTGCTCGGAGTTGCTTCCTGGCTGATTGAATTCGGAGGAAGGCGCGGCCTGCTGGCGTTGCGCGTCTTGTGAATTGGGATTGCTTGGGGTGGCTGGAGCGGCCTCAATCGGGCGGCGCGGATAGGTGCGCTGGTCTCCTATCAGCGACGACCCTTGTCCATCAAAACCAGCCCAACGGTTGCCTCTGATTTCTTTGTAGACAACGGTGTTTTCTGTCAAAACATCGTTACCGTCTACGAAGCGCTTTACCCACACACGTTGAACTACTGGTCCCTCACGAACTGGAGCGCCCGCCAGTGGGGGCTCTTGTCGGATCTGGTGGGGCAGGACGACTGGACGAGGCTTTTTGCCGTTGGTTGCTGATTCGGACTTTGTTTCTTCGTCAGGATTAATGCCAATCAAACGATCTAGCTCCTCCATGTTGAATTCTTTGTCGAATCGACTTTGAGGAATTTCTCCTGTGGTGGAGGCGTCTACCGAGCGGAAAGATCGGCAATATGGACTTTTCGCGTCTTGGCGACGGTTGCAGTCAAATTTGACTTCGCCCACTGGATTCATTTGTGAGGCACAGCCCTGCAAAACAAGCAACGTGCAAACGCTGGCCAAGATTGAAAACTTGGATGACATCATTTTTGGATTCCTTTTTTCGTGCGTTTGAATTCGACGGACTCTTTCAAGATCCATGTGATTCGCGTCCCTGCCAGAACTTCAATCACAGGGAATGTCTCGCGTGCAAATTCGAGATAAAAGCGCGACAACTGCGATGCGGCGTTTGAAATACCAGTACCAACAGCCGTGCGGGCTACCATTGCTGGATCTGGTGTTTGATAGGCAGTCGAGCCACCAGTTGCTGTGTTGTTAAAGCCAGGAACTGCAGTCGGAGCAAGTGCCGTTCCAAGACCCGAGGCGATACCAGTCAGGAAGGCTTGAGCCAAGATTGCGCCCTGCTTGGACACCACCTTTCCTGCAAGGCCCTGAATGCCGTCTGCATCAACGCCATATGCTTTGATTGGCGCTTCGTACACATCGCCGTTTGGGGCGATGCAGGAAATGGTGTCGCTGATGGCGTAAGCGCGCTCTGCGCTCAGAACAGCTATACCCGAGCCGCCCATCAAACAATCGCCCAAGTCGCTGAGCTTCCAGCCATTTGGTAGCGTTGCGTCGCCTTTGATCTTGGTGACAAAAGGTGCGCCCACATTGATGGCGGAAGTGGATGAACCGACAGCACCAGAGGTTGCTCCGCCTGGACGCGCGTTAATGCCCGTAAGCATTACCCCCTCCAGCGCCGAGTTGATTGGAATCACAATTTTTGGCTCAGGGGCTTTTTCTTTCTCGACCACTTTCTCTGCTGGCCAAGTTTTAAGTTGGGGTGCTGCAGGCAAGGGCTTGGGCTCTTCGAGAGTTGCGACTGCGGCTGCTCGCGGTGATTTTTTTGGATCGAGCTGAGCTAGGTCAAAGCCACCATCAGCTTGCGAGTTGGCGGCTCCGCCTGGCAATGGGCGAGACAAGTCAACTGGAGGTGGAGCGATTGCGGTTGCATCATTCGCGGGAAATTGCTGCTTGTTTTTAGCCGCTTGAATTTCTTGCTTGAGTTGCTGAATTTCAGCAGTCAAGTCTTCAAGGCCTTGGTTTCTGTTTGTGGACGGAAGCGCTGTGAAGCTATAAGCCTCACCTGGCTTCTTTTTTAACTCGTCAGCGGCAGCTTTTTCGATGCGCTTTTGCTCAGCGGCGCTATCGGCCACCTTGTTTTTTTGGTGCTGCACAACAATGAACACCGTACCCAAGACCAGAATTGCCACAAGGATGGCCTTCATCTTCGGGTCTAGCTCTTTCCATTTTTCGATTTGTTCTTCAAACATCATTGCCCCTTCGCTTTTTGCTCTTTGCGCGCGAGAACAATGACTCGCGTGGACTCCCCTGCTTTCAGGTTGGGCTTGGGATGCACAGAGATGGCCTGCACCAGATCACCGTCGAACTCACTTTCACGCACGGTTGTTGCGTTGGGTCCTGGATTCGAAACGCGGTAAACGTAGATGTCGGCCTCACGATTGCTCAACTTCTTTTCAACCTCAACCAAAAGGCCATTCATGCCAATTGGTGGGACGTTGATTTCAACAATCGAGTAGCCGTTAGGTGTTGCATTCAATGCAACCGTTTCCATAAGCCCTTGCGTGGATGCAACGTATTCGCTGCCCTTGTTGCCTTTCGACGAATCAACTGCAGTGCGAGGCGCAACGTCTTCAACAATGATGGTTTGGCTGGCGATGCCCTTGGGGATTAACTGCAGGCCGAGCACGGGGCCACTGCCATCATCCGTCTCAATAAAGATCGGGACAGGTTTGGTTACGCCCTGCTTGAATGCGACATAGATGTTGTTGCTCTTGGCGCGCTTGTCGATCATCACATCGGTGGTCCCGATCACGTGAGGATTAACAAATGGCAACTGGATGCGATTGGGCTCGTTTGATGACAAGTAGACGGAAACGCTTCCGCCGTTGTTCATCTGGATCGTTCTTGCACGAGTGAAGTCAAGGGCACTCGTAGATGCCCCGTCGATCTTCATGACACCAGGAAGATTGATTTCCTTGGCTGGGGTGTTCTTGACCGCTGTAGCTGGATTGACCTCGATCGAATTCCACTCTTTCTTGGGGGGTGCTTTTTTGCCAACTTCAGCGTGTGCTTGTTCGGTCGCTGGTGTGCTGTCGGGGGTTGGGGCGTCTGCCCATGCAAAGCCTGCCAGCAACAAGCTGGCAAGCGCCACTAATGTGCGAGGGTATTTATGCAATTTCATTTTGAATTCGCCTTAATCCATTCGGAGTTGTGAATCTTTTCGCCTGGATACGCTTTGATGTCGTCCACCCAAAGTCGATAGTTCTCGATGTGAATCGTGTATTCGTAGACATAGGGTTCTGCCGAATCTTTGGCGGCGTTCACCGTGTGTTGCTCACCCACAATGAAGTGCTTGTCGATTTGCTCGTCATACACATAGCGCTTGAGCACAAAGTAGGAGCTGCCAAGTTCTCGCTCCGCCTTGGCCTTCTCGACTTTCAGATCGATTTCGTGGCTGAGCCGCGTGTAGGCATCTGGCGCGAAATACAACTCCAAGAATTTCTTCTGGTATTCAGCGTTCGCAGGGTTGATGCTCGCAAGGTTGCTGGTGATCGCATTCAAGGTCGCAAGCTGCGCGTTTTTATCGAAAGAGGTTCTTTCAATGATTGAATTCGCTGGCATGCCTGGTGTTTGAACAATGATGATTTCGCTTTGGCTCACCAGCTTGAACATCAAACCAAAGGCTATGACGACCGTTCCCAAAACTGCATAGGTCAGGTGCTTGTTCCTTGTTCGAAGTTCAGAAACCGCTTCGTTACGCTGATTCATTTCCATTTGCTGGGCTCCTTGTTGCTTTCTTCGTGTACTCGTCAACGACTTGACTTGCGGCTGGGTTGATGATTTGGTTATCGCCAATGAATACGGTTTTTTGGCTCTTCAATGACTCGGAATAGCCTGCAAAGCCAAGGCTGAACAAAAAGTTTCGAAATGCACCTGGGAGCGTTTTTGATTGCCAGTCGATGTACAAACGGTTGACCGCATATCCAGCGATGGGAATGCCTAAGTAACCAACGTTTCCCATGTCTAAGGCTGATCCGCAAAATAGGCCGACAAAAACGCTACCGATAACGATGATTGCGTCCTGAATTTCCACGCCCAAAAAAGCAACACCAGCATCCCCTCGCTTGGGGATTCGGAAAGAACGATTAATCATTTCGCGGCACCTCCGTGCAGGTCAGGTGCTCTCGCCAATCGTCGGCTTGTGCGCTTTCCAAAACTGGAACGCATACCTCGTTGCCACGAACCACAACCTTCGGCCATTCAAAACTCTTAAAGGCTGCAGCTGAATTTGTTCTGCGTTTAGGCTTTGGTTGCATTGCTGCAATTTGGTCTTGCATCACCAGCCAAAGGGCCTCTTCTTCTTGATAGCTGAAGAACTCGTAGTCCTTTCGCTCAAGTCCGCCAATCAAAAAAGGCTTGCTTGCGTTGATGCGCTTGCCCTGGGCATCATCGATTTCGCCATAGACATACTGCCCGTTGGAGGTGTGGAAATTCACCCATCCAGCGCCCCTTTCCTTGGCGTTTTCGAAACGAGCTGGCTCTGCAAACTCAGCAGCCTTTACAGTCGCCGAAATTGCAAAAACTGCCACATAAAGGGTTATGAAAATTCGTTTCATGCAATCATTAGTACTAGTTGATTAGGCGAGATTCTACGTCAAAAGTAAACGAAAACATATACTTTTTAGTTCGTAGAGAATGATTTTGTATAAATTTCTGAGGCCCTTGATCGGACCTCAAGATTTGCCGAATGCTGAGCAAAGAACTTCAGTGCGTTGGGCAAGCCAACGTCTCCGCTGACAAGTGCAAAGTCTCTAGCGGAAGGGTTGACACCCTTTGCCAAAACAAATGCTGGCGTCAGTTTGACGCCGAACGTTTCATAGAGCTTGGGATGGATCGTCCATGCTGGTGGGTTTTTCCCGCAACAAGTGGCATTGATTGCGGCCACAAATTCTTTCGCACCTTCCAATGATCCTGTCTTTTCGTCAAAGCCTCGCAGCACGAGTGTTGACTTGGTGAGTGAGGCTTCTCTTGCCAATTGCATCAGGGAATTTTTGGGCATCGAGGTGGAAACAAAGACGTAGGTTGCCCATGTCGATGGTTTGAAGGATTCGGCTAACGATTGCGCGGTCGCGGCGGTGGCCAACAAAGTTGATAGAACGGCGAATGCGATTTGTTTTTTCATAGCGATCAATTCGTTGGAAAAGGTTGGCAGCAGTCTTTTCGTTGAAATACAAAGTAGCCGTAGTCCTTGTCGTTCGGTCGCGCTGCGCCCACTTCTTGAAGGGCAAGAGGCCTGCCAATTGGTGTACACATGTTGTCTGGGAATGGAAACACGCGGTTTGTTTTGTATTGGCGCTTATCCATGATGATTTGCGGCAATCCCATCGCTCCACAGGACTGCAAAGCTTCTTGACCAGCGGGGCTTTGTTGGGCACCAGCTGCGTGCAGCTTTGCAAACAAACGAGCTAGAACAAGGTGGGAAACTTGCTCGGGCGTATTGGCAATTCCCACGTTTCCTGTCAATGGGTACATTGGCCCCCACGCTCCCGCAGTCCAAAACAATGAAGCCAGCGGGAAAGATGCAGTGGCTGCAATTGCATCTGGCATTTCAGCCGCAATGCTGGCGATGCCTGCAAATGGATATGCATAAGGAGTGAGCATCAAAGACAAGCTGTCGTCATTCCATGTTGGGTCTGCCCAGCTAATAAATGGCACATCAAACGATCTTGAATCGAAGCACGGGGACTTGGCAATAACGCC
>JACCDU010199738.1_pt1 | contig 15240 bp, 14 predicted proteins | sample 7446081 | NCBI WGS metagenome assembly JACCDU01 (sample SAMN15323447, study PRJNA562643) | freshwater metagenome | isolation source: river surface water | place: USA:Blue River Watershed | collected 2017-08-17
ACAGCGACCGTGCTGTTCGCGCTGTCACTGCTCGCGGTGTTCCTGGTGCTGGCGGCGTTGTATGAAAGCACATCGATTCCGATCGCGGTGCTGCTGGTGGTGCCGCTCGGCGTGCTGGGCGCGGTGTCGTTCACGATGCTCCGTGGTATGCCGAATGATGTGTACTTCAAAGTCGGCCTGATCGCGATCATTGGCTTGTCGGCAAAGAACGCGATCCTGATCATCGAGTTCGCGAAAGACCTGCAGGCATCTGGCAAGAGCCTGACCGAGGCCACGCTGACTGCCGTCAAGCTGCGCTTCCGCCCGATCATCATGACCTCGCTCGCATTCATCCTCGGTGTGCTGCCGCTGGTGATCGCGACCGGCGCCGGCTCGGCCAGCCAGCGCGCAATCGGTACCGGCGTGATGGGCGGCATGATCACCGCGACCGTGCTGGCCGTATTCTTTGTGCCGGTCTTCTTCGTCGTGGTGCGCAGCATCTTCAAGGGCAGTGAACGCCAGCGCAAGCTGTACGCGGCCCACATCGAGAACAATGAGGCAAAAGAATGAGAACCCCCAACCTCTCGCCCAAGGCGCTGACGCTGGCGCTGGCCGGTGCGTTTGCACTGTCCGGCTGCCAGATCATCCCCTTCTTCGACAAGCCGGCCGCCCCGGTACCGGAAACCTATGCCGCTGCGTCGGCCGCCGAGGGTGCTGCGCCGGCAGTCACGATCGGCTGGCGCGCATTTTTCCAGAACCCGGAACTGCAGCAGGCGATTGCCACCGCGCTGGCCAACAACCGCGACCTGAAAACCGCCGCGCTGCGCATCGAAGAAGCGCGCGCGATCTACGGCATCCAGAAAGCCGACCAGCTGCCGACCGTGAACACCAGCGGCGGCGTGACCACCGGTCGCCAGTTCTTCCGTGGCCAGACCTTCGACACCACGACCTATCAGGTCGGTGTCGGCATGACGGCATTCGAGCTTGATTTCTTCGGCCGCGTGAAAAATCTGTCCGACGCGGCACTGTCGCAGTTCTTTGCAACCGAAGAAGCGCGCCGCGCACTGCAGATCGCATTGGTCGGCGAAGTCGCGAAGGCCTGGCTGAATGAACGGGCACTGGCCGAACAAGTGCTGCTGGCAGAGCGCACGCAGCGCGCGCGCGAAGCGTCGTTCGAGCTGGTGAAGAAGCGTTTCGATGCCGGTATCACCAATGCGCTGGAGCTGCGCCAGAGCGAGACCCTGGTGCAATCGGCCCGTGTCGCCGCACTGGCGCAGAAGCGCCAGCATGCGCAGGCGGTGAATGCGCTGACCCTGCTGACTGGCAGCGACACGAAACTGCCCGCGCAGTCGGCAACCTTGTCGGCGCAGGCAATCACCGCGGATATCGCCGCCGGCCTGCCGTCGCAGTTGCTGGAGAATCGCCCTGACATCCGTGCCGCCGAGCAGCGCCTGCGCGCAACGCAAGCCAACATCGCTGCGGCACGCGCTGCCTTTTTCCCGCGCATTGCGCTGACCACCGGCGTTGGCCTGGCCAGCACCGACCTGTCCAATCTGTTCGAGGGCAGCGCCCGTACCTGGAGCTTTGCGCCCTCGGTATCGCTGCCGATCTTCGACAACGGCCGCAACGAAGCCAACCTCGATCTTGCAAAAGTGCGCGCTAACATCGCGATTACGGATTACGAAAAAGCGATCCAGATCGCGTTCCGTGAAGTCGCCGATGCCCTCGAGGCACGTGCCACGCTGGTCAGCGAGATCGCCGCGCAACAGGCGGTGCGCGATGCGCAGGCGGAACGGTTGTCGTTGGCGCAGGCGCGTTACCAGAATGGCGTTGCAAACTACCTGGATGTGCTTGATGCGGAGCGCGAACTGTTCAGCGCCGAGCAGCAGTTGCTGCAGACCCGGCTGCTGAAGCTGACCAATGCAGTCGATCTGTATCGCTCACTGGGCGGCGGCCTGAACGAAAGCAGCGAGGCGGTCGAGAACCGATAGTCAGTTTTTGCTCGCACAAACAAGAAAGCCAGTCTCGCGACTGGCTTTCTTGTTTTATCTTCCCTAGATGATCAAACCCCGGCGGGTAGCAAGGCAAGCAATCGTTCCCGTGTGCGTTCAGTCGCACCAAGCTGCGAGCGTGAAAACTGCGCCGCAGCCTCTGCGCGCTGCTGCAACTCTGCCTGTGCAGTCAGCAGCTCGAAGGCGGTGTGGAATACGCCCGTCGCATCAGGGACCCGCAATGCAGCGCCGCTGGCCATGGCCAGTTCACTGGCTTCAGCAAAGTTGAACGTATGTGGGCCGAGCAGCACCGGCTTGCCGCAGGCGCAGGCTTCAATCAGGTTCTGCCCGCCCATCGGCAGCAGACTGCCGCCGATAAAGGCGATATCGCAGGCGGTGTAATACGCAGCCATTTCGCCCATGCTGTCGCCGACTAGTACCTGCACGTCGGCCGGCACCGGCGATCCCTTCAGCCCCGATTTGCGCGCGACGCGCAAGCCTTCGTTGTCAAACAGTCGCGCGACCTCGTCGAAGCGTTGCGGATGGCGCGGCACGATCATCAGCAGGAAGTCTGAAGGCAGCGTCGCTCTCATGTAGGCATCGCGCAGCAGCACTTCCTCGCCCTCGCGCGTGCTGGCGCACAGCAGCACGCGCCTGTCCCCGATCTGCGCGCGCAGTGCGCGACCCGCAGCCAGCATCGCGTCCTGAATCGCTACATCGAATTTCAGGTTGCCGGTCACCTGCACCGAGCGTGCGCCCATCTGGCGCAGGCGCTGTGCATCGGCCTCGGTCTGCGCAGCGACCAGGCTCAGCCGACGTGCGGCGTCGCCAAGCAAGCCGGCGAAGCGCTGCCCGCGCCGCAACGAGCGTTCCGACAGGCGCGCATTGACCAGTGCTACCGGCACGCCGGCCTCGTCGCACGCGGCCAGCAGCGCCGGCCAGGTCTCGGTCTCCATCAAGATGCCGAGCTGCGGCCTGAAATGCGCGATGAAGCGGCGCGTCATCGTGATCGTGTCGTAGGGCAGATAAGCCTGGTGCACGCGTGCGATAGCGCCGAACAGAGATTTACCGGTAGCGCGGCCGGTCGCGGTCATATGGGTCAGCAGTAGCGCGTGTGACGGGTAAGCATCGAGCAAGGCCCGCACCAGCGGCTCCGCGGCGCGGGTCTCGCCGACCGATACCGCATGCAGCCAGATCAGGGGCTGCGCGGCGCCGGCTGCCGGGGATGGGGCAGACGACGACGGCGACGATGACGAAGGTGATGACGGAGTGGATGCCGAGGCGGCGTGCGTGTCGGCATACAGGCCGAGGCGCTCGGCAATGTGTCGGCGATAACCGGGCTCACGCCAGCCACGCCACCACAGGCGCAGTAACGCAACGGGCAGCACGGCCCACCACAACAGCGAATACAGGTGAAGGCTCAAATCGTCGGCAGTCTGTTCAGGTTCAAGCCGCGATGATACCTGCGATGCTCAGAATGGCAACGCCGCATCCGGCTTCACCGCCCGGATCGCAGCGCCGACAGCCTGCTGTATGCGCGCCAGCGCCGCATCGGTCTCGGCCTCGAAGCGCAGCACCAGCACCGGCGTGGTGTTGGATGCGCGGCACAGTCCGAAGCCATCCGGATATTCGACGCGCACACCATCGATGGTCACCACGTGCGACGCGCCCGGCCAGTCGCGCTGCTGCTGCATCTGCGCGACCACCGCATGGTTCTCGCCTTCGGCACAGGCGACCTGCAGTTCCGGCGTGGACTTCGACTGCGGCAGCGCATTGAGTGTCGCGCTGATGTCGTCCATGCGGCTGGCCAGTTCCAGCAGGCGCGCGCCGGCATACAGGCCATCATCAAAGCCATACCAGCGGTCCTTGAAGAACAGGTGACCGCTCATCTCGCCGCCGAACGGTGCGCCGGTTTCCTTCATCTTCGCCTTCACCAGCGAATGGCCGGTCTTGCACATCAGCGGCCGGCCGCCGGCCGCTTCGACCACCGGTGCGATGTGGCGCGTGCATTTCACGTCATACAGAATAGTGCCGCCCGGGTGGCGGGTCAGCACATCCTGCGCGAACAGCATCAACTGACGATCGGGGAAGATCACCTGCCCGTCCTTGGTAACGACGCCGAGACGGTCGCCATCGCCATCGAACGCGAGGCCGATCTCGGCCGGGCCCTGTGCCAGTTCACGGATCAGGTCTGCGAGATTTTCCAGATGCGCCGGGTCCGGATGATGATTCGGGAAGTGACCATCGACCTCGCAAAACAGTTCGATCACGTCGCAGCCCAGACGCCGGAACAGTTCGCCGGCAACACTGCCTGCGACCCCATTGCCGCAATCGACCGCAATCGTCATCGGCCGCGCGAGCTTCACGTCAGACACGATGCGCTGCAGGTAGGATTCGCGAATGTCATGTTCGCTGTAGCTTCCGGCACCTTGGGTGAAATCTCCGGCGACGATGCGCGCATACAGCTGCTGTATCGCATCGCCGTAGATAGCTTCACCGGCCAGCACCATCTTGAAGCCGTTGTAGTCCGGCGGATTATGGCTGCCGGTGACCATGATGCCGCTGGCTGCGCCCAGCACATGGGTCGCGTAGTACAGCATCGGTGTCGCGACCATGCCTACATCGATCACGTCCACACCTGCGGCGCGCAATCCGTCCGACAAGTCCGCCGACAGTTCGGGGCCGGACAGACGGCCATCGCGACCGATGATGACCGTGCGCTCACCACGCTCGATCGCGGTCGAGCCGAAGGCCTGGCCGATCTGCTTCGCGATGACGGCGTCCAGCGTCTTGCCGAGCACGCCGCGTATGTCATAGGCCTTGAAGATGCCGGGGGTCAGGGTTGCCATGATTGTCCAGTCGTGAAATGCGAAATTCGTTTGCCCCGCGCGCGCTACACCGTGCCGACATCCCGCAGGCAGGCATCCAGTGCCACGTCCCAGGACGGCAAGGGGCCGAACGCCGCTTCGAACTTGCGGATATCCATCACCGAGTTTTTCGGTCGCACGGCCGGCGTCGGATAGTCCGCCGTCGTGATCGCGTTCAGCATCGGCCGCCGCGTGATGGCCGGATGCGCAAAGATCGCCTGCGCAAAACCAAACCAGCTGGTGTGGCCCGCCGCGCAGCAATGATAAATGCCGGACAGCCCGGCCATTTGATGCGGCGCGCCCGCACGACGAATGACCGCCAGTGTGGCCTCGGCCAGCGTGTGGCTCCAGGTCGGTGCGCCGATCTGGTCAGCGACGATCCCCAGCGTATCGCGTGTCTGCGCCAGCCTCAGCATCGTCAGCAGGAAGTTCTTGCCGGTCAGCCCGTAGACCCAGCTGGTGCGCAGGATCAGGTGCGGCACACCGCTCGCATCAATGGCCTGCTCGCCCGCCAGTTTGCTGCGGCCATACACGGACAACGGCGCGGTCGCATCAGTCTCGACCCAGGCGTCCTGCTTGCTGCCGTCGTACACGTAATCGGTGGAAAAATGAATCAGCGCGGCGCCGATCTGTTTCGCCTGTTCCGCCAACACACCCGGCGCGTCGCCATTGATGCGCATCGCCTGCGCGACCTCGGTCTCGGCCTGGTCGACCGCCGTATAGGCCGCCGCATTGATCACCAGCGCCGGCTTCAACGCTTGCATCAGCTCGCGTATCTGACCGAAGTCAGACAGATCGAGTTCGGTGCGATCGACTGCAATGATCTCGTACGCCGGCAGCGCCTGCGGCAACAGCGCGGCCAGTGCGCTGCCGACCTGGCCCTGGCGGCCGGTGACGAGAATCTTCATGCGTAGGTATCAGCCTGTGCGAGCGGCACACCGGCCTGATCCTTGGCCGACAGTGTCGGGACGCCACCGATGGATGCCAGCGGCCAGTCGATCTGCAATGCCGGATCATTCCACTGCAACGCGCGCTCATGCTGTGGCGCATAGTAGTCGGTCGTCTTGTACTGAAAGTCGGCGCTGTCGCTGGTGACCAGGAAGCCATGCGCAAAACCCGGCGGTATCCACAACTGCCGATGGTTGTCGGCCGACAGCGTCACGCACACCGATTGGCCAAAGGTCGGTGACGAACGGCGCAGGTCCACGCACACGTCGAACACTTCGCCGGCCGTCACGCGCACCAGCTTGCCCTGTGCCTGTTCAAGCTGGTAATGCAGACCGCGCAGCACCCCTTGCGCGGAGCGCGAGTGATTGTCTTGCACAAAGTGCGGCGCCAGCCCGGTCAGCTCCTCGAAACGCTTCTGGTTGAAGCTCTCGAAAAAAAAACCGCGCGCATCGCCAAACACCTTGGGCTCGACGATCAGTACCTCAGGAATGTCGGTACGGACGATATTCATCAAAACACTCGCTCGTTCAACAGGCGCAGCAGGTACTGGCCATAGGTATTCTTTTTCATTGGCTCGGCCAGCTTTTCGAGCTGTGCGGCATCGATATAGCCCTTCCGATACGCCACCTCTTCCGGACATGCAACCTTCAGGCCCTGCCGCTTTTCCAGCGTTGCAATGAACTGCCCGGCTTCCATCAGGGAGTCATGGGTACCGGTATCGAGCCAGGCCATGCCGCGGCCCATCAGTTCGACATCGAGCCTGCCCTGTTCAAGATAGATACGGTTCACATCGGTGATTTCGAGCTCGCCACGCGCGGATGGTTTGATGGATGCCGCGATGTCGCACACTTGCTGGTCGTAGAAGTACAGGCCTGTGACCGCGTAATTCGATTTCGGCTTCGCCGGCTTCTCTTCGATGCTGGTCGCACGCCGGTTCGCATCGAAACCGACCACGCCATAACGCTCCGGATCCTGTACATGGTAGGCAAACACAGTTGCGCCTTCGCTGCGCGCATTGGCGTTCAGCAGGCTGCGTTCGAGGTCGTGTCCGTAATACAGGTTATCGCCCAGGATTAGCGATGAATGACGGTGGCCGACGAAGTCGCGACCAATGATGAAAGCTTGCGCGAGTCCGTCCGGCGACGGCTGTACCGCATAACGAATCGCAATACCCCACTGGCTGCCATCGCCGAGCAGTTGCTCGAAGCGCGGCGTGTCCTGCGGCGTGGAAATCAGCAGGATCTCGCGCATGCCGGCCAGCATCAGCGTGGTCAGCGGGTAATAGATCATCGGCTTGTCATAGACCGGCAGCAGCTGCTTCGAGACCGCCATCGTGGCCGGATACAGTCGGGTGCCGGAGCCGCCGGCGAGGATGATGCCGCGGCGATCCATGCTGCCAGCGCTCATGAGGATGCTCCCTGTCGCTTGTCGTAATTCTGATTGATCCACTGCTGGTACTCACCGGACTGCACCTTGCGCACCCAGTCCTGATTCGCGAGATACCACTGCACGGTTTTCTTCAGCCCGGTCTCGAAGGTCTCGGCCGGACGCCAGCCCAGTTCGCGCTCGATCTTGCGTGCATCGATCGCATAGCGACGGTCATGACCGGGACGATCGGTGACGAATGCAATCTGCTCCTTGTACGAACCGGCCTTCGGAACCAGCTCATCGAGCAGCGCGCACAGAGTGTGCACGACATCGAGGTTGGCCTTCTCGTTCCAGCCGCCGATGTTATAGGTCTCGCCGACGCGGCCGGCGTCGAGCACGCGCCGCAGCGCGCTGCAATGGTCGCCCACGTACAGCCAGTCGCGTACCTGCTGGCCATCGCCATACACGGGCAGCGGCTTGCCGGCCAGTGCATTGGCAATCATCAGCGGAATCAGCTTCTCGGGAAATTGCAGCGGCCCGTAATTGTTCGAACAATTACCGGTGACAACCGGCAGCCCGTAAGTGTGATGCCAAGCGCGCACCAGATGATCGGACGCCGCCTTCGATGCCGCATACGGGCTGTTCGGCGCAAACGGCGTGGTCTCGCAGAACGGCGGATCGGTCGGCGACAAAGTGCCGAACACTTCATCGGTCGATACATGCAGGAAGCGGAACGCCTGCCTGCGCTCGTCGCTCAGGCCGGACAGGTAAGCGCGCGTCGCTTCCAGCAGGTTGAAGGTGCCATCGACATTGGTGCGGATGAAGTCGCCGGGGCCATGGATGGAACGATCGACATGGCTCTCGGCCGCGAAATGCACGATCGCGCGCGGCTGGTGCTGCGCGAGCAGTGACGCGAGCAATGGCCGGTCGCAGATGTCGCCCTGCACGAACACATGGCGCGCATCGCCGGCCAGTGCGCTCAGGTTGTCGGGATTGCCCGCATAGGTCAGCTTGTCGAGATTGACGACCGGCTCATCGGAAGTCTTCAGCCAGTCGAGCACGAAGTTCGAGCCGATGAAACCGGCGCCGCCGGTGACGAGGATCATGCGCGTCCTTGCAAGGTCTGTGATCGAAATCCCGACCGGCGGCCATGCAGGTGCGCAGGCGGGCATGCAGCGCGCATTGTACGCGAGCGCCCCTGCGGACACGAGATTTCAGGGACCGGGTTTGACGCTGGCGCCCGTCGGCATCGGTGCCGCTGCCCGTGTGACCAGGTCGGCATCGGTCAGCGTATGCAGGAAGGCCACCAGATCATCGATCTCGGCTGCATTCAGGCGGGGTGCCTGGCCCGGCTTGCGGTCATACGGCACCTCGTCGACATTCACGTTCTTGTGGTGACGGGCTGGCAGGTCGTCGTATTTGGCGACCTTGCCGCGACCATCCTTCGGGTACCACTCGGCCGGATGGGTATCGCGCCTGACATAGAACGCGACCGCATCGCGCAGCGACGCGATCTGCCCATTGTGGAAGAACACCGCGCGGGTGGCGACGTTGCGCAGTGTCGGCACCTTGAACTTGCCGCATTGCGCATCGTCGGCTGCCGGGCCCGGGCGGCCGGACTTGCACAAGCCGAGATCGACATGCGCAGGATCGGCATTCACGGGCAACAGGCGGTTGCGCGCGAGTCCGAGCGCATCATAGGTGTGGTCGGTGAACAGCGGTGGGCGGCCGTCGTCGGCTTTTGCGCTCGGATGGCAGGCGGCGCAATTGCCTTTCTTCTCATCGTTGAACAGCTTCAGCCCGCGCTGCTCGACGGCGCTCAGCTCGGCCTTGCCGGCCTGCCACGCATCGTACTTCGACGTGAACGGATGAAACTCCGGCGCGTCGCGCTGGAAGCGTTCGAGTGCGTCACCCAGATGCAGGAATGCAGTGTCCACATCGTCGAGACTGCGCTCGCCATATACCTGACGGAACTGCGCCGCATACGCAGCACGGCGCAGCTTGTCGACCACGGCCGCGCGGCTGCCATTCGCCATTTCATTCGCGGCCAGCAGCGGGCGTTCGGCTTGCGCGGCCAGCGTGTCGGCACTGCCATCCCAGTTGAAGCCGCCGGACGGCGTACCCTCGTCATCAATGCCGAATGCCGGCGTGAATGTCAGGTAGCGCAGCGACGGCACTGCACGCGTGCCGCGCTGGTCCATCGCTGCACCACCGGGCTGGCCCGCAATGGCATTCGGCTGCGCATGCGCATGGCCTGGGTCGTGACAGCTCGCGCAGGATTGCCGGCCCGACGCCGACAGCGACACATCATGGAAGATCAGCCGTCCGAGCTCGGCCTTGCTGAGTGCAGCAGTGGACTGGTTCACGCTTGCAGACGCAGCAGTCATGGCCGGCGGCTCTGCCTTGCGGCATCCGGCCAGCGACAGCAATATCGCGATCAATATCAGCAGGCGTGGGCTGGACTTCATGAACAGTCAGGGGCTGGTTGCGACAAGGGGCTTTGCATCGACACGACGGCGCCGATGGTAGCAAACGCGCGCGTTACGTGCAGGCGCGCGACAGAATGCGGATGGACGGGCTGCCGAATCGGTGACGTCGCCGGCCTCACCGACTGATCTTGATGGTTGGCTTTGATGATGGGCTTCGATCGCTGACATCGGTCGATGGCCCCGGCAGCCGACCTCCTATAATGCCGGCTCATCCCCCAATCGACAGCGCACTTCCACTCCTCCGACCCTGATGAACACCTACGCGATCGGCGACCTGCAAGGTTGCGCCCCCCAGCTGAACTTGCTGCTAGACCGCATCGACGCCGATGCGCCGGGCGCGCAACTGGTGTTCGTCGGCGACATCGTGAACCGTGGTCCGGCATCCCTGCAAACACTGCGCACCCTGGTCGCGGTCGGCGAGCGCGCGTTGTGCGTGCTTGGCAATCATGACCTGCACCTGCTCGCAGTCTCGCAGCAGATACGCGCGCCCGGCAGCAGCGATACGCTGGACGACATCCTGAACGCGCCCGACCGCGATAACTTGCTGAACTGGCTGCGCCGGCAGCCGCTGGCACGCATGGTGGATGGCCATCTGGTCGTGCATGCGGGTGTGCTGCCGGCCTGGTCCGCAGCGCAGGCGCTCGCGCTGTCGCACGAGGTCGAAGCAAAACTGCAGAGCGAAGACTGGGTCGACTTCCTGCGCACCATGTATGGCAACGAACCGGCGCAATGGTCGGACCAGCTGCAAGGTGAGGATCGACTGCGCTGCATCGTGAATGCGATGACACGGATGCGCTTCTGCACCCCGGACGGCACGATGGAGTTCCAGACCAAGGAAGGCCCGGGTGCACCGCCACCCGGCTACCTGCCCTGGTTCGAGGTGCCGGGCCGGCGCACGGCCGACACCACGGTGGTGTTCGGCCACTGGTCCACGCTGGGACTGGTGCAGCAAGACAGACTGATCGGGTTGGATACCGGCTGCGTATGGGGCGGCAAGCTCAGCGCGATACGGCTGGCGGCCGATCCGCATCAGCGGCAATTGCTGCAGATTGATTGCCCGCAGCACCGCGCACCGTCGGCAAAGCCGGCGTGATGCCAGCAGATGTCCGGTCCGAGCGCCTGGCTATCCTGTCAGCTGACAGCGGCCTCGTCAGCCTGCGGCGCGGTCTCGAACAACGCGCGGGAGATCGCATCATGCGCATCGCGCGCCAGTTCACGCCGGTGCGCACCGTCGGTCGGTATCGCAGGTACGCGGATCAGCTCTGCATGCATGCCGCCGGATTTCATGATCGCGATCACACTGTCGATGAAGCTCATCTCGCCGATGAAGTCCGCATCACTGTGCAGGCTGCCGTCGGCATCCACATAACGGATCGCATACGGTTGCACCGGCACTTGCGCCTCGATCGCTGCTTCGAACAGGTTCGCATGAAAGGGCAGCACGGTGCCCTGCGGCGCAGTGGTCCCTTCGGGGAAGAACGCAACGCGCTCGCCATCATGGATGCTCTTCACCAGACCTTCGTAAATGCGGCGCACGTCGCGTGCCTTGCCGCGCGCGATGAAGATGGTGCCGGTGTGCTCGCACAACCAACCTATCAGGGGCCAGCTGCGGATATCGGACTTCGCGACGAAGCGGCACGGATGCAGCGCATTGATCACGAAGATGTCCAGCCAGGAGATGTGATTGCAGATGATGAGTGCCGGTGACACCGGCGCCGCCTGCAGGTGCGCATCGACCTTCACCGACACGCCGCAGATCGCGACCAATTGCCGGGACCAGCGCTGCACGCGGCGCTCGCGGCCGGCCGCGTCCAGAAAGGGGAACAGCACGCCCACTTTCCACAAACCGACCAACAGGTGCAACGCCAGCCTGGCCAGCGACAGAACCGGCACGCCTTACTTCCTGCTGTACGCGAGACGGCCGGACACGATGGTGTGACGCACCTGCCCCTGCAACTCGTAGCCGAGGAAAGGCGTGTGCTTGCCCTGGCTTTGCAGCGCCGCCGCTTCGACCTTCCAGCGCGCAGCGGGGTCGAACACACACAGGTCTGCCGCACCGCCGACCACCAGCTTGCCCGCGTCCGGCAGGCCGGCCACTGCTGCCGCATCGCAGGTGGTGCGTGCCAGCGCCTTGCTGATGCTGTCCTTGCCCGGCGCAGCCTCGTCGGCCCATTTCAAGGACAGCGACAGCAGCAGCTCGAGACCGGTCGCGCCCGGCGACGCTTCGCCGAACGGCAGCAGCTTTTCATCATCGTCGACCGGCGTATGGTCGGAGCAGATCGCGGAGATCGTGCCATCCAGCAGGCCGGCACGGATCGCATCGCGATCGCGCTGACTGCGCAAGGGCGGCGTCAGTCGTGCATTCGGGTCGAAGAAGCCGATGTCATTGTCGGTCAGGTGCAGATGGTGCGCGCCGACATCGCAGCTGAGCGGCAAGCCCTCGGCACGCGCAGCGCGAATCAGGTCGATACCGGCAGCCGACGAGATACGGCAGATGTGCACGCGCGCGCCGGTTGCGCGCACCAGCTCGATGATGGTGTGCAGCGCAATCGTCTCGCTGATCACCGGCACGCCGGACAGACCAAGGCGCGACGCCAACGGGCCGCTGTGCGCGACACCGCCCTTGCCCAGGTGCGCATCCTGCGGCCGCAACCATACGGTGTAGCCAAAGGTTTGCGCATACTGCAGCGCGCGCATCATCACGGTGCTGTCTTCGATGGTCGCCTCGGCCTGCGAAAAACCGACGCAACCGGCTTCGGTCAGTTCGGCCATCTCGGTCAGTTCCCGGCCTTTCAGGCCGACGGTCAGCGCGCCCAGCGGATACACATGCGACTGGTTCAGCAGGTGTGCGCGATGCACCAGCATCTCGACCAGGCCCGGCTCATCGAGCACCGGGTCGGTGTCGGGCGGGCACAGCAGGCTGGTGACGCCACCGGCCAGCGCGGCCTGCAGTTCGGATTCCAGCGTCGCCTTGTATTCATAACCGGGCTCGCGCAGCCGGGCTGACAAATCCACCAGGCCCGGCGCGACCACCAGACCGGAAGCGTCGATCTGCTGGTCGGCGATGAAGCCGGCCGGTGCGGTGCCGGGCTCGGCGATCGCTGCGATCTTGCCCTCGGCGATATAGATGTCCCGCTGCGCGTCGGTTTGCGAGGCCGGGTCGATCACGCGGCCGTTCTTGATATGAAGTCTCATGTTCAGGACCCTGCGAGCATGCTCATCACGGCCATGCGCACCGCGATGCCAAAGGTGACTTGCGGCAGGATCACGGCCTGCGCGCCATCTGCGACTGCGGAATCGATTTCGACGCCGCGGTTCATCGGTCCCGGGTGCATCACGATCGCGTCCGGTTTCGCGAGTGCCAGCCGCTCCGGCGTCAGGCCATAGCTCTTGAAATACTCCTGCGCCGACGGCAACAGCGCACCGCTCATGCGTTCGTTCTGCAGACGCAGCATGATGATCACATCGACGCCCTTCAGACCTTCGTTCATGTCGGTGAACACGCGCACGCCCATCTGCTCGAGCCCGCCCGGCAGCAAGGTGCGCGGGCCGATGGCGCGCACTTCGGGCACGCCCAGCGTGGTCAGGCCGTGAATGTCGGAGCGCGCGACGCGGCTGTGCAGGATGTCGCCGACCACCGCCACCGTCAGGTTGCTGAAATCCTTCTTGTAGTGCCGTATCGTGTACATGTCGAGCAAGCCCTGCGTCGGATGCGCATGGCGCCCGTCGCCGGCGTTCACCACATGCACATGGTCTTGTCCGGTGTCGGTGAGGTGCTTTGCGATCAGGTAAGGCGCGCCGGATTGCGCATGGCGCACGACGAACATGTCGGCATGCATCGCCGACAGGTTGTCGATGGTGTCGAGCAGCGACTCGCCCTTGCTGGCGGACGAGGCCGAGATGTTCAGGTTGATCACATCGGCCGACAGTCGCTTGGACGCGATCTCGAAGGTAGTGCGGGTGCGGGTCGAATTCTCGAAGAACAGATTGAACACGCTCTTGCCGCGCATCAGCGGCACCTTCTTCACTTCGCGATCACCGACGCTGACGAAAGACGCCGCGGTGTCGAGGATGCGGTTGATGACAGCCTTCGGCAGGCCGTCGAGCGTCAGCAAATGCTGCAGCTCGCCATGCTTGTTCAGTTGAGGGTTATGCATGATCGATGGTCAGGGTAAGTCGGCCGTCAGCAGCCTGCTGCAGCACCAGCATCTGATCGGCTTCGACGGTGAGGGTGCGCGCGCAGAAGTCGGCCGCCACCGGCAGCTGCCGGCCGCCACGATCGACCAGCGCCGCCAGCATGATCTTCGCGGGACGGCCGTAATCGAACAGGGTATTGATTGCCGCGCGCGTGGTGCGCCCGGTATACAGCACATCATCCACCAGCAGGATGGTCGCGCCTTCCACGTCGAACGGTATCTGGCTGGGCTTCACTTCGGCCGACAGCCCGCGCTCCGCATAGTCATCGCGATAGAACGACACATCGACAAAGCCGACATCGATCACGCCCAGCGCGCGCGCCAGCCGCTCGGCCAGCCATGCGCCACCGGAGTAGATGCCGACCACGGCCAGCCGGTCGGTGCCGGCCAGTGCCGGCTTGATCGCTGCTTCGAGCTGCGCATACAGCTGCTCGGCGTCCAGGTCAGGATGGATCATGGGATGAGCGAGAGTGATCAGAAGGTTGAGCGTGGGATCCGTCTCCGGCATCGCCGGCATCGAAATATTGTTGCAGGATCAGCGCAGCGGCATCGCTGTCGATATGTTCGCCACGCCGCGCATCGAGTACGGCAGAAGTGTAACGCTCGTCCACCAGCACGGCTGGCAAACCATAGCGGCCGTGCAGCTGGTTCGCAAAGCGCCGGCAACGCAGCGTCATCTCGTGCTCGGCGCCGTCCGGATGCAGCGGCAGGCCGACCACCAGCGTATCCGGCTGCCATGCGTCGAGCAGCGCGCCGATGGCCTTGAACTTGCCGTCGTTGGTGGGCTCGTCGATCAGCGGCAGCGGCTGTGCCTGCCGCAGCAGCGTGTTGCCGACAGCAACGCCGATGCGCTTCAAGCCGAAGTCGAATGCGATCACCGTGCTCACGCGTGCCCGACGTCTCCGGTGAGACGGTTCGGGTCGATGCCGAGCAGGTGCATCGCGGCCGCAAAGCGGGCCTCGATCGGCGTATCGAACAGGATGGCAGGATCGGCCTTCACGGTCAGCCAGCCGTTGCGCAGAATTTCGTCCTCCAGCTGGCCGGCGCCCCAGCCGGCACAGCCCAGGGTCACGATCAGGCGGCCCGGGCCACGTCCCTCGGCCACCGCTTCGAGCACATCGCGCGAGGTGGTCAGCGCGACATCGTCCGACACGGGCAGCGTCGAACTGTAGGCCGCATGCGCATCATTCGGCGCGTGCAGCACGAAGCCGCGCTCGACCTGCACCGGCCCGCCGAACATCACCGGCCCGCTCGGCAGGTGTGCATGCGGGCTGATCTCGAGTTCGAGGTCGAGCCGCTCGAACAGCACATCCATCGTCATGTCGGTCGGGCGGTTCACGATCATGCCCAGCGCACCGCCGGCATGATGCTCGCAGATGTAGACCACGGTGCCGCCGAAGAT
>JACCDU010096526.1_pt1 | contig 15233 bp, 12 predicted proteins | sample 7446081 | NCBI WGS metagenome assembly JACCDU01 (sample SAMN15323447, study PRJNA562643) | freshwater metagenome | isolation source: river surface water | place: USA:Blue River Watershed | collected 2017-08-17
GCTTGCCCACGGCTTTTTCCAGGTTGGCGATGATGCGCTGGCAGATTTCGACGTGGTAGCCGGCGTACTTGCCGTCGCCCAGGGTGTAGGACAGCGCGCCCGAGGAATCGCGCACGCCCATGGTGACGGCGCCCGACTCCCTGGCCTTGGACAGGGTGTCGGCCTGGGCCGTGAGGGAGGCCAGGGCCAGAACGGCCAGCGCCAGCAGGTGTTGTTTCATGGGTTACTCCTGTTTCAAGGGCCGCTTGAGCGGCCGGTCAGACGTCATGGGTCATGGGCCAGGGTGGCCTGCGCCATCATGGCACAAGTGCGCCGGGCCCTTGGTGCCCAGCGCACCGCATGCCAGAGGCGGAGTGCCGATGATAGTCAGCGCGTCCAGCGCTCCCATCAGGGTGTACCCGCAAGCGCGGGGCCCGGTCCGACCGGGGGCAGCAGGGCCGCCCACAAAGCCTGCGCGCTGTGCTTGAGCGGGGTTTTGGCGCCGGGCCGGGCGCGGTAAGCGCGCACCTGCATGCGCAGCATGGGCAAGAGGGGCGCGCCCGGCATGGCCAGCACAAGCTGGCCGGCCTGCACCTCCTTGCGCACCGCACTGGCCGGCAGGAAGGCCAGGCCATGGCCCTCGAGCGCCATGGCCTTGAGGCCTTCGGCCATGTCGGTTTCGTAAACGCGGTCGAGGTGGATCGGCGTGTCGGCCTGCTTGAGCAGCCAGTCGGTCACACCGCCCAGGTAGGCGCCCGGCGCATAACCCAGGTAGGGCAAAGGCCGGTGCGCGTGCCCGGGCAGGGCGTGCAGCGGCGCGCCATCGGGGCCGGGTTTGGCATAGGGCGCCACCACCTCCTCGCCCAGCACCACCATGTCGTAGCGTTCAGGGTCGAGCTGCAGCGGCTGCGAAGGGTGGTGGTAGGCGATCAAGAGGTCGCAGCCGCCCTCGGTCAGGCGCATCGCGGCGTCGTGCACATTGAGCGCGCTCAGCCGGCTTTTGAGCGGGCCGAAGCGCTCGCGCCACTGCGCGACCCAGGCCGGAAAGAAGGTGAAGGCCAGCGTGTGCGGCACCGCGAACTCGATCACATCCTCGCCGCCCGTGTCGTGGCCGCGCAGCATGGCGCGCGTGTTTTGCAGCGACTGCAAAAGCTCCAGCGCCTGCGCGTGCAGGGTCTCGCCGGCCGGCGTGAGCTTGGTGGGGTAGGCGCTGCGGTCGACCAGGGCCACGCCGGCCCAGGCCTCGAGCGACTGGATGCGGCGCGAAAACGCCGGCTGCGTGACATGGCGCAGCTGCGCCGAACGGCTGAAACTGCGTGTTTCGGCCAGGCTCACAAAGTCTTCCAGCCACTTGGTTTCCATCAGACGGCCTCCGCGTTTTGCTGCAACGCCCACATGCTGGCGTATCGCCCCTGCAGGGCCAGCAGCTGCGCGTGCGTGCCGCGCTCGATGATGCTGCCGGCCTCCATCACCAAAATCTCGTGCGCGTCGACCACCGTGGAGAGCCGGTGCGCGATGACCAGCGTCGTCTTGTTGTGCGCCGCGCTGGCCAGCTCGGCCTGGATGGCGCGTTCGTTGGCCGAGTCGAGCGCCGAAGTGGCCTCGTCGAACACCAGGATGGGCGGGTTCTTGAGCAGGGTGCGCGCGATCGCCACGCGCTGCTTCTCGCCACCCGAGAGCTTGAGGCCGCGCTCGCCCACCGGTGTGGCGTAGCCCTTGGGCGTGGCGGCAATGAAGTCGTGGATGCGCGCGGCGCGCGCGGCCGCCTCGATCTCGTCCTGGCTGGCGCCCGGGCGACCGTAGGCGATGTTGTAGGCCACGCTGTCGTTGAACAGCACCGTGTCCTGCGGCACGATGCCGATCGCGCCGCGCACACTGGCCTGCGTGACGCTGCGGATGTCCTGGCCGGCGATCTGCACCGCACCTTGCTGGACATCGTAAAAACGGAAGAGCAGGCGAGCCAACGTCGATTTGCCCGAGCCCGAAGGGCCAACCACCGCCACCGTCTTGCCCGCGGGGATGGTGAAGCTCACACCCTGCAGGATGGGACGGTCGGGCTCGTAGGCGAAGTGCACATGGTCGAAACGCAGCTCGGGTGCGCCCTGCAAGGCCAGCGCCGGCGCGCCCGGCGCATCGGCCACCTCGCGCTCGCGGTCCATCAGGGCGAACATGCGGTCCAGGTCGGTCAGGCTTTGCTTGATCTCGCGGTAGAGCACGCCCAGAAAGTTGAGCGGGATGTAGAGCTGGATCATGAAGGCGTTGATCATGACCAGATCGCCCAGCGTCATGCGGCCCTCGACCACGCCCTGGGTCGCGCGCCAGAGCATGGCCACCAGGGCAGCGGCGATGATGAGCTGCTGGCCGGTGTTGAGCAGGCTCAAGGTGGTCTGGGCCTTGAGGCGCGCGCGGCGAAGGCGCTCCAGGCTTTCGTCGTAGCGGCTGGCCTCGAAAGCCTCGTTGCCGAAGTATTTGACGGTCTCGAAGTTCAGCAGCGAATCGATGGCCTTGGTGTGCGCGGCCGAATCGAACTCGTTGGCCTGGCGCCGGAACTGGGTGCGCCATTCGGTGATGCGCACGGTGAAGAAGATGTAGAGCGCCAGCGCCGCGAGCGTGATGCCCGCGAACCAGCCGTCGAACTTGACCGCGAGGATCGAGAGCACGAGGCCGACCTCGATCAGCGTGGGCACGATGCTGTAGAGCGAATACGAGATCAGCGACTCGATGCCGCGCACGCCGCGCTCGATGTCGCGCGTCATGCCGCCGGTCTGGCGCGCCAGGTGAAAGCGCAAACTCAGTGCGTGCAGATGCTCGAAGGTCTGCAGCGCGATCGAGCGCGCCGCGCCCTGTGTGGCCTTGGCGAACACGAGTTCGCGCAGCTCGGTGAAGGCCGAGGTCGCCAGGCGCAGGCCGCCATAGGCCAAGAGCAGGCCGGCCGGCACCACCAGCACCGCGCGCAGATCGCCCGGCGCCAGCGCCATGGCGTCGACCAGCTCCTTGAGCAGCACGGGCACGCCGACGTTGGCGAGCTTGGCGCCGACCATGAAGACCAGCGCGAGCACCACGCGCCATTTGTATTGCCACAGGTAGGGCAGAAGGCGACGCAGCGTCTGCCAGTCGCCGCCGGCCGGACCGGGAAGGGGGGTGGAGTTTTCGCCGCCGTGGCGCATGGGGGACAATCCTGAATCCAATGACTTTGGGGACAGATCTTCAGCCCTGTGCCCAACCGTTTAAGCGAGATTGTGCCCATGTCCGAACCCGCCCGCCCCACCGTGGCCCTGCCCACCGACCAGGAACTCGTGCTCAAGGTCGTGCCCATGCCGGCCGACTGCAACGCCAACGGCGATATTTTTGGCGGCTGGGTCATGGCCCAGGTCGACATCGCGGGCTCGGTGCTGCCGGCGCGCCTGGTGCGCGGGCGCATGGCCACGGTGGCGGTGAACCAGTTCATCTTCAAGCAGCCGGTGCGGGTGGGTGACATCCTGTCGTTTTTCGCACGCATCACCCGGGTGGGCCGCACCTCGGTCACGGTGCAGGTCGAGGTGTTTGCCGAACGCTACCGTTCGCAGGGCGAATACAGCAAGGTCACCGAGGCGCAGCTGACCTATGTGGCCATCGACGACATGGGCCGCCCCACGCCGATTCCGGTCTGATCAGCGCCAAATCACCAGGCGGGCTGCAGGCTCGCAAAGCCTTTGGGGGCATCGGCCTCGCGCTCAAAACTCACCAGCTCGTAGGCGTCGGGCTGCGACAGCAGCTCACGCAGCAGGCGGTTGTTCATGGCATGGCCCGAGCGGAACGCGCTGTAGGACGCAAGCAGCGGGTGGCCCACGATGTAGAGGTCGCCCATCGCGTCGAGGATTTTGTGCTTGACGAACTCGTCGTCGTAGCGCAGGCCGTCCGAGTTCAGCACCTTGTAGTCGTCCATCACGATGGCGTTGTCCAGGCCACCGCCCAGCGCCAAGCCATTGGCGCGCAGCATCTCCACGTCCTTGGTGAAGCCGAAGGTGCGCGCGCGCGCGATGTCGCGCGAGTAAACGCCGCTGCCCATGTCGAACACCACCTGCTGGCCGGTGTTGTCGACCGCCGGGTGCTGGAAATCGATCTCGAAACTCAGGCGGTAGCCGTGGTAGGGCGCCAGGCGTGCCCATTTGGCCTGCTCGCCCTCGCCTTCGCGCACTTCCACCGTTTTGAGCACGCGAATGAAGCGCTTGGGCGCGTTTTGCACCGCGATGCCGGCGCTTTGCAGCAGGTAGACAAAGGACGAGGCGGAGCCGTCGAGGATGGGCACCTCTTCGGCGGTGATGTCCACATACAGGTTGTCGATGCCCAGGCCGCAGCAGGCCGACATCAGGTGCTCGATGGTCAGCACCTTGGCCTGCCCGACCGAAATGGTCGAGGCCAGACGGGTGTCGGTGACCGATTCGGCCTTGACCGGAATCTCGACCGGCTCGGGCAGGTCGACGCGGCGGAACACGATGCCGGTGTCGGGCGGTGCGGGCCGCAGCGTGAGCTCGACCCGCTGGCCGCTGTGCAGACCCACGCCAACGGCGGTGGTCAAGGTCTTGAGGGTGCGTTGGGCGAGCATGGGTCTATTTTAGTTTTGACGGCGAGTGGCCGCACCGGCAAGGTCATGCGCAGCTCAGGCTGTGCTGGCCGTGGGCCGGGCCGCCCGGCGCAGCGCGCAAAAAAGGGCCGGCCCACCCCCCAGGGGGTCGGCACGGCCCTTCAAGGCACCAGAGCGAAAAGACTGAAGGGAATCAGTCGGCCTGCTTGCGCAGGAAGGCCGGGATTTCGATGTCGTCCATGCCGGCCGAGGACATGCCGTCGACGCGGGCCGCGGCGTGCGTGCGCGCGGTGCGCCAGACGGCCGGGATGCCGTTGCCCATAGGGCCCATGGGGCTGACGGTCGCGGCCGGGGCCACGGCGTCTGGCTGGCCGCCCACGGTGAAGGGCACGTTGTCGGTGCCGGTGCGCAGCACCTGCAGCGGCGGGGCGCTGCGGCGCGCGGCGGTCTTGGACAGGCCGGTGGCCACCACGGTCACGCGGATCTGGTCGTCCAGCGACTCGTCGTAGGCCGTGCCGTAAATCACGTGCGCGTCTTCCGAAGCGTAGGCGCGGATGGTGTTCATGGCCTGCTTGGACTCGGACAATTTCAGCGAGCCCTTGGCGGCGCTGATCAGCACCAGCACGCCCTTGGCGCCCGACAGGTCCACACCATCGAGCAGCGGGCAGGCCACGGCCTGCTCGGCGGCGATGCGGGCGCGGTCCGGGCCGCTGGCGGCGGCGGTGCCCATCATGGCCTTGCCGGGCTCGCCCATCACGGTGCGCACGTCTTCGAAGTCGACGTTCACGTGGCCAGGCACGTTGATGATCTCGGCGATGCCGCCGACGGCGTTTTTCAGCACATCGTTGGCGTGGGCGAAGGCCTCGTCCTGGGTCATGTCCTCGCCGCCGGGCAGCTCGAGCAGTTTCTCGTTGAGCACAACGATCAGCGAATCCACATTGGCTTCGAGTTCGCTCATGCCGGCGTCGGCGTTTTGCATGCGGCGGCCGCCTTCGAATTCGAAGGGCTTGGTCACCACGCCCACGGTCAGGATGCCCATCTCCTTGGCGATGCGCGCGATCACGGGGGCGGCGCCGGTGCCGGTGCCGCCGCCCATGCCGGCGGTGATGAAGAGCATGTGCGCGCCTTCGATGGCTTCGCGGATGCCGGCTTCGGCGCTCTCGGCGGCCTCGCAGCCCTTCTCGGGCTTGCTGCCGGCGCCCAGACCGGTCTGGCCGAGCTGCACGATGCGGTGCGCGGCGCTGCGGCTCAGGGCCTGGGCGTCGGTGTTGGCGCAAATGAACTCCACGCCCTGGACCTGGCGCTCGATCATGTGCTCAACGGCGTTGCCGCCGCCGCCGCCCACGCCGATCACCTTGATCTGGGTGCCCTGGTGGAATTCTTCGGTGTCGATCATTTCAATGCTCATGGTGCTCTCCTACTTCAATGGTTGCAGTTGCCTAAATTCGATCTCTGTTGTTTTGACGGGGGGGATGTTGCGGTCAACATCGACATCGCAGGCGCCAGGGTGGGCTGCTGCGGGCCTGATAGCGGTGGGTCCAGTCCATCAGAAATTCCCCACGATGAAGTCTTTGATGCGGCCGAAGGTGTTGCTCACGCCGCTCTTCTTTTGCGTGACCTTGAAGCCGCGCAGGCGCGCCAGGCGCGCCTCTTCGAGCAGGCCCATGACGGTGGCCGCGCGCGGCTGGCCCACCATGTCGGCCAGCGCGCCGCTGTATTTGGGGATGCCGGTGCGCACGGGCTTGAGGAAGATGTCTTCGCCCAGCTCGACCATGCCCGGCATGACGGCGCTGCCGCCGGTGAGCACGATGCCCGAGGACAGCACCTCCTCGTAGCCCGACTCGCGGATGACCTGGTGCACCAGCGAGAAGATTTCTTCGACGCGCGGCTCGATCACGCCGGCAAGGGCCTGCTTGCTCAGCATGCGCGGACCGCGGTCGCCCAGGCCTGGCACTTCCACCTGCGCCTCGGGGTCGGCCAGCATCTGCTTGGCGAAACCGTTTTCGACCTTGATGTCCTCGGCGTCCTTGGTCGGCGTGCGCAGGGCCATGGCGATGTCGCTGGTGATCAGGTCGCCCGCGATCGGGATCACGGCCGTGTGGCGGATCGCGCCGCCCGCAAAAATCGCCACATCGGTGGTGCCGGCGCCGATGTCCACGCAGGCCACGCCGAGTTCGCGCTCGTCTTCGCTGAGCACGGCCAGGCTCGACGACTGCGGGTTGAGCAGCAGCTGCTCGACCTCGAGGCCGCAGCGGCGCACGCACTTGATGATGTTTTCGGCCGCACTTTGCGCACCGGTCACGATGTGCACCTTGGCTTCCAGGCGCATGCCGCTCATGCCGATCGGCTCTTTGACATCCTGGCCGTCGATCACGAATTCCTGCGGCGCCACCAGCAGCAGGCGCTGGTCGGTCGAGATATTGATCGCGCGCGCCGTCTCCATCACCCGCGCCACATCGGCGGGCGAGACTTCCTTGTCCTTGATGGCGACCATGCCGCTCGAATTGAGGCCCCGGATGTGGCTGCCGGTGATGCCGCAGTTCACGCGCGTGATCTTGCAGTCGGCCATCAGCTCGGCCTCCTTGAGCGCCTGCTGGATGCTCTGCACCGTGGCGTCGATGTTGACCACCACGCCGCGCTTGAGGCCGTTGCCCGGCGCGATGCCCAGGCCGGCGATCTTGAGCTCGCCGTCGCTCAGCACCTCGGCCACCACCGCCATCACCTTGGAGGTGCCGATGTCCAGGCCGACCACCAGATCCTTGTACTCTTTTGCCATCTCGTTTCCCCGTTGTCCTGATTCAGTCCTTGGTGCCCGCGCTCAAGGCTTTTTGCGCGGGTCGTTCTCCAGCGTCGCCACACCCTGCAAGCGCAGGGCATAGCCATCCTTGTGGCGCAAATCAGCGCCCGCCAGCGCGCGCGGCGTGCGGCCGTAACGCGCGCTCACCTGCGTGAGCGTGCGCAAAAACAGCTGCAATTGCTCGCCGATCTCCTGCGGCGTGCCGCGACCGAGCTCGATCACGGCGCCGCGGTCGGTGGCCAGGCGCCAGCTGCCGCGCGGCGAGAGCTCGAGTTCGCCGATGTCCATGTCCAGGCCCTGCAGCATGGGGCGCAGCAGGCGGTACATCGCGAGCACCTCCTGCGACTGGCTGTCCGGGCCTTTGAGGCGCGGCATGCCCTCGATCTCGGTGTCGTCGACATTGGCCTCGAAGACCTGGCCCTGCCGGTTCAGCAGGGTGCTCGCGCCTTCGTCACCCCACAGGGCAAAGGGCTGGTGTTCGCGCATCTCAACGCGCAGGCGGTTGGGGAATTCGCGGTGCACCACCACCGTGCGCACCCAGGGCACGGCCTCGAAGGCCGCGCGCGCCTGCTCCAGGCGCAAGGTGAAGAAATTGCCCTGCAGCTGGGGCACCACATTGGCCTTGAGCGTGACCGCGTTGTTGCGCGTCACCTCGCCCTCCACGGTGATTGCCTGCAGCGAAAACACCGGCAGCCGCACCGCCCACCAGAGCGCGCCCCCCAGGCACACCAGCACCGCCAGCGCCACGAGCGCGCTGGTGGCGGCCTGCATCAGGCGGATGTCCATGGGCAGCACGGTCGGGCTTTTCATGCGCGCGCCTCCGTGTGGTGGTCGAGCGTGGCGCCGGCCAGCAGCTGCAGGCACAGCTGCTCGTAAGACAGACCATCGGCGCGCGCCGACATCGGCACCAGCGAGTGGCCGGTCATGCCCGGCGAGGTGTTGATCTCCAGCAGCGAGGGCGCGCGCGTGGCGGCGTCGATCATGACGTCGATGCGGCCCCAGCCGCGGCAGCCCAGCACCTGGTAGGCCCGCAGCACCAGGGCCTGGATGGCGGTCTCTTCGCCCGCAGGCAGGCCGCAGGGCACGAGGTATTGCGTGTCGTCGCTGAAGTATTTGTTTTGGTAGTCGTAATTGCCTTCGGGCGCGACGATGCGGATCACCGGCAGCGCGCGCGCGGCCTCGCCCGTGCCCAGCACCGGGCAGGTGACCTCGTCGCCGACGATGCACTGCTCGCACAGGATGTCGTCATCGCAGGCCGCAGCCGCGGCGAGCGCGGCCGCGAGCTGGCCCGCCTCGGTGACCTTGCTGACACCGATCGAGGAGCCCTCGCGCGCGGGCTTGACGATCATCGGCAAGCCCAGCGTGCGCACCAGTGCGGCGGTGTCTGCCGTGGCCGCCTGCTCGCGGCGCACCAGCACATAGCGCGGTGTGGGCAGGCCCTCGGCCAGCCAGACGCGCTTGGTCATGGTCTTGTCCATGGCGATGCTGGATGCCATGACGCCCGAACCGGTGTAGGGGATGCCCAGCAGCTCGAGCGCGCCCTGCACGCAACCGTCTTCGCCATAGCGGCCGTGCAGCGCGATGAAGGCGCGCGCAAAACCCTCGCCTTTGAGCGCACCGAGGTCGCGCTCGGCCGGGTCAAACGCGTGGGCATTCACACCCTGCGATTGCAGGGCCTTGAGCACGCCCGCGCCCGACATCAGCGACACCTCGCGCTCGGCCGAACGGCCACCCATCAGCACCGCCACTTTGCCCAGGGATTTGGCGAGGTCGCTCATGCAGCCCCTCCGAGTTCCACCAGTTTGGCCGGCACCGCGCCGATCGAGCCCGCACCCATGCAGATCACCACATCGCCGTCGCGCGCGTTGTCGATCACGGTCTGCGGCATGTCGGCGATCTGCTCAACAAACACCGGCTCGACCTTGCCCGCCACGCGCAGCGCGCGCGCCAGCGCGCGGCCGTCGGCGGCCACGATGGGCGCTTCGCCCGCGGCATAGACCTCGGACAGCAGCACGCTGTCGCAGCCCTCGCCAACGACCTTGACGAAATCCTCGAAACAGTCGCGCGTGCGGCTGTAGCGGTGCGGCTGAAAAGCCAGCACCAGACGGCGGCCCGGGAAGGCGCCGCGCGCGGCCGCCAGCGTGGCGGCCATTTCGACCGGGTGGTGACCGTAGTCGTCGATCACAGTGAAGCGGCCCTGGCCATCCGCCGTGCGCACCTCGCCATAACGCTGGAAGCGCCGGCCCACGCCCTTGAACTGCGCGAGGGCGCGCAGCACGGCGTCGTCGGGCACATTGAGCTCGACCGCGACCGCGATCGCGGCCAAGGCGTTGCGCACGTTGTGCTCACCCGGAAGGTTAAGCACCACCGGCAGGTCGGGCAGCGTCACGCCGTTGCGCCGCTGCACGGTGAAATGCATCTGGCCGTGCTCGGCGCGCACATTGAGGGCGCGCACCTGCGCGCCCTCGTTCAGGCCATAGCTGGTCACGGGGCGGGCGATCTCATCGGCGATGGCCTGCACGCCCGGATCGTCGGTGCAGACGATGGCCGTGCCGTAAAAGGGCATGCGGTGCAGGAAGTCGACAAAGGCCGACTTGAGGCGGCCGAAGTCATGGCCATAGGTTTCCATGTGGTCGGCGTCGATGTTGGTGACGACCGCCATCACCGGCAGCAAATTCAGGAAAGACGCGTCGGACTCGTCGGCCTCGACCACGATGTAGTCGCCCGTGCCCAGCTTGGCGTTGGCGCCCGCGCTGTTGAGGCGCCCGCCGATCACAAAGGTCGGGTCCAGGCCCGCTTCGGCCAGCACGCTGGCGACCAGGCTGGTGGTGGTGGTCTTGCCGTGGGTGCCGGCGATCGCCACGCCCTGCTTGAGGCGCATGAGCTCGGCCAGCATCACCGCGCGCGGCACGATGGGGATGTGGCGCTCGCGCGCGGCCAGCACCTCGGGGTTGTCGGCCTTGACGGCGGTGGAGGTGACCACCGCGTCGGCGTCTTTCACATTGCCGGCCGCATGGCCCACATGGGTGGTGATGCCCAGGCCTGCGAGGCGGCGCAAGGTGGCGCTGTCGGCCAGGTCCGAGCCCGAGATCTGGTAGCCCAGGTTGAGCAGCACCTCGGCGATGCCGCTCATGCCCGAGCCGCCGACGCCGATGAAGTGGATGTTGCGGATCGCGTGTTTCATGCGCCCAGTTCCTCACACGCCACCACGACCTCCCGTGTGGCATTTGTTTTTCGTTGTTGATGCGCCCGCTCGGCACACGCGAGCAACTGCGCGCGGTCCAGCGACTGCAGCCACTGCGCCAGGCGCTCGGGCGTGAGGTCGGCCTGCGGCATGAGCCAGCCTCCGCCTTGCGCGACCAGAAAGCGCGCATTGGTGGTCTGGTGGTCGTCGACCGCGAACGGGAAAGGCACGAACAGCGCCGCCGCGCCCACCGCCGCCAGTTCGGTCACGGTGCTCGCGCCCGCGCGGGCGATCACGAGGTCGGCCTGCGCGAAAGCGCTCGCGGTGTCGTCGATGAAGGGCGTGAGCGTGGCCTCGACGTCGGCGGCCGCATAGGCGGCGCGCAGCGCGTCGATCTGCTTGGCGCCGCTTTGGTGGGTGACCTGCGGGCGCTGCGCCTCGGGGATCAGGGCCAGGGCCTGCGGCACGACCTCGTTGAGCGCCTTGGCGCCCAGGCTGCCACCGACCACCAGCACCTGCAGCGGGCCGCTGCGGCCGGCAAAGCGCTGGGCCGGCGCGGCCTGCTGCACAAAGGCCGGGCGCAGCGGGTTGCCCACCCACTGGGCCTTGGGCAAGACGTTCGGAAACGCCGTGAACAGGCGGTCGGCGATCTGGGCCAGGACTTTGTTGGCCAGGCCCGCGACCGAGTTTTGCTCGTGCAGCACCAGGGGCTTGCCCAGCAGGCTGGCCATCATGCCGCCCGGGAAGGTGATGTAGCCGCCCAGGCCCACCACCACATCGGGCCGCACGCGGCGCACCACCTGCAGGCTTTGCCAGAAGGCGCGCAGCAACTTGAGCGGCAGCAGCGCCAGCGTCTGCAGGCCCTTGCCGCGCACGCCGCCGAACTGCACGGCCTCGAAGGCGAAGCCGCGCGGCGGCACGAGTTGCGCTTCCATGCTGGTGGGCGCGCCCAGCCAGTGCACGCGCCAGCCCGCCTCGCGCAGGGCCTCGGCCACGGCCAGGCCCGGGAAGATGTGGCCGCCGGTGCCGCCGGCCATGATGAGTGCGGTCAATGGGCCCCCACGCTCGCGCACTGCGTGTCGCTCACTGCCCCCCGAGGGGGCCTTCGCCACTTGGGGCGGCCCGGCGTGGCTCATGCCCGTCATGCCCGGCCTCCGCGCATCATCTGTTTGTTTTCGGCGTCGATGCGCAGCACGATGGCCAGCGCCACCAGGTTCATCATGATGGCCGAGCCGCCGTAGCTCATGAGCGGCAGGGTCAGGCCCTTGGTCGGCAGCGCGCCCAGGTTCACGCCCATGTTGATGAAGGCCTGGAAACCGATCCAGATGCCCACGCCCTGGGCCACCAGACCGGCGAACACCTTGTCGAGCGCGATCGCCTGGCGGCCGATCACCATGATGCGGCGCGCCAGCCACAAAAACAGCACGATCACCAGCGTCACGCCGACCAGGCCGAACTCTTCGCCGATCACGGCCAGCAGGAAGTCGGTGTGGGCCTCGGGCAGCCAGTGCAGTTTTTCGATGCTGCCGCCCAGGCCCACGCCCCAGATTTCGCCGCGACCGATCGCGATCAGCGAGTGCGTGAGCTGGTAGCCCTTGCCCAGCGCGTATTCGGCGCTGAAGGGGTCCAGGTAGGCAAAGATGCGCTCGCGCCGCCAGGGACTGAGCGCGATCATCATGACGAAGGCAAAAATCAGGATGCCCAGGATCAGGAAGAACATGCGCGCGTTCACGCCGCCCAGGAACAGGATGCCCATGGCGATGACCGCGATCACCATGAAGGCGCCCATGTCGGGCTCGGCCAGCAGGAACACGCCGGCCAGCGCCACCGCGGCGCCCATGGGCAGCACGGCTTTGAAGAAACGCTCTTTCACCTCCATCTTGCGCACCATGTAATCGGCCGCATAAATGATGGTGGCGAGCTTGGCCAGCTCAGACGGCTGGAAATTGATGATGCCCAGAGAAATCCAGCGGCGCGCGCCATTGACGCCCTTGCCGATGAAGGGGATCAGCACCAGCGCCAGCAGCACCAACGAAACCACGAACATGGGGCGCGCCCATTTTTCCCAGGTCTCCATCGGCACCTGAAAGGCCAGCAGCGCGACCACGCCGCCCAGGCCCAGCGAGACGATGTGGCGCGTGAGGAAATGCGTTTGCGTGTAGCGCGCAAAGCGCGGGTTGTCGGGCATGGCGATCGAGGCCGAATAGACCATGACCATGCCCCACATGAGCAGGGCCACCACCACCCAGATCAGGGCCTGGTCGACGCCGTACAGGCGCGCGGCGGCGGCCGGGCTGGTCTTGGCGAATTCGTAGCCCCCGAGGTTGACCGGCAAGCCCTGCGGCGTGGCCGCTTCGGCCGAGGCGCCGCCCCAGCCGCCCAGGCTCTGGCGCAGACGCTGCAGGAGGCCCATCTCGCTCACAGACCGCCCTCCATGCTGACGCCGGCTTCATCGGCCAGCTCGGCCACGGCGGCGCGGAACACATCGGCGCGGTGGGCGTAGTCCTTGAACATGTCCAGGCTCGCACAGGCGGGCGAGAGCAGCACCGCATCGCCGGGCTGCGCCAGGGCCGCGCAGGCGCGCACGGCCTCGGGCAGGCTGGCGGCGTCTTGCATCGGCACACCGCCGTGCTGCAAAGCCTCGCGGATCGCCGGTGCATCGCGCCCGATCAGCACCACCGCGCGCGCGTGACGCGCCACCGGCTCGGCCAGCGGCGAAAAATCCTGGCCCTTGCCGTCGCCGCCCAGGATCACCACCAGGCGGCGCTCGGCGCCCAGGCCCTGCAGCGCGGCCACGGTGGCGCCGACATTGGTGCCCTTGCTGTCGTCGACGTACTCGACCTCGCCAATGATCGCCACCGGCTCGACGCGGTGCGGCTCGCCGCGGTACTCGCGCAGACCATAGAGCATGGGCGCGAGCGCGCAGCCGGCGCTGCTGGCCAGCGCCAGCGCCGCCAGCGCATTGGTGGCGTTGTGGCGGCCGCGGATGCGCAGCGCGTCGGCGGGCATGAGGCGCTGGATGTGCAGCTCTTCGTCTTCGTCCCAGCCGCCGACGGGCCGCCCCAAGGCGGCTGAGCCCCCTCCGGGGGCAGCGAGCTGGCGAGCGTGGGGGGCCTTGGTTCTGCGCTTGCGGGTTTCGTCGGCCTCCAGGGCGCGCACCAGCCAGGTCATGCCATTGACGGTCTCGAGGCCGTAGTCGCCGGGGCGCTGCGGCATGTCGCCACCGAAGCTCAGGTGCGCGCGCTGCTGCGGTTTTTGCAGCTTGACCTTGACCGGCTCGGGCAGCATGGCCATCACGGTGGCGTCTTCGCGGTTGAGCACCATCAGGCCCTGCTGACCAAAAATACGGGCCTTGGCCGCGGCATAGGCCGCCATGGAGCCGTGCCAGTCGAGGTGGTCCTGGCTGAGGTTGAGCACGGTGGCGGCGGTGGGCTCGAAGCCTTCGCTGGCCTCGAGCTGGAAGCTCGACAGCTCGAGCACCCAGACCTCGGGCATGCCCACCAGTCGCGTGGCGTGCGCGGGCTCGGCCGGCAGGTCGGGCGTGGCGGCAGGCACTTGTGCGTCCTCGGGCGCGAGTTCAGGCTCGGGCTCGGGCGCGATGGCCTGCACCTCGGCCGCATCGAGCGCGGCCGCCAGCGTGTCGAGCAGGGTCGGGCCGATGTTGCCGGCCACCTGCACCGTTTTGCCCGCACGGGCCACCAGCTGGCCCGTCAGCGAGGTGACGGTGGTCTTGCCATTGGTGCCGGTCACGGCCAGCAGCGCGGGCGCGTAACCGTGCTGGCTGCGTAAAGCATTCAGGGCCTGGGCGAACAGGGTGAGCTCGCCGCCCTGCCACAGGCCGGCGGCACGCGCGGCCTCGACCACGGGCGCCACCACCTCGGGCGCGAGGCCCGGGCTGCGAAAAACCGCGCGGATGGGCGTGCCCTCGATGAGCGCGGCCGTGAAGGGGCCGGCCATGAACTGCACCTGCGGCCATTCGGCCTGCAGGGTGGCCAGCTGGGGCGGCGCCGCGCGCGTGTCGGCCACGGTCACGATCGCGCCGTGGCGCGCGCACCAGCGCGCCATGGCCAGGCCGGAGGCACCGAGGCCGAGGACCAGGACGTGGAGGCCTTGCAACTGTTGCACGCTCACCTCAGCTTCAGGGTGGACAGGCCCACCAGGCACAGCAGCATGGTGATGATCCAGAAACGCACGACGACCTGCGTTTCCTTCCAGCCGCTCTTTTCAAAATGGTGGTGCAGCGGCGCCATCTTGAGGATGCGCCGGCCCTCGCCGTATTTCTTCTTGGTGTACTTGAAGTAGCTCACCTGCACCATCACCGACAGCGCCTCGACCACGAAGATGCCGCCCATGATGGCCAGCACGATTTCCTGGCGCACGATGACCGCGATGGTGCCCAGGGCGCCGCCCAGCGCCAGCGCGCCCACATCGCCCATGAAGACCTGGGCCGGGTGGGTGTTGAACCACAGGAAGGCCAGGCCTGCGCCGGCCATGGCCGCGCAAAAAATCAAGAGCTCGCCCGAGCCCGGAATGTGCGGGAAGAACAGGTATTTAGAGTAGACCGCGCTGCCCGTGACGTAGGCGAACACGCCCAGCGCCGAGCCCACCATGACGACCGGCATGATGGCCAGGCCATCGAGGCCATCGGTCAGGTTGACCGCGTTGCTCGAGCCGACGATCACCAGGTAGGTGAGGATCACGAAACCGAA
>JACCDU010824710.1_pt1 | contig 15232 bp, 13 predicted proteins | sample 7446081 | NCBI WGS metagenome assembly JACCDU01 (sample SAMN15323447, study PRJNA562643) | freshwater metagenome | isolation source: river surface water | place: USA:Blue River Watershed | collected 2017-08-17
GCAGAATTTGTTTGCGATGAAGAGACGCTTGTTATTTCAAAAGAACTCGGTGTGGATTGCTTGCAAGGCTTTCATATTGGAAAGCCTGCACCGCTTGATGTTTAGCACAATGCAAAAATAAAAATTAGATATAATTTTTATTTCATTACAAGGAGCCAAAAACTTAAATGAATACTAAACTAATTAAATTATTTGAACAAGTATTTAATGAGCGAAAAAATGGTCTTTTAAACTCATTAGAAAGCTGTTTAAAAAACTATACAAGTGCTAACTTTGTCGAAAAAGAATCACAAGTCATAGCCGCCTTTGCTAGTGATTTAAACAGCTTTATTAGGTTTATGCAAGAATTTAGACCGGATTATTTAGTAAATTTGTTAACTTTAATTTCAAACAAAACATTTTTTTCCAGAGAAAAGCACAAAAATATAGTTGATATTAGTGAGGCAAAAAAAACATTAGAGCAATTCCACATGGAGTTATTCACTTTTGATAATATTTTTGATTTTGAGTCAGCATTTCAAAAGGCAAAAGAAGAAGAAAAGATAGATGAATTATTTGAAAAAATTGTAAATATACTGCAAAGAATTGTCGACCAAAATTTAGTTCATGATAACGATGTTTTGAATGGACTTAAGAGCATTATTGCAAATCTTGGAAAACAAAAAAACGAGTCATTTACAAATTTTTCATTTTTTTGGAACTTTGTAAAAAATTTTGTTACTCAGATATTAATTAAAGGTTTTGAAGCTGCAATAGGCATTGATTTAATAACTCCTTTAAAGGATGCAATTAACGAAACAGATACGCGTTATAAAATTGCTTATGAGCAAGCTCAAAACATAACCAAAGAAAATATTAAAAGCATGTCAAAGAATAAAGATTATTCTGTTTGCTATAATTACAAAGGCTCTAACGAAGATAGTCCGCAGATTGGAGCCAATACTGATTTAGAAGGCTAAATCAGTATATGTACATTTATTTATTTACAATAAACATACATGTTATACTTAATATTTTCAGCTTTATTTTCTATATTAATCCACTCAGCATCAAAAATTTTACCATCATCCAAAATACCAAACTCATCTTTTAAAATATCTTTCAGTTCATTCTCGTTAATTTTTTTACCGCTCACACCAATAACTAAAACTCCATCACTATTTATACGAGATTTTATTTCGCTTAAAAACTTTTTAGGGTTATATAGCGAATCTAAAATATATGGCACAAAAATAAAGTCGTAACCTGTAAAAATATCTTTTAAATTGCATGGGTCTTGCTGCCAAAATTCTACATTTTTAACTGTTTCTCGTGAAACATTTTTAACACCATCAAAATCGTATTTTACGCTCTCGCCATTTTTTAGCATTTCTGCAATGCGTATAACCCTTGTTGTGCTATCGATTCCTTGTACAAATTCAAACTCTTTTGCAAACTCAAACACCGCACTGCCAACACCACAACCAACAACTAATGCTTTGTCTTTTTTCTTTGCAAAGCTAAGGGCATATTTTGCACTGTCTACGCAAAATGAGTTTTTACCATAATGAAATTCGCAATTTTGCGCGGCAAAAAAATCTTTCTCTATTGCGTCTTTATTTTGCGAATGCAGAGGCTCTCCAACAACATACCTAAAGCCAGCGTGTTGGTAAAAGTGTCTTCTAAAAGCATATCTTGACTCTTTTAAAACCTCATTGCCAGTGGATATAAACGAGCCACCTTTTATAAGGTTATGCCTACCATCAAATGTTGGGATTGAAAAATCATCGTACGCAGCGTGCACTCTAAAGCCATCATAGCCATCTATTGTGCTCTCGCTCCACTGCCAAACATTACCTATTGCGTCGTATACATTTTTAAATTTAAACATATCTACAGGTGTTGGAGATGCAAAATATTCTAGATTAATATTTGCTGGCGCTTTTCCACCCCAATTTTTTTCATCTGGCACACCCTCTGCAAAATAGATTGCGTACCACTCATCCTCTGATGGCATTCTATATTTTACGCCATCAAGTTGCGATTTATAGTTGCAAAACGCTTTTGCCTCGTGATAATTTACCTCAACTGGAAAATTAAGCGGCAAAGCAACTTCCATATTGATTAATCTTAGCTTGTAGCCATTTTCATTTTTAACCCAAAATGTTGGATGCGTTACTTTTGTGTAATTTTTCCAGCTAAGCCCTTCACTCTCCCAAAACTCATCTTTTGAATATCCGCCGTGCTCTACAAACTCTAAAAACTCACCATTGCTAACCAAAAATTTGCTTGCTTTAAAAGCGCCAACAACAGCTTCTTTTGTGCCGTATTCGTTATCCCAACCATAAAACTCGCCGTCACTTGCGCCTTTGCCAAGCGTAAATTTTGCTGCTTCAAAATCAACCAGTTCATTTTCTGGCGCATTGCCAGCATATATGCAAGGCAAGAAAATAGAGCTATGTTTTGTAAATTTAATATCAAGCTGACGAATTAGCACAGATGAGGTTTCAAGGTGTATGCGCTCGTGCTCTATACCCATTAAAATTATCCAAAGCGGGTTATCCCATGTTATTGGTGTTTTGTATTCAAGCTCATCTATTATGCCAAGTACGAACTCTTTTGCTTTCTCGCGATACTCTCGCACACTATCCACGCTTGGCCATTTGTAGTGGTTTTGGTTTAAATCATCCCAGCTCATCTCATCTACGCCAATTGCCATAATGCGTTCCATTCGCTCATCTAGGCGAACATCAGAAATGCCAGCGATATTTAGCTTGTTTATGTAAAAAGTAGCAGTATGACCAAAATAAAAAATAAGTGGATGGCGAAGTTTTTCTGGTTGTTCGTAAAAAACGCTATCGTCTTTTAAAATTTCAAAAAGCTTTTCATAAATGTCGTAAGTTTTTAAAAAGTACTTTTTTAACTCTTCTTTTGTACCGTTTGTTAGTGAAAAATTTCTTGTTATATAATCCATATTTGCAAGGCTTTTAATTTTTGTTTTATTATAGCATAATAGCCGTTGCAACTCTTTAAACAGACTAAAATTCATTTGCATTAGAAACTTATATTATAATGCCACATAAAACTCAAAAAGATTTAATATAGTGTCACAATTCAAAATTTTATTTAACGCTTTGATATTCTCATTTTTATTTTTTAGCAATATCTACGCAATGGATAGTGTGCAAGTAGATACGAAATATGCAAACTTACAAAACTATGGCTATTTTACTACCGAAAATAATATAACTGCTAATGAGGCATTTGAATATACCAATAGTCACGCATTGCAAACACTGCCAGAAGAGGCAGTTAGTTTTGGGTTTGATAATAAAACATATTGGTATAGGTTTGATTTAAATAGCACGAAAGATGCTTATCTGTATGTAAATAATCCAGTTGCAACATCGTGCGAGCTTTTTGTATTTCAAAACAATCAGCTTTTTCTCCATGAAATTAGCGGATATAATGTACCAATTAAAGATAGGGCTATCAATACTTCTTCGCTAATTTTTAAAATTCCAGATACAGAAAAAAACTTAGTTTTATTAATTAAAATCAACTCCTTAAACCCTATGTTTACTGCTTTTTCGTTTGATAGTTACGAAAATATTTACGCTGAAAATTTTAATTATATGGCAATTCAAATAGCTACAATTTCTATATGTTTGGCAATGATTCTTTATTATATTTTAATTTATTTCGTAACAAAAGATTTGTTAAATATTTACTACTGTTTATATATTGCTGCATTTTATTGTTTAAATTTTATTTTATCTGGCATGCTGGCTCTTTTTTCTGTTTCTCGGTTGTTAGAAAATATGCCAATTCTTGTGGCTCTTTCCATTATATTTTTTGATATAGCCATCTCTTTGTTTTCTATTAATTTTTTAGACCTAGACAGATATAGCAAAAAACTCAAAAAAATTGTGCTTTACTCACTAGCAGTAGGAATAATTTCTATATTTCTAATTCCAATAGGCAATGGATTAGAAAAATTTGCAGCAGTTGGAATTTGTCTTAATTGCTTTGTTTTGATTTTTGCTGGTTTATATAGTTATGTAAAATTTAATAACAAAGCAGCTCTAATTTATTTTTTTGCAACTGGCGTATCTATCTCAATATGCGTTGTTTATATGTTAATGAGTCAAGGATATTTTATTTCTTACAACTTTTGGACATTTAATATTTTATCGCTTGGTGTAATATGGGATGTTATTTTGCTTTCGCTAGCACTTGCATATAGAATTAAACATTTGATGGATCAAAATTCTAAGCTTGAGCAAGAAAAAAGTACAAATGAGAAATTTATAGCAATAGGTGAGACTATAGACGGCATTGCCTATCAGTGGCGTCAGCTAATTGAAGAGTTAAATTATGTTTTAATGTTTTTAAAATCCAAACTTAAAAATCAAGATGTAACAAAAGAAGACATTAACGAGGCTGTGCGTGATCAAGAAATTGTTTTAAACAAAATGCTAACTATCATATCTAGCTTTCAAGATTCATACCAAAAAGATTCCAAAAGCAGATTTAATTTAAAAGATATTGTCAAAGAAGCGCTATATCAAAATGAACTTTTGGCGCAAAAGCCAAGCTTAACACTAATAAATAATGTGGGCGATGATTTACAAATTTCTAGCGATAAAAATAAGCTTTTTGAGGTTTTGTTAATATTGATAAAGGGCTCAATTAGCATTGTGCAAAAAAGTGGCGTTTTAAAGCCAGAAGTTAAAATTGATGCAAAAATCACAAACAGCAAAATGGTAATTATGGTTGATAATAATGGAGCTGAAATTAAATCTTTAGACGGTATGTTTGATCAAGATTTTGGAATTGACGATAAAAATTATAGCAACGCAGAATTGATTTCGGCAAAAAGAGTTATAGAAGATGACCTAAAAGGCGTGATAAAAATAGAAAAGTACAAAAACGGTATTAGGTTTAGCGTTATAATAAATTAATTTTAAAACCACCAAATAGACACTTTAAATTTATACAATTTAGCACTTTTTAAAAGGAGCTAAATTGAATTACACAAAAAAAAGATATATAACCTATCTATTTTTGGCGGCTTTAATCTTTTGCTTACCATTTGTAACAATAAATGGCAACCACATACTTTTGCTTTCGTTTGAGAGTTTCACATTTCATTTTTTTGGTAGTGTTTTTGATGTAAACGAGTTTTATGTCATGCCATTTTTACTAATACTATTTTTTATTGGCATTTTTGCACTTACATCTGTTTTTGGCAGACTTTGGTGTGGATTTGCTTGTCCACAAACAATTTTTAGAGTTTTTTATAGAGATTTTATCTGTGGCAAAATTTTAAGACTAAACAAAACACGCAATAAACAAAAAAGCGCATTTTTTATAAGTAATAAGTTTAGATACTTTTTAGCATATACTATTTGGCTTTTATGCTCACTTGTTATTGCATCTAATTTTTCTTGGTATTTTATAGAGCCAGAACTATTTTTTGCTTATCTACAAAATCCGATAGAGCATCTATTTTTAATCTTTTTTGTTATTCTTTTTGCGCTATTTATTTTTGTAGATATTGTTTGGTTGCAAGAAAAATTTTGCTCGTCTGTTTGCCCTTATTCAAGAGTACAAATGGTTTTGTACGATGAAAGCACAAAATATGTAATTTACAACACAAATAGAGACGGCGAGTGCCTTAATTGTAACGCTTGTGTAAAAATTTGCCCAACACACATAGACATTCGTAAAGGCTTGCAATTGGAGTGCATAAACTGCTTAGAGTGTGCTGATGCTTGCGAAAAGGTAATGTCAAAATCTAGTAATAGCTCGCTAATAAATTGGGGTAGCACAAATGAAATTTTAGAAAATAAAACAAACAACATATTTAGCAAAAAAAATGTTTTGTATCTGCTTGCAATTTTGGCATCTATTGCTTTTGCTGTGTATTTTAGCGTTGAAAAAAGCCAAATTTTAGTTCTTACAAATCGCACGCCAGAGCTATATCAAAAAAGCGAAAATGGAAATATAAAAAACAATTACATTGTAACAATTAGAAATGTGCAAAATAAAAAGTACACTTTTGATATTAAAAGTGAAAATAGTGATTTTGTAATTACACACTTTAAGCCATCAACACTTAGCCCAGATGGATTAAGCAGAAGCGTTTTGGTTATCGAAACAAATACAACAAACAAAGAGTGCAAAGATTTAAGACTTTTCGCATATGCAGCCGAAAATCCTCAAATAAAACAAGAGTTTGAGGTTAGGTTTTTCTATCCTAAAAATTAATCAATAGAGTTTAAGCAGATGGAAAACAGCGCTCCATCTGTTTGATTTTCTGCTTTAATTTTGCCATTAAAGCCTTGCTCTATTATTAATTTTACAAGATATAGCCCTATACCGAAACCACTATCTTTTGTGGAAAAATATGGCATAAAAATTTTATTTAAATCGCTTTGCAATATTCCTTTGCCATTATCTTTTATTTCTGCAATTATATTTTTATCTTTTGCATAAATGCTGATATCTATATTTTTAATCTCATTGTCTAAAACAGCGTAAATTGAATTTGAAATAAGAGCCAAAAAAACCTGTGCAAGCTCTGATTTTATGCCATATACTTTTAAATCCGCATTGCACTTTATTGTAAAATTTATATTTTTATTTTTTATCTCTGCACTAATTATTACATAGGCACTATTTACAGCGTCAAGCACGCTAAATGTTTCTTTGTTTTTAGACGGCAGATAAAAATCTTTAAAAGCATCTATTGTTTTGGACAAAAACTGCAAGCTTTGATTTGCCATATCTATTTTCAAAGATACACTATCTTTAATTTTTACACAATTTGCAGATTGCCTTTTTATATTTAGCAAAATATACGCAATGCTATTTAACGGCTGTCTAAACTGATGTGTAATATTTGCTATCATCTCGCCACTCTGTGCAAGTTTTGATTGCTGCAATAGCATTTTTTGGTAATCATCGGCTTTGTTTTTTGTTGCATTATCTTTATGCGAAACAGCAATGGCAAATAAAAGAGCCTCTATGCCAAAAGCTAGCATTACTATATCTAAGTGAAAGCGTATCATATATTCTTGTTTTAGGTTTAATAAAAACATAAAAAATATAAGCAATGACCAGCCAATAACATATATTACAGTTGGCTTAAAGCCTTTTTGAAAATTAAAAATAACAAACACAAAAAGCATAAAATAAATAACGCTATATGGCAAATATTCAAATAATATGTAGTGGTAAATACTAAGCACAATTGCAACTACCAAAAATATTGTGTAAATAAAAAGCGATTTTTGAGTTCTAACTTCTGGGATAATTTTATCGTCATTAAATCCAAACGCAAAAAGCATTGCGCCAAGGGTTGCAAGTATTAAAAATATATCTTTAATACCTTCAAAAACTTCAATAAATTTGCCATAAACCAAAATATAACCAAACGAAAAAAGTTGCATTGTAAAATAGCCAAGATACATTAACTCTTTTGAGTAGATATATCTAATCATCGTGTATGATATACTCGTAAGCAGTATTCCAAAAATTATGCCATAAGCAATAAATTCGCTATATATCAATTTTATAACCAGTGCCAGATAGGTTTGTTATTATGTTTTTACAAAGTTTTGCTTTTAGGTTTTTTACAACTGTTTTAAGTGCGTCCATTGTCATTGGTGCATCTTGCCAAACAAAATTTTCTATCTCGCTATAAGTTACAAATCTATTTTTGTATTTAATAAGCAAGTTTAAAAATTGCGCCTCTTTAGTGCGCAGTTGTGAGATTTGTTCGTTAATTTTAATGCTTAGATTGTAGCTATCGTAATAACAATTTTCGTATAGTTTTATTATATTTGTATCTTTAGAATTTATTGCATCGAAGCAAATTTTTAGGGCATTTTCAAGAGAGTTTTCATCAACTGGTTTTATTAGGTATTTTACAAGCCCAAGTTCAACTGCTTGCAATAGGTAGTTTGTATCGCTATATGCTGTTAAAATAATAATTTGACAAGTTTTATCTTGTTCTCTAATTTTTTTTGCTAAATCCAGCCCGTTTAGCTTTGGCATTTGTATGTCTGTAATTATAATATCTGGATTATACTCTTTATAAAGCATATACGCCTCTAATCCATCGCTAGCACATATAACAGTTTGGCAGAAATTTAGTAGATATTCTGTACCGTTTATTCTTGCAATATCATCATCTTCTGCAAATAAAATCTTTATATTGTTTGAAACCATAATATAAATTTACCTTTTTTAAACTTATTTGTTTATATTCTAAACACACTTTTTAAGGGCAGTTTGCTAAAATTACTTTTTACAGCAAAAGGCTAAATTATGAATAAAAGAACACGCAGATTAAGACTACAAGATGGTCTAAGAGCTCTAAATACAGAGACGGTTTTGCGTCCAAGTGATTTTATATTTCCAATATTTGTTAAAGAGGGCATTAGCGCACCAGCAGAGGTTATATCTATGCCTGGTGTATATCAGCATACGGTTGAAAGCGCAATAGAAGCGATAGATGAGGCTGAAAATTTAGGCATTAAAAGCGTTATGCTTTTTTGCATACCAACACTTAAAGACTCTTGCGGCTCTGATGCATTGCATGACGATGGCTTTTTGGCTACAACAATTAGAGCAATAAAAAGAGCAAGACCACAAATTGCACTTATGACAGATTTGTGTTTTTGCGAATACACAGACCATGGGCATTGCGGTATTTTAAATATGAACGCTCTAACGGTTGATAACGATGCAACACTAGAAATTTTAGCAAAGCAAGCGCTTGTGCACGCTAGAGCTGGTTCTGATATGATAGCGCCTAGCGGCATGATGGATTTAACAATTGCAACAATTAGAAAAGCACTTGATGAAAATGGCTTTAGCAACCTTCCAATACTAGCGTACTCCACAAAATTTGCAAGTGGATATTATGGACCTTTTAGAGATGCCGCAGAAAGCACGCCTAGTTTTGGCGATAGAAGAACATATCAAATGAGCCCAGCAAATAGAAGAGAGGCGATTATGGAAAGCCTTGAAGATGAGCTTGAGGGCGCTGATGCATTAATGGTAAAACCAGCACTTGCGTATCTCGATGTTATAAGGGATATTAGAGAACGCACGCTCTTGCCACTTGCGGCGTATAATGTTAGTGGCGAGTATGCAATGCTAAAAGCGGCTGGCATTAATGGTTGGATAGATTACGATAGAGTAATGATGGAAACGCTTTTGTCGTTTAAGCGGGCTGGGGCTGATTGGATTATTACATACCATGCTGTTGAAGCTGCAAAAATCTTAAAGGGAATTTAATGAGACACTTTTTAAAACTATCTGACTTTACCAAAGAAGAGCTATTAGACATTATAGATTTGTCTATCAGAATAAAAAGTGAAGTTAAAAAAGGTGAATTTGTTCATCACCTAGAGGGTAAAACCCTTGCTATGATTTTTGAAAAAAGCTCAACTCGCACAAGGGTTAGTTTTGAAGTTGGCATTTATCAGCTTGGTGGTTTTGGGCTATTTTTATCTAGCAAAGATTCACAGCTTGGTCGTGGCGAGCCTATAAAAGATACAGCAAGAGTAATAAGCTCTATGTGTGATATGGTTATGATTAGAACATACGGACAAGAGATTATAGACGAGTTTTCTGCTTATTCTAAAGTTCCAGTTATTAATGGGCTTACAACAGAGCACCACCCAGCACAACTTATGGCAGACTATATGACAGTGGTTGAAGCAGGATTAGATAAAAATTTAATCGCTGCATATATTGGTGATGGTAATAATATGGCAAACAGTTGGATTGAGCTTGCCGCAGTACTTGGTTTTGAGGTTAGAATTGCTTGTCCAAAAGGCTATGAACCACCAAAAGATATTTTAGATAATGCAATAGAGATTGCTAAAAAAAGTGGTGGAAAAATTATTATTACAGACGACCCAATAAAAGCAGCAGAGGGCGCAACGGTAGTTACGACAGATGTTTGGACAAGCATGGGACAAGAAGAAGAGAGCGCAAAGCGATTAAAAGATTTTAAAGGCTTTTGTGTTGATGCCGATTTAATGAAAAAGGCAAATGAAAAGGCAATATTTTTACACTGCCTGCCAGCGCACCGTGGCGAAGAGGTAACCGATGAGGTTATGGAAAGCACACAAAGCATGGTTTTTGAAGAGGCAGAAAATAGGCTACATGTGCAAAAAGGCATTATGGTGTGGCTATCAAGGAATCAAAGGAAATAAGTGCGTATCGGTAGTAGCGGATACTTAGCAAGTCTTGATTTAAGAGTAACGCCTGTAAAGCGCAATAAACAAGAGTCTGATTCTAGTGAAGAAGAAAAAAAGCAAAGCAGTGCTTCTGGCTCTGAATCTAACGAAGAAGACCCAGCTGTAAAAACTCAAATTGCGAAACTTCAAGCTGTAGATACACAAGTAAAAACACATGAAGCCGCACATCAAGGTGCTGGCGGCGGTCTTGCTGGTGGCGCTAGTTTTACATATACAAAAGGTCCAGACGGCAAACAGTACGCTGTGGCTGGCGAAGTGCCAATAGATATGAGCGAGGAAGATACTCCAGAGGCTACAATAGCCAAAATGGAACAAGTAAAAGCCGCAGCCCTAGCACCAGCAGATCCTAGCCCTCAAGATTTAAAAGTTGCATCCACTGCTGCTGTTACGGCTATGAAGGCAAGGCTTGAACTTTTAAAAGAAAAATCTGGTAACGATGAGTCGCTAGATGGCTCAAGCAATACTAACGATAAAACAAGCGAAACCAAAGATACAAAAACAACAAATGCCTAAAATTGCACTAATTGCAACTGGCGGCACAATTGCTAGCAAGCTAGATAGCAATAAAGAGTATATTAGTGGCACAACGCCAATAGATTCAATTTTCCCAAGTGAACTTTTAAGTGGTATAAAAATTTTTGCGCCATTTTCTGTTGATAGCTCAGATATTGATTCTAAAAAACTGCTAAAACTTACAAAACTAATAAAAAAACTTTGCGAAAAATTTGATGCAATAATCATTACTCATGGCACAGATAGTATGTGCGAGAGCGCATTTTTTGCATATTTAACTATTGATGAAAAAAAACCAATTATTTTTACTGGCGCAATGCGTTCTTCTACGGATTTAGAGTTTGATGGTATTGAAAATTTTAAATTTGCACTTAAAAATATAGATAAACAAGGCGTTTTTATAGCTATGAACAATAAGCTAATAAACGCAAAAGATGCAATTAAAAAAGATACACTAAGTCTTGATGCATTTGATACAAAACCAAGCCCAAATATTTTGCAAGGCATTTTTGATATTCCAAAAAAACTGCCAAAATGTGCAATTTTGTATGCTCACGCTGGCGATGATTGTTTTATTCCAAGAGCTTCTAATATAGTATATGCTGGTCTTGGAAACGGCACAATTCCAAGTAAATCAAAACTAAAACTTATAAATTTAGCAAAAAAAGGTAAAATTGTAGTTAGGGCTTCTATATGTCAAAATGGTTGCATTACTACTCTATCTAGCGATATAGAAAATGGCTTTATTGCAAGTGGTTTTTTTAACCTGTTGCAAGCAAGAATAGTGGTAATGCTAGCAGACACTAAGAGCTTAGAATTTTTTAAAAGGTATGCTTATGAGATTTGAAGCTATTGACGGGCTTCGTGCATTTGCAGCAATGATTGTTGCATTTGGGCACGCATACAGAACTGGTATAATCGGCACGCCGCTAGAGCCTGTTTTGCATACGCCACTTGCAATTTTTATTGCAGGTGATGCTGCGGTTCTTTTGTTTTTTGTAATGAGCGGATTTTTTATAGCGCTTCCATCTGCTAATGGTAAATCAAAAAGCTATGCAGATTTTGTTGTAAATAGATTTATTAGAATTTACATTCCGTATATTGTCGCTGTTTTTGTTGCAGCGCTTGCAGTTGCAATTTTTGCAAAACCAGGAAGTGTGCCTGGAATGAGCGCGTGGTTTAATGTGCTTTGGCAATCGGAGCCAACATTTAGTGTTTTAATGTCGCATGTATTTATGCTAGGTGAGTTTGATGCAAATATTTACGACCCAGTTTTATGGGCAATGGTAATAGAGATGCGCATGGCATTTATTGCTCCATTTATGGTTTTATTTGTTGCAAGGTTTGGGCCAGCTGTTAGCATCTTAACTGCAATGGCTATATCTTATGGCTCTTTTTGGGCTGCCGATCATTTTGGTTTTAATGATATTGCAACAGCATGGTGGCGAACATTTAGCCTAATGACACCTTTTGCAGTTGGCATGAGTTTGGCTTTTCATAAAGATGCTGCTTTGAAATGGGTGCAAAGTCTTGGCAGAGTGCCTTCGTTTTTAATTTTAACACTAGCAATTTGTTTAATGCCTTGCGCATATTGGCTTGGTGTTGGCATTGCAACATTTACGCACTATACACTGCTTTCTTTTGCGGCTGTAATTATTGTAATATTTGCACTAGACCATGGTTTATTTTACAAATTTTTAAGCGTTGCACCACTTAGATTTGTTGGTAAAATTTCATATACTTTTTATCTGTGGCATTTTATAATCTTGCTAAGTATGATTTATTCACTACACAGTATTCTTGCTAATGAACTAATTTTTGCAATTTGGCTTGTTATTGTATTCCCTCTTTCAAATTTAATGTACAAATTAGTAGAAGAGCCTTCAGCAAAATTAAAAATAAATATCGGTCGTTTAGCTCCTCAAAAAGCTCAATAACAGCACAAAGCTTTATGCTTTGTGTCTATTTGCTTATTTTTTCTACATCTACAAAGTGCTAATGCTTTTTAATGTATAATTCGCCTTTAAAAAAGGGTATGCGTGCAAACTAACGAATTAACAGATAAACGCAAACGAGTATTGGTAAAATTTTCTGGCGAAGCACTAGCAAGTGATGCAGGTCACGGTATAGATAGCAGTGTGCTAAAATATGTTGCAGACGAGATTAAATCTTTAATAGACTCAAACATAGAAGTTGCAATTGTTGTTGGTGGTGGCAATATCGTAAGAGGTGTTACTGCTAGTAAAGATGGTATTATAAATAGAAATGCGGCAGACCATATGGGTATGCTTGCAACTGTTATTAATGCTATTGCATTGCAAGGTGCTTTGGAGCATATAGGTCTTAGAGTTCGTGTTCAAAGCGCAATTAAAATGGAGCAGATAACAGAGCCATTTATCATTAGAAGAGCTTGCAGACACTTAGAAAAAAATAGAGTTGTAATTTTTGGTGCTGGTACTGGTAATCCATTTTTTACAACAGATACAGCGGCAACATTAAGAGCTGTTGAAATTGGCGCAGATGTTATTATTAAAGCAACAAAAGTAGATGGTGTTTATGATAAAGACCCGAAAAAATTTAGCGATGCGAAAAAACTTGCAGTTTTAAGCTATGATGACGCGTTAAAAGATAATATTAGCGTTATGGATGATACATCAATTGCGCTAGCAAAAGATAACAACCTGCCGATAGTTGTGTGCGATATGTTTACGCCTGGAATGCTTCTTAGAATCATAAATGGCGATACAAGCGTGTGCTCAATAGTAAAAAAAGATATTTAAAGGAATAAAATGAGAATAGAACAAATTAATGCGCTAGCACTAAAACAAGCTGGTGGCGATAGATATGTACTTGCAACAGCAGTAAATAGAAGAGTTGATGAGCTATACAAAGGTGCGCAAACACTACTTACGAATGTTGATACTAAAAAAATGAAACATGTTGATATGGCGTTACTAGAAATTGCAGAGGGTTTAATCACAGTTAAAGTCTCTTAATGGATATTACATTAGGAGAAGCAAAAGAGATTCACACAGTTGAATCTGCAGTTGCGTTTTTAAAATCAAAAACCGATTGCGATTTAGATTTAGCAATTGAGTTTTGTGTAAAATCTCATATCGGGCAAAAAAGAAAAAGCGGCGAAGACTACGCTGTTCATCCGATTATTGTTGCTTCATTTGTGGCTGGTTTTGGTGGCGATGATGCAATGATGAAGGCAGCTTTGTTGCACGATGTTGTAGAAGATACAGACTGCACACATGAAGATGTAGTTAATCTTTTTGGCGAAGATGTTGCAATTTTAGTAGATGCACTAACCAAAATTAGCGAAATACGCACACACGAACTCCCAGCATCTGCATCTGACGAAAAACTTATAAAAGCAGCACTTTCGTTTAGAAAAATGCTAACAACTGCAATTGCAGATCCTAGAGCTTTGGTTATAAAACTTTGCGACAGAACACACAATCTTTTAACGCTTAGCGCACTAACTCCAGCAAAACAAAAAAGAATTGCAGAAGAAAGCTTGGTTGTTTATGCTCCAATAGCTTATAAATTAGGTATTTCTAAATTAAAAAATGCAATTGAAGATCTGTCTTTGATGGCACTTTTTCCAGATATTTATGCAAGAATTGATGGTTATTTTAGAGAAAACGACCAAACAATAGCAATTAAGCTAAACGATATAGTTAGTAAAATAGAAGGCTTGCTTTTAGAAAATGGTTTTAGAAGAGAAGATTTCGTAATTAAATCCAGACAAAAACACTACTTTAGTATTTATCAAAAAATTCAGCGCAAGGGCGTCAGCCTAGAAGAGGTGCTTGATCTGCTTGCTGTTAGAATTATTGTTAACACAAAGCTAGAGTGCTATAAAGTACTTGGGCTACTTCATACAAAATTTAAGCCTTTAATTGGGCGATTTAAAGACTACATTGCAATACCAAAAGATAACGGCTACCAAACACTACATACAACTATGTTTTTTAATAACGCCATATTTGAAGCACAAATAAGAACTTACGAGATGGACGAAATAGCAGAGCTTGGACCAGCGGCACACTTGGGGTATAAAAGCGGTGTTGCAACAGATAGCCTTAAATGGTTAAAAACTTTTGAATATCAATCAGAAAATGTAGAAGAGTTTTACGAGCTTGCAAAAAACGATTTATATAGCGATGAAATTTTTGTATTCTCACCAAAAGGCAAGGCATATGCTCTGCCAACTGGCGCAACTGCACTTGATTTTGCTTATGCGGTACATACCGATTTGGGCAATAAGGCGCAAGATGCATACATTAACAATATTCGAGCACCACTTTTGCAAGAGCTAAAACTTGGCGATATTTGTCAAATAATAAAGGCAGAAGAAGATATTCCAAGATGTACATGGATAAATGCAGTTAAGACATCTCGCGCAAAAAAAGCGATGAAAGAAGTTTGTTCGCACAAAATGCGCTATA
>JACCDU010977082.1_pt1 | contig 15230 bp, 12 predicted proteins | sample 7446081 | NCBI WGS metagenome assembly JACCDU01 (sample SAMN15323447, study PRJNA562643) | freshwater metagenome | isolation source: river surface water | place: USA:Blue River Watershed | collected 2017-08-17
CGCTCGTCGCTCAAGACGCGATTATGAAAAACAACCGTGCTTTGTCGACCTCGATGCAACGTCTGTCGACTGGCAGCCGCATCAACTCGGCCAAAGACGATGCTGCTGGCTTGGCCATCAGCACTCGTATGGACTCACAAGTCCGCGGCTTGAACATGGCCATTAAAAATGCCAACGACGGCATCTCTCTATTGCAAACTGCTGAAGGTGCAATGGACGAAGTCACCAACATCTTGCAACGCATGCGTGAGTTGTCTGTTCAGTCTGTGAACGGTACTAACAACGACTCTGACCGCGTTGCTTTGAATGATGAAGTTACTCAATTAAAGGCTGAGCTCGAGCGTATTGCGACAACTACGGAGTTCAATAACCAAAAAGTTTTGGATGGCAGCTTCAAAGATAAGAAGTTGCAAATTGGTGACAAGTCATACCAAACCATGGATGTCAATATTGAGTCGATCAAACTCAAAGATTTGGGAATGACCCCTGGCGTTGGCACTAGTGCTGATATGCTTGTTGGCAAGCGATTCAACAGTGCTGGTTCGTTCCAGGCTGGAGATGTCCGCATCAATGATCAAGCTTTGGCTGCATTTGATGGTGCTTCTCAAGATATCGGCGATTTGGTCAACAACATTAACCAAAACGTCGACAACGTTGAAGCTTCTGCTTTCAACACTGTCGTTGCTAAACAAGTGGGTACGGGTGTTACGACTGACGGTCAATTCAAGATTAAAGTATTGTCTCTTGGTGCTAGTGCAGCCACTGAATACTCGATTTCTGCATCAAACAGCTTGGATGAGTTGGTTGCTAACATCAATGCTCAAGCGGGCGGTCAAGTTAATGCGAGTATCAATGACGCTGGCAAGTTGGTGCTGTCAAATGAAACTGGTGCGACTATTTCTGTGAAGGATGGTACGGGAACAGCTGCTGGGTATGAGACCGCTTCAGGTTTTGTTTCAGGCGCAACATACACTGACTACGCAGGCTTCTTGGCCCTAGAGTCAAAAGATGGTAGCCCCATTCGAGTCGAGCGTGGTAACTTAGATAAAACCGCTCCTGGTTCATTGGCTGATTTGCAAGTTCTTGGCTTCCGTGAAGTTTCTTCGCAATTCAACAATGCGCAAGATGCTTACACAGTTACAGGGGATGCTTTGACCGCGGTGGGTGCTGCTGAAGCATGGGACTTGGGTGATTTGAAGATCAACGGTGTCGATATTTACGATAAAGATATCACCACAACTTCATTCCAAGGCAAACTTGATGCCATCAATAACTTCTCGGAAGAGACAGGCGTGATTGCATATGCTGCAATGGATAAGACGTTTAGTTTCACAGGAACTGATCTCTTGATGAGTTCAGGTTCAATCTTGGTGATCAACGGCGTGTCTGCTTCCATTACTGCAGCTGCTAGCGCTGCCACGATGGCTGAAATTACAACAGCAATTAATTCAATCACAGCTAAAACGGGCATCACTGCTTCGTTCAATGGTTTGAATTTGAAGTTGACTGGCACTAACGTTCAGACAATGACAGTGCAAACTCAACAGTCTGCTGGTACAGCAACTGCATTGCTTGGCTTCAGTGGTACCACAAATACCTATTACGGTTCGATTCGATTGGATTCTGCTCAAAATCAACCAATCAGCATTGAGACCGCTACTGATGCAACTGCTGGTGCGATTGGTTTGTATGAGCAAAATGTTGGCGCGTCAGATTTTGATGTGAACGCACCTCAACTGGGTGTGGCCTCGGGTAGTAGTCTGAGCGGCTTGAATATTTCTTCTGCCAACTCTGCAACGAAAGCGATTTCTGTGATTGATCAGGCGATTGAAACAGTAAGCAGCTATCGCAGCAAGTTGGGTGCTATGGAAAACAGGCTCAACAACACGGTGAATAATTTGTCTAATATTGTGACAAATACACAAGCCTCACGTAGCCGTATCCAAGACACTGACTACGCTAGCGAGACAACCCAGCTTGCTAAAGCGCAGATCATTTCTCAAGCTGCGACCGCGATGTTGGCTCAAGCGAATCAACAACCACAAAGTGTGCTGTCCTTGCTGAAGTAAGTGATAGTTGCTTAAGTCAAAGCCGACGCGAAAGCGTCGGCTTTTTTATTGGGTGATGTAACCAATATCTTGGGCTATTGTTGGGATTAAAGTGGAAACCTCTTTTCCAATTTCAGCTACATACGCCTTTGTGTCTTTATGTACATGGTATTGATCGGTGCCAAACAAGACCCAAGTATTTGCTAAGAACATGATCATGGTGGGCACTCCGAGGGAGGGCGCTATTTCAGAAATGGCTGTGCAAGGTGTAATGACTAAGTCCAAATTAGAAGTTAGTGCAAAGACACTCTCTAAATCATTCATCAGGTCGATGTCATCCCAATTATGAATTTTGACCCCATATTCTTGTTCGCAATTGGTCAATTCATTGGTGCAATCACCGTGTTGAAGATTGATGAAGTCAATGTGAGGTAAAGAGAGAATTTCTTTCCAATCAGAAAGAGATGTGTAAGACGAGTTTCTCTCAATATTTAGTTTTGTGCTTCGCCATGCGATACCAATTTTATATTTACCAGGCAGTTTTTCTAATCTCTCAGAATACTTTCTGGATAAATCTTGATTGGGTATTAAATAGGGCTTGTCTACATTAAAAGCTCCGATATTCGGTCTTAGTAATCCGAATAGATTACCTATGGAAATATGAAAGTCGAAGTCAGAGAAGCTTGATTCTCCGTCGATAATTACTCCATGAGAACGGAATAATATTCCAGGAAATGACCTATTAAAAATCGGTATTAAACGAGGGTCACATTCAACAATAATTTTTTCACAAATCGTGCTTGCCTCTGAGAGTATAGAGAAGAACATAAGTTCATCACCTAGGCCTTGCTCTCGCCAAATTAAGAGTGTTTTGCTATCATTAAGAGGAATACCATCCCATTCTGGTACGTTAAATTTTCGATTAGGCTTTCTGCCTCTTGAATCGAGAACATCAAAACCATAATTGTAATATTGCCATCCTTTTTTTAGCTCACCTTTCCTGAATAAGTCAAAACTCATCCGGTACTTTATGGTTTTTTGAAAAGTTGAATCATTAGGATTTTTTTCGAGCAAAGATTCAAATACCGCGAGTGCTTGATCTGTTTTGCCTTGCATGCTCAGGATCGTAGCAATATTCGACAGAGGATCTACGAAGTCTGGTTTGAGTTGAACTGCAGTTTCAAAGGAGATGAGCGCGTCATTCATCCTTCCCGCCATTAGTAATGCTGTGCCAATGTTGTTATGGCACCTTGGATCAGAAGGCTTCAATTTCAAAGCTTGAAATGAATAAAATAAAATGTCTGAATGTTGGGCATTGCTTCCCGCTGCTACACACAAATTCATCCAGCATTCGAAATCATTTGGATTGTGTGCGACTATTTTTTTATAGAATAGCTCACAGGTTAAAAACTCGCCAATCTTTAAATAAGAATCTGCTGCGAATCTGCAAATCTGCAGGTTGTTAGGGTATTTTTCGTGAAGTAAATGAAAGTATTTCGATGACTCTTTGTAATTTTCGGATGCGAAAATACATACACCTTTTAAAATCTGAGCTTCTAGATCATTAGGTGTCGCTGATAATTCTTTGTCTAGTGAGTCGATTGCAATTGAATATTTTTTCGTGTTAATTAATTTGTCAATTTTTTCGCGTGCACTCTTTTTCATCTTATTTATCTCGATAAAGAAGTTATTTTTCTAATAAAAACCATGTTGTATCATCATTTGTATAGTATGAATCTTGGTGGTAGTTGAATCCGTAATCTAATAAGCGCAGCTTATATTTTGATATTAACTCGCCCGCGAAGTCGCGCTTAAATAAGCGCTCTTGATGACCACGGTATTCAATTGAAACAGGTGACGGGTTGTAGTACTCGCATACCATGATGTAGCGGCTAGAGAGAGCGTACAGGTTTTCATAAACAGTATTGAGCTTATCAGGATTAATATGGATTAATACCCCTTTGGTAAAGGTTAAATCAAATTTTTTATCAATTGCTAATGGTTCAGTGATTGTTGTATTCACAATCTCAGCCAACGTTTGATCGGCAGCTACTTTGGCCGCCATTGGGTTAATTTCGTAGCCACGAATGTCAAATTTTTTATGAATCCGATTCAGTGCCGATAGGTTAAGGCCTATGTTACAGCCAAGCTCAGCCACTGATTTGATGTTTGGGGCGGAACGCAATATTTTTGAGAAAAGAGCAATATTGGACGTGATGAGCTCTTCGCCTTCATTGCGCTTCAGATATTCATTTCCGAAATCGGTTGCCCAAAACTTCTCTTGTTCAGTTTTATAGTTCATTTTATTTTTACTCTTTCAAATAGGTTCAAATGTTGGATCCATATGGATTTTGATGAGTGAACGAATTTGCTCGACGCTCAAAAAATCGGGATTAGAACCTGACTCATACGCAAAACCAGTAGGCACTGGTTTGGCCTTCAGTGTTTGGAGATACTCCGACATTTTGTGTTGCAGACCTGTACCTAATATGGCGTAGTAGCCCCCTAGGTCAATCGTGCTGGGGCTGTCACTGCTTGTGATCATTTCTTCGTGTAGTTTTTCGCCTGGTCGAATTCCTACAATTTCGTGCTTGCAGTTGGGCGCTACAGCTTCTGCTACATCGCCGATCCTGTAGGATGGAATCTTAGGTACCAAAATTTCACCGCCTAAGGCATGCTCTAGGGCCCATAAAACCATTTCAACACCATCTTCAAGTGATATGTTGAAGCGCGTCATAGCCATATCGGTGATGGGCAACACGCCTGATTTGGCTTTTTGCATAAAAAACGGAATTACAGACCCACGCGAGCCCATGACGTTCCCATAGCGAACGACGGAAAAACGTAAATCGCGGTCCCCACGGAAGTTATTGGCCGCAATAAATAGCTTGTCGCTGCACAGTTTTGTCGCACCGTACAGATTAATTGGTGCTGCGGCTTTATCGGTAGAGAGTGCTACCACCCTGCGTACGCCTTTGTCTAGGCAGGCCTCGATGACGTTTTGCGCGCCCATGATGTTGGTCTTGATAAACTCAAATGGGTTGTATTCGGCGGCCGGCACTTGCTTTAAGGCTGCAGCATGTACCACTGTGTCAATGCCTTCCATGGCACGTGCTAAACGGCTAGGGTCGCGTACATCGCCAATAAAAAATCGCAATGCTGGGTACTTGTCCTGCGGAAACTCTTGCTGCATCTCATACTGCTTAAGCTCGTCGCGGCTAAAGACCACCAAACGCTTGATCTTCGGGCAATGGTTGAGTACTGACTTAACAAAGGCTTTTCCAAACGAACCTGTACCCCCAGTGATGAGGATAGATTGATCGCAAATGTCCATGTTTTGATGCATATAAGCAGCGTCGGTAATTCGACGATTTAGTGTGAATAACGGTAATCAAGCAGAAGACGTGCCAACCTCGCTGCTTGGTCTGCAAATTGCTTTAATCCACATTAAGCGCATGAACATGACGGGAATTCGACATTCTTTATGAAAAATTCAAACGAAATAATTCCTTATGGAAAGCAGTCCATCTCAGAAGCTGATGTTCAGTCGGTGGTTGATGTGTTGCGCTCAGACTTTTTAACGCAAGGCCCAGTGGTACCTGCCTTTGAACAGACGTTGGCGCTGTATTGTCTGGCGCGTCATGGCGTAGCTGTGAACAGCGCCACCTCAGCGCTTCACATTGCTTGCTTGGCCTTAGATTTAGGTCCTGGGGACTGTTTGTGGACCAGTGCTATCACTTTTGTGGCGTCTGCTAACTGTGGTCTGTATTGCGGTGCGCAGGTGGACTTTGTCGATATCGATTGCCGCACTTTTAATATGTGCCCCATTGCATTAGAAAAGAAATTAATTGAGGCAAAACAACGAGGCAAATTGCCCAAAGTGGTGGTGCCCGTGCACATGTGCGGCCAACCTTGTGATATGGCTGCCATTCATGCATTGGCTGTTTTATATGGATTCAAAATTATTGAAGATGCATCACACGCCATAGGTGCACGATACAAGTATGAGCCAGTGGGCAACTGTCGGTACAGTGACATCACAGTGTTTAGTTTTCACCCCGTCAAGATCATTACTACCGCTGAGGGGGGGATGGCTGTTACCAACAGTGAAGCCCTAGCAAAGAGAATGATTCAATTGCGAAGCCATGGCATTAGTAGCGCCCCATCAGATATGCAAGCTCGGCCAGAAGATGAGATTTGGAATTATCAGCAATTCAGCTTGGGATTTAACTATCGCATGACAGAGCTTCAAGCCGCTTTGGGTATGAGCCAGTTGCAGAAGCTTGATGAGTTTGTACATGCTCGTCATGCCATTGCTTTGTTTTATGAAAAAGCATTGGCATCACTGCCAATTAAAACGCCATGGCAGGACCCAGATGCGCACTCTAGCTTTCATTTATATCCAATCCAGGTTGAACCTTCCGTATGTGGCAAGACTCAAAAAGAGATCTATCAGGCATTGACTCAAGCAGGTATTCGCGTGAACGTGCATTACATCCCAGTCTACAGGCAGCCCTACTTTGAGCGTATGGGTTTCAAACCTGGTTACTGTCCTAATGCCGAGGCCTATTTCAAGTCAGCCATCAGCATTCCTATGTATGCCTCTATGTCTGTTGAGCAGCAAAGCAGGGTGGTTGACGAAATTAGGAGTGCATTGCAATGAACCTCGCCGTCATTCCTGCTCGCGGAGGCAGTAAGCGCATTCCTCGTAAAAACATTAAAACCTTTGGTGGCAAGCCGATGATTGCTTATGCCATTGCAGCTGCAAGAAGTTCTGGTTTATTCGACCATGTATTGGTGTCAACCGATGACGAAGAAATTGCTGCTATAGCCAATGTTTGGGGTGCAGAAACGCCGTTTGTGCGACCAGAAGAATTAGCAAATGATTACACAACAACAGTACCTGTGGTGGCGCATGCTATACAAGCTTGTGCAGGCTTAGGTTGGCATTTTTCTAATGTTTGCTGCATTTATCCTAGCGTGCCGTTTATTGAGGTATCTGATTTGTTAGGGGCATTTAATCGTCTTAATGCATGCGATGTTGACTATTGTTTTCCTGTGACTGAGTTTCCGTCTGCTATTCAACGTGCATTAAAGCAAGGCACTGATGGTGTGGTGCAACCTTTTTATCCAGAGTTTGAACTAACTAGAACACAGGATTTGGAGTTGGCTTATTACGATGTGGGGCAATTTTATTGGGGCCATAAAGATGCTTGGTTAAGCAATCCGAAAATTCATAGTAGTAGTGCAGGTTATGTAATCCCCAGCTGGCGTGTGGTTGATATTGATACGCCTGCAGATTGGGATCGTGCAGAACGCTTGGCACTTGCCATGCAAGCTAGGTGATGTATATGGTTTTTCAACGTATTGCATTTAGGATAGATGCCAACAGTGAAATAGGCACAGGTCATTTTATGCGTTGTTTGGCATTGGCAGATGAGTTGAAAAAGCATGGAGCGGAGATTTACTTTATTTCACGAGGCATGCCTCTTTATTTGATACGTATGCTTCAAGAAAGAGACATTAATTTTTATGGATTACCAGATACCGATGTGGCAACTATTGATGAATTGCCGCATTCAAAATGGCTTAAAACAAGTCAGTATCAAGATGCAATTCAGACGATTGACGCGCTTGGGAAAAACAAGTTGGACTGGCTCGTTGTTGACCACTACGCTTTAGATCACCGTTTTGAAACACCACTTCGTGCATTGGCTGATCGTGTCATAGTGATTGATGACTTGGCAGATAGGCTGCATGATTGCGATGTATTAGTGGATCAAAATTTCTACCAGGATATGGATAGACGTTATATTGGCAAAGTTCCGAAAAATTGCCAATTGTTATTGGGGCCAGTTTATGCGTTGCTCCGAGATGAATTCCGAGAAAAGAGAAAGTGCGTCAAGCTAAGGACAGGAGATATAAATAATATATTGGTTTTTTTTGGTGGTGTTGACGCTTGTAATTACACCGCTGTAGCTTTGAATGCACTTGTTACGTTGGACTGGGATGTCCAAGTCAATGTGGTTGTAGGTCAACAACACCCTCATATCCAAGATATACAAGACCTTTGCGAAGCCAAGAGATTTGAATTACATGTGCAAACAAAAAAAATGGCTCACTTGATGGCCCAAGCTGACTTGGCAATTGGTGCGGGTGGTTCTTCGATATGGGAGCGATTTAGCATGGGCTTGCCATCTATATGCATCAGTTCATCGGAAAATCAACGCCAGCAAATTATCGATTTGGAAATCGAAGGTTTAGTTATCGCGCCCAATAAAAATAAAGATCTTATTGATTCCATTTGTCAAACGCTATGCGAGATCAAAAGCAAATCGAATTTACATAAAGAGATGTCTGAAAAAAATTTCCATTTAGTAGATGGAAATGGGGTAATTAGACTCAGTAAAGTTCTTTTAGCCCGCAAAATCCAAATGCGTTTAGCTGATAAAGAGGACACAAGAAACATTTTTGGTTGGCGCAATCATCCATCAATTCGACGCAATTCAAGGTCAGCTGATGAAATCCAGTGGGTAGATCATGAGAAATGGTTTAGTCAAAGGAGTGGACAAATCAATCAACCTATTTTGATTGGTGAAATTGAGAAGAAGCCAGTTGGTGTTGTTCGGTTTGACATTAGAGAAAACTTCGCTGAGGTCTCAATTTACCTTGTTCCAGACTCAGGCAATCATGGGCTTGGACGCAATTTGTTGAGTGAGGCTGAAGCATGGTTGAAGACAAATCATCCCCATGTGGTTGCGGTGCATGCTGAAGTACTCCATGCGAATGAGTCATCAAAGCGGTTATTCACAAACTTGCACTATGTGAAACATGCTGGTGTAGATCAACTTCTATTTATAAAAAAATTATGAAAAATATTTTGAATATTGCTGGTAGAGACATCGGCGTTGATTCGTCACCATTCATCATCGCTGAAATGTCTGGTAACCATAACCAGTCTATAGAGCGGGCTTTGGAAATCGTGGAGGCTGCAGCCAAAACAGGTGCGCATGCACTCAAGATCCAAACCTATACACCAGACACGATGACACTCGATTTGGATGAGCGAGAGTTCCATATCGACGACCCCAAAAGTCTGTGGGCTGGTACTTCACTCTACAAACTGTACGCACAGGCCTACACGCCTTGGGAGTGGCACGAGGCTATTTTTAAACGTGCCAAAGAACTAGGCATCATTGCTTTCAGTACGCCGTTTGATGACACAGCGGTTGATTTTTTAGAGTCTTTCGACGTGCCTTGTTACAAGATAGCCTCTTTTGAAAATACCGACCTTCCTTTGATTCGTCGTGTGGCCGCCACTGGCAAGCCTATGATCATTTCCACAGGCATGGCTAGTATTGCCGAGCTGGACGACACAGTGCGAGCTGCAAGGCAGGCGGGATGCAAAGACTTAATTTTGCTCAAATGCACTAGCACTTATCCAGCTGCTGCAGACACTACAAATATTCTGACCATCCCGCACATGCGAAAACTGTTCGGCTGTGAGGTTGGTTTATCTGATCACACGATGGGCGTGGGGGTGTCGGTCGCTGGCGTGGCTTTGGGCGCAACCGTCATTGAAAAACATTTCACCTTGAACCGCGCAGATGGTGGTGTAGATAGTTCATTTTCTATGGAGCCTGCTGAGATGAGCCAGTTGGTTGTTGAAACTGAACGTGCATGGCAGGCACTTGGCAAAGTGAGTTATGGTGCGACTGTTGCAGAGCAAAAGTCGATTGTGTTCAGGCGCTCGCTCTATGTCGTGAAAGATTTAAAAGCTGGTGAAGCGTTGACCCAAGATAACGTGCGCGCTATTCGACCAGGACTTGGCTTGCCAACCAAATACTTTGAACAGGTACTTGGCAAAGTAGTGAAACATGATGTCCCTCGTGGCACAGCCGTGAGTTGGGGATTGTTTTGAAATCTTCTCAGTTATACAGAGTTCTGATCATCGGCTGTGGCAACATGGCCGGAGGTTATGACTTGCTGCAGCCAGAAGGTGCATTGCCCTTGGGGCATGCCAAAGCGTTTAAAAAACATGGTGGTTTTCTACTGTCTGCATGCGTCGAGCCCGACACTGCTAAACGTGCTGCATTTCAGAAACGCTGGCATATTCTCTCAGGCTTCGCCAGTATGCTTGAGGTAGCATCATCAGGTGAACAGTTTGATGTCATTAGCGTTTGCTCGCCTACACATGCGCATGCAGCCGATATCCAATTGGCCTTAGCACTTAAACCCAAGCTCATATTTTGTGAAAAACCAGTCACATCCAGTTTGAAAAATACCCAGCGAGCTGTGCAAGCCTGTGCAGACAAGCAAGTTTTGTTGGCGGTGAACTACAGCAGAAGATGGTCACCGCAGGTTGCGAAGATCAAGACCGACTTGAATGATAGGCACTGGGGCGCTGTGCGATCTGTCTCTGCGGTTTACAACAAAGGCATATTGAATAACGGTAGCCACATGTTGGACTTGCTGATTTATTTTTTTGGTCCTCTGCGAATTACCAGCGTAGGTCAACCAGTTTCCGATTTCTTTTCAGAAGATCCAACGGTGGACGCTACCTTTCGAACGGAGCAGGGATTACCTATCCAGCTGAATGTGTCTAACGCGCAAGACTATGCTTTATTTGAAATGCAGATCGTGACTGAAAAAGGCATCATTAATATGGAAGATGGTGGTGCACGTTGGCGTTTTCGCAATGCTCAACCCAGCGAGCAGTTGTTGGGCTACAGTTTCCTCAACTTAGGTGATTGGGTAGAACCTCAAGGTTCTTATGCTTTGACAGGAGCTGTAGCCAATATTTTTGAAACTCTGCAAAGTGGAGAGCCCCTAGCTAGCACGGGTAGTAATGCTTTGCAGGCACAAACCTTGTGTGAGCAAATCAAACAAATAGCCCTGGACAACGTTGAAGGCTCTATTACAAAGAAAGAGGCTACATGAACGCCAAACTCGCATTGCTGGGTGGACCAGCCACCATTACTAAACCCTTTAAGCATTACAACCCTATTGGGGAAGAAGAGGTGCAAGCTGCCAAAGCGGTGATTGAGAGCGGTGTGTTGTCTCAATTCATTGGTGCATGGCATCCAGACTTTTTGGGTGGACCTAAGGTGAAAGCATTTGAAGCTCAATGCGCGAGCTACTTCGGCGTAAAGCACGCGATCACCGTCAACTCTTGGACGAGTGGACTAATTGCGGCTGTGGGTGCTATCGGCATTCAACCAGGTGATGAAGTCATTGTTCCCCCGTGGACCATGTGTGCCAGCGCCACGGCCATCTTGCATTGGAATGCGATCCCTGTTTTTGCTGACATTGACCCAACTACTTTTTGTCTAGACCCCAAGTCGGTTGAGGCCAACATCACGCCTTACACCAAGGCCATTATGGCGGTCGATATTTTTGGACAGTCGGCGGACATGGATGCGTTGATGGCTATTGCTAAGCGACATGGTTTAAAGGTGATTTCTGATACTGCCCAAGCGCCAGGTGCGATGTACAAAGGTAAACATGCAGGAACGCTAGCTGATGTGGGGGGCTTTAGTCTGAACTACCACAAGCATATTCACACAGGTGAGGGCGGTATTTTGGTGACCGATGATGACGAGATTGCACAACGCTTGCAACTGATTCGTAACCATGCAGAAGCAGTGGTCGAAGGTATGGGCGTGACTGACCTGACTAACATGGTGGGCTACAACTTTCGCTTGGGTGAGATTGAATGCGCCATGGGCATCAGTCAGTTGAAAAAGCTACAGAATTATTTGGATAGTCGCCAGCGCGTCGCAACGCGTTTGAACGAAAAACTCTCTAGTCTGCCTGGTCTGACCACTCCTTTTCTGATGCCAGATTGCACCCATGCTTATTATGTGTACGCCATGGTTTTAGACATTGAGCAATTGGGCGTGTCGCGAGACATGTTGGTCAAAGCCTTGTATGCAGAGGGGGTGACAGGCTTGAGTAATGGTTATCAAAACGTACATCTGCTACCCATCTTTCAGAAGAAAGTGGCATATGGTTCAAACGGCTTTCCGTGGACGTCAGACATTTGCCAGCGTGAGGTGAGCTACACCAAAGGCATTTGTCCAGTGGCTGAGAAACTGCACGACGAGACTTACCTAGGTTTTGCGATGTGTTTGCACGACTTGAGTGATGCTGATGTAGACCTGGTTGCAACAGCCTTTCATAAGGTATGGGGTCAGCTGGATCAGTTGAAGGCGATTGCTTAATTCTTTGCTAAAGGCCGTCATGTACTCAAACTCTTCAATACAGTCATCGCCCTATGTATTGAGCGTTTGTTCGGACATGCGAGCATGGGACGCTTTGGTACATGAGTCACCACAAGGCCATGTGTTTTCAAGCAATGCTTTTTTGCAATCGTTAGACGCACCTTGCACACGTTATGTCGTGACTACTCCGCAAGGCGAAATATTGGCGGGGGCCGCTGTCATGCTGCATGAGTCTGCGATGGCCAAAGCGCCTTTCGCATTCTCGCCGCATCAAGGTATCTTGTTTGCCAAAAGTATTTCATCTTTAGGTCAGCACAAGCGCGTGACGGCTGAGTTACGTGTCACCACATTTTTGATTGGGTCTTTGCTGAATATCTTTTCTAACTTTAGCATGGCTTTATCGCCATTTTTTAGAGATCTACGCCCTTTTCAATGGCATAACTATGGCAAAAATGAGTTGCCTCAATTTGAAATTCGTCAACGTTACACGGGGCATGTTTCATTGATAAATTTTGAAATCAACAGCTACTTGAGTACTGTACGAACTGTTCGACGACAAGAGTATAAAAAAACTCGTGCCTTGATTGAGCAATCCCGAGATTTGCAACTATTTCTCAAGCTTTATAAACAGACGTTTGATCGTCAAGGCATTGCAGTAGCGGATAAAACCTTGTCGCAGGTGGAGAGAATTTGTGTAAATGCTCTAGATGGTGGCTATGGCCATTTGTCATGCGCAAAGGTTGATGGATGTGCGGCCTCTATGGCTTTTTTTGTGAGCGATCAGGACTGTGCGTATTATTTATTTGGTGCCAATGATCCTGATTTTCGGGATGCCAATGCTTCCTCTAAGTTGCTAATTGAAAATATTACTACTTTTGCCGCGCAAGGACTAAAGCGATTTGATTTTGTAGGTGTCAATTCGCCACAGAGAGGTGACTTCAAGCTCAGTTTCAATGCCGAACTGGTTCCGTATCAAGAAATCCATCTTTCCTCTCATAGTTGACCGTATGAGTGTGTTGCCCCGCAATTTTCGATCACCCGTGGCTGTGATATGTCACGATGCGGGTGCTGCTAATTTAATCTTCGCTTGGTTACGTAACTGGGTCATGTTGGGCTTGTTAGATGGACATGATTTTCGTCTTGTTCTGCAAGGTCCAGCACAAATTGCTTGGCATGAGCAGGCGATGGCTTTGCCAAATATGCAGTATCACACTGCAATCGATACAGCTTTGCGGGGGGCTAACTGTGCGTTGACTGGTACAGGCTGGGCCAGCACTCTAGAGCACGATGCGAGAAACTTTGCTAGAGAACAAAAAATTCCTTGTGTTGCCGTGATAGACCATTGGGTGAACTATCCGCAACGATTTAAGCGTGCAGGTAAGGTGGTACTACCAGATGCAATATGGGTGGCCGATCCTTATGCGCTAGATATAGCTGGAGCACTGTTTAAGAATGTAAGCATGGTTGAGCTACCGAATGTGTATTTGGATGAATTGATCAAGGCAATTCCTCCCGTGTCAGCTGATTGCCGTACGCTTCTGTATGTTTTAGAGCCAATGCGCACGAGTTGGGGCAGGGGGACTGCAGGTGAATTTCAGGCGCTTGATTTTTTTATCGAGCATAGGCATCTCATTGTGGGTGATATGCCCGTGCATATTTCACTACGTCCACATCCTTCAGATCTACAAGGTAAATACGATTCATGGATTAAGAGTCATGAATGGCTTAATGTAGATTTAAATACGCAGCCTAATTTGGGTAAGGCTATTGAATATGCGAAGTGGGTTGTTGGTGCGGAGACTTTTGCGATGGTTGTCGCAAGTGCATCAGGTAGAGAAACTTACTCTTCACTACCCCCTTGGGGGCATAGATGTCAATTGCCACACAAGGAAATTTTGCATTTGTGTGATTTAATTCCGAAATTAATAAATTAAGGGAAAGTCATATGCTTTATGAGAAGCTAGTTCGATGGTTATACGCGATTGAAGATCTTATTTTTGAAAAATATTATGGCTTTAATTTTTCAGGAAACATATCGGCTGCTGATTTAGTGACGGCATATTCGACAAAAGGAAACTCTTTCGAGTATAGGCCTGTATATTTGGGGACTCTTAGAGTGCTCTTGTTAGAGGTTGATAAATTAGATGCTAAATATCATAATTTTATTGATATAGGATCTGGTAAAGGTAAGGCATGTTTTTATGCGCTGAAGAGACAGTCATTTGTCCAGGTAATTGGTGTGGAGTTTTCTAAAGATCTAGTTGATATTGCAAATAAAAATAAGAGTAAATTTGGTAAGAATGATATTGTTTTCTTAAATTCGGATGCTTCTACTTTCATTCTGCCAGATGCACCAAGTCTAATATTTTTATTTAACCCATTTGATCAAATAGTACTTGAAAGATTTATTGGAAATAACATAAGTCATTTCATTGATCATAGTTCAGTTATTGCTTATGCAAATGATATTCATCGAGCCGTCCTTTCAAAATTTGGGTTTGAAACAATTTTTCGAAATCCAACAAGAAAAATATCTATACACAAATTTATGAACAGAGAATTGAAGGATTAGTCTAGTAATCTTCAATAACTACGCCTTAGTGGCCTCTTATTCGACATGCCGTAGTGCCACTGGATTTAATTTCTATGACTTGAAGATCATCGGTATGTTGACACGTACATCTAATGATTGACGAGTGAGAGGCGGATGCAAACTGAGTGGCATTGGTGGCGCTGTACCACTCATAGCTGGACAGTCATTGTCAATGTGGTGCTATTTGAAAGTCGCAAGTCTTACCCAGTATTTCTAAAGTCTGGCACCACTTTTGCATAGATGGGTGTATGCGCCATCGTTTCTAACCGATTGGCATGTTTTTACGACACCTAAGCAGGAGCTTTCCATGACTCTCATTCAAGAATTGATGAACCAAGCCGCCGTTGGCAGCTTGCTTAATGCGCA
>JACCDU011046205.1_pt1 | contig 15230 bp, 22 predicted proteins | sample 7446081 | NCBI WGS metagenome assembly JACCDU01 (sample SAMN15323447, study PRJNA562643) | freshwater metagenome | isolation source: river surface water | place: USA:Blue River Watershed | collected 2017-08-17
ATTCTCCCCCCAAACGACTCGAAAAGCCACGAAAATGACTGAGAAGGTCATAGAAGGTCACCAACCGACTCAAACAGGCTTAAACGGGCTTCAAACGGTTTTGGGTAGGGACACAGAACCCGTTATTCCCGTTTTTGGGGTTCAAACGCCAAGAATCCACACCCCACTGAACGATTTACCGTCACGCGGGCATGAATTGATTGATCTTGCTAGCAGTCTTGGCATTGAACTCATGGACTGGCAGAAATTTGCACTTATCCACACGCACAAGGTAAAGCCCGACGGGCGTTGGGCAAGCCCAGTGAACACAATCGTGGTTGCACGTCAGAACGGCAAATCATTTCTTCAGCTGATCAGAATTTTGGGCGGGCTTTTCCTTTGGGACGAAAACCTGCAAATCGGTTCGGCGCACCGCTTGTCCACGTCGCTGGAACAATTCAGGGCAATGGTGCAGATCATTGAAAAAAATGATTCGCTGGCAAAACAGGTTAAAAAGATTCGTTGGCAACACGGCGGTGAAGAAATCGAAACCCTGACGGGTAATCGCTTCATTGTGCGTGCGGGTGGTTCGGCTGCTCGTGGTGTTTCGCGCCCTTCAACCATTCACCTGGACGAATTGCGCGAAATGACCGACATTGAATCGTTTGCCTCACTTCGGTACACGCTCATGGCGGCAACCAATCCAATGGTCATGGCGTATACAAATGCGGGCGATTCCAGCAGCGTGGTATTAAATCAATTCCGCGATAGGGCGTTGGCTTCAATTGCGGGGGTCGAAGATGACATTGGTTATTTCGAATGGTCAGCACCCACTGACGAAATCAGCGTTGAAAATGCCCGTCATTCAAACCCGTCAATGGGCACACTGATTCACGCCGACAACATCAAGTCAGTTTTGAACGACCCGCCTGACGTGGTTATGACTGAAGTCTTGTGTCGCTGGGTTGTTGCAATTAATAGCGCGGTGGACGCGGCTTCGTGGGGTAACTGCCTGGACAAATCAGCTGACCTGGACATTGACAAACTCACTTGGTTGGCGATCGATCTGTCGCCTGATCGTAGGCATGCCAGTTTGGTGGGCGCGCAAAAACTGGGAGAAGAAAAGTTTGTCGTAAAACTGCTGCACACTTGGCAAAACGATCTTCAATTGGACGACAAAGCAATTGCCAACGATTTGGCAGATTACGCCCGAAAGTACCCAACCGAATACGTGCTTTACAGTCGCAAGACCAGTGCAGCCGTAGCCGCACGCCTTGCACCTGCTGGCATTCCAATTTTCGACATGGACGGCGTTTATCCGCAAGCCTGCGACGAAATGTTGTCAGCAATCAATAGCGGTCGCCTGAAACACCGTGGTCAAAGTCAATTGTCCGAAGAAGTTTTGGCTGCCGTGCAATTGCGTCGTGGTGACGGCGGTTGGGTTATAGGAAGGCGTGCGTCACAATCGGTTGTTTGCGGCAGTGTGGCAGTTGCGCTCGCGACACATTTTGCGACACGCCCAGACAATGATCTTGACATCATGGTTGGTTGATCGTATAAGCCTGCAACAATTCGGGCATGGGATTTTTCGATCTATTCACGCCAAAGGTTGAGGCTGCCGTTCCAGTCGAAGCCACAAACGTGGACGCAGCTGCTATCGCGCCGTATTACAGTGAAATTGGGAATTTATTCCTATTCGGCGGGATAGTAACCGCGTCACGTGCTGAAGCAATGAGCGTGCCAACATGCGCGCGCGCACTTGGAATCATTCAGACAATTGCGTCATTGCCAATGCACACACGTAACGAAGCAACAGGCGAAAAGGTTTCACAACCGCGTGTTATCAATCAACCTGACCCGCGTATTCCTGGAACAACATTTTGGTCATGGATAATTTCCGATTTATTTTTCTTTCCTACTGCCTACGCATTTGTCATGGACAGGTATGCGGACACGGGCAAGATTCGCGCAATGGAACGCATTGCACCTGAACGCGTAACGATTACAACAAACGGCATGGGTTATGAAATTGCGTCTTATGCAATTGATGGTGCTTATGTAGACCCAGCGAATTTAGTTGTTTTCAACGGCACGCAGGAAGGTTTGCTTAGCCGTGCAGGTCGCACAATTAAGGCTGCTGCGTCACTTGAACGCGCTGCAATGAATTTTGCAAATGAACCAATTCCACAAATGGTTTTGAAATCAAACGGCACATCATTGCCAGCAGATCGCATTTCAAAATTGCTTACATCATGGCGCACGGCGCGTGCTAATCGCTCAACTGCATTTTTGAATGCTGACGTGACGCTTGAAACAATTGGTTATGACCCAAAGAATTTGCAGCTGAATGAAGCACGCAATTATGTTGCACTTGAATTGTCACGTGCATGCGGTTTGCCTGCATACTTCACAGATTCGCAGCAATCGTCATTTACTTATTCGAACGCACTTGATAAGCGTCGCGACCTAGTTGATTTCGCATTCCGCAATTACATGTCAATCATTGAGCAACGTTTATCATTCCCGGACTTTACGCCTGCTGGAAACAAAGTCATGTTTGATCTTGACGACTTCTTGCGCGGTAATCCATACGAGCGTGCCCAGGTTTATGAAATCTTGAATCGAATCGGCGCAATGTCGATCGACGAAATACGCGAGGAAGAAGACATGCTGCTATGACAAAAAAAGTAATCACACCAATGCAGATCACCGCAGCTGATTCAAACAGTCGCACGATCTCAGGTCGCATTGTCACGTTCGAGGAAACTGGCAACGCTTCAATCGGCAAGGTGCAATTTGCTGCGGGTTCAATCGAACCAACCGCCGTTTTGCTTAACCTTGAACATGACCGTACGCGCCGAATCGGCAAAACACTTTCAATTGAATCAACCGATCAAGGAATCGACGCAACATTCAAAATTGCCGAAACAACCGCAGGCAACGACGCACTTGTTGAAGCCCAAGAAGGTTTGCGCGACGGATTTAGCGTTGAAGTGTCATTTGATGAATACGAGACACTTAAAGACGGCACAGTCAGAATTCTTGCAGGTGAATTGACTGGCGTTGCGCTAACGAGCGAGCCTGCAATTCGATCAGCGCGTGTCGAATCAGTCGCCGCAACTGAAGAAGAAATTTCGGATTCGACAATCGAACCCGAAGAAACACCAACAACAGAAGGAGACGAAGTGGACAACACCGTCGCACAAGCGGAAGCCGTTGAGACGGTCGAAGCCGCAAAGTCAGTGACTGCACAGTCAAACAACGTGGGTGGCTGGAAGGCAACACCACGCATTGAAATCACCGCTGCAAAGTACCTAGAAAACAAAGTGCTTGCTGCAACAGGTGATGAATCAGCACGCCAGTACGTATTGGCAGCAGACAACACAACAGACAACGCTGGACTTGTTCCAACACGTCAGTTGTCAGAAGTAATCAACGGACTATCGACAACAATCCGCCCAAGCATTGACGCAATTTCACGCGGTGCATTGCCTGACGCGGGAATGACCTTCGAAATTCCGAAAATTACCCAAGCCCCAACGGTTGCCATTGCAGCTGAGGACGCAATCTTTTCTGACACAGATCAGAACGCAGCATTCCTTTCAGTGGACGTCAAGAAATTTGCTGGGCAACAAAAATTCTCAGTTGAGTTGCTGACCCGCACAAGCCCACTTTTTTATGATGAATTGCTCAGAAACATGGTGGCAGCGATGGCGAAGGCACAAAACGCCTACGTCAATGCACAGTTAATCGCTGGCGCAACTGCTGACGGAACAACAACAACAACATACCCAACTGCAACTGAGTTGCTAGGTATCATTTCACGCGGTGCAGCAAGCGTTTATGGCGCAACTGCTGGACTTGCAAATCCATTTGCACGCAACTTGATCGCTTCAACAGGTCAGTGGGCAAACCTCATGACATTGAACGACGCAGGTCGCCCAATTTATTCAGCAGTGACAAACCCAAGCAACCAGCCAGGTTCAGCACTGCCAACATCATTGACTGGAAACGTAGCGGGCTTGAACCTATACGTTGACCCAACAAACGCAGGCGACGGAGACGGCACACTGCTAGTTGTGAACCCAGACGCTTACACATGGTACGAAGGAACTTCATACCAACTACGTGCGGAATCAACTGCTGACGGTTCAATCACCGTGGGTGTTTATTCATTCGGTGCAGTTGCGACAAAGATTGCAGCGGGCGCATTCAAGAATAATAAGCAGTAATTCCAACAAACTAATCATGCGGCGGGTTCTCCCGATCTCGCCGCAGCCGATCGAAAGGAACGGACATGCCAGCCATTGTCACTGCGAGTCAATTGCGTACGGTGCTTGGCGTGTCCGTTTCCCTTTATTCAGACAGTTATCTTGACGAAATCATCAACACCGCCGAAGCAGTTATTTTGCCAATGCTGGTTGCCAATTCTTCAGCGGTCAATGCTTACAAACTTGAATCAAACGTCGCGACGTATTACACGCAACGCCCACATCATTTTGTGGCTGGTCAATCAGTTATTGTTGCGGGTCTACCTTCACCGTTTTCTGCAACCGTCACTGTCGTGGACGTTAAGGAATACAGTTTCACCGCAGCAATCACAAATGCAAACGTGACGTTGCGTGACATCATTCCAATGGGCAGTGCCACACTTTCAGGCTATTCAGCAGCTGACATTTACGCCAACAGTGCGCCAATCGAATCAGCAATCCTTGCAGTCAGCGTCGAAGTATTTCAATCACGCGTTGCAGCAGGTGGACAGATCGAAGGCGTGGACTTTGCTTCAACGCCGTACCGTATGGGTCGAAGCCTGACCAACCGCGTTTCGACTTTGCTAATGCCTTACCTGGACGTTGAAACGGTCGTCCAATAATGCCAGCCAATTCAGTCGCCGAAACCCGCGCAGCCTTAGCCAACGCGTTTTCATCACTAGCCGCAAACATTTATCCGAGCGTGCCTGAAGCACCAATTCCACCTGCAATCGTTGTTGTGCCTGATTCGCCTTACATGGAAGTTGTTTTAATTGGCAAGGCAAAAACACAGGTCAAACTTAATTTTGCAATCACCGCAATTGTTGCTTCAAATAGCAACGCAGGTTCGTTAGACAATCTGGAAAAACTAATCATGGGAATTCTTGCGGCAATGCCCGCAGGATACGTTGTTGGCGTTATTGAAAAGCCGACAGTGTTGGAAGTAGGACAATCGCCAATGCTGGTTGCTGACATCAACGTTTCGACGTACTACACACAAACAACATAGGAGAATCATGCCAACGACAATCATCACAGGTCGCGATCTCGTCTTGACGATTGCGACGACAAACTATGACGCACAGGCGACCAGTGCGACATTGACCAACTCACCAACGATTGAAACTTACCAAACACTTGACGGCAAGGCTTACAAGCGCATTGACGATCAATGGACATTCGACGTTGAAATGCTTGCAGACTGGGGCGCGTCAGGTTCATTATGCGAAGCACTTTGGACAGCAGCTGAATCAGCACCGAACACTGCATTGGCAGTATCATTGACCGCAGTGACAGGTGCAGTATTTACATTCACAGTTATGCCAATTTATCCAAGCGTGGGCGGGGCAGCACCTGACGCACAGACAGTTTCAATGTCATTTGTTGTCGTTGGTGCAGTAACCGAAAACTTCGCTTAAACCAAACTAATCGGGAGACAAAATGAAACTACCAATAACAATTGAATACACAAACGGTGACCAAATTACCTACACGGCTGCACCGCCTGAATGGGTAAAGTGGGAAAAAAGCACGGGCAACACAATTGCCCAGGCGCAGGAAAAGATTGGAATTTCCGATCTTGTTTTCCTTGCTTATCACGCCATGAAACGAGAAGCCGCTGGCAAGCCAGTCAAGCCAATCGAAATCTGGACAGAAACCATTTCTGAAGTGATAGTTGGTGAGGCAAACCCAAAAGTCACCCAGTCGGAAGTCTAAGTCGAGTCGTCTGGGAGATAGCCCTGGCAACGGGGCTATCACCTAGCGAATTCGATTCAGCCGAGGACATTCTGACAATTCTGGAGATTTTAGAAAGGCAAAAAAATGGCAAGTGAAGCAATCAGTTACGACAAGGCTGAATTGCGCGCCATTTTGAAATCTTTCAAAGCAATGGACGAAGAAGCAACAAAACAGGCAAAAGTTATCAGCAGCGAATTGGCAGATTATGTACGTTCAAGCGTGATTGACGCTGCCGCTACCAGCAACACAAATCAGACTGCAAAAGTCAGAATTGCTACAGGTGCGAAAGTTTCAAAGTCATCAAAAATTGGTGAAATCAGTTACGGATTCGCCCAGCAAAAGTTTTCAGGTGGCGGCACGACACAGCAATTGTGGGCGGGTAATGAATTTGGTTCAAATACAAAGAAGCAATTTCCAGTGTGGTCAGGTCGTGAGGGTCGTGGTTCACGCGGTTGGTTTATTTATCCAACATTGCGCAGAATCCAGCCTGAGATAATCAAGCGTTGGGAAAACGCATTTGTCAAGGTTGTAAAGGAGTTTGACTAATGGCTGGTAGTCGTACCCTTAAACTTTCGATTCTTGGTGACGTTGATAACCTTAACAAATCGCTGAAAACCGCTTCAGGCGACGTTGATTCATTTGGCGATAAGGTTGGCAAGGCAGGCGTAGCAATTGGCAAGGCATTCGCCGCAGCTGCTGCCGCTGCTGGGGCTGCCGCAATCGCAATCGGTATTGATAGCGTCAAGGCTGCAATTGAAGATGAAAAAGCACAAACCCAATTGGCGTTGGCGTTAGAAAACGCAACGGGTGCAACGACTGCACAAATAAAGGCGACCGAAGATTCAATCCTTCAAATGTCATTGGCGACGGGTGTTGCCGACGACCAGTTGCGCCCAGCATTGGGTCGCTTGGTCAGATCGACGGGCGACATTACAAAAGCCCAGGATTTACTTTCAACCGCCCTTGACATTAGCGCAGCAACAGGCAAGCCGCTTGAAGCCGTTGCAAATAGTTTAGGTAAGGCGTATGACGGAAACACTGCCGCACTTGGCAAATTAGGCATTGGGCTTGACGCCGCCGAATTAAAAACAATGTCATTCGAGCAGGTACAAGGTCGCCTTTCAGAATTGTTCGGTGGCGCAGCAGCCGCAAACGCCGATACATACGCAGGCAAAATCGCACGCGTTCAGGTTGCTTTCAATGAAGCCAAAGAAACGCTTGGAACGGCGTTGCTTCCAATCCTTGACACATTTTTAAAATTCATCAATGAAAACGCATTGCCAGCAATCCAGGCATTTACTTCAGCATTTAGCCTGACCGAAAGTCAAGGCTTTGGCAAGGTCGTTACTGACGTCGGCACGACATTGAAGCAAACATTCACACCAATCATTGAAGGCGTCAAAACTATTTTTGACAGAGTCAAAACGGCGGTCATGAATTCGAAAGATGAGTTTTCAGATTTTTGGGACGTCGTGAAATTTATTGCGCCAAAAATTGGTAGTGCAATTGGTGACGCATTAAAGGTTGTCGGCAAAATTGCTGAAATCTTGATCACCGTGTTTGCAAAAGTATTGGCTGCAATCAAGCCATTAATTAACACCGCAATTGACGGAATCAACTTGGTCATTCGTGGTTTGAATTTAATTAAGCCCGGTGCAGACATAAAGTATTTGCCAAAGATTACCGACGGTGGCGGCGGTGCTGCTGGGTTTAGCGGCACAATGCCAAATGGTCAAGCATTTTCGACAAGCGCGCCAGTTGAACAAACTGCGGCAGAAAAGGCACAATTGGCTGCAAGCATTGCTCAATCGCAAGCATTTGCAAAAGAAGTCGCCGCGAGGTCGCAAGGCGTAACGACTGCCCAATCAGCTGCTGCCGCCGCAAGCGTTGCTGCGACTGGTTTAGGTGCGTCAGGCGTTTCGGGTGTAAACACCACAACTCTTGCGGGAATCAACGCTGCTTCAGGCACAACGATAAATCTGACCGTCAATGGCGCACTTGATTCTGAAGGCACGGCACGCACAATCGTGGACACATTAAACAATTCATTCTACCGCGGCACAGGCGGCGCAACTAGCCTGCAAATCGCATGACACAGTGGTCACCAGTCTGGAAGGTGACGATAGACGGCACTGAATACACTTCAGCGGTTTTGGCAAATCTAACCATTCGCAGCGGTCGAACAAACATTTATGAGCAAGCGCAGGCTGGGTACGTCAATCTTCAATTGCTGGATGTGAATCAAACTGCAATTCCAGTCGAGATTAATTCGACTATTTCAGTGCAAGTCAAAAACACGGCTGATACATTTGTTCCCATTTTTGGCGGCAACGTGGTCGACATTGGTTTGGAAGTGCGTGACGTGGGTTCAACTATGTTCACCCAAACCTATTCAATAACCGCATTAGGCGCATTGGCGCGTTTGCCAAAGGCATTAACCAACGGCGTGCTTTCAAAAGAATTTGACGGCGATCAGATTTATGACATTTTGAGCGAAGTTTTATTCAACACCTGGGCGCAGGTTGCGCCGTCGGTCACTTGGGCGGGATACACGCCAGCGGGCACAACATGGGCAACGGCTGAAAACAATGGTTTAGGCGAAATCGATCGCCCAGGCAATTATGAGTTGGCGGCGCGCTCGTCTGAGCGAACCGACGTTTATTCACTGGTTTCGGCATTGGCGATTTCAGGACTTGGTTACTTATACGAATCGCCAACGGGTGCAATCGGGTACGCCGACAGTACGCACCGAACCAATTACCTGGCTGCAAATGGATACGTCGATCTTGACGCCAATCATGCCCGCGCGGCTGGACTTCGAATTCAAACCCGTGTGGGCGACGTTCGCAATTCGCTAACAATCAAATACGACTCAACTAGCAGTAGCGAAGTAAGTGCAAGCAATGCGGCTTCAATTGCTCAATACGGCACACTTGCCCAAATCATTACAACAACGCTTCACAATTCAGCTGACGCGACTGCTCAGGCGAATTTCTATTTATCCCTTCGTTCCCAGCCGCAACCAATTTTTAGCGAAATTTCGTTTGACCTGACAAATCCTGAAATTGATAACTCAGACCGAGATAACCTTTTGGGCATTTTCATGGGTGAAGCAATTTCCTTAAACAATCTTCCATTGAACATGTCATCAGGTACCTTTCAAGGTTTCGTCGAGGGCTGGTCATTCCAAGCGTCATACAACCAACTTTCCGTGACATTGCTATTGTCGCCATTGGCTTATTCATTGCAGGCAATGCGTTGGAATGACGTACCAATAACCGAATCATGGAATAGCGTGTCGCCGACATTAGACTGGGAAAATGCAACAATTGTTGCCTGATAAGGAGAAAACATGACAAATCCAACAAGCAATTTCGGGTGGCAAATGCCAACTTCGACTGACTTGGTGACTGACCTGCCAGCAGATTTTGAAGTTTTTGGTCAAGCCGTTGATACCGCATTGGCTGATCTAAAGGGCGGCACAACTGGTCAGGTTTTGGCTAAAGCGTCAAACACAAATATGGATTTCACATGGATAGCCCAGGACGACATGAGTTTGACAATCAACGCTCAAACAGGAACGTCATACACGGCAGTTTTAGCCGACGGCACAAACACACTTGTCACAATGGACAACGCTTCGGCAAACACTTTCAACATTCCAACAGACGCCAGCGTGAATTTTGACATTGGAACAGTTTTAAACATTTACATGAAAGGCGCAGGCGTCACGACGATTACGGCGACAACACCAGGAACAACAACAGTCGTTTCAGCAGGTGCAACAATTGGTTCACCAGTTTTGGCGCGTTACAAGATTGCAAGCGCGATCAAGTTAGCTGCTAATTCATGGACAGTTATTGGTGGCGTTGCGTAATGCGTAACCCGATTTTAGGAATTACGGCACAAACAGGTCTTGCCCCACTTGAAGTACAATACTTGGTTATTGCAGGCGGTGGCGGTGGTGGCGCATTCGGCGGTGGTGGCGCAGGTGGTTATCGCACAAGCGCAAGCGGTCAAACATCAGGTGGTGGCGGTTCTACCGAAACACCATTGACATTGGCAGTTTCAACAAATTACACAGTCACAATCGGCGGTGGCGGTGGCGGTGGTACGGCTGAAGCAAAAGGTTCTGACGGAAGCAATTCCGTTTTCAGTTCAATCACATCTACAGGCGGTGGCGGCGGTTCAGGTGGTGGACAACCTGCCAATCGTGATGGTGTAACAGGTGGTTCAGGCGGTGGCGCAACTGGTGCTTTAGGCGTAGTAGGTTCAGGAACAACGAATCAAGGTTATGCAGGTGGTTTAGGTTCTACTGACGGTGTCACTTATTCAGCAGGCGGTGGCGGTGGCGGCGCAGGTGCTTTAGGTGGCGGCGCAGGTGTAAATGCTGGTAATGGCGGAAATGGCGTCTCAAATAACATTACTGGAACATCAGTTAGCCGCGGCGGTGGCGGTGGCGGTGGAATAAACGCAACTGGCAACGGTGGTTCTGGTGGTTCAGGCGGCGGCGGTGCAGGTGCTAGAAATGGCGGTGGTTCGGCAGGAACGGTCAATACAGGCGGCGGCGGTGGTGCTAATGGAACAACCAGTGGAAACAATGGTGGTTCGGGTATCGTTGTTTTAAAATACCCGAGCATTTACACAATTTCAGTTGGTGCAGGGTTATCCGCAAGCACATCAACATCAGGTTCATACAAGATCACAACATTTGACGGTGGCACTGGCACAGTAAGTTGGGCTTCATAATGGCACATTACGCATTTTTAGACGACAACAACATTGTCACCGAAGTCATTGTTGGTATTGACGAAACCGAATTAATCGAAGGCGAAAACCCGGAAACTTGGTATGGCAATTTCAGAAACCAAGTTTGCAAGCGCACTTCATACAATGGAAAGATTCGCAAGAATTATGCAGGCATTGGTTATGAATACGACGTTGTTTTAGACGCGTTTATTCCACCAAAATGCCATGACGAAGCAACATTGAACAATGACACTACGCAATGGAATTGCGAGAATGAGGAACACAATGTCACTTTATCCTGACGGTACAAATGCGCGCTTGATCGAAGTTGCCGCAGCTGAAATCGGCACGATCGAAGAAGGCGATAACCTGACAAAGTACGGCAAATTCACAAAGGCAGACGGTTTGCCCTGGTGTGGCAGTTTTGTCAATTGGTGCGCAGCCCAGGCAGGCGTCAAGATTCATTCAGTTGTCGGTACTGCACAAGGCGCACATAAGTTTAAAGAGATTCAGCGTTGGTCAGGTATGCCACAACTTGGTTACCTGGCTTTCATGGACTTTCCACATGATGGCGTTGATCGCATTTCTCACATTGGAATTGTCGTGGGACTTATTGATTCAAAGACTTGCTTGACGATCGAAGGCAACACCAGCGGGATAGGCGACCAGCGCAATGGCGGCATGGTAATGGTGAAGGTTCGTTCATACGGCGAAGGCAAAGAAATCGTCGGTTTCGGCATTCCAAAGTTTGTGCCGTACAAGGGCGAATTTCCAAAGATCGAAATACCAACAACGGCAGCGAAGCCAAAGAAGGAGACAAAAAAATGGTCGAAGCCAAAGCAATAGCAGCGTCTTGGGCGCGTTCATTTATGGCGGCAGCACTTGCGCTATACATGGCGGGCGTTACAGACCCAAAGACTTTAGCAATGGGCGGGGTTGCAGCCGTTGCACCAGTGATTTTGCGCTGGCTTAACCCAAACGACAAAGCCTTCGGTTCTACGGGGAAGTGAACCGTCGATTCGCAGCGGCTGGGTTGGTATGGGCACTTGCACTAACCCAGTCCGCTTGCGGGTATCAGGGGTGGATACGTTATGAATGCCAAGAATACGACAACTGGTCGAAGCCAGAATGCCAGCCGCCGCAATGCGTCCCGACTGGAACATGCACTGACGACATACTTGGAATTGAATCGGGACAAACCAGCCCGACGAAAAACCCCTGAGGAAATCCACGCGCAGCTGATTTTAATAATTGGCACAACGCTTGCAATGGTGTTTTTGATTGTGACCATTGGAATCACTTACGCGCTTATTTTTGTGACCCAGCCAATTGGCGCACAAGCACCTAACGACGCAGCATTCATTGATCTATTGAAAACTCTGGCGATTTTCTTGACTGGTTCGCTGGGCGGTGTACTGGCTGGCAACGGACTTAAATCGAAGCCAAAGCCCGCAGACACGCCGACAAACACGCAAGGTTCTTGACCGCGCGCCAATCATGCGTCACCCTGAGTTCAGGTGGTAACACTTACCGCCAAGAATCGGGAGAATTCAAAAATGGTACTTGATCTATTAGACCCTGAGACATTAGGGCGTTTGGTGCTGGTCATCATTCTTATGGTGATTTCAGCTGCTGCTGGCTTTGCCAAAGGCTTCAAAGAAGGCAAGCGCGAAGGCATTGCACGCCGTAAGGCAATGGTTCGCCACATAGCAAACAAGGCGGTCAAATAATGGGATTCCTGGATAACTACGAAGCAAGCCGTGAACGCCTAGAACGCTGGATAGCAACTTACCCAACAGGGCGCATTGAAACCCGAATTGTTGAATTTAGTTCAGAAAAGGGCTATGTTTTAGTCGAAGCCAAAGCGTTTCGAAATGACACTGATCTACACCCAGCAGGCATTGACTATGCACACGGCTATATTGGCGCGTATCAACCCAACATGCGTCGCTGGTTCGTCGAGGACACTACGACTTCAGCAATTATGCGCGTTCAACAATTGGTCATGGGTGGGGCTGAACGTACCGTGCGTGAAGTCATGGAACAGATCGACCAGACACCTGCCAAGATTGCAAACGCTGAAAAAGATTATGACTATTGGACAACCAAGTTCGGCGACGTGCCAAGCCACAAGACAGCAGCTGAAGCCGAGCAGGCTGGCATTCCTTCATTGGGTTCATCAATGGACGAAATTGCCAAGCAATTGGGCGGTGAGTTAGTTCAAGAAGCACCGCAGTGCAGCCACGGTCACATGATTTGGAAGCAAGCGGCAGCAGGTTCGCCAAAGAATTGGGGCGGGTATTTCTGTACCGAGCGGACTAAGGCAACCCAATGCACGCCGCGTTGGTATGTATTGGCAAGCGACGGAAAATGGAAGCCACAAGTATGAGCGACCTAATTGAAATTATTTATCCGCAAAGCATGACGGCAAAACTATTGCAAAACGGTGAAGTCATTGCCGAATACAAAGTCGAGCAATGCGACGGGTGCGCAAAGGTCATGAAACTTGACCCGTTTGGTTACAAGGTAGGACAGGCAGGCGAAAAACTTGCTTGGTTGTGTGGCGGTTGCAGATGAAAATGCAATTGACCCGTGAACAACAAATTACATGTCATGAAGCAGCGGTCAGTCATTACAAGGCAGATTCATTTCTGCACCCAGGCATGGATTCGACTTACACAAAAGACAAAAACCTGCATGAGTTAATTGCACAATACGCAGAAGCCCTGGGGGCTGAATGGGTTGTTGCCAAATACTTACAGGCAGACTATGACCCATTTGTTTCAAAGCATAAAGAAGTAGCTGACGTTGGCAGTCAGATCGAAGTGCGTTGGACTAAGTATGTTGCCGGGCAATTGATCGTTCATGAATACGACCGACCAAATGACATTGCCGTGCTGGTTACAGGTCAAGCACCGCATTACTTCATTGCAGGCTGGATTCCCGTATCGATCGCCCAGCGTGCCAAGTACCGCCATTCAAAGCAACCGAATTGGTGGGTCACCCAAATCAATCTTCAGCCAATCGAGAATTTGAGGAAATCCAATTATGGACAAAGTGCAATTTGAATGCAGGAAGTGCAAAAAAATTACAACCCAGTTAATTCACAAAATAACCGACAACCTGCCCGACGGTGTGGAAGTGATTCAATGCACCAAGTGCGAAGTCATGGGGGTTGCACAGATAGGGACTTCAAATGCCAATCTATGAGTTTGAATGCACAGTGTGCAAAATCCGTGTTGAGGTGGATAAATCAATCCATGACGAACGAAATCCAATCTGCTGCGGCACAAACATGAGTCGCAGGTACTCAACCTTTGGCATTGCGTTTAAGGGTGAAGGCTGGGGTCATCAATGATTACAGTCCTTATGGGAGCACCAGGGTCAGGCAAATCAACTTGGACGCGAAACAACAAAACAGGTGCTGAACACATTTACAACATTGACGCAATCAGGGCAAACAAAGACATGGACGTGAATGCTTACACACTGCACATGCGCACAAAGGCGATCATGGCGGTTGAATCAGGTCATGACTTAATTGCTGACGCAACGCATGTCATCAAAGCGCACAGGTTGGTTTGGCTTCGATTAGCTGATCGCCTAGGCATTGAAACGCGTTTGGTTGTATTCGACACACGTCGGGAATTGCTATTGCAAGCACAACAGAATCGGGAATTCCCAGTCAAAAACAGTGTGGTCATTGAGCAACACCGTAAATTGCAGGTGTCAAAGACTGAAATGAAGCGGGAAGGCTGGGGCACAATTGAAGTCATTACACGCTAAGAGTTATCCACAGAAGTTATACACAGGTGCAAAAACCTTGTGGGACACGCCCAACGTTATGCGTAAGTTATTCATTCACTTGACAGGCGCGGTACGATCTAATCGCTTGAAGCGCGCCGCTGAGGCGGTGAGCGCGCGAGGGCGAATCGATCTAATGGGCAAGGTCTTTGCCTTTACGGCAATGCTTTCAACAATGAGCATTCCAGCAGCTGAATCAGCAAACTATTCAATTGATCATTTGAAGTTATACGCACATTCAAGGATTCTGGACTACAAGGAATTCCAATGCTTCAACAAGATCATCACAAAAGAATCGCGTTGGTCGTATCGAGCAAAAAATGGTTCACACTATGGACTTGGTCAGATGAAGTCTAAGCATTACCGTGACCTTGACCCATTCAGACAGATAGACGCTTCATTGCGATACATAACAAACCGTTATCAGACACCATGCAAAGCATGGGCATTTCATCAGCAAAGGAATTACTACTAGTGAGCAGCGCATTGAAAGACAATGGTTCAACATCTCAATGGCGAAAGATCAGGCAACGAATTTTGCAACGTGACGGTTATACATGTCAGGCGTGCGGTGGAGACGGCAATTCAGTCGATCACATACTGCCACGCCTAGCAGGTGGGACTGATGATGACTGGAATCTTCAGACATTATGCGGAAGTTGCAATTCTTCGAAGGGGGGTAGGTTTTTTAATGAACCTAAGACACCCCTG
>JACCDU010200197.1_pt1 | contig 15228 bp, 15 predicted proteins | sample 7446081 | NCBI WGS metagenome assembly JACCDU01 (sample SAMN15323447, study PRJNA562643) | freshwater metagenome | isolation source: river surface water | place: USA:Blue River Watershed | collected 2017-08-17
ATCGTCTCGGGTCGGCCATCGATCACGCGCACCTGGGTGCCGTCGCCCCGGTCCACGCCCTGCATGCCGCACTTGCTGGCCAGGGTGAACTTCTGGCGGTGCGGCTTGAGCACCTCGCCCACCAGGGTTTCGTTGGCGCCAAAGCCATACAGTGCAGCGGTGTCGAAAAAGGTCACGCCGGCGTCGAGCGCAGACAGCAGCACGCGTTCGCCCTGCTCGCGCGAGACGGGGGCGCCGTAGGCATGGCTGAGGTTCATGCAGCCCAGGCCGATGGCACTGACTTCAAAGGGACCAAGATGTCGTGTTTTCATGGGAGCGCATCTTAGCCGCCTGGCGCTCCGCCCGCCGGGCGGAGCGCGCATCCCCCTCAGAAGCGGGCCGCGCTGGCCTGCCCACCCAGCCCGGTCGGCATGGCGCTCGTCCACCAGGCGCCATGGCCATCGTCGAGCGCGCTCACCGGTTCTTCGCTGTGGCCATGGGCGTGCAGCAAGGCCGCCAGTTGCCGGTGGCTTTCGGTGATGTCGACCATGACCATGCGGTTTTCCTCGCCGCTTTCATCCACCGTGGCATCGAGCCGCACCACCGCCGCAGGCCTGTGGGCGCCAGGCATCAGGCCCAGCTCGCAATGGCGTCGGCATTTTCCGCTGAGGACTTCGCGGTGGAATTTCTCGAACGCCTCCCGCGACTCGGGCTGCAGAAAATCGGCAAAGCGGTACTGGTGGCACTGCGAGCGCGAAATGCCCAGCTGGATCGCGGCCGACATGTTGGCCTCGACCAGGCGCCCCTGGCTGTCCACGCTGAGCAGGCCCACCGGCGCGAAGTCGTACATGTCGGCATAGCGGCCGGTGGCCCGCGCCACGTCCGGCCCCTCGTCGCTCGTGTCGGCACCATCGTCCTGGCGCCAGCCCTGCGGCACCGGCCCGGAGTCGGGCACCGGGGCATGCCACAGCTGCCGATGGTCCTGCTCCACCATGGAAAAGCACTCGCAGACGTGGCCGCGCAGGCCCTGTGGGTCGTGGATGGTGATGCGGCCCCGGCTGGTGGAAATGCAAGCGGCCGCCTGCAGCTGCCCCGCAGCCTGCGTGATGGACTCCCGCCGCACCCCCAGCATGTGGGCGATGGTCTCGTGCGTGGCCCGCACATGCTCGCAATCCGTCACCGTCTGGTGCATCAGCAGCCACGAGCTCAGCCGCTGCAGCACCGAGTGGTGCAGGCTGCACACCACCCCTTGTGCCATCTGCAGCATCAGGCTCTGGACATAGCGCAGCGCCAGAGCGTGCAGGGCCGACGAGCGCTGCAGCGCCTGCGCAAACACCGCCGCAGGCAGGCGGTAAGCCAAGCCCGGGCGCAGCACCACCGATTGCATGGCGCTCGAAGACGCGCCCAGCAGGGCTGGCAGGCCGGCCAGGCCTTCGCGCCCCGTCAGCGCCAGCGCCGACATTTCACCGTCCCGTGTCGCCGAAATCAGCGAGATCGCGCAGCTGACCGGAAAGTAGACGTGCGAACAGACCGCGCCCGGCGCTTCAATGACCTGCCCGGCCGACAGGTTGACGCACTCCAGGTGCGCCACCAGCGGCATGTAGTCGGCCATGGGCAAGGCCCCCAGGATGCGGTTGGCGCGTGCCGAATCTTGCGGAACCATGTTCATGACAGCCTCCCATCCAGGCGCTGGCCGGCCGGCACGTCGGTTCGGACCTCGGCCCCTTGCGGCGAGCCGCCATCGCCCTCTTCGGACGCCGGCCACAGCAGCGCCTGCAATTCGGCATCGGTGAGCAATGCAGATCGGAAAGGCCAGGCCGGGCGGCAAGGCCCGGCGGCAAGAGAAGAACTGGACATGGCAATACCTCTTGGAACTTTTCAAACAGGACCGCCGATGCTCGGCTTGTGTGGGCACACCGTCCATTCACCTGCCGATCTGTTCTTCTCTATCCCCCGGTCTATACCCTGCAGCCGGCTCAGGCCCCGAACGCCAGCTGCGTGCCGCCTGTCGCGCGCACCTGCCAGTAGCGGCTGTCGCTGCCATCGACCACGGCAGACCCCGACAGCACCTGCGGTGCCTGCGGGTAGCGGTTGCGCGGCAGGCGCCAGGTCATCTCGGCCAGGCTGACCGGGTGCGACACCGTGAACACCGTCTTGCCGGTGGCCTCGTCGCGCACCTGGGTCCAGCCCACCTCCAGACGCTGGGCCATGAAGCGCGCCAGACGCACGCTCGTGTACCAGGACAAGCGGGGCGACTGCGCCTTGGCGTAGTTGATGAAATCCAGCAGCACATTGCTCCACAGCGCGGCCCCGGCCGGGTGGGCGTACACCATGCGGCTGGTGTTCTGGGCGATGCTGAAATCCACCAGATCGTGGTACCAGGCCGTCACTTCGGCCTGAGGCACCTTGTAGTCCTGGAACTCCTCGAACGTGGCGTACAGGCCGAAAGGCGTCACCGGAAACACCCAGATCGCCGGGTTGAGCAATTGGCCCTCGCGGTACTGGCGTGTCGCGCCCAGGCCCGTGTGCCCGCCAAAATAGGTGGCGACCACGCCACGGCGCTCCAGCCAGTCCATGGCCCACAAGGGGTTGTTGCCCTCGGGCGCGGAATAGCTCACCGACGCCTTGCCCACCGCGCCATCCACCGCCTGGCGGTTGAGCACCAGGCACTGCTCGTAGTTGTCCAGGCGCAACACGCTGTTGACGCAGGCGCCCCCCGTGCCGGCGAGCTGGTTGGTTTCCGTGACCCGTCCGCCGTAGTAATCGTGGATCCAGCCCCCGTGCGAGCCGACCGCATGGCCGGTCTTGGCAAAGCTCTGCAGGAACTGCTGCGCCTTCTTGTTGACCGGCAGGTTCCAGCCCAGCCTGTCGCCCGGCACCACGGCATCCGGTCCGGCCGTCATCTCGATCGAGAACAAGGTCTGCGGGTTGTTGAACACATTGAGCTTGACCAGTTTCTGCGTCGGGGCCTGGGCCTCCATCGCATCCAGATGCCAGTCCAGCGTCACGCCCGCCACCCCGTTGGGCATGGGCGAGAGGTGGGGCAGTTCCAGCACCTCGCGGGTGAACAGGTGCAGGAAGCCGTGCATCATCAGCGCGTCGGTGCGCCCCTTGAGGTAGGTCAGCGGCAGGTTCACGAACAGGACCTGCCCGGCCCCCACCGGGTTGATGCCCGCCACCAGACCGAACTGCGGCGAGGTCGCCAACACACGCTGCCCCGGCAGGCTGCCGAAATTCCCCTGGGTGACATAGCTCGGATAGATCAGCGGGCCCAGCAGGTAGCCGCTCCAGGCCTCGACCGGCTCGGTGCTCGCGAGCGTGCTGAAACCACCCGATGTGCCCCCTTCGGTGACCTGGGTCACCTGGTTGACCGGTGAAGCCCGCTGCGCCTTGCCCAGATCCACCTGCACCTGACGTGCAGACAGGGTCTGGGTCGTGGCGGACGCGGCGCTGAAGTACCGCTGCTGGCTGTACTGCTGCACGTCAAAGCCGCGTGCGCCGCCAGCGTCCTGCGCACTCACCGGCAGGTACAGCGCACTGGACGACGAAATGCCTGCCGCCGACACCAGGCTGTCGCCGCTGTCGGTCAGGGCCGTGGTGGTGGTGGCGCTGCTCACACCGGAAGACAGGCTGCTGAAAGCCATCGATTTGCCCGGCGGCACCAGCAAGGACCGCAGCGTGCTGCGGTGGCCGGTGACCGGCCCCAGGCCCGTGGTGCGGTCACGCAACTGGTCGTACAGCACATAGTCGACCCCGGCCAGCGGACTGAGACGCGAACGCGGCACCGGGTAGACCGGCACATCGCCCATCAGGGTCAACGCGCCGAAGTCGAACACCAGCATGGTCTTGCCACCGCTTTCGGTGTAGTGCTGCACGGCGGCCACCAGCGCGTCGGTGGCCTGCACATGCAGGCTGTCGGGCAGGATCAGCCCGGCATAGCGCAGCGCGGTATCGCCCAGTTGCAGGAACTCGCTGTCCGAGATCGGCTGCACACGGACACCTTCCTCCAGCGCGGCATCGACCCAGGCGCGCACGCGCGCATCGCTGCGGTCCTGACCATCTGGCAGCAGCAGCAGCAACAGGCCCGGATCGGGCGCAGGCAGGACAGCGCTGACCGTGAAACTGGCGCTCTGCTGGGGGTTGGCCAGGGTGGAGGACTCGACCGCGGCGCCGCTGGCCACCGCGGTGATGGCCGGCAACACTCTGCCGACCGAAGCTGGCGTGGAGGAGCCCCCTCCACAGGCCACCACCAGCAGTGCGCTGCCGAGGACGACGGACAAGCCCATGCACCGCAGCGCTGGCAGCGGCAGTGGCACGGTTGCGGGAAAAACATGGCTCATGACAAGGCTCCTTCCTGAAGATGTGACGTCGGGGAGGCGAATCTAGGCAGCCTCGGCCGGCGTGGCAGTACGTGCCACCACACAGCGCAGCGCCGTGGCCTTGCGTCTGCCAGCTCACCAAGCCAGCGCACACTCGTGCGCCAGACCGCAGACGCACGCAGGAGCCAAACGGAAGATGACTTCCCGCTTCTGAAAAAGACCTGCCATGCTCCGTTCCATGCCTCCACTGGCGCCCTGTCTTCGCAGGGCTCTCTCATCGGGTTTTTGGGTTTGCGGCATCTGGCCCGTCGGCAGCCAGGCACAAGGCAGCGACGCGGCGCACGGTGCCACCGATCTGGTGTTGTGGCTGTCGGGCCTGCTGGCCTTGATCATGGTGTTCATGCTGGCCTACGGGCTGCGCCAGTGCCTGTTCGCCTGGCAGCGCATGTGGGGGCGAACGCGCTACCCCTACGCCGGCGTGGTGGACGCCGACTGGCCACAGATCACGGTGTTCGTGGCCGCGCACAACGAAGAAGCCGTGATCGCCCTGAACCTGCAGGCCCTGGTGCGCAGCGACTACCCGCCCGAGCGCCTGCGCATCGTGGTGGTCAACGACCGGTCCACCGACGCCACGGCCAGCATCGTGGACGAATGGGTCACGCGCTACCCCGGGCGCATCGAAGCCTTTCACCGGCGCGCGGGCAAACCCGGCAAGGCCGCTGCGCTCAAGGACGCCATGGCCCATTCCCAGGGGGACATCGCCCTGGTGTTCGATGCCGACTACACACCGTCGCCCGGCCTGATCCGCCAGCTGGTGGTGCCGTTCTTCGACCCGGAGGTCGGCGCCGTCATGGGCCGCGTGGTGCCGCGCAACGCCGGCATCAACCTGCTCACGCGCCTGCTCGACCTGGAGCGTTCTGCCGGCTACCAGGTCGACCAGCAAGCCCGCATGAACCTGGGCGGCGTGCCGCAGTACGGCGGCACCGTGGGTGGCGTGCGGCTTTCCGCACTGCGTGCGGTGGGCGGCTGGCACGACGATGTGCTGGCCGAAGACACCGACATCACGATCCGCCTGCTCGTGGCCGGCTGGAAGACGGTCTACAACAACCGCGCCACCTGCCACGAAGAGGTGCCACAGGAGTGGCCGGTGCGCCTGCGTCAGGTGCAGCGCTGGGCGCGTGGCCACCACCAGGTCATGCTGCGCCAGAGCGTGGCGCTGGCCCGCAGCCGGGCGGTCAGCTGGACCGAAAAACTCGACGGCCTGATGTTGCTTGGCATCTTCCTGAACCAGCCGCTGATGCTGCTGGGCTGGCTGCTGGTGGTGTCGCTGTATTACCTGCGCGGCTTCGAGGCCGTGGGCCAGTGGATTCCTGCATCGGCACTGGCCCTGCATTCCCTGGTGGGCTGCTTTGCCGTCTTCATGCACACCACCTTTGCCGTGCTGCTCGACGGACACCGCGAACGCCTGCGCCTGCTGCCGCTGCAGGGCGCCGGCTTCCTTGCCAGCCTGCCGGTCATGACCCGCGCCTTGCTGGGCGCCGTGGGCGACCAGTTGACCGGCCGCGAAATCGTCTGGGCCAAAACCCGTCGCTACGCCGAGAAGGTGACCCCATGAACACCGAGCAATTCCTCTGGAGCGTGCTGTTTCTGCTCGTGACCGCCGGCCTGCTGGCCCTGCCTTTCTACCCGGCCTGGGCCGAATGGCGCCAACCCCGTGACCACCAGGCCTGCAGCGCCGGCGCATGGACGCGGCCGCCATCGACCGATGCGCACACCGCCGGCACCTTGCGGCTGGCCCCCGGCGCGGTGTTCGACGTCCTGCAGTCGGCATGCGTGGTGCTGGGCAGCGGCCCCGTGCCGCCACCGCCGCCCCTGCCCCGGCTGCTGCGCTGGCAACCCCCTGCAGGGGCCAGGCCCTGGGGCGTGCATGGCTGGCACGTTGGCCACGACCTCGACATTGCCGCCGGCCACCTGGTGCCCTGTTCCCTGGTGGTGCGTGGTCGGCTGTCCCTGCAGGGCCCCGGCCTGATCGAAGGCGATGTCAAGGCCCGCGGCAACCTGCGCCTGGGCGCGGGCAGCCGGGTGGAAGGCAACCTGTTCAGCGAAGGCGACATCTGGCTGGAGCCGGGCTGCACCGTCGGCGGCCTGGTGATGGCCGAAGGCCACCTCCACCTGGACGAAGGGGTCGTGATCGGCAGCCCGCAGCACCGCGTGAGCGTCTGCGCCGACGTGATCGAAGCCCACGGACCCGTGCAGGTGCACGGCAGCGTGCAGGCCCGCCTGGCCGGCCACGTGGCCGGCCTGTGATCCCCTGTTCAAGCCCTCCTCTCCACCGATTTGCCCCCCTCCGAAAGGCCCCCACCATGACCTCTTACCTTGCCTGCATGGGCACCCGCCCCGAAATCATCAAGATGGCCCCGCTGTACCGCGCCCTGCGCATGCGCGGACACCAGGTCCATGTGCTGCACACCGGCCAGCACGGCGACATCGCGGAGGCCCTCTACGCCTTCTTCGACATGCCGCCGGACGCGCGCATCGAACTGCAACGCCAGGTGCCCGCACTGGCACACCTGACCGCCGAGCTGCTGACCCAGGTGGACCAGCAAGTCCAGCAACTGCAACCCGACGTGGTGCTGGTGCAGGGCGACACCTCCAGCGCCCTGGCCGGAGCGCTGGCGGCCTACTACCAGAACGTGCCGGTGGCCCATGTCGAAGCCGGCCTGCGCACCGGCGAGCGCGACCCCTTCCCTGAAGAAATGAACCGCAGCCTGATCGGCCGGCTGGCGCAATGGCACTTTCCGCCCACGCCGCTGGCCACGCAGAACCTGCTGCGCGAAGGCATTGGCGCCGAGCACATCCATGAGGTGGGCAACACGGTGATCGATGCGGCCCTGTGGGCACGCGACCGGATGGCCCGGCTGGGCTTGCGCGACAGCCTGCCCGCCGACGTGACGCGCTTTTTGCACCGGCACCCGCACGAGCGGCTGCTGCTGGTCACCGCGCACCGCCGCGAAAACTGGGGCCTGCCGATGCAGCGCATTGCCGCAGCCGTGGGCGGCCTGCTGCAGCTGCACCCGGAACTCACGGTGGTCTGGCCCCTGCACCCCAACCCGCTGGTGCAGGCCGATGTGCACATGGGCCTGGCCAGCCTGCCGGCCGAAGCGCATGCCCGGCTCTGCCTGACGCAGGCGCTGGAATACCCCGCGCTGATCGGGCTGCTCGAAAGCTGCCACTTCACCCTGACCGATTCGGGGGGCATCCAGGAAGAAGCCTCGGCCCTGAAAAAGCCGGTGCTGATCCTGCGCGACAGCACCGAACGCCAGGAACTGGTGCAGGCCGGCGGCGCCGAGCTGGTGGGCACCATGGCCCACCAGATCATCGAACGGGCCAGTGAACTGCTGCGGGACCCGATGCTGCTGGCCGCCATGCAGTTGCCGGCCTCCCCCTTTGGCGATGGTCTGGCCGCACAACGCATCGCCGATGTGCTGTGCCAGGAAAGCCAGCCCGCCCAGCATTGCGAAAGGCTTGCAGCATGATGCCCAACAGCCCCTGGATCCCACTGTCCGTGCTGTGCATGGCCTTGCTCGGTGGCCTGCCCCGTCCGGCCCGGGCCCAGTCCGACGAAGTCGGCCAAGGCCTTCGGCGACTGGAAACCGCGGTGGGCCACCACCGCCTGACTTCAGGCTACGACGCATGGCAGGAAGCTTCCGTGCGCGGCCAATACCGGCAGGGCGACCACCTCTGGAGCATGGAGCTGCTGCACGCCGACCGCTTCGACGAACGCGGCACCTATGTGGCGCTGCAGGACCGCGTCCATGTGGCCCCCCGCTGGGATGTCTCGCTGGCCTACGGCATCGGCCATGGCGCCAACTGGCTGCCCCGCGACCGCATCGATGGTTTCGCGCACCACACCTGGGGCGAGCAGCAAAACCTGGTCACCCACCTCGGCCTGGGCTACTACCGCGCGCCGGACGAGCACCGTGACCGCTGGGGCAGCGTGGGCCTGTCGGCCTACCTGGAGCCCTACCTGCAGGGCCCCTGGATTGCCCAGGGCGAAGTCCGCTGGTCCACCAGCAACCCCGGCGCGGTCAACACCCGCCAGTACTTCCTGGCCCTCACCTGGGGCCGGCACGGCCAGACCCTGGTCACCGGCCGCCACGGCTGGGGGCGCGAAGGCTGGCAATCGCTGGGCGATGCGCGCAGTCTGGTGAACTTTGCCAGCCGGCAGGACACGCTCACCGTGCAGCACTGGGTGGCGCCCGACTGGGGCGTGAAGGTGGTGGCCGACCAGTACCGCAACGACCAGTACCGGCGCGATGGCCTGAACCTGGCCTTGTTCTGGGAGTGGCCATGATGCGCACCGCCTCTGTTTGCGTGGACGGCAGCCAGCTGGCGCCCTGGCGCTGGCGTGACGGCGCGTCCGGTCTGCTGCTCGGCGCCGGCCTGAGCCTGGGCCTGCTGGCATGGCGCCAGGAAGTGCTGCAGGTCTGGGCCTGGGTGGTGTCCGGCTGGAGCGAGGCTCTGGGCCTGGCCACGCTGCCGCAGGATGCGGCGCCCCCCTCGGCGGGCCTGCTGCTGGCCACCAGCATGGGCGTGGCCCTGCTGTATGTCCTGGCCGGCCGCTGGCACGAGCGCTGGCAGCCGCTGCGCGTGGTGGTGCGCGCGCTGTGCCTGGTGCAGGCCAGCGCCTGCCTGTTCTTTGCACTGGTGCCGGCACGCTTTCCCTATGCCGCGCACCAGCACCTCACCGGCCTGATGCAGATGGGCGCCGACTTCCTGCTGGTGATCCCCCTGATGCTGGCGCTCGGCTGGGGGCTGCTGAACCTGCCCTGGCGGCTCAAAGTCTTCGGCCCGCTGCTGGTGCTGGTGTATTTCCTGCTCTGGATGCCGCACCAGGTGCTGCTGCACGCCTGGGTGCTGCGGCACGGCTCGGTGCTGTTCATGCCGGCCTTGCTGCTGTGCCTGGGGCCCTTGCTCAACGGCTGGATTTTCGTGGCCCTGTACGCGTGGCTGGCCAGCCTGACCCCGCGCGTCGGCCGCGCACTGGACAGGCAATGATGACCAGCGCACACCCCACGCCCCCCCTGCCGGCCGCCACCTGGCGCCGCTGGGGCCTGTGGTTCATGCTGGTGCTGGGCATCGCCACACTGTGGTCCGAGCGCGGCTGGCTGATGGCCTGGGCGGCCGCCAAGCCGCATGGCGTGGTGTTGCTGGTGCCGGACGACAGCGTGCTGGAACACCCGGTCACGCAGGCCTGGCTGGACGCCGCCCGCGAGGAGGGGCTGCCCCTGAGCACCATGAACAGCGACCGCTTCGTGCAGGCGGTGGCGCGGCAGGAGGTCGTGGCCGGTGTGCTGGTGCCCGACACGGTGCACCGCCAGGCCTCGGACGTCTGGGTGCGGGCCCTGGAAACCTATGTGCAGCGCGGAGGCCAGGCCCTGGTGAGCTTCGATGCCGGCGTCTTCGACGTCAGCCTGGAACGCTTTGCCAGCCCGGTGTCCCGCCTGTCGCGCCTGGCCGGCTTCCGCTACGCGCTCTACGACGCGCTGCAACAGGACACCACCGCGCTCACCCCGGTGCTGGCCAGCCGCGAAGCCGAGCAATGGCTGGACATCCAGCCGGGCAAGATCGACTTCGCCACGCCGCAGGCCCCCTGGGGCGAGCTCACCACCTACGGTTACACCGCGCTGCGGTACCCGCACTTTCGCAGCCAGGGCCCCGTCGAGGGCCATGTCTGGCTGCGCTCGCCCGATGGCGATCCCGTGCTGAGCACACACGCGCTGGGTCGCGGCAGCGTGCTCTTTGCCAACATGCCGCTGGGCTACCTCAAGACACGCACCGATGGGTACTGGCTTCACCGCCTGCTGGGCCACTTTGCCAGCCGCCACCTGCAGCAACCCGTGCTCAGCGCGGCGCCCGACGGTGTCGGCGGCCTGGTGCTGAACCTGCATGTGGACTCCAACGCCGCGGAAAAGCCCATGCTCGAGCTCGAGCGCGAAGGCTGGTTCCGGCAGGGCCCGTTCTCGATCCACATCACCGCCGGACCCGACGCCTACCGGATGGGCGACCGGCTCGGGCTGGACATGGCCCACAACCCGCGCATGCAGGCTTTGCTGCAGCGGCTGCAGGCCATGGGCCATGAAATCGGCAACCACGGGGGCTGGATCCACAACGTCTACGGCGAGCAGGCCGCAGCGGACAACGCCGCCCGCTTCGAGCCCTGGCTGAGCCTGAACCAGAAAACCCTCTCGACCATCGTGGGCCAGCGCCTGCAAAGCTACTCGGCCCCGATGGGCAACCAGCCCGACTGGGCCACCGACTGGTTGCGCCGCCAGCACTTCACGGCCTACTACACCACCGGCAACAGCGGCCAGGGGCCGACCCGCAGCTACCTGGCCGGCCAGCCGCCGCCCGCCGGAACGCCCTGGTCGTTCCCGATCTCCAATTTCCTGCGCATCGCCACCCTCGACGAATTGCAGCGCAACGGGCTGGAAGAGTCGCAAATGCTGGCCTTCATCCAGGCCTTGCAGGACTACACCCAGGCCCATTCGGTGGTGCGCCTGTTCTATTTCCATCCGGCCAGCGCGCCCGATTTCGCGCGCAGCCTGACCCAGCTGCAGGCGCAAGCCCAGAAGCTGCAGGCCCAGGGCCGGTGGCGCTGGTACGCGATGGGCGAAGTCGCCGACTTCCTGCAGCGCCGCGAAGCCGTGCAATGGACGATCGACACCAGCGACCAACGTGCGCTGGCCCGCCTGCATGCCCGCAGCACGCAAAGCCTGCAGGGCATGAGCTGGCTGTTCCCGGCCGGTGCCGCGCGCAGCCTGCACCTGAGCGACGGCAGCGCCGAAATCATCCAGGAAAGCGATGGCCGCTGGCGCGTGGTCGCCGGCGATGTGCGGGAGCTGACCCTGCACTGGCAACGCAGCACCCTCTGATCCCGCCCGACACGGAAAACCACCCCATGCCCTCTTTTGCACACGCCCCCCTTGACACGCGGGCCCCGCACCCGGCAACCCACCCGGCCGCTCGTTCGGCCTCGGCTGCACAGCAGCGCCTGTTCATCGTGTCCGAGCACCTGCGCCACGCCGAGCTGTCGCACGCCCAGGCCTGCAGCCTGGAGCAGGGCGGCCAGACCGAACAGGCGCGCCAGCAAAGCCGCATGACCCAGGTGTTCCTGCACAACGCGCTGCACCACCTGGGGCTGCACAGCCCCCCCGCATCCTGAAGCCGCCCCCTGCAAGGGGGTGGGCACGGCTCAGCGCACCAGGCTGGGCGGCGTCAGGACGCCGTACTGCGGCCCCACGCCGCCGGCCAGCGAAGAGGAGCATTTGTTGCTCATCTCGGCCAGCACGTACTTTTCGGCGTTGGAGGCGTCCAGGATGTGCAGGCACGCCAACCCGCTGATCGGCGAGAGCGCATGGGTGTCCACCTGCTGCACCGTGGGAATCACCACGTACTCGCAGGTCTTGTCGCCGGCGGCACTGCAATTGCGGACATCGTTGTACAGCGAGCTTTTCACACCTGGCTGGATCCACACCTGCTGGTCGATCTGCAGCGGGTCCGGATTGCCTTTGTTGATCAGGTTGCGCAGGCTGTTCACATCGTTGGTGTCTGTCAGCAGCGAAGACCACTGGCCGGACGTGCAAGGACCGTAGTGGTAGCTCGATCCGATCCTGAACACATAGGGCTTGCCCGTGGCGGGGTCGATCTTGGGGACCGGCGGGTAGACCGAGTTGTCCCAGAAATTGTTGTACATGCACTGGGTCATGGCCAGCGGAAACAGGCCCCCGGGCTGCATCGACCCCGGGCTGGTGGGCGCCGCCACCGCCGTGACCTGCACCGGCACGCCCAGCACCCCCCACAGCCGGGCCATGAAGGTCTGCACCGGTCCGTTGTTCTGCCCGCTGGCTTTGCGCAGCGTGACGGACACCGCAGGCGCATCCCAGGCGCCAGGGGTCATGGGCAGCGGCTGCAGGCTGGCTGGCTCCCCCTGGAGGTTCCAGTACCCGGTCTGCACCTGCCCGCTGACCATGCTCTGGCCGGCGGCGCGGTTGAGCCCGATGGCCTGGCTGGCCTGCGCCGCCGCCTGGGTCCACTGCAACTGACCGGTGCCGGCATTGAACAACTGGTGGGCGCCACTGAGCGCCGCTGCGTCGGCGTCGTTTTGCATTTCCGACTGCACGACATGCACATAGGCCAGATCGATGGCAAACGCCGCCGTGCCGATCAGCACCGGCAGCATGAGCGCGACCAGCAGGGCCACCGAACCTTTCTGAGGATCGGTCGCCAGCGCGGGGGATGTCTTCATGGTGAGGCTCCTGTTCGGTTTCATTCGTGCACCATCACGGTGGTGGCCTGGATCACCCAGGGCGAACCGAGGGCCTGCATGATCGGGCCGAGCGCCAGGCCACGGAAGGTGTAGCTCACGCTCACCTGCAAGGTGTTGGGGAAGGCCGCCGGGCTGGACTGCAGCACGCTGACCTGGGCCCGCGGGCCGGGCATCAGGCCGATCAGGCTGGCATCGGTCTGCTGCTGCACGATGCTGCGGATCTCGCCCTCACTGAGCTTGGGTGAACGCAGCACGATGCCGGCGCGCGCGCCCTCGCGGCTGGCATGGGTCAGCACCGCCTTGTCGTACAGGGCCAGCCCCATTTCGACCATGCCCACCAGCAAGCCGATCAGGATGGGCAGCAACAGCGCGAACTCCACGGTCGCGGTGCCACGCTGTGGCCGCTGGGCCGTGCGCGCGGCAAGTGCAGAAAAACGATGAGCGCCGGAAAACGCTGCGGGCATGGCAAGGCTCCTTGTTCAAGACAGACGCGGCCAGCTTACGCAGCCCCGGCCCTGGCCACGGTGTGCGAAACCACACCGCGCGGCCGGCGCCTTGCACCTTGTGTCCGCCAGCCCACAGAGACCGGCGAAAGCTTTGCCTACAGTCAATCTGCGTCTTCGAAATCCGGGTGGCGAAGGCGTTGCAAGACGCATGTCCCAAGTCATGCACCCGATCTCAAGGAGCTATTCATGAAGAAACTGATGACGCAATGGCAGGCCCTGGCGCGCGACGAATCCGGCGCCACCGCCATCGAATACGGTCTGCTGGCCTCGTTGATCGCCCTGGCCATCACCGTCGGCGCAGGCGCTTTGGGCACTGGCCTGAACAACCTGTTCAACGACATCGCCGGTCGCCTCGGCTGATCGGTCCATGCCCTCCGGTCTGTCGCCCATGTTCTGGTCTGTTTCGGTCTGGTTCCAATGGCTCACGCTGGCCGTGCTGATGGCGCTGGCGCTGTGGCATGACTGGCGTGAACGGCGCATTCCCAACCGGCTGCTGCTGGCAGCCGTGGGCATGGCGGTGGCGATGTGTCTGCTGCCCGGTGGCCTGGGACTGGCGTCGGCACTGGGGGGCGCTCTGATCGGTACAGCGGCGTTTGCGCCGCTGTACCTGCTGCGCCAGATGGGCGGCGGCGACCTCAAGCTGATGGCCACCACAGGCCTGCTGGTGGGCGTCCAGCACATGGGCGCACTGACCCTGGCCGTGGCGCTGTGCGGTGGCGCACTGGCCCTGGTGTGGCTGTGGCGCGTGCGTCGGCGCACACAGCCCCTGCGTGGCGCGCACGCCCGCATGCCCTACGCAGCGGCCGTGGCGGCGGGCACCCTGGCGCACGGCCTGCAGGTCTGGCATGCCGCCCCTTATTCCTGACTTCTAGCGGAAAACAGCCATGAGAAAACTCCGTCCCCTGATGATGATCGTCGCCTCGCTGGGCATCGGTCTGGTCGCCATGACCGCCGCCGCCCAGTGGTTGCGCGAGCGCAGCATGCAAAACACCGAACCGGTCCTGGTGGTCAACCGGGACCTCGAAGCCGGCACGCGGCTCGAACCGGACATGCTCGAAGTCGCGCGATGGCCGCAGGGAACGGGCCTGGCCCAGCCCCTGAGCCAGATCGGCCAGGCCGAAGGCCGCGTGCTCGCGAGCCGGCTGCTGCGGGGCGAACCGGTGCTGTCCGACCGGCTGGCGGCCGTCGGCGAAAAAGGCGGCCTGTCGGCGGTGCTGCGCGCAGGCCAGCGTGCCGTGACCGTCAAGGTCAATGAAATCGTCGGGGTCGCGGGTTTTGCCCTGCCCGGCAACTACGTCGATGTGATGGTGCACACCACCGACCCGCAGAACCAGCCGGTCTCGCGCATCGTGCTCGAACGCATCCAGGTGCTGGCCGTCGCGCAGGATGCGGCGGCGCAGGAAAACAAGCCACGCGTCGTCAATGCGGTGACGCTGATGGTCACCCCCGAACAGGCCGAACGCATGGACCTCGCACGCAGCGTCGGCACGCTGTCGCTGGTGCTGCGCAGCCAGCTCGACACCACCCCCGTGGTCACGCAGGGTGCGCGCAAGCAGGACATGCTGCTGGCCGGCGTGGTCCGCGAGGCACCACCTGAACCCCGACCGGCCACGCGCAAGAGCGCGCCGGCCCGCACCCCCGAGACCCGCGAGGCCCCTGCCGGCCCCGAGGTCCTGCGCGGTTCGACCTGGTCCCGTCCCTGAGCGCGCTGGCCATGACCGCCCCCGCCGCTCCCGTTCCGACTTCTCCACTCCTGCAGCCGACCATGACCCCATTGCCCCACTCCACCCCGCGTCCCTGGGTGCGCCTGCGCACCGCCCTGCCCCTGCTGAGCCTGTGCGTCGCCTGTGCTGCGCAAGCCGCACTGGCCCCGCCTCCGGGCGGTTCGCCCCAGCCCGCCGCTGGCGGCGCGGGCAACGCCCCGGTCGCGCGCGCGGCAGCGCGCCAGGACACTCCGCCCGGCCCGGTCGAACGTGGCCCCGCCATGCGGCTGGTGGCCGGCAAATCCACGCTCATCACCCTGCCGCAGGCCGTGACCCGCGTGTCGGTTGGCAACCCCGATGTGGCCGATGTGGTGCTGATCCAGCCGCGCGAG
>JACCDU010752371.1_pt1 | contig 15209 bp, 19 predicted proteins | sample 7446081 | NCBI WGS metagenome assembly JACCDU01 (sample SAMN15323447, study PRJNA562643) | freshwater metagenome | isolation source: river surface water | place: USA:Blue River Watershed | collected 2017-08-17
CTGCTGCGGTACAAACGGGGATATGTCAGAGTCTAAATAACCCTACTGCTTGTCAAGTACCAGGAGTAGATAACCCCAAGCAGGGACTAAAAGGAATGTCTGACGGGTTAGGTAACAAATTAGATGCTCTACAGACGTTACTAGATTTAACTATTTTGAAATATGTTAAATCAACCAATGAGACAGTATTGCACGCTAAACACGGTTTAGAAGCAGTACAAAAGTTTGGGGAAAAAGCATGGCAAGCTACCCACGCCGATAAGATACTAAACGCGATTACTACCGCAATAGTAATCCATAACGGAATACAACTATCTCAAAACCTACTAGTTACCCTGGGAGAAACAGCTACCGTTGTCTTACAAGCTATAGGGGTTAAAGATAGTAACAACGAGGACATAGATGTTAATGCCTGGTTTCAGGTCAAGATGCGCTCTTGGATGGAGTCAATTCTAGGTACAGAAAACTATGCAGCATTGACTACGAGAATAGCTAAATATAACCGTATCTATCAAGCAGGAGCTAACATACTAGACGCTAGTAGGGAACTGTTTGATAGTGCTAGAAGTACCGCAGAATTAACCGCAGAAAATACAGGTAAAATAGGTAACGCTCTGTTAAGGTCGGGTGTTGTTTCTGAAGATAGCTACACCACGATGATCGACAAGGTATACCCACACTCTAAAGCGATGAGAAGACTAGAACGCTTCCGCAACGGTTTAGAAGAGGTAGAGGATAGTGTTTCTACAGTGGGGAATATAGCTTCTGAGGTAGTCAGTACTAAAGACGCTTTTACGGAACTTAAAGAGGCTAAAAAAGAGTGGAAGGAAGCTAATGATGCCTTAGTAACAGAGAAGGATACTGCTACCAACGAGACTAAAGAAGAGTCTACGGTTGTAGACGGTATTAAAAATACAGACTTTGATAGAGAAGAAACTGAAGAGTGAAGGTATTCTTTTTTGGTTAAACCAAATGGTTTAACCACTTTTAGGATACCTACCCAAGCTACCGTTACCCCGAGTACTATCTATGATTTTATAGGGTTATAGAACCTAAACGCTTCTGAAGCGATTCTACAGCTTCTTGTACATAAGCTAAGTTCTCTTCTAACCTTTCCATATACTCACAGGCTCTTATTTTTGCTTCTACCTCCATCCGTATGTCCCGCTCTACCGCTTCTAAACGTTCTTCTAGCTCTTGATTCATTATTAAGGCTTCTGGTGTTTCTGATAGCTTTAAAAGTTGTCTCTGTATTAAGTAATTTACCGCTTCACTTCTGGTTAGGTTCTCTTTCTTTACTAACTTATTAAACGCTACAGCTTCATCGTTACCTAAATAGGCAATTACCGTTTCTCTATCATCTGACATCGTCATTACCTTGAATAGTTATTGTTAGGTAATTATGTACTATTTTAATTAGTCTGTCACCCTAGTTTCAAAGCAGTAACTATTTTTCTCTAAGGGGATAATCATAGAATCACCCTTATCAGCGATGGTTAAAAAATGGAGTCGAAAGTGAAGAATGTCCAGGGCTTGAAGCGATAGCTTTTTTGTGAAACAAAACCCTTGACAGTCGGAGCTGAAGACGTATAATAACCACGCTGCTGATAAGGTTATTAGTCACAATACTTTTAAAGTAAAATACCTTCCCTTAGCACATTCTCAGGAAGGTATTATTCATGACTCAGTTTACTAGGTATACAATTAGTATACTTTTAAAGTAATTTAAATGACCAAAAAAATACCCCCTGCTAATGAGGGGGTATCTAGAGGAATAGTACCAAACAATATGTTTTAAAATAAAGCTTGTAGCTATTCTATCTCTTCTTTTGTTTTTTGGGTTTTTATGCTTTCTAGTAGTTGTTGTAACAAAGCTTTTAGCTGTTCATTTTCTTGTTTTAGTTCAATTATTTGTTGTTCTAGGGTTAGCTCTTGAGCGTCGTTATTAGTTTCTTTTTCTTCCCATTCTTTAAGAGCTTCTAGACAGCTTCTTAGTCCTTGTGATTCTAAATATACAGAGGTATTCATTGCTAACGTATGACCTAAATTTTTAGCAATGATACTAGCAGGAATACCAGCAAGGTGACTTTTAACATTGTAATGATGACGTAGGTTGTAGGCTGTAAAAGTGAACCCGTGTTCGCGTAAGAAAGAATTGTAAGCTTGTAATTTACTATCTTTCTGTTTACCTTGTTCAAACTTAGATAGTGTACTTAGCTTGGATTTAAGCTTAAAGTAATCTTGGGGTATCTCTCTTAGGTTGAATTCTTCTAACCAACGGATAGGGCGGGGTGCAAAAGCTGCGCGTTTAACTCCTTTACCTTCGGTGTAGATGATGCCCCTAGGGTTCTTTTCTTTATCGGTAAACGGTGGATAATAGCGTCCATCCTCACCCGTACAACCTTCATCTAAGTTTAAAATATTCAACGTTTCATGGTTGCGAAAACCATAGGTAGCCATCATTCCATACATCCATTGCCATAAACGCCATTGACTAGGATTAGAGGCTTGTCCAGTCCAATCAGAGAACTTGCTAAACCATGCCTCTATCTCTTCATCAGTTAATTCTCGTTTAGCAACAGCTTTGACTGTAATTTGTTTTTTAGTCAGTCTAAATTCTTGTGGATTGTATTCTGTTAATCCGCAGAATTGCGCTAAGTATTTAATACGAGTGCAACATTCATTTCTTTTTCTTGATTTTGGATAACTCATACAAGCTTCATCAAAAATTTCTTTAGATGGTACTTTCGACCAATCAGAAATATATTTGAAGTAACGTAAATATCCTTTTTGCCAGTTTTTAGAATCTTGGTATCTATCTTTATCTCTAGATAACCAGTAGTAAGCCTCGTACTCTTCTATCCATTGAGCAATAGCTTTACTTTCTGTTCTAACTTCATCCTTTGGTCTTAGTTCTTTTGGTAGCCATTGAGGATAATCTAGCCAGTTAAACGCATTAGCCTTAATTTTGTTATCTATTTCTTGAGCGATCACTATGGCATTATTTACAGCCTTAGCCGTATGTGGAAATTTACCCTTGCCGAGAGCGTTTAAAGAGCGTTTAACCCTCATTGGCTCAATTAACGGCTTGTCATCCCAACTAACATAAGATTGCCACTGTACGCCTATATTAGCTTTGTCTTTATATAACTTTACAGTATTGTCCTTTAGCAGCTTATTTTGACTACTCCAAGCATTGTCGAATTCTTCTTTGATTTTTTGTTCTTTAAGTGCTTGAGATTTTTTTGCACCTAAATAACTGCCATCGTTTGGTACAACTGTATCGTTTGACCGAGTTTTTTTATCGCTCATAGTTCGCTCACTATCATTTTACAAGTGAGCGAATACTGGGTTAGGTTAACGAGTTTGTAAGGCTTTCAGGGTTGAAGAGTGGGTTCAAGTCCCATCGTCCGCCCTCGCTCTCTATCGTTCGAGACAAAGACTTTCACCAGCGAATGGTGATAACACAAACTCAATATTCGCTCAATATTCGCTCACTTATGAACATAGAGTAAGCTCTGACAGGAGTCAATCGGGTACTGATGTACCCCAGCAACTTAACCGCTTAAAGTAAAGGACAAAAAAAGAGAGCAGATTATACTACTCTCTGGTCTTTCTGACAAATCACTTATCTACTCTAATTTTACTACTATCTTTCGATACTCATCTCTTTTTGCATGGGCGAGTCACCCTCACCTGTAATCACATTAAAAGTCTTGCCAGTTGGTGTTTCTAGCTTACGACTGCCATTTGCGTAATCACCCTCTAAAACTACATATTCGTTATTATCAAAACCTAAAACCCTGGAGACTCTGTAAGTATTACCTGATGGGACTTTCAAGTGTTCAAACTCATTTTTCTGGAGATCCTGTAGCCAGCTATTTGCTGTAGCATCAGGAAGCACTCAATATTCATTAAAATTACTCCTAAAACCGTCAAGGCTCGAAATGGTTAATTTGGCTTACTTTAAGCGTTCAAATTTCTAGTACTTCCCCCAACTTCCGCTTCTACGGAACGATGAACCCACAATACTGTATAATGCCCTAAAAGGGCATTACCGAGGCTTAAAGCTTCGATACCTCTAACTTCTCCAGAAGTACCCCTACACGCTCGTCTATTGCCTCTATTTTGATCGCTAAAGTATCAAGATGACTCGCAGGTTCTACAGGCTTTAGAGTCTCATCTAAAACGGTTTGATGTCCTTTGAGCAATAAAGCGTCTAAAGCTTGACCTAATGTGACGTTGTTTGCCATAGCGTAAGCAGAGATGTGATTAAAACTCGTTTCGTCTACCTTAAAATGTGTTTGTGTCTCAAATTCACTCATGATTAATCTTTTCTTGGGGGTGTTTCTAAAGTGGTTAAACCACTTGGTTAAAGCAAAATTAAATACGTTTCCGCTTATCTCGTCTAGCAGCTAAACTCAGTTTCCCTGTTGACTCTTTCTTAGGTCTGAGAGTCTTCAAGGTTTTAAGTAGATGGTTGAGTTGGTTATCGTGCATCTTTAACCTAGAGTCTTTACCGTAGTTACGTTTGATGTAAGTCTTACACTCTTCCTTAGACCAACCTAAACGAGCTACCTCATCATCAATCGCGTGTTTGATTGCCCAAAAATCTTCAATTGTCATTTACCGAATATCCTTTCTGCTTATCTAATTCACTAAGGTACTTTCTCCATGTTTTTACAGCGTGCAGATTATACGCACAATCTACCAACGCATCACTAGTACCTGCCTTGTCTTCGGTAAAGTGCAATAACCTAGCTAGTATCTCGTTAGCAACCTCGATATAATCAAGTAAGTGAGCTAATCTCCCAGTCTGGTGAAGTGAACGAACTTCCTTGCTACTCGGATCACGACTAAGTTCATTAAGTTGCATTTCATAATCCTGAACTAGTGAGCCTAAGCTAAGTGTTAAAAACACTATTTCCTCATAGGTAAAATCAGTAGTGTACTTATCCTTTAATCCATTTTCCATGCTGTAACCTCCAACCTAAATCAAGCATCAAATCTTTAACGTCCTTGGGTCTAGGCTTTTCAAACAACCATCCCATAGTCACCCATTGTTCAACCTGTGACCGTAATTGAGAGGTATATAGCTCTAGTTCCCTGTTTCCAGCTTTAGCGTTAGCTAATTCTTGGGCAATATAACCCTTAAGTAGAGTACCTAAACCTGCATTTCTTTCTGTCTCCTGTTTAAACCAATCCCAGTAGGTCTTAACTCTCTCAATCGCTACTATCTCATCCGACCAGATACCAGTAGCTATCCCACAGGATAGTAAATCGATACTAATTGCTCTCTGTTGACTAGTAAGTCCCCTACAGCTTTTGCTGATAATCTTACGAGTATCGACAAAGCACCGAGCCATGTTAACGTCCCAAAAATCATCAAACTTACTGCCGAAACCCCTCCAGTCATAAGCAGTCAAATCAAGTAGTTTACTCTGCCAATCGTTTGTATCTATCCTTAACTCTGCTTTTCGTTCGTCTGATAACTCTTCTACCCGTTTACAGGGGATTACTATCATCCGTCGTCTTAATTCCCTAAAAGCATCGTTTAGATGCAGTGGGGATATAGAGCTAAATATTTTAGGACAGAAGCATCTGAACTCTAGGTTTTCCCCTACTTCTTTACTGGACAGAATAATCTTGTCGGTGGTTCGGTCGTACCCGAACTTAAACATATTGTATAGTTCAGGTTGAGAGGTAAAAGTTTGGGTACTTATATCATCCCAGACCATACAGGTGTTACGTTCTACTTCTTTGTGAACAGTCGGGAACAGTGGGTTACTCGATGGTACTTCTACAACAGCGTTACGCCGTTTATCTAAGCTGTTTCTGATTCCTGCAAACGTATCACTAGAGCTATTAATAGAGACACCATGTAAATAACTAGCAATCTTAGCAACAGTTGACTTACCCGACCCCGATTGACCGTACAAAAATAGATAAGGCACGACACGACACAAAGCACTAGGTAGTAGAAAATAGGCTGTGATAATATCGTAAAAATCATGGGGTAACAGAATCGTATGCTGTAAGATGTAGAGCAGATTATGGGGTAAACCCAAGGAATCGTCATAAACCTCTCTCCAGGTATCTGTATAGCCATCGTCAGACGAGAAGAGAGAGGAATAATCGTAAGGCATCTTTTACCCCCTAACGACTGCCATCAGCATATCAAAATAGAGAGTTAAGAACGCTTCATCCTCTCCTGTTGCTTCTTTGATTTTTAGGGTCAAGATGCCTAGTGAATCTGATTCACTAGAAATACCATCATCCAAAAAAGCGATAAACTCTTTTTTGACAAACGTTAGCTTTTCATCTAGAGATGCACCTTTAGAATAACCAGAGCTTTTTCTTTGAGCATTGTTACTAGGTGGTGTATAAGCTGGTAATTTACCACTTAAAACACCTAACTCAACCTTAGTATTTTGCTGCACCAACTGTTTCTGAAAGGTATCAGGTTGATTAAACAGCATATCATCAGGCATGAAGGTAATCTCCCCTTTGATGACGATACCCTCACCTACCCAAGATGTCTCATTAGTCTTAATTAGGTCACAGAGATTTTTCTCATACAAGCTAGGCTGATGTTTAACGTTAGTCCATTGATCGAGAACTTTTAAGCGTGTTTCGTACTCACTGTTGTAAATGGGTATAACGCACAAACCCGACTCTAGCGGTTGCTCTGGTTTAAAAGTTCTAACGATACCCGAATAGTTTGTGACCCAAGCTGCCAACATATATCCGTTATCTACGGGGTATACTTTAGCTTCATCAAAAGTAACTTTGAAGTATGTATCTTGTTTCTCTCCACGTAATTTACCATAAGGATCGTCTTTGTAAGGATCTAAAAATTTAACAGCCATATGCCTCTAGTGGTTAATGTGTACAGGTAAATTGCTTGATAGCTTCTTCAAGAAGCGGATAGCTTTCTGTTAGCTTATTCATGTACTCTTCTTCACCATAACTAAGTAGCTTTTTATTGCAGAGATACAAACTAGAAGCTAATAACTCATCAGGGTTACAATCAGAGATTAAGGACATCTCTTCAATAAGTTCGATAACAACGCCGACTAGAGTGACAAGTCTGACATCATAAGGGGATTCAATTGGGGATATGATAGAGAGGTTAATCTTTCTAGCTCCTTAAATGTTAGTAAGTTAGTACGGAAGCATGAATTTTTTAGTCTAGCGATGACTTTATCGTCTGAGGGAATCGATTTAGGGAATACAATTACAAGCTTTTTGAACTTAGGGAAACTTTTCTCTTCTAGTAGAGCTAAAGCGAATTTAAATTCAGATAATACTGCACCTTTAGCTTCGATGTAGTAATCGTATTTCCTAAGCTGGTTTTCACTTCTGATAGCAAAATCAACCTTCCATGTCTTCCCGTTCCCGTAACAAAAACCAGGGGTGATAATCCTAATCGGATGCTGTCTTACTACTCGATGAACTCCGTAGATTCTAATTAGTTCCAAGTAAACTTTAAACTCGTGTTGGGAATCGAATCTAATGATATTGTCAGGTAGTTTAACGCGTCCTTTTACCCTAAACTGTTCAATAAAAGAATGGTTGATTACTGAACGATTAACAACATCCCAGTAAACATAATGAGCTTTGAATTTAGTTGTTTTGTTTGGCATCAGTTAATCAGTTGTTAGCGTTTGGGTCAATTGATTGTTTGCAGTACAACGCCCAAGCTTCTTCAACAACTTCATCGATTCTTTCTTTACTTAAATGAGCTAGGGGCTTGATGAGGTTTTTAACTACCCAGCCAATTAAATAATCACGATCATAGATGACATTACGGTAACGAACTTCACTATACTGATTCGCTTTTAACACCTGAGCTTTAACGTAACCAGCATCACTAAGCATCGCAGGGTCGATACTTTTAACATATTTATTCCCAGGCAAATCTTGCCAAGAAACACTCGGAATATGGGACATATTATTTCATAGTAAATATCAACTAATGTGTAAAAAAAAACGATTCTTTAGAGCTTCCTTTGGAAGATAAACGAACAACCTTTTCTAAACACAGATATATGATGCACCCCCCCCCCCGAAATTGCATCAGTAAATACACGTAAAAATAGAAAATATTTAAGCAATTTCGGGTAAATTTTGTTTTAAATAAAAAATATATTTAATTTTGTAAATTTACTCTTGACGTTTTAAATTTTCGCTTGCATATTATATATACTCTCTCCGCTACGCTCCGCGAGAGATATTAACAATAGGGGTGGGCGGGCATTAGCCACGGGGAAATAAGTTATAGATATAAAAGCTTTACTTACTTGTTAGAATACGTATCTTTTATTTGGTTAAACCAAGTGGTTTAACCACTTTCTATATACACACTCTTACTCTGTAATTAACAATAAATCTTCTTTAGTTTCTAAAATCTCAACTTCAATATTGTCTATATCATCAATATTGGGAATCTCCTCTAAAGCCTCAATATGAGTTTTGAGACGTTCATAACCTTCCGCTTGTTTAAGCGATCGTTCATAGGTAGCTTTTACTTGTTCATAAGCTACATCTTTCTGTTTAAGTATTTCCGCTTGTTCGTTCAATCGTCTGGTTAGCTGTTCTAACTTGTTAGCACTATTCCCCGTGATTAATTGGGTATTCGCAACGCTAAGGGTTAAATCAGAGGCTTTAACTATTCTTATACCTAAACACCCCATCATAAAAACTACCCCCAAAGAAAGCGCGTTTAAGCTCATTGAGGGCAAACCAAATAAGTTATTGTTTCTCATTCTTCTGTAAACAGTCCATACTCATCATTACGTCTCTGTACTAAACCAGTAAGCTTTTTACCACCAGCGTTAACCCAACGATGAAGCTGTAAAGCTGCGGTCTGGTACTTCCCCTCATTGAGTAATCTAACTAAAGTTGACTTCCTAAAAGCTTCGTTACCGATGTTGTAAGCAAACGATACTAAAGCGTCAAATTGTCCTTGACTCAAGGGAACTCTAACGTAAGCTCTAACTCCTTCCTCAAAACGACTTATATCTTCCCTCAATAGTCTTTCTGCTTCTTCATCAGAGGTCATTTGTACTGGTTTAGCCGTGCGAGTATGACCGTAACCAATCGTCCATACACCCGCAGGGCATTTGTAAGCATTAGTTCTGCATCCTTCCCATCGTTTAATGTGGTCGATACCTTTTTGACTAACTCGTCCTACGGGTGCTTTGCTCATCGGTGACGTTGAGGTCATCCAACCAATATAAGGAATAGAATTCGCAGGACGAGGGGGCAAGCCTAACTCACGTCTACATTCATCATCAATTACATAATCGATGGGTAAGGGTTCGGTATTGCCTTGTTTCTCAACAAGAATCCTTAAAGCTTGTTCTCGTCTCTGCGATAAGTTCATAATCTATCTAATCTAGTGTTTAACCTATTCCTATTCCTTCGTCTAATAAACCATCAGCGTTTAATACAGGAGTAGAAATAATATCTACCTGTTCAAAAATTGCTACCCCACCTGTCAATCCTTTAGTGGTGACAATCTGTAAATGCCAAAACTGAGGAATTACAAATTTAGGCACGCCATACATCAACAAATTTTTGTTAACAATTGCTTGAGCCATAATTTGATTTTCTTCATCAGATCTTAGCTGTAGGGTGAACTCATCAGCGTTAGAGTTAACGGTATAAAGATCTACTAGTTTCAAACCTGATTCGTAGGAATCAGTATCGAAAATATGTGCGCCTCTAACATTAACTTGCCCAAAAGGCATGAAAATTAGTTCTTTGATTTGAGCAACACCGATGCTAGAAACATAATTTCTATTAGGATCTAAACCTAAAGCTAATTTGGCATCTCCTGAAGCTCTAGTTGTTCTCGTTTTAGTCTCAGTTAAAATACCACCGACGTTAATCAAACCACTAGATATTGTGTAATCGCTCATAATAAACCTTGTGTATAGTTAAAACCTAAAGAATCTGTAGGATCGTTAATTGTAAAATTTCCCCCACCTGTTGTACTAAACTGTGAACCTGATAACTGTTGTCGCAACTGATTACAACAGTCTGTTATTTGCTGAGAAAGCTCTTGTTGATTCGTCCTAATCTCATCTCGAATAGCAGCTAAAGCTAAAGCTATTTTCCCGTCGGGGTTATTAGGGTCAATACCTAAAGCATTACCGATATCAAAAAGTGTATCTTCAACAAAGTTCTCAGTTTCTCCGATATACTTATAAACCCTGATAGTACAGTTCTTGAACCAACTTGGGGGCGTATATTGTAATCGAAAGGGGTCTAAGCTGATGCGGTTAGTTTCTACTACCTGTAAACGGTTAGTTGTCAATTTAGTCCTTTCAGACTTGATACCACCCAGTACAGGATCACCAGCACCTTTAGCAAAAGCGTAAACTTGGGTGATATCTCCTGCAAAAAACCAATTAGGCTTACCTAAACTAGTACCAGCTACAACAGCGATATAATCTACATTTAATGACACTCCTAAGTCAAAGCTGGGAATCGGAGTATGAGAGTTCTCATTGATAATTTCGGCTGTACGAGTCTCGTTAGTTACTAATTCCCAGTCTTCAGGGGCATTGAAGTAAATTAAATCCGTTCCTGCTGGCATTTTATAGCAGCCCTAGATGTCTAAGGTTGTGTTCAATCGTATCTGCATAAGAATCAATATTTACTTGATGAAGCTCACACAACTGTAGATATTCATCAAAACTAATTTCATTGTTCAAGAAATCATCTCTAGCTATTTCAATAATCTTATAAGACTCCATTAAATTAATAAGGTCGTCTCGATTATGATCACGAGTAGCTGCAACGGTTATTCCTAAGTCTAAAGACTTCTCAAGTAAAAATATTGACATCGTTTTCTTACACCTTCTCAGACTTAAATCGTAAAGCTGCTTTAGAATCAGCACCTAAAGCAAGTCTGATCTCTGCTCTAACTTCGCCTTCTCGTTCTCCTGAAGCATTAGAACCATAAGGAAAAGTATAAGACTCTTTACCTTTGCGATCATAAGAGATGCCCGTAATTTTAGATTCAACGCTTGTTCTATCCTGAGAGGCATCAGGAAAAGTAACTGTACACTTCGCAGGGATAAAACCTTTAACAACTTTGGCGGTATCAGGTACAGCAGTAGGTATATTCGCAGCTACAATTAAAGCACCAACTCTAGTTTCGTCTTTTACCCTTTTACTTACATCAACGATGTAAACCTCGTCATCTACGGGAGCAAAAGCGAACGGGCGCACGGCTACATCAATTAATTCCTTAGGCTTGCTTTCGTCTCTGCGAGTATACGTCACCTTACGCTCGTCTTTGTAATACTCGTAATAAAGAGCTAAAGGTGTCCCAGAGGGTACATTAGGTGAACTAGTACCTGCGGTATTTTTAACATATCTCAAAGCGCGATCTAAAGCTTTAAATCGTTTGTTCATTATTTCAAATAACCTCAACAGTTCATAAATCATTTATAACAACCTTAAAACCTTTTTGTATCAAGATTTTTAAGGTACTCGACCTATGTGACGCACACTTTTTTAAACATACTTAATTGCCCATGGTTTATAACCTGTTCTGTCTACTAAAATAATTGGTTTAGTACTTCCAGGTATAAATAATTCAGCATACTGAAATTCAACCGTTCCCACTGGTCTACGCTTAGGCTTTTTCCTAGTTTCCCCCATAATTCGCACGGTTTCCTGAGTTAGATAATTCTTATTATCCTTATGTTCCCTAAAATTATTGTCCCAGTCTGGTGTACCAGGATCTTGTAGCTTAATCACCTCTTGAATGATGTTTCTAGCTTCAGTTTCAGATGAAGTATAAAGCGTAAACCTGTAACCTTTTTGGTCATCCCAGTACGTATAACAAAGCCTCCCTTTGCTAAATTTAAACGCGGGTTTTGTAAAAGCACCAGCTATCTTATTAGCTAAAGCAGTAATATTCGATGTACTAAAATCGTCTTCACGCCATCTAAAACTAACCTCACTTCTTATTGGTCTTCTGTCATTACTTGAGGATTCATACCTACTTTCTTTAAAATGCAATTTGACTTGAGGATAGTAATTAAATTTAATTTCAAAGTCAGTTGATGGTATCCCATAGATATATTCATCGATTAATCCTCTAGCTTCTACCCACCAAATTAACAACCTTATAGTAGTAAGCATTAAACTATCATTATCTTTGTGTAGACAAATTCGCTTAATTACTTGCCTGGGAGCATTGAGACTAAGTGACCCATCATCATCACCTGAGACATCATTAAAATGTTCTTTTACCAGTCTGTTGATGTATCTCCTGCAAAAAGATTGAATAATATCTACATCGTTAGTAGCCATTCTTTAAAACCTCGTTATACTTATTAAGTATAATCGTACTGTTTAAATTAGTAATTAGGGAAATTATGCCAGCTTTAACTTTTGCTGAAATGTTTGGAAGTCAAGCAGTAAGCAACATTGATACAAATAATGATTTATATCAAATTATTTTAGATTTACGTAGCTTTCAAGATGATTACTCAGGTGGAGATTTTACGAATAATTTAGGGATAAAAAACTTACCTGCAAAAGCAGAATACTATCAACAAGGGGCTGAACAGATTAGCAGTGAGGCTCAATTTACCAACTTAATTTACGCTCTACTATTATTAATCTCTCAAAACCAAGCTACTAATAAAAATGATGACCCCGAACAAGATATTTATATTCAACCTACAGGGGTATCTGTAGTTACTTCAGGTAGTAGACAAGGACAAGTAGAAAGACGTTTTACAGTATCGTTTTTCTCATTTGATGGTGTTAACAATGTAGCTGAAATAGATGCCGTTTAATTAAACCAAATTGATTGACTAAAGAAGTAATTTTATGATATTCAAATGGTGCTATACAGATATCGATATCCTAATGAAAATTGGCAAACAATAGAAGGAGATAGGTACAGTAACGAATTACGGCAAATACAATATTATTGGTATGGTTTTGCTGAAGCAACTAGCACAGGAAGAAGCGGAAGTGTACTGGATTGCGGTCAAAGAATTGAATTGATATCCAAGTCGGGCGTATCTGGTATTCCTGTTAGTGCAAACATAGTATCTAGAACAGACAGTTTCGGAGAGTTTTTACTTTTTGAGCTTAAATATAAATCTTCTCCTACATCTACCCTTATTCGGACTTCTACTCTAGAGATAGGATACCAACCCAGACCAGGGGTTATTGAGGGTTCTAGGACTAGGGTGTATAGTGATTGTGATATAGGAGTTGTACGGGTTGCTCCTGGTAGTTGGGGTGGAGAATATTTTGCAGATGTACAAGGTAACAAATATCCTGTCGGTGGTTCACAATGCACTTTTACTGTTTTCAATAGCAGTCAAATAGTACACCAGGAAACGAGAGGTATTTGTCCAGAAGTAGAAGAAATACAGCAACAAACCTGTCCCCCAGGTACGTGTCAAGTAGACTGCGGTAACGTTTATTGCTGTTACGGTTCTAACGGTATCGCTGTAAGTAGTTTTAGCAAATAAAATTTAAATCATGGTCGATCCATCATGCGCCAATTTGGCTACTAAAGCCGAGTTACAAGAATTAAGAGATCAGTTAAACGCAGCATTAGGAAGTAAAGAAGATGGGGGTATTGAAACTATTTTCGCCTCTGGTAAATCTACTACTGCAATTACCGCAGGTATAGGTGTAACTTTATTAGGGATGGCAAAAACAAACGCTCCTAATGTCATAACGGATATTGCTTTGCAAAAAGCAAGTGAAGCTCCAATTTGGAAGGAACTAGAAGCTAGAACAGCTAAATGGATAACTACAAAAGGGAACGGATCAAAGCTACCATCTAAAGCCTTAGAAGAACTAGGAAAAGCAGCAGGTCAAGGGGTAAGAGTCGGTAAGACATCTGCTAAGGTTGCCAAAAACTCAGCAAACGCGACGATGGCATTAGCTAACTTGGTTACTATTGGAGCTACTTTAGCTCTAAATAAGTTTACCGTTGATGTTCTTGATAAACGAATCGATGCTGAAGCTAAAGGGGCTAAATTACAGGCTGACGCTAACAGTGCAGCAATGCTAAGGATGTATCAAAATTATCAGGGTGACTTAGATAAAGTACGACAAGAGATAGAAGAGTCTAACTCGGTAGCTGAACAGAATAAACGAGACATCGATGATGCTCGAAATCACATCCTTATCCTACAAAACAATGACTTATTACAACAGGCAGATATTGAAACTCTTAAAAGTAATGTTGCAACTCTTAGAAACGAAAACATCGATCTTAGGGTTGAGATAGCAACATTAGAAGATGAACTAATTGATACTAGAGTAGAGCTTGAGGCTGCTTTAGATACTGTTGAAAAACAACTGGAAGAAGCCGAAAAGGTAATCGCATCCCAAGAAGAACAACTGGAAAAACAACGAGAACAGATAGCAGCGATGCAAACTCGGATGGATGAATATGAAACACGATTAGATGAGTATAAAACAGAGTTAACTCAAGTAAAAGATGAACTAGGCGATCTAAAAACAGAGTTAGATTTAATTAAAGATCTAAACCCTGATTTAATAACTGAACCTTTGTCTGACAATCCTACCGAGGAAGAGTTTACCGCTAGATGGACAACTTACTATGAGACTACTAAAGACACTTATAAAAGACTTTTTGAGGAACACAATAAACCTGCTGACCAAAGAAAAAGATGGGCATCGATTACTAGCTTTGAATTGCAATCTCAAGTAACTGAAAGAGAATACCAACAACAAGAAGAAGCTAGACGATACGGTTTTGGCGGTAGTAGTACTGCTAAATATGGTGCTGCTGCTGCTCAAACTGGGGTACTAGAATTAGCTGAACGTCTAGGAAGTCCAGATACTAACGTACCAACACAGATAACTACTGAAGACCTGCAAAATGGATCTCAAGAATTTGAAAGACGACTAGCAGCTTTTTTACCCACTATCTCCAACCCATCAGATATGACACCAGAGCAGATGCAAGCAATCGAGACGCAGTTAAGAACTGTCTTGAATACAACTGTTATCCCTCGTATAGATGATGTCAAAGAAAGAACTAGCGAACCGAAAATAGCTGCTGCGGTACAAACGGGGATATGTCAGAGTCTAAATAACCCTACTGCTTGTCAAGTACCAGGAGTAGATAACCCCAAGCAGGGACTAAAAGGAATGTCTGACGGGTTAGGTAACAAATTAGATGC
>JACCDU010612077.1_pt1 | contig 15207 bp, 12 predicted proteins | sample 7446081 | NCBI WGS metagenome assembly JACCDU01 (sample SAMN15323447, study PRJNA562643) | freshwater metagenome | isolation source: river surface water | place: USA:Blue River Watershed | collected 2017-08-17
ATTTGGCCGGGATCGTGGCTAGCACGGTCAAAACCCGCGAGCCGGGCAAGGACCCTGCAACGCGGACATTTCAGGCTCTTCGGATTTTCATCAACGCCGAGCTTGAGGAGCTTGAACAAGCGCTAGAAGCCAGCCTCAAAGTGCTGCAACCGGGTGGTCGCTTGGTTGTTATCAGTTTTCATTCCTTGGAAGATCGCATCGTGAAGCAATTCATTGCGAAGCATTCCAAAGAAGTTTATGACCGACGCGCGCCATTTGCGGTTCCGCAGGCCATGAAACTCAAATCGCTTGAGCGCATTCGCCCAAGCGATGCCGAAGTGTCGGCCAACCCGCGTGCACGCAGTGCCATCATGCGGGTGGCAGAGAGAACGGCGGTGCCAGCATGACACGCCTGAATGTGTTCTTGGTCATTGCCATCATTTTGTCAGCCATGTTTTTGGTGCACAGCCATTACCAAGCGCGGCGTTCTTTCATGGTCTTGGAAGCCGCCATGAAAGAGGCTACACGTCTTGAGATCGAGCACGAGCGTTTGCAAGTAGAGAGGCGTTCACAAGCCTCACCGCTGCGCATTGAGCAAATTGCAAAACAACAACTGCAAATGCGCTTGGTCACACCCGGCGTCACGCAATATGTGAAGCAGCCAAGCGACCTGCAAACCCTGGCAGAGCGGCAGACCGTTAAGAAGGCTGAAAAGCCAGTGCAGGAGAAGCCATGAGCCGAAGTGTTCAGCTCTCTTCAAGCCCTTTGCTGGCCAGCAAGACCCCAGTTTGGCGCAGCAAATTGATTGTGGCCGCTATGGCCATTGCGTTTGTGGGTTTGGCTGGTCGGGCCTTTTATGTTCAAGTGTTTGACAACGCGTTTTTCAAGCGCCAAGGTGAAGTGCGCTTTGCCAGAACTCTGACCTTGCCAGCCAACCGCGGTCGCATTTTGGACCGCAACGGTTTGATCTTGGCTTCCAGTGTGCCAGCCCCCAGTGTGTGGGCCAATCCAGAAGAGATTGACAGATCGCCTGAAGGCTTGCGTCAGTTGAGCAAGCTGCTTGAGATGACACCGGCGGAGTTGTCCAAGAAATTAGAAAACGAAGACAAAACTTTCGTATGGCTGCGCCGGCAAATGGATGAGCCTGTGGTGAAGCAAGTGCTGGCCTTGAACATCAAGGGCATCTACACCATCAAAGAATACAAACGTTTATACCCCGAGGGTGAATCGGCTGCGCACATTGTGGGCTTCACCAATGTGGAAGACAAAGGCCAAGAAGGCATTGAGTTGATTTTCCAAAACCAACTTGCTGGCAAATCTGGTTCACGCCGTGTGATCAAAGATCGCTTGGGTCGTGTGGTGGAGGATGTGGGGCAAATGACGCCACCGGTCGATGGTGAAGATTTGCAATTGAGCATCGACAGTAAGGTTCAGTTCTTTGCCTACCAAAAACTGCGTGAAGCGGTGTTGGAACACAAAGCCAAAGCGGGCAGCGTGGTGGTGCTAGATGCGCAAACGGGCGAAATTTTGGCACTGGCCAATTACCCCAGCTACTCGCCTGACAAGCGTGTCAATTTGAGTGGTGAGCAATTGCGCAATCGTGCACTCACTGACAGCTTTGAGCCTGGCTCGACCATGAAACCGTTTGCCATTGCCCTGGCTTTGGAAAAAGGCATCATCAAGCCTGAGACAGTCATTCAAACAGCGCCTGGCACCATCAATATCACCGGCTCAACCATCTCAGACACACACCCCTACGGCGCACTTACTGTCAATGAGGTTCTCCAAAAGTCGAGCAATGTGGGTACGGTGAAAATTGCCATGCAACTGCAACCCCGTGAAATGTGGGAAATGTTCACGGCAGTTGGTTTAGGTCAAAAACCGCAATTGCCTTTCCCGGGTGTGGTGAGTGGTCGATTGCGTGCTGCCAAAACTTGGCGTCCCATTGAACAAGCCACCATGAGTTATGGCTACGGTGTCTCCACCAGCTTGTTTCAAATGGCACGGGCGTACACCATCTTTGCCAGTGATGGCAAATCGCTGCCAGCCACTCTCATTAAAAACGGCCAAATTCCAGCGGGTGTGCCCGTGATCAGTCCAGAAAATGCACAGGCTGTTCGCCATATGCTGAACTTGGCTGCAGGCCCTGGTGGCACGGCACAAAAAGCGCAAACCATGGGTTACTCCGTGGGCGGCAAAACAGGCACAGCACACAAGCAAGAGGGAAAAGGCTACGCAGGTAAAAAATACCGCGGCGTGTTTGTGGGCATGGCGCCCATTGAAAAACCACGCATTGTGGTGGCCGTCATGATTGATGAGCCATCCAATGGTCGATATTACGGCGGTGATGTGGCCGCGCCCGTGTTCAGTCAAACCGTGCAGCAAAGTTTGCGCTTGATGGGTGTGCAACCCGACATGAGTGTGAAGCCGCAAATTGTGGCCAACGGTGTGGAGGAGTCGTTCTGATGCAAACCTTGCACAGTCCTACTCAAGCTGCACAGTGGTTGCGTCAACACGTCACAGGCGTGTTGTGCACCGACAGTCGTGCTGTGCAAAAGGGCGATGCCTTTATTGCCTGGCCCGGAGCTGCCACAGATGGGCGCGCCTATGTGGCTTCGGCATTTGCACAAGGTGCTCAAGTTTGTTTGGTAGAGGCGGAGGCCTGCCAACAATGGCTCGAAGCATGGCAACCCGCTGCCGACCGCGTTGAAAATCATGTGGCTGCTTACGCCGGTTTGAAGGCAGACACAGGTTGGATTGCAGACGCCTACTATGAGCAACCCAGCCAAGAATTGCAGGTCTTGGCCGTGACGGGAACCAACGGCAAAACCTCAAGCACATGGTGGTTGGCGCAAGCCATCAATGCCTTGTCATCCAAGTCAGGCGCAGCGCCTGCAGGTCGATGTGCCATTGTGGGCACGCTGGGCGTTGGCGAGCCGCCCACATTGATGCACACAGGCATGACCACTCCCGATCCTGTGCTGTTGCAAGCGCAATTTAGAAAATTTGTATCTGCAGGAATCACGCACTGCGCCATTGAAGCCAGCTCCATTGGCATTGCAGAGCATCGCTTGGCGGGCACCCGCATTCAATTGGCATTGCTGACCAACTTCACCCAAGACCATTTGGACTATCACGGCTCCATGGCAGCTTATTGGCAAGCCAAAGAGGCACTCTTTGCTTGGCCTGAGCTTGAAGTGGCGGTGATCAATGTGGATGATGCGCGGGGTGCCAAGTTGGCGTCTGATTTATCGCAAGGTCGCATTGCTGGTTCTCAGGGTTCACCCATTGAACTTTGGACTTGCTCAAGCCGGGGACACCAGGCCCGCTTGCAAGCACTGAATGTGAAGCGCACTTTGTCGGGTTTGAGCTTTGATGTTCTGGAAGGCTCGCACAGCGTGCACCTTCAAACTTCATTGATGGGCGATTACAACGTTGACAACGTGTTGGGTGTGATGGCTGCTTTGCGAGCCTTGAATTACAACCTGTCAGACATTGCGCAAGTGTGTTCGCAACTCAAAGCGGTGCCAGGTCGGATGGAGAAGGTTCAAGGTCCTCATGCAGTTGACGGTGTTGAGGGCATCGAATTGCCTCTGACGGTGGTGGACTATGCACACACGCCCGATGCTGTGACGCAAACTTTGTTGGCCCTGAAGCCAATGGCCGATGCTCTGGGCTCCCAGCTTTGGTGTGTGTTGGGTTGCGGTGGTGATCGCGATGCCAGCAAGCGCTCTTTGATGGCTGCTGCCGCAGAATCGGTGGCGCATCAGTTGGTATTGACCAGCGACAACCCACGCAGTGAATCGCCAGAACAAATTCTGCGCGACATGCAGCAAGGCTTGAAAGCCCCTGAAAAAGCGCATCAAGAACTTGATCGTGCCAAAGCCATTTTTCAAACAGTGATGCAAGCTGGCCAGCGCGATGTGATTTTGATTGCAGGCAAGGGTCACGAAGACACCCAAGAAATTGCAGGTGTGAAGTACCCGTTTGACGATCGCGTACATGCACACCATGCGCTTGTGAAGCGAGCCCATGCCATTCAGTCAACAGGGGCTCAAGCATGAACCTCACATTGACACAACTCCAACAATGGCTGCCGCAAGCAGTGCTTGTGAATGCCGCAGCAGCGAATTCACAAGTACAGAACACTTTGATCAAAGCTGTTCGCACGGATAGCCGCAGTGTGGTGGCTGGCGATTTGTTCATTGCTTTGAAGGGTGAAAAATTTGATGGCACTGCGTTCCTGGCACAAGCGCAGGCACAAGGCGCTGTCGCTGTGTTGTTTGAAGCCAGCCACCCTGATCAGGGTGAGCACCTGCAGCACTTGAACAATGTCACGGTACCCGCCTTTTGTGTGCCCAACGCACGCGCTGCTTTGGGCAGTTTGGCGGCTCATTGGCGTCGCCAATTTAAGCCAGCGCTCATTGGTGTAACGGGAAGCAATGGCAAGACCACGGTCACGCAAATGATTGCGTCTGTTTTGCGTGCCGATACATCGGCCCCCTCATTGTCAACACAAGGCAATTTGAACAATGACATTGGTGTGCCATTGACCTTGTTCAATTTGCGCCCCGAACACCAGCGTGCGGTAGTGGAGCTGGGCATGAACCACCCCGGTGAGATTGAAGTGCTGGCGCAATTTGCGCAGCCCACCATTGGCTTGGTCAACAACGCTCAAAGAGAGCACCAAGAATTCATGAGCACGGTTGAAGCGGTGGCCATTGAAAACGGTGAAGTGATTCGCGCTTTGCCCGCCATGGGCGTGGCTGTGTTTCCCGCGCAAGACGCTTACACCCAACTTTGGCAGAAGTTGGCCGATACCCGCTCCGTGCTGACCTTTGGATTCACGCAGGGCGATGTTCAGGCGCACGACATTGTGTGGCGAAATGGCGCATGGTCATTTCAACTCTGGACCCAGCAGACTTCTTTGCCGTGTCGCTTGAACATTGCGGGACGCCACAATATTTTGAATGCCCTGGCTGCCACTGCCTGTGCATTGGCTGCGGACATGAGCTTGCCCGTCATTGTCAAAGGGCTCGAAAGTTTTGAGCCTGTCAAAGGTCGCTCCAAGTCTTGTGAGTGGCAACTAGATGGCCACGCCTTCACCTTGGTTGACGATACCTACAACGCCAACCCCGATTCTGTTCGGGCGGCCATTGAGGTGCTGGCTGAATTGCCTGCGCCACGCTTGTTGGTTTTGGGTGACATGGGTGAGGTGGGTTTGCAAGGTGCTGAATTTCACCAAGAAGTGGGCGCCTATGCCAAAGCTTGCGACATTCAATCTTTGTTCACTTTGGGCGATTTGTGCCAACACAGCAGCCAAGCCTTTGAGGGCGCGGTTCATTTCTCAGACATGGACAGTTTGCAAGCTCGGGTGTTGTCGGACATTTCGACCTACAACAGCGTGCTGGTGAAGGGATCGCGGTTTATGAAAATGGAGCGCGTGGTCGAAGCTTTGCGCAACCGGTTTGAGCAAGCTCAGGCTGCAGAAAGAGAGTCAGTCCATGCTGCTTAATTTGGCGCAATGGTTGCAAACTTTATCGCCCGATTGGGGTTTCTTGCGAATTTTTCAGTACATCACCTTCCGTGCTGTGATGGCCGCTTTGACATCGTTGCTGATTGGTCTGATTGCAGGCCCCGCAGTGATTCGGCGTTTGACCGCCCTCAAAATTGGCCAGCCCATTCGGGGGTATGGCATGGAAACGCACATGGCCAAAAGTGGTACGCCCACCATGGGGGGAGTGCTGATTTTGTTGTCCATCGCCGTCAGCACCTTGCTGTGGTTTGACATCACCAATCGATTTGTTTGGATTGTGCTCATTGTGACTTTGGGTTTTGGTGCCATTGGATGGGTTGACGATTGGCGCAAAGTGGTCAACAAAGACCCCGAGGGCATGCGCTCGCGCGAGAAATATTTCTGGCAGTCGGTCATTGGCTTGTTGGCTGCGCTGTGTTTGGTCTTCAGTATTTCTGAAAGCTCCAACATGCGGGTGTTCGATTTGTTTGTGAACTGGGTCATTTCGGGCTTTGATGTCAATTTGCCGCCCACAGCAGGTTTGATGGTGCCTTTCTTCAAAGAGGTGAGTTACCCACTGGGCGTGTTTGGTTTCATGATCTTGACCTACTTGGTCATTGTGGGTTCTAGCAACGCTGTCAATCTGACCGATGGCTTGGACGGTTTGGCCATCATGCCCGTGGTCATGGTGGGCTCGGCTTTGGGCGTGTTTGCTTATGTCACAGGCAGTTCGGTTTACGCCAAATATTTGTTCTTGCCCTACATTCCCGGCACTGGTGAATTGCTCATTTTCTGCGCCGCCATGGCGGGGGCTGGTTTGGCATTCTTGTGGTTCAACACGCACCCTGCGCAAGTCTTCATGGGCGATGTGGGCGCGCTGGCATTGGGTGGCGCGCTGGGCACCATTGCCGTCATTGTTCGCCAAGAAATTGTGCTGGCCATCATGGGTGGTATTTTTGTGGTTGAAGCCTTGTCTGTCATGGCGCAAGTTTCGTATTTCAAGTACACCAAAAAGAAATACGGCGAAGGCCGGCGTATTTTGAAAATGGCCCCTTTGCACCATCACTTTGAAAAGAGTGGATGGAAAGAAACGCAAGTGGTTGTGCGGTTTTGGATCATCACCATGCTCTTGTGCTTGGTGGGTCTCTCGACTTTGAAGTTGAGATAAGCATGAAATACCTTCAAGGCCAACACATCTTGATTTTGGGACTGGGCAGTTCAGGCTTGGCCATGGTCCGATGGTGTGTTGCCATGGGTGCAGAAGTCACTGTGGCTGACACAAGAGATGCGCCGCCCAATTTGAATGCATTGCAAAACGAATGTCCTGACGTTCATTTCAAGTCGGGTGCATTCCACGCCCATTTGATTGAAGGCACCACCGTGCGTGCTGTGTTTGCAAGTCCTGGACTGGCGCCTTCCGAGACAGCCCCCGTGATGGAAGCGGCCAAAGCCCTGGGTCTTTGGGTGGGCGGCGAGCTCAGTTTGTTTGTACAGGGTTTGGAAAATCTGAAAGCCACACGTGACTACAGCCCTCAGGTCTTGGCCATCACCGGAACCAACGGCAAAACAACGGTCACTGCACTCACAGGTCAGTTGATTGAGCGCGCCGGCAAAACAGTGAAGGTGGCTGGCAATATTGGCCCCACCTTGCTAGACACATTGCGCTTGGCAATGGACACAGAATTGCCAGAAGTTTGGGTGTTGGAGTTGTCGAGTTTTCAGCTTGAGAATGCAGGTCCCTTCGAGCCCTCTGCAGCCACGGTGCTCAACGTCACCCAAGATCATTTGGATTGGCACGGCACCATGGCAGCTTACGCAGCCGCCAAAGAAAAAATATTTGGTGCCCATTCTCTGATGATCCTCAACCGCGACGATGCCAGTGTCATGGCCATGCTGCCAGAACCGGTGCGCGCCAAATTGCAAAAGCCTATTGAGCGCGAGCATGTCACCTTTGGTGCAGAAATGCCGCAGCGCCCTGGCGATTTTGGTTTGGAAACAGTCAATGGGATGACTTGGTTGGTGCGTGCCTTGGAGTCAGATGAGACACGCCGTTTGCGCAAAGGTGAAGTTGAGGAAATTCACATTCAGCGCTTGATGCCTGCAGATGCGCTGCGGATTCGGGGCAGACACAATGCGGTGAATGCCTTAGCAGCCTTAGCTTTGGCCACCAGCACGGGTGCAAGTTTGGCCGCCATGCTGTTTGGTTTGCGCGAATACCAAGGCGAGCCACACCGTGTGGCGCCTGTGGCCATTGTCAATGATGTGGAGTATTTTGACGACAGCAAAGGCACCAATGTCGGTGCCACGGTGGCCGCCTTGGTGGGCTTGGGTTCTGAGCGCCGTGTGATTGTGATTTTGGGCGGCGAAGGCAAGGGACAAGATTTCTCACCGCTGGCCGAGCCAGTGGCAAAGTATGTCAGGGCTGTGGTGCTGATTGGCAAAGATGCGCCCCTCATTCGAGAAGCCCTTCAAGACTGTGGCGTGCCGCTCACAGACGCAGCCACTTTGCCTGAAGCGGTGAACCTGGCCAAAGACAAGGCGCAGTCTGGCGATGCTGTTTTGTTGTCGCCTGCGTGTGCAAGCTTTGACATGTTCAGAGACTACCCGCACCGGGCACAAGTTTTCTGCCAAGCGGTGGTGGCCATTGCGGAAGCTGAAGGCCAACTCATGGAGAGCGTGTCATGACCGAACTCGGGTCACGCTTCATGTCTTGGGCCAGTGGTGTTTTTGGCCGCATGGGTGGCGCAGGTCGCATGCAGGGTGCTGCAGAGGGCGGACTGCCTGTCAATTTGGGCAGCTATGACTATGCCAAAAATTCAGCGGCTCAAGGCAAGATTCAGAACATCGATCAAGCCATGGTGTGGGTGGTTGTGACGCTCTTGATGTGGGGCATGATCATGGTGTATTCGGCCACGATTGCCATGCCAGACAATCCCAAATTTGCCAAATACTCCCAAACACATTTCTTGATGCGCCACATCATCTCCATGCTGATTGGCTTCGGGGTGGCTTTGTTGGTGTTTCAAATTCCACTTGAAATCTGGGAAAAAAATGCCAGGCCTTTGTTCATTCTGGCCTTGGTCCTTTTGGCGCTGGTGCTGTTGCCTTTCATTGGCAAGGGTGTGAACGGTGCGCGCCGATGGATTTCATTGGGCGTGATCAATTTTCAGCCTTCTGAATTTGCGAAGTTGGCGGTGATTATTTATGCCTCCGATTACATGGTGCGCAAGATGGAAGTGAAAGAGCGCTTCTTCCGCGCTGTGTTGCCAATGGGCGCCGCTGTGGGCCTGGCGGGTGTGTTCTTGTTGGCTGAACCAGACATGGGCGCCTTCTTGGTGATTGCCATCATTGCCATGGGCATTTTGTTTTTGGGCGGTGTCAACGCCCGCATGTTCTTCTTGATTTTGGCCATCTTGGTGTTCACGTTTGCCATGATCATTGCTGCATCACCTTGGCGCAGAGAGCGAATTTTTGCCTATCTCGATCCTTGGGACCCTACGCACACTTTGGGCAAGGGTTACCAGTTGTCGCACTCTTTGATTGCCATTGGCCGTGGCGAAATTTTTGGTGTGGGCTTGGGCGGCAGTGTTGAAAAACTGCATTGGCTGCCCGAGGCGCACACCGATTTCTTGTTGGCTGTGATTGGTGAAGAGTTTGGTCTGGTGGGCGTGGTTGCCGTCATTGGCATGTTCTTGTGGCTCAGCCGCCGCATCATGGTGATTGGTCGTCAAGCCTTGGCTCTCGACCGCACCTTTGCAGGTTTGGTTGCTCAAGGTGTGGGCATTTGGATTGGCTTTCAATCCTTCATCAACATGGGCGTGAATTTGGGTGCACTGCCAACCAAAGGCTTGACCTTGCCTCTGATGAGTTATGGCGGGTCGGCCATTTTGCTCAACATGATCGCCATTGCCATCGTGCTGAGAATCGATGCCGAGAACAAACAAATGATGCGAGGTGGCCGCACATGAGTCACTGCGCATTGATCATGGCAGGTGGTACGGGCGGGCATATTTTTCCCGGCTTGGCTGTGGCGGAATCTTTGCGAGAAGCAGGATGGCGCGTGCACTGGTTGGGCGTGCCTGGCAACATGGAAAGTCAATGGGTGCCGCACCGTGGTTTTGCTTTTGAGCCTGTGGAGTTTGGTGGTGTGCGAGGCAAAGGGATTGTGAGCTTGGCACTCCTGCCCATGCGTTTGCTCAAAGCATTTTGGCAAAGCATTCAAGTGGTTCGCAGAGTCAAGCCCGATGTGGTGGTGGGCTTGGGTGGGTACATCACTTTTCCTGGCGGCATGATGTCGGTTCTGCTGGGCAAGCCATTGGTCTTGCACGAACAAAACTCGGTGGCAGGCATGGCCAACCGGGTGTTGGCCGGGGTTGCCGATTGCATCTTCACGGCTTTCCCCAATGTCTTGAAAAAGGCTGTCTGGGTGGGCAATCCCTTGCGCCAAGATTTTTTAAACAAGCCATCGCCTGCAGAGCGCTTTGCAGACCGCACTGGGCCACTCAAATTGTGGGTGGTGGGCGGCAGTTTGGGCGCTCAAGCACTGAACGAGATCGTGCCCAAAGCCTTGGCCTTGATGCCCGAGCACAAGCGCCCCGTGGTGGTTCACCAAAGTGGCGCCAAACAAATCGATGCCCTGCGATCCAACTATGAAAAAGCAGGTGTGCAAGCTGAATTGACCCCCTTCATTGAAGACACGGCTCAGGCATTTGCCCAAGCCGATTTGATCATCTGCCGTTCCGGTGCCAGCACGGTCACTGAAATTGCAGCGGTGGGTGCGGCCGCCATTTATGTGCCTTTCCCCTTTGCGGTGGACGATCACCAAACCACCAATGCCCAATTTTTGGTGGCCAAGGGGGGTGGCTGGTTGATGCCCCAAGCAGACCTGACGCCTCAAGCCTTGGCTGACAAGCTGGGAAGCATCACCCGTGAAGAATTGTTGGCTTGTGCTGAAAAAGCATGGGCTCTGAAAAAGACACAAGCCACCCGTGAAGTGGTAGCTGCTTGCGAGGCCTTGGCCGCATGAAACACGCCATTCGTCATATTCACTTTATTGGGGTCGGTGGTTCCGGCATGAGCGGTATTGCCGAAGTTTTATTGAACTTGGGTTACACCATTTCTGGCTCAGACCTGTCCGACAGCAGCACCTTGCGGCGCTTGGCATCGCTCGGTATCCAAACCCATGTAGGCCACAGCGCTGACCACGTCAAGGGTGCCGATGCGGTAGTCACTTCCACCGCCGTGAAAGCCGACAACCCCGAAGTGTTGGTGGCGCGTTCACGCCATATTCCAGTGGTGCCCCGTGCGGTCATGTTGGCTGAATTGATGCGCATGAAGCAGGGCGTGGCCATTGCAGGGACCCACGGCAAAACCACCACGACCAGCTTGGTGGCCAGCGTTTTGGCCGAAGCAGGCTTGGACCCCACCTTTGTGATTGGCGGTCGATTGAACAGCGCAGGCACCAATGCCAAATTGGGCACAGGTGACTACATCGTGGTGGAGGCCGATGAATCGGACGCATCCTTCTTGAATTTGTTGCCCGTGATGGCGGTGGTCACCAATATTGATGCCGACCACATGGAAACCTACGGGCACGACTTTGAGAAATTGAAGACGGCCTTTGTGGAGTTCTTGCACCGCATGCCTTTCTACGGCACAGCCATTTTATGCACGGATGACGCTGGCGTTCGAAGCATTGTGGATCAGTTGGCTCGGCCAGTGACCACTTATGGTCTGCAAGACGGCGCTCAAATTCGCGCTGTGGATGTTCGCGCTCAAGAGGGTCAGATGCACTTCACCGTGCAACGTCGCAATGGCGTGGTTTTGCCCGACCTGCCCGTGGTGCTCAACTTGCCAGGTTTGCACAATGTGTTGAATGCCTTGGCCGCCATTTCTGTGGCGGTTGAACTGGGCTTAGACGATGCGGCTGTTCAGCGTGCATTGCTCAACTTCAAGGGTGTGGGCAGGCGCTTCCAGCGCTATGGCGAAGTGAACATCCTGGCAAAAAATTCTGTACAAGCTGGGCGCTTTACCTTGATCGATGACTACGGCCATCATCCTGTTGAGATGGCGGCCACCTTGGCTGCAGCACGTGGCGCTTTCCCAGGCCGTCGTTTGGTCTTGGCTTTTCAGCCGCATCGATATACTCGCACACGCGATTGCTTTGAAGATTTTGTCAGCGTCATCAGTCAAGGTGCGGATGCTGTTTTGCTGTCTGAAGTTTATGCGGCAGGTGAGGCCCCCATCGTGGCGGCAGATGGCCGCTCTTTGTCGCGTGCACTTCGTGTGGCGGGCAAAATTGAACCCGTTTTTGTCGATAAAATTGAAGGCATGGCGCAGGCTATTTTTGACAATGCAAAAGACCATGACGTGGTCATTTGCATGGGTGCCGGCTCCATTGGCGCAGTCCCTGCGCAAGTTCAAAAAATGGGGGGTGCTGCATGACGGCCACTTCTCAGAATTTTGGCAAAGTGGCTGTGCTCATGGGAGGCCAGTCGGCAGAGCGTGAAATCTCCTTCTTGTCAGGCCGGGGCGTCTTGGCAGCCTTGCAGGCCAGAGGTGTGGATGCCCATGCCTTTGACCCCGCTGAGCGCCAACTCTCCGATTTGCAAACAGAAGGCTTTGAGAGATGCTTCATTGCTTTGCATGGCCGATTTGGCGAAGACGGTACCGTTCAAGGCGCCTTGGAATTGTTGGGCATTCCCTACACAGGTTCGGGTGTGATGGCCTCCAGCATTGCCATCGATAAAACCATGACCAAACGTGTTTGGTTGTCAGAGAATGTGCCAACCCCCCGCTATGTGCTGCTGCAGAAAAATGATTTGGGTGCCAAGGCTCAAGCCCATGTGCTTCAAAGCTTGGGTTTGCCCCTCATTGTGAAGCCGGCCCGTGAAGGCTCGTCCATTGGCGTGACCAAAGTCACACAGGCCAGCGAATTGCACAAAGCACTTGAAGATGCAGCGCAATGCGACAGCGATATTTTGTGCGAACAATTTATTGCTGGCGATGAAGTCACTTGCCCCGTTTTGGGTGAGGGCGAAACTGCCAGAGCTTTGCCCGTGATTCGCATCGTGGCACCTGCAGGCAACTACGACTATCAGAACAAATACTTCACAGACGATACCCAGTACTTGGTGCCATCGGGTTTGCCAGAGGCCGAAGAAAAAGCCATTCAAGCGCATGTGGTCAAAGCCTATCAGGTGCTGGGCTGCAAAGGATGGGGCCGCGTGGATGTGATGATTGATGGCAAAACTCGTCAACCCTATCTGCTGGAAATCAACACCTCACCCGGCATGACGGGACACTCCTTGGTACCCATGTCGGCCAAAGCTGACGGGATGTCTTACGAAGACTTGTGCTTGCACCTATTGGCCTCTGCAAGTTTGGAACATGCCAGCTTAGTGCATGCCAGCTTGGTGCATGCCGGTGTTCAGAAAGGTGGCGCATGAAAAAGCCCGTCGTTTTGCCCATGGATGTGCGCCTCATGCAATGGACAGCCACGGTCATGATGGTTGTTGCGCTGCTGATGTGCTTGGCCAGTGGCATCAGTTGGTTATTGCGCCATCCTATTTTCTCGATTCAAAGCATTACCGTGAACGGCAATGTGACACACAGCAACCCTGTGACCTTGCGTGCCAATGTCATGCCCCAACTCACAGGCAATTTCTTCACTTTGAATTTGTTGCAAGCCCGTCAGGCGTTCGAGCAAATTCCTTGGATTCGCTCTGCGTTGGTGCGGCGTGAGTTTCCCAACCGTTTGTCTGTGACTTTGGATGAGTTCCAACCCGTAGCCCAATGGGGCGCTGAGGGCGATGGCAAATTTGTGAGTGTTGAGGGCACCATTTTTGAAGTCAATGCCGATGATGTCGACAGCGAAACGCTGCCCATCTTCAAAGGTCCAGAAGCACAAGCCCAAACGGTGCTTGAGATGTACAAGTTTCTCAAGCCACGCATGGACAAGATGGACATGAGCTTGAACAAGCTAGAGCTGAGTCAGCGCGGCAGTTGGACTGCTCAGTTGGAGTCGGGGGCCACATTGGAGTTGGGCCATGGTACCCAGCAAGAAATTGGCGAGAGGCTTCAATTGTTTTTTAAAACATTGACGCAAATAACGTCTCGCTATGGCCGAACTGCAAGTTCTTTGTTGTCGGCAGATTTGAGGTACGAGAACGGTTATGCACTGAGGTTGCGGGGTGTGACAACTTTGGCGGTAGATGGGTTGAAGAAACCTTAATTGGCAGATTGAAGATTTAGATCAGAACGGTTGAACATATGGCAAAAGAGTACAAAGATTTGGTAGTCGGTCTGGACATTGGAACTTCTAAGGTCATGGTTGTCGTGGCCGAGGTCATGCCAGGTGGCGAGTTGAAGTTGGCTGGCATGGGTGTGGCGCCTGGCAACGGTTTGAAGCGTGGCGTGGTGGTCAACATTGACGCCACGGTGCAAAGCATTCAACAGGCTTTGAAAGAAGCTGAGTTGATGGCGGATTGCAAAATCACACGTGTCAACACAGGCATCACAGGCAGTCACATTCGCGGCCTCAACTCGAGTGGCATGGTGGCCGTCAAGGACAAAGAGGTGACCCCCGCCGACGTCGCGCGGGTGGTTGAAACGGCGCGTGCCATCAATATTTCCACTGACCAGCGTTTGTTGTTGGTGGCGCCGCAAGAGTTTGTGATCGATGGCCAAGATGTGAAAGAGCCCATTGGCATGAGTGGCATGCGACTTGAAGCCAAGGTGCACATTGTCACGGGTGCACAAAGTGCAGCCGAGAACATCATCAAGTGTGTGCGCCGCTGTGGCTTAGAAGTCGATCAGTTGTTGCTCAACCCCTTGTCCTCAAGCTTGGCGGTGTTGACCGAAGACGAGCGCGAATTGGGTGTGGCCTGCGTTGACATTGGCGCCGGCACCACCGATGTGGCTATTTTCACCAACGGTGCCATTCGCCACACCGCAGTCATTCCCATTGCGGGCGATTTGATCACCAGCGACATTGCCATGGCGCTTCGCACGCCCACCAAAGACGCAGAAGACATCAAAGTGGAGAGCGGTTATGCCAAGCAGTTGCTGGCCGATCCTGAGGCTCAGGTGGAAGTGCCAGGCCTTGGCGATCGCGCACCCCGCATGCTGTCCAAGCAAGCTTTGGCTGGTGTGATTGAGCCCCGTGTAGAAGAAATTTTCTCGCTGGTTCAGCAAGTGATTCGCGAGTCAGGTTACGAAGAAGTTTTGTCATCGGGCATTGTCCTCACAGGCGGTAGTGCCGTGATGCCTGGCATGGTTGAGTTGGGCGAAGACATTTTCTTAAAGCCCGTGCGCCGCGGTGTGCCCAAATACACCGGCGCTTTGTCAGACATGGTGAGCCAGCCGCGGGTGGCCACCGTCATGGGCCTCATGGAAGAAGCCCGTCTGGCTCGCTTGAGAGGTTTCAAGGTTTCGCAGAAGAAGGGTTCCATGAACAATGCCTTCACGCGTTTCAAAGATTTCATCGTGGGTAACTTCTGATGGATTGGCGCAAACTTTACTTGGCAAGGGGGAGTCCGCATCAGCGATGTTGAAACCCTCTTTCTTTTAAAAAATAAAATTTTCAAAAAATCAATATTTAGGCAACTGCAACAGTTTTAGGAGAGCACCATGAGCATTGAAATGATCCAAGTCGAAGAGTTCAACCAAGGAACGCAAATCAAAGTGATCGGCGTGGGCGGTGGCGGCGGTAA
>JACCDU011380003.1_pt1 | contig 15207 bp, 25 predicted proteins | sample 7446081 | NCBI WGS metagenome assembly JACCDU01 (sample SAMN15323447, study PRJNA562643) | freshwater metagenome | isolation source: river surface water | place: USA:Blue River Watershed | collected 2017-08-17
CTCGCCAACAACGAGCCCTCGTTCTACGTCGCCCTGAGTGAGGCCAGCGCATGAACAAATACCGCTTCGAGTACACCTACCTCAACAACGGCACCTCGCACTGGGGCTGTTACGTCGACGCGCCCAGTGCCGCTGAAGCCTGGGCGCTCTTTGAAGCCACGCATCCCCCGTCCCGCTGCGTGGTTCACCGCATGCGCCTCTTCTGGGACGGCACCACGAATCGCCCTGCATCCAACAACATCAACCTCGTCAAATGAGCCCTACAACCTTCGCCGCGCTCGACGCAAAGACCCAGTTTCGCACCTTCGCCGCCATGGAGCGCCACGGCGGCAACTTCTGCGCCGCCCTCGCCCAGGCGTGGTTCAAAGCCGACCCTGGCAACAAGCGCCGCATCGAGAGCGCCTTTCCCCACCTGCTCGAGAGCTTCGGCCCTGACTCCTACTTTTACGGGAACTGAGCCATGCGCCGCTTCGTCTTAGCCCTGGCCGCCGCGCTCTGCACCCCGGCGCAGGCGCGCGTCGTGACAAGCACCGTCTATGACGGCTGGTACCACGGTCGCACCACCTATTGCGGCCAGACCTACCAGCACTGGGGCGTCTCGGCCGCCCATCCCTGGCTCCCCTGCGGCACCCGAGTGCGTGTCTCTCACCGAGGGCGATCCCTCACGGTGCCCATCACCGACAGGTGCGATTGCGCCTCGCTCGATCTCTCCGCCGGTGCCGCCTATCGCCTGGGCGTCCCGCTCGACGGCATCGCTTCTGTGCAAATCAGCTACTGACGCCATGAACGACCCCACCTTCAACCTGCTCCAACTCGAGCAGCGCCCCAACTGGTACGACCACCTCCCCCAGGTGGAAGCCGCCATGCGCGAACAAGACCGCATCGACTCCATCCGCTTCCACGCCGGCTGGGATGGCGACGAGGGCGGCTGGTACTCCCCCTGCGGCATGCACGAATCCGACTGGGAACTCGAGGGCTACCCCCTCCCCGAAGACCCCGAGTACGCCGACTGGGCCTCCGCCTTCTACCACCACGAAGCGCTCGACGCTGCCACCCCCACGCCATGAAATTTCACCTCCCCTCCCTTCAGGCGGCGGCCCACATCGCCTCCGCCTCCCAGAAAGAGCGCTACCCCCTGCGCCTGGTGCAGGTCGTTCGCCGCCCCGGCGGCGGCCACCGCTACCTCGCCACCTGCGACGGCCACGTCGCCATCGCCTGCGACCACCACTGCGAGCAGACCGTCTCCGCGACCCGCGCCTGCACCTTCGAGACGCAGACGCACCGCGTCCCAATCGAAGACACCAAGCACCCCGAGGGCGTCGTCACCTTGATCTGGGCCGACAGCGTCCCCAATCGCAAGCCCACCCAGCGCGAGATAGCCACCGCTGACTGCTGGATCCCCGAGAGCGATCTCCGAACCTGGCGCATCCTCGACGGTGACACCCGCCTCGAAATGCTGCCCGGCGACCGCATCCCCGGCGATCCGCACACCTCGACCCTGCTCGAGATCCCCCGCCTGCACAAGCTGCTCCGCGAGTTCGTCCCCGGCAACTACACCGCCGGCACCTCGGCTCGCGTCAACGGCCGCTACCTCGGCCTGCTCGCCCGTGCCTCGGAGCTCCTCGCCCGGGCTGTGCTCGTCAAGAGCATCCACGGTGACCTCTACGGCGACACCCCCTCGCTCGAGTTCTTCACCGACCACCCCCTCGAGGGCGCCCCGGTGCTCGTCGACCTCACCGCCCAGCGTTGGGACGACCCCGACGCCTTCACCGCCTGGGCGCAGCTGATGCCCATCCAACGTCGCCGCGAAGGCGTCCGTGGCAAACAACCCCTCGCCTAGGGCGCCTTGGATCGCTTCGACGCGCGCGTCCCATCCCGGTTAGGTCGGCATCTACCCCTGTTCCCCCTAGCCTGACCTCGTCTGTGCAAGGGCCCGAGGGGCGCGTCTCGGCACAACGCGCATTCATCCACGCATTCACCTCAGCCAAGTGACTTACACCGCCAACCGCGTCTCCACCGCCTACGCAGCCGACGGCCGTGGCCCCCTGGTCTACGGCAAGTACCGCGACCGCGGCTACGCCGTGAACCCCCTGATCGACCGCGTCGGCACCGCCATCCCCGAGAACGTCTCGGCGTCCGACGCCTTCCGCATCGCCGGCCTCGACTGGACCGCTGACAAGCGCCCCGCCTTCTTCATGGGCGCCGATGGCCCTGTCCAAGCCCCCGATCACTGCTCGATCGTCCGCAGCGACAACGACAAGCTCCTCGGCATCCACGGCGCGGGCTACACCCCGGTGCAAAACGACGCCCTGGTGAATCTCCTCGACTACCTCCGGGAGGACATCACCATCGAGAACGTCCTCTCGATCCGCGACGGCCGCAAGGTCTTCGCCACCGCCTCAATCCGCACCGAGGACGAAGTACTCCCCGGTGACAAGGTGCGCCGCTACCTCCACCTCTTCAACTCCCATGACGGCAGCTCCGGCTTCGGCGTCTTCTTCAGTGACGTCCGCCTGCGCTGCGCCAACCAGCTCACCTACCTGACCGGTAAAGCGGTGAACACCGCCGTGGCCAAGGGCGCCGGCCTCCGCTGCAAGCACACCGTCTCGGTCACCGAGTTCGCCCAGAAGCTCCCCCAGCTCATCGACCTGGAGCGCCGGACCTTCCGCCACTCCATCGACGAGCTTCGCTCCCTGACCAACGTGCAGCTCACCACCGAGCTCGCCCGGCGCGTCCTGGAGCAAACCTTCGCCGACAAGCTGGCCACGCCCATCAAAGACCGTGCCAGCGGCGCCTCTCGGCCGCGCCTGCTCTCCGACCTCCAGGAAGTCGAGACCATCCGTGGCCACTTCGCTGGCGACACCGGCCTTGGCATCCGCGACCTCCCCGGCTGCGCCGGCACCCTCTACGGGCTGTACAACGCCATCACCCAGTTCGAGACCCACAACGCCGGCCGCGCCAAGGACGAAACCGAGCGCGCCCGTGCCCGCCTGATCTCTCTGTGGGGAGGGGAAAGTGCGCGGCGCATTGAACGTGCGCGCCAAGCCTGCCTGGCTCTGGTTTGATGCTGGGTCTACCTGCAGAAGGTTCTACAGAGCGCCTTTCTTTTGAGAAGCGTTTCTGGGCCAAGGTTGATAAAGGTGACCCAAGCGATTGCTGGGAGTGGCAAGGCTGTTTCAAAGGGTCTGGCCGGGGATACGGCGCAGTTTCCTTAGGCCGCCGGATGGTGCGTGCACATCGGGTAGCTCTCGCGCTGGCACTAGGCCGTGAGCTGTTACCCACCGAGCACGCACTTCATCACTGTGACAACTCACGTTGCTGCAATCCTGCGCATCTTTACGCAGGTGATCATGCACAGAACATGCGCGACACCGCCATTCGCCATAGACGGACAGCGCTACGAGGGGTGCAGAACCCACGTGCAAAGCTCACTGATGACGCCGTTCGCTTCATTCGCGAATCGGACGCAACACTCCAAGTGCTTGCGGATCAGTTCGGAGTTGATCAGTCCTTGATCAGCCTCGTGCGCCTCCGCAAGATCTGGAAACATGTCGCCTAGCCCTCACACCGGCCGTCGGCAAGCTTGTCTTGCCCTGGTCTGAACGGAGGGGCAACCTCGCCCCTTTCCCTTCGACTGCATCAACGTCTTATCTGATGTCCACCAACAACAACGTGATCATTTCCCGCAATCAAAGCCTCATCGCCTGGCTTGAAGACAAAGGCATCCACGCTCCTGTCGTCGAGCACGCCACGGCCGGCGACGTCGCCCACAAGCACGTCTACGGCATCGTCCCCTTCTGGATGGCCGCCTTCGCCGACACCGTCTCCGAGATCAACATGCCTGGCCTCGACCGCCCCGAGCGCGACCGCTTCAACCGTGGCACCCTCACCGTCCAGGAAATGGACGCCGCCGGCGCTGAGCTGGTGACGTACCGCGTCCGCCGCGTGTAGCCCCAGAGGAAATGCCCCGGTTTCTCAGGCCGGGGCGTACATCCACGCAGTGACCAGTGAGTACACATCACCACGCCTGATGACTCTACGTCCGGTCCTCGCCACCCCGAGCAACCGCGTCAGAATGACCAAGCGAGGCGCGCCGTGCCCACGCGACGGCGCCCGCCCCCGAGATCGTTCCCTGCGTTTTTGACATGGACACATCCATGGCAGGTTTTGCTGCGTATGAACTTATGCAGATCGACACAGGTATAGCTCTCTACACGACATTTGCGACAGCAACTGAAATCCTCAAAGCCAATGCAAACCTCCGCCAGCGGGGGATCCCCTCCCGCTTCATCCCGGCCGGCGCCTACACCATGCCGTCCCTGCACCACTAGGTACGTCATCCGCACCGAGCACGGCTTCCTCGCCGCCTGCACCGGCATCGGTGGCATCCCTGTCGCCGAAGTGCCCGACCCCTTCGCCGCGGTCCGCTTCGCCGACCTCGACACCGCCGCGCTCCGCGCCCGAGCCCTTCTCAAGCTCGGTTGGACCCAGCTGCGCATCGTGACGCTCCGCGTCCCTTTGTTCTGAGCCCTTTACCCATCCACGTAGCCAACACCATGTCTTCTTCCTTCTGGGCTTCTTTCGCGTCGTACTGCAACGAGCTGGCCCCCGTGGCCGGCCCCCTGCTCGGAGCCCTCGGTGAGACCGCCAACGCCGTCGACCGCGCCGGGCGCCAAACGCAGTCCCTGCGCGCCGCGTCACGCACCCTCGAGGCCGACCTCCTCGCCACCGAGGACGATTTCTGACCCCCGCGCCCCCGCCATGACCCCCGACGACCTGACGGTCGACTACTACGTCGACTCCCACGGCCACGACTGCTACCGCATCTGCCACCCCGAGAGCGGCCTGTGCTCGATCGTCTCGTCGGCCCACCTGATCGAGGAGCGCAAGACGCAGCTCCTGCGCCGCTTCACCCCCACACCCACGCCATGACCATCGACCCTGCCCGCGAGCAACGCCGCCAGGACTACCTCGAGGCGCTCTACGAGCGCAGCGGCCGCACCTGCAGCACCTACACCGGCCTCTACCAGGAGCGGCTGCGCCGGCTGGTGGAGCGGGATATGCAGGAGCTGCTTAACGATGGTCAGGCTTTTTAGTGACTTGCTCTAATAACCTTCCAATGACACAACAACACCCCATCACCCCACCACCGGAGCTGGTCGAAAAGTGGGCAAATGATTCAGTTCCACGCCGAGCCAATGCGATTGGCAAGGACTGGGAAACTGCTTTTGCCACTCGCGCCGCCCAATGGGGCGCAGACACTGAGCTGGAGGCATGCTGCCACTACTTCACTCGTGATCTTCGGGAAAGTCTTGCGGTTGAACTCCGCGCCGCTCGCCGCCCCAACAAACCGTTGAGCGTGAAGAGAGTGGCGCTGTTACAGCTGGACGTTATCAGCAAAGACCTAGCCATGCACGGCTTGGGATGCGACTTGTCTCAAATCCGCCGCGCCCTTGAACAACTCCCTGACCCCTCTTAGGGATTCCGACTAATTACCCATGAAACTTTCTGTTCGCTGGAACCTATGGGACCGCAACTACGCGGAAGTGACAATCCATGATGGTGGGACCACAATCGAATCAGGTTTGCTTGATGAAAACGAGTTAGCGGAGTTAGCGAGTCACTTGCGCGAGATTGCTGATGAGCTGAGCCCTATTAGTGAGGAACCCTAATGACTGTCTCTGCCTATAGACCTTGGCTCCGAAACCTCTACGTCAGGCGCTTGTTCATCCTTTTCGGAGTGCCGGTCCTCCTGCCTGCGATCTTCGCCTACGTCGCTGTCAAAACCGCCCGCGTGGCGCTCGTCGAGTCGATCAAAGCCTGGAAGCCCGAACACCCCGGTCAACCCTTGTAGTGGAACCCACTTCTATGTCTGAACTTTCACCCGCCGCACAGGCAATACTTGCCGCCTGTGGTTGCCCTGATACAGACTCTCCTTTTCGTCTAGTGGCGCGAGGATTTGCCGCCGCCGCCCTGCGAGCTGCTGTTAATCAAGTGCTGCCTAAGAACGCCGAGCCTGTCGGCGACGAACACGACGCAGCCCGTGCAGACCAATGGTTACGTATCCGAATCAAGATTCTTGCTATCGCCGCCGAGCTTGAAGCCCATGACTGACACAAACCCACGCGACTTGATCCAGCGGATGGCTGACGAGCTTGATCACTATCGGCAGCTTTTGATGGACGACCGACGCGAAACTCATGCACTGGCTACCGAAGCCCGCGCCTACCTAGCCAGCGAATCAGATGGGTCGGCTGTGCTCAATGGCAGGGAACCGACCTCTGTCACCACATATCCTACAGACAATGAACTGCTGGAGCTGATGCCTGAAACCATGCGGGATGAGTTCAGCTATGCGGCAAGGGTCTGCAGCGACGCAACTGGCCGTCAAGTCAAGCCAGGAATCTTCCGCGTGGCGTTGAACACTGCTGCGCTGGAATACGCCCGCGCCGTCCTCGCCCGCTGGGGCAAGTAGTCATTACCACTAATCACCCATGACACAACAACATCCCTTCCCACATCCTCCTATAGTCCTGTTGCATCAATGGATGGACGAAGCTGAGAGAGAAAAGAAATCCGTAGTTCACCACGTTGCTGAAAAAACGGCTCAATGGGCCTCAGATTGCGAGCTGGAGGCGTGCTGTGAGTGGTTATCCCCTGCTGCTCCTGCATGGGCGCGGGATTTGCGCTTTGCCCGCCGCCCCAAGCCGCCGAGCTTGAAGGAGCAGGCACTGGAGCAACTGGATGGAATAGCAGCAGTGTTCCACATGTCGCACGGTGGCGACCTCGTGTGCGACACAATCCGCCGTGCCCTTGAACAACTTCCCGATCACGAGTAGTCACTTCCACTTCGATGGCAGCGCACCGCAACATTCAGTTCTTTATGCTGGGCCTATTAAGTGGGCCGATGCTTTTGGTTGCAATCCAGGTTCTTGGCAATAGCCGCTGAAACCTCGTAGTCACCTTCCCCTCCATGCCTAACTCCAATTACAAACCCTGGCTGCGCAATCTCTACGTCAGACGCCTGTTCATCGTTTTCGGAGTGCCGGTGCTCATTCCTGCGATTTTCGCGTACGTCGCCATCAAAACCGTTCGTGAGGCGCTCGCCGAGTCGATCAAAGCCTGGAAGCCCGAACGCCCTGATGTCCCCCGCGGGGAGACCACCCACTAAGCTCCCCACGCCCCATAACAGCATCACGATGACGTTAAAGCGCCTCGAAACCAAAGTCTTCCTCACCCCTGATGAGCGTGACGCCCTCGACCGCGAAGCAGCCCGCCTCAACATCCCCCGGGGGCAACTCATCCGAGAGCGTGCCACCGGCGCTCACGCCCCCTCTGTCGCACCTCCCAGCCCGGCGCTCTACGCCCGTGCTGTCGAACGCGCCGCTCGCACCGTCTCCGGCGTACCTCGCCCTCACCTTGAAGCGATCGTCGCCTCTGTTGTCTGCACGCTGAACGACGCTGCTTGAACGCAGCTGACCTGTCCGGGTGAGGTTAGACTTTGCCCGGATCCGGTACTTTTTCAGCAAGTATCGGTAACTGATTCATGGCATTCCACTCCGCATCGCTTGTACGAGGTCTCCGCGACAGGGAGCGTGTTGCTGCCGAGCTCCTGGCCAAAGGCAAGACATGCCGCGAGATCTCCCGCACGTTGGGCATCTGCGAAAAGACCCTCTACAACTGGCGCAAGAAGCCTGCAGTCCAACGCGCCATCTACGCCTACCAGCGCGATCTGATCGACGCCTCCGAGTCCCAGGGCGTGGCGGTGATGCCAGAAGCCATCACCACGCTCACCGAGATCATGAACGACCCCTCGGCCCGCGCGGCCGACCGGATCGCCGCCTCCCGCGCCCTGCTCAACGGCGCCGCCGCCTACCAGGAGCGCAAGCTGCTCGAGCGCACCGTCGCCGACCTGGAGTCGCAGATCTACGGCCTCCTCCAGGTGCCGGCCGAGACGCTGCCCCCCGACGACGAAGACGACGATGGCCTGGACCTCCTCGAGAGCGCTGACCCAGAGGACGCCCTGGAGGACGAATGACCGCGTCGATCGCCCAGCTCCAACGCCGGGCCGACAAACTGCGCCTCGAACTCGCCCGGCGCAAAGCGCGCTCGGCCAACTTCAACCCCGCCGTCGCCCCGACGAAGCTTCCGGGCGTGGACGACTGGCCGTCCTTTGCACGACGCACCTGGATTCGCACGGCCGGCACCGTCGCGCCCTTCGACCCCTACGACTACCAGATCGATCTGGTGCGCTCGATCAACGCTCACCCCAACACGATCATCAACAAGTCGCGCCAGATGGGCGCCTCCGAGACGGTCTGCTCCTACCTCCTGTGCCGAGCCCTCACCGAGCGCGGCTTCGCGGCGGTGGTCTTCTCCAAGACGCAACAGGACGCCTCCGACCTCGGGCGCCGGGTGCGCGCCATGGCCAACTCCATCGAGGGTGAGTCGATCCGCTACCTCACCGACTCCAACACCCAGATCGCCATCGAAGGCCGGGGGACGCTCTACTTCCTACCCGCGTCGCCCCGCGCCGCCCGCGGCATCCCCAGCGGCTCCGTTCTCTTCATGGACGAGGGCGCCTTCCTCGACGGCGCTGCCGAGATCTACCGTGGCGCCGTTCCGATTCTCTCGATGGTGGGTGAGGCCGCCAAGGTGATCGTCACCTCGACGCCGGACACCGAGCTCGACTGGTTCGGCCAGCTCTGGCACCAAGGCACCCCAGCCGACTGGTACGACTACGTCAAGCGGCGCGACATCGCCGGCCTCAACGCCCTGCTGGCCCAGGTCGGCGACACCTGGAACCGCGTCGCGATCCACTATTCGCAGCACCCGGTCTACGGCGCCGACCCCGAGTGGGCGCGCAAGACGCGCGAATCGCGCCGCATGACCCAGGCCGCATGGGACTCCGAGTACGAGCTGGCGTTCGGCGCCACGGACACGCAGATCTACCCATCCGCCCTGATCCGCCGCGCCTCCCGCGGCCACTTCCGCGAGTGCGGCACCGTCGGCCGGACCTACGTGATCGGCATCGACCCCAACGCCGGTGGCAACGACTACTTCACAGCCATCGTCCTGGACATCACCGAGCGCCCCTACGAGGTCGTAGGGATGTACCACGAGAACGGCAAGAGCACCGATTACAGCTTGCGTCATGTCAAAGCCTTGATAGACGATTACCTACCGGAGCGGGTAATCGTGGAGAAGCAGGCGATGGGCGCTGTGATTGCAGAAGCGCTCTCGACCGTCCTGCCGAACTATGCTATCGAGACTTTCAGCACCAGTCGCCCCAGCAAGATCGTTGCTACAGATCGCATCCTGTTCCTGCTGGAGCACGACGAGCTGATCTTCCCTGAGGGCGTCATCCCCAACGAGCTACGCGCCTTCCAGCAAAAGGAAAACGGCCAGCGCGAAGCTGCTGCAGGCGCTCACGACGACGCCGTTATGGCTTTGGCCTTTGCGTGTCACGCAATACCAGAGACGCCCAATACTGCTGGGTTCTTCGCTCACATATAATTGTAAATACGTCCTGCGCTATACACCACACGCAAGGGGGCTTAGCTATCTGGTGAGAGCAGCCGACTCATAATCGGCCTCAGGCGAGTTCGATCCTCGCAGCCCCCATCCACTGCCAAATCGCGTCTTCGCGGCGGTGCTCCCAGAAGCTCTGCGCCCGAAACCAGGCCACCCACTCCTCCGAGCCCTTCGCCCGGTTGCAGCAAGCGCAGGCTGCCACGAGATTCCGCTGCGTTGTCGACCCGCCGCGGCGCCGAGCGCGGATGTGATCCAGCGTCCCCGCCGGAGCCCCGCAGTACGCGCAGGAACACCCCCATGAATCGAGGATGCCCTGGCGGAATCTCAACTTGGCCATGCGCTTCGAGCAGAGGAGGGATCCATCGATGTGATGGTCCAACATGCGCGGTCAAGCCGTTGTCCAAGGCTACCGGCGCCGCCCACGAGAGCGATGAACAAGTTTGCCTTACCTTTCACCTAGCAACGCATATATTCGCCTAATGGAAAAACGCCTTCAGTTCAACTTGGCTTAGACCTCAGACAACGAGCGATAAACTTTGCATATCAGTCGGGTGCTGCGCTGTGTCTACGCCATCTACCGAAGCTTCCCGGAATGACGGAGCGTTAGTAAATGTCCTGACGGGCATGGGTGTAGCCACTAAGGACAAGACAGTTGCCACAACCGTAGGGTCAAAGCCCATACTAACTGAAGGTGAACTAGAAGCCCTATACATTCACGGCATCCCAAGACGCTACGTCGATGCCATCTCCGATGAGATCCTGCGCCACCAGACCACGATCAAGCTGGGAGGCGACGAGGCCGAAGACGCCAACGACCTGATCTCCACGTTCGAGGAATACCTGAAGGCCACGCAGTTCCACCACGCCTTCGCCGAGGTCGTCAAACTCCAGCGTCTCTACGGCGGCGCCGGCCTGGTGCTGCTGATCGATGACGGCCTCCCGCCCGAAGAACCCGTCGACGTCGCTCGGATCCGTTCGGTGCGCGGCTATGTGCCCCTTTCCCGGCACGAGCTGATCCCCGAGGACTTCTCGATCACCGACTACACCAAGCCCTCCCACTACCGCATCACCACGGCACAGCGCCTGACCGCCGATCAACAGGGGCAGTATGTCAATGTGCGCATACACTCAACGCGCGTAGCGCGCTTCGACGGGCTCTACCTCCCCTGGAACGTCCGCGTGCGCAACACCGGCTGGGGTCTCCCGGTGCTCCAGCTCGTCTGGGAGGCGTTCAAGCGCTACGAGAGCGCCCTCGCCGGACTGGAGTCCATGACCAGCGACTCCGACCTGTTCGTCCACAAGATCCCGGGCCTGTTCAACCGCATCGCTTCCGGAAACGAGGCCGACCTCCGCAAGCGCCTCGAAGCCAACAATCTCAGCCGCAGCGTCTACGGCGGCATGGTTGTCGACGTCGAGGAGGAGCTGCAGTTCCTCAACCGCGCCCTGAGCAACATCGCCTCGGCCGCCGAGCCCTTCGTCCAGGACCTCCAAGCTGCCACCGGCTGGCCGGCCTCGATCCTGATGGGCAACTCCCCCGGCGGCCTGGGCAAAGAAGGTCGCTTCGAGGAGCGCGTCTGGGCCTCCATCGTCGAGAAGTGGCAGGAGCTCTACTGCCGCACCGCGGTGACCGAGGTGTTCCAGTACATCCTCGTCTCGCGCGACGGCCCCACCCGAGGGCGGCCCCCTGAAAAGTGGAGCGTCCACTTCCCCAGCGTCTTCACCGAGACCGACAAAGAAAAGGTCGAGCTACGCCAGCAACAGGCCAGCATCGACAGTCAATATGTGAACATGGGTGTTCTTAACCCCATTGAAATACGCGAAGCAAGATTCGGCGGCACTGAATACAGCATCGAAACAACCCTCGATGAGCGTTTCACCGAGCAACTAAATGTAAAAGCAGACTCTGAGTTCCAAATGCAGATGATGGGCATGCAAGCCCAGGCTCAGGCGCTGCAGAACCCGATGGCTGGGCCAGGCCAGGATCAGGGCAAGCCTCCCGCCCAAGGAGGAGACGGTGAAGGGGCCCCGATCCTGCCCGATCAGCAGGAGAACTTCACGTTCGACTCCCTGGATTTCTACCAGGCGCATGGCTACAAGATCCGTGTCGCCAACACCCAGCAGGACGTACGCATCGGGTGTCTCGTAGCACCGGACGGGCAGCGCGTTGACACCGAGGGGGGTCCTTCCGTCTTTGTCATCGGTCCCCACCGCGCCCACGGCCGCAAGCTCTACCGAGCTCGGTTCGATGTCCAAGGCGAGCTTGTCGACGGCCCCTATGCCATTGGCTTCCGAACGGCCAAGGCCGCGAAGCAAGCAGTCGCGTCGTTCTACACGCGCCAGAATGTGGCAGGGCTATCCCCTGTCTCCGAGGGCGAAGCTGAGGCCCTTCGTGCAGGTTGGGAGCAGTACTGATGAACAATCCAAGCCCCTCGCCCCGCGAAGCTACCCGGGCCGCCGCGTACCTCGCCACCCGAGAGCGACTGGACTTCCGCACCGGCAAGACACGCGCCACAGTTCAGTGCAACCCGCCCAACGTCCGCTGTGGGAATCGCTGCATCCCCCCGACCTGGGACTGCCGTCTCAAAGGGCAGGGCAACGACCCGCACCTCGCTGCGCGCCGCACCGACCCCGTAGGAGGACTGGCAAACATCGAGCGCGGTATCAAGCGCCTGGGCAAATTTGCCAGAACGGGCAGCTTCTCCGAGCTCGAGTCAAGCAAGCGCTCTCTCGTACGAGGTGCTGTCAAGCTCAAGCCCGGCACCTTAAAAGAGAAAGACGAGTTCAAAGCCTGGATCGAACAGAACTGGAGTCGGATCGCCATTCCAGTCACCATCGCAGGCGTCGGTCTCTTCGCCCACGCAGGCCTCAAGAGTAGGAACACCTTTGGCTACCGCGAGGGCGCCGGCGCCAAGATCGACCGCGCGGTGCACAACGGTATCGGTGCCGTCCTCGATGGGGTTCCGGGCGTGGGTCAAGCCCGTGCCTACACCCGTCGCCGCGCGGGAGAGGCTGTGGACTTTGATCTTCAGCGTGTGAGTATGCGCGGCCGGCGCAATCGCGCTTTTCTCAACCCTGAGGCGGGAATTCCAGGAACCCCGATCCCTCCGACGTGGAAGAGCACTGGAGGTAGCGATCTTAATAGCAGCTTAATTGAAGTAGACAATGCCCTTAAAAGCTTGGATGCTGAAGAGTTCGCCAAAGCTCGTAGGCAGAAATCGACGTTTTACGAGTGGAACACAAATCACAACCTCGCGTTTTGGAGTGCAAAACATGCAAGCAGCGGCTATAGCGTCTTTGCTGAGCCAAGTGCTAAGGCTTTTATGAACGACGAATGGAGGTTGAACCTCCCCTTAAATGCCAGCGCATCTGCTTATCGGGCTGCCCTCGCGGATCGCATAGCAAGTGAGAGTGATGCATTTATACAGCTAGCTAAACAGCAAGGATTTAGGGTGCGAGGCACTCCAGGTGCGCAATATGTCGCTGCAGATGATATTGATGCGTTTGTAGTGCTAAATACGAAGGGGATGCCGAATGAGCTCGCTTCTGCTCATGGTTCATTTCTGATCAATGCCGTGAATGGAGGGTCTCACAAGACAAAAGCCAATCGAATATACGCCAGTCACATCAGGTTCTATGACAAGTACTTCAAAGATCGTGTTATTCCTAATCTAAAGAATGTGGCAGGTGCTCCTTCCTTTGATCGAGACATGCGAGGGGAGGGAGCAATCTCCTTGCGTGCGGCTGCACAAAAACGCCGCATAGACTTCTTAATTCAAACGAGCAGCAAACCCAACAGAGCAAGTGCCGGTATTTCGCACGACGAGCTGTTCATGCTCGATTACTACCACACCAAGGTGGTCGGCGACACTAAGTCGCCCTACACCATCAACGCTCGTTTAGCGACGAGTGCAGCTTCTGAACTATCAGGGAGAGCAATTACTAGCTCTTCAGAAGCAATCGACTTGCTCAACAACAGCTACGGTTTCTCGACTGCTCAATTAGAGAGAGTTGCTGCTCCGAGACGCGCAGCTCGCCAACCAGATCCATCTACCCCCGAGGGCGGGCGGCCTGCGCGACGCGCATCCGACGCTCAGCGCATCGCCGCCATGATGCGGCGCAAGAACCCTGACGGCACCCCCGTCTTCGCGACCCGCGAGGCAGCCGAGGCCGAGCTCCGCCGCATGAAGCGCCAAGACGCTGAAGAAATCCCACCCCGAGTGCGGGCTTTCCTCGAGACCCGTGCTCGCCTTGACAAGCGCTGTGGCAAGTCCGGGATTCCGGAAGGGCAGAAATGCACAAAGCCGACACCAGCCCAATCCCCCGAGGCCGCGCAACGGGCCAAAGGTCTGGCTGAACCTGGGTTGACGTGTTCTCCAGGCACCGAACAGTGCGGAAAGATCTGTATCCCGCAAGGCACGACTTGCCACATCAAAGGAGGCGGCGGAGTAGCAAGCAACGTCGCCAAGGGAGCTCTAGCCCTAGGAGCAGTTGCAGGCACAGTAGCCGCAGCACGCAAGGGAAAACAGCTGTACAAGAACAGGCGCAACATCGAAGCCTACAAACGGGTGGCGCCAAAAGCCATGAATGCCGCTATAACTCGCTTATCACAGGAAGACGTACGTCGGGGGCTTAATGCTGTCCCAAAGCAGTTTAGACCACAAGCAGAAAAGCTTGTGGGGAAAGCTAAAGCCGCAATGGCTTACATATCTGCGGATGCGCAAGGCTATAACCTGCGCAAAGTAAACAACGACTCTAACTTCAGCGTGTGGAGCCAAGATGACGGCAGCCGGGTCTTATCTGTCGGATCTGTCGGAGACACGCTTGTGACCTTTAGCGCGGACCGTTCCAGCAACATCGATCTACGCACCGAGGGCGGTCGCGGTGTAGGGGTCTACGACATCCAGTTCAACAGCGACCTTGGCTTTCAGCAAAAGAAAGGTCTGTCCAAAGAAAGCCAGAGTGGAATTACTAGCATGATTAAAGCAATGAATACTGACAGCATTGCCTCTCTGCCCAAAAACGCTGTCCTGCGTAACATCCCTTACGGTGACGATGGGTTGGGGCGTAAGCGTCAGGCGATTTACAAGCGCTTTGGCTACAAGTCGCTTGGAGGCCTGCGCGGGAACGCGATGTTCGCAACACTGAGCAATGGCAAAGTTGTCCCGATCGCACCCGAATACGAAGACTTCTACGCTGACCTCCTAAAAGGTGACGACTACGAGACTGCCGTCAACAAATTCCAGTCCCGCAACAGGGGAGATGCTTTAGACGTCGATTACACTCGTATCGACTTCACAAGCACGACTAAGCGCCAGGGAAAGCCCTGTGGCAAAAGCTTCATCCCCAAGAACCAGAAGTGCACAAAAACAACCACAGCCAAGTACGCCCAACAGTCAAACAAAAAGACTGAAGATATTTCGACATCCGACAAAGCAAAGATCGGAGTCGCCGCTCTTGCTACAGCAGGCGCTGTTGCAGGCCTCGTCGCCGTCGCTTCTAACAAGAAAAAAGTCTCCGCCTACCGCAACAGAGTCTCGAAATCCGCGGTAGAAGCCGAAAAGCTCGCCATCGAGTACGAACGTCAGTTCCGCGAGCAAGCCGCCCAACGCTTGAAAAAGCGCCCTCAGGACGTCACCGGCTTTGAAGCTTCGGTCTACAACTACAACGACAAAG
>JACCDU010142002.1_pt1 | contig 15197 bp, 12 predicted proteins | sample 7446081 | NCBI WGS metagenome assembly JACCDU01 (sample SAMN15323447, study PRJNA562643) | freshwater metagenome | isolation source: river surface water | place: USA:Blue River Watershed | collected 2017-08-17
CCTTCATTTATGTGCCGCTGTTGCTGATGGCCGGTGGTGGCGGAAGCCCTGCTCCACTGTCGGAACTATTCTGTCAGGTGCTGGCGGCCCTCGCGCTGATCGCCTGGGTTGGATTGCAGGGCCAGCGCACTGCCACCGCCACCCTGTTGTGGGTGACTGGCCTGATTTTGGCTCCTCTCATTATCCAATTGATCCCGCTCCCGCCGCAGCTCTGGCATAGGCTCCCTGGCCGCGACTTGGTGGTTGACGTTCTCCGACTTGTGGAAGCGAATGCGCATTGGCGTCCGCTATCAGTTGCGCCGCAGCGCACACTTGAGGCCTTGCTGTCGCTGCTCCCGCCCCTGCTTGCCATGCATTTGACGGCCAGCCTTTCGGTTGGTGAACGGCAACGTCTGCTAGCGATCCTCGCCGCTTTCGCGATCCTGTCGATTGCTGTCGGAGCAGGACAGATTGCCGCTAGCGGCACTGGCCCGCTTGATTTCTACGCCGGCGCTGAACCAGGCGTGCTTTTTGGCTTTCAAGCCAATCGGAATGCGCAGGTCGATGTGCTGTTGATCGGCCTGCTCGCTGCAGTGGCAGCTTGGCATGGGCAGGCACGCCGGTCACGGGCGGCAGCCGGTATCGTTGGCATGTTGGCGCTTGTGCTCTTGCTCGGTGCGACATTGACTAGGTCACGCGCCGGGATCGCGCTGGCGCCGGTGGCGCTGGCCTGGTGTCTGGCATTGCGGCCCTGGCAACTACCCAATGACAGCACTGTGCGTAAGCCGCTGGTCCTGACTGGCGTCCTTGTTGCAACGGCCGGTCTGGTCGCACTCGTTGCTCAGAGCCGCGCGATCAAACACACCTTTGATCGATTTACCTTTGCGGGAGAATACCGCCCCGATATCTGGCAAGATACGGCTTTCGCGATCCGGCAGTTTTGGCCGATTGGCAGCGGCATTGGCACATTTACGCGCGCAATCGGACCGGCTGAGCGCCTTGAAGCAATCCGCCCGATACTGCCCAATCGCGCCCACAATGAATATCTGGAACTGCTGCTTGAAGCCGGAGTGCTCGGCGCGGCGGCATGGATAGCGGTGATCGCCCTAGTGGTGACCGCCGCCCATCGAGGATTGGCGGGAGTGAGCACCGTGCCTTTACCGCAGGCAGTGTTCGCGGCGGGTACGCTATCAATCGTCACCTTGCATTCGCTGGTCGATTACCCGCTACGATCAATGGCTTTAGCAGGATTGGTTGGCGTGGCTGCCGCGCTTGTGTTGGCGCCGCCAAGGTGCGGGGCGCAGAAGATATGACTCTCAGACACGCAGGCGTGCTGTTCGTGAATGTCCTAACCGTCAGCCTTGCCGCGCTGAGCGCGTCACTGCTTGGCGCACACGCGTCAACTTTACCAGCAGGACAAGCGGCATACGAGGCCATCCCGGTTAAGGCGATGGATGAGATAGTCGCCCAGCGAATTCGCCCCAACGACAAACTCGCAATCAGTGTATTCGGCGAACCTGAGTTGACACGGGAAGACTATGTGGTCGACGGCTCCGGTTTCCTGCAGGTACCGCTTCTAGGTCAGATCATTGCCGCCGGGGTTAGCCCGGATGAATTGCGAGCTGAAATTGCACGCCGGCTGGGCACTCGCTTCATTCGCGATCCGCAAGTCTCTGTCACTCTGACCGAACGGGCGAAAGCGCGTTTCGCCGTGGAAGGCCAGGTAGAGCATCCTGGCGTTTACGAGGCTGATGCAACCACAACGCTGCTGGCAGCCATCGCGCAGGCTGGCAGCCTTAACCGGGTGGCCAAGCACAACGAAGTGATGGTGTTCCGGGTCATCAACGGTCGCCGCGTCGGCGGACGCTTTGATATCGATCATATCCGGGCGGGGCGAGCGGATGATCCGCAGATCATTGGCGGCGACACCGTAGTGGTCGGTTACTCGGGTTCGAAAGGCTTCTGGCGCGATGTCCGCGAGACGGCTCCGCTGCTCAACCTCTTTTACCTGCTTCGTTGATCGCGCAGCCCAGGACGGAACGGCGACCAGATCATGAACGACCAGCCAGCCTTCGCGAATTTGCAGACAGCCAATTCGGTGGACTTACATGATGCGCCGGAGGCGTTTCGCGCGATTAACCGCGGGCCGTTTGATCTGCGCTACATCCTGGCGGCGATCCACAGCAATCTCTTGCTGATAGGGGCAATCATTTCTGCCTCGCTGGCTTTGGCATTGGTTGCCACTCTGCTCGATACGCCGCGTTATACCGCCATTGCGACGATCCAGATCAACGACAACAGCGATCGCGTGATCGGCGAAAACGATGATCAAACAGCGCCGACCACCAACATTTACGACGTTGACCGCTTTCTCAAAACCCAGACAGATATCCTGCGTAGCCGCGGCTTGGCCCAGCGCGTTGCCCAAAAGCTAAAACTGGCAGACAACGAACAATTCTATGATGCCATGGAAGCCAGCGCCCCCCAACCGGGTACTGCGCCGGAGTTGGCGCGCGATCAGGTCTTAAACCTGCTCGATGCCAACCTGAAAGTCATACTGCCGCGCGATTCTCGTGTCGTCACGATCAAGTTCGAAAGTGCCGACGCAGGCCTCTCAGCCGAAATTGCCAATGCTTTCAGCAGCGAATTCATCCAGGCCAACCTGCAACGGAAGTTTGACAGCTCATCCTATGCGCGAGACTTCGTCGCCGAACAGCTTGCCGAAGCCAAGCAACGGGTCGAACAGGCAGAGCGGAACCTAAACGATTACTCTCGCAGCACTGGGCTTATCCGTACTTTCGATGCCGCTGACAAAAGCAATACCAGTACAGGCGATGGCGGATCCGTGACAGCCGCCAGTCTGTTGCAGGTCAACCAGGCAACCAACCAGGCCGCTGCGGATCGAGTTGCAGCCGAAAGCCGGTGGCGCGCAATCAGCTCGGCTCCGTTGCTATCAAGCCGCGAAGTGCTGTCCAACCAAACCGTGGCAGCCTTGATGACCGACCGCGCAAAGACCCAGACGGAACTGGAGAAGGAGCTGTCGCGCCGACTGGAAGACTATCCCACAGTCCGCGAAAAACGCGCCCAGCTCGCTCAACTAGACGATGAACTGCAGCGCGCTGCGCTATCGGTCCAAAATTCGATCAGGGCCGATTTTCTGGCCGCACAGGCGACGGAGATGGCGCTGCGGGCAAAGTTGGAATCGCTCAAGCTTGAAACCCTGCGCGAGCAAGACAAGACCGTGCAGTACGGCCTGCTAAAACGCGAGGCCGACACCAACCGCACGCTCTATGATGGCCTGCTCAATCGGTACAACGAATTGAATGCCACGGCCGGAATCAGCTCTAGTAACATTTCGGTGATCGACGCGGCTGACCGTCCCACCGCACCCTCGTCGCCGAACCTCATCAAGAACCTATTGATCGCGCTCGTCATCGGCATGGGTTTTGCGGCAGTGGCACTGTTCGTGAAGGACCAACTCGACGATGCCATCCGTGTGCCGGAAGACGTTGAGGCCAAACTTCGTTTGCCGCTGCTAAGTGTCATACCAAAAGCGTCAGACCGCGATCCCGACCGCGAGATGAGCGATCCCAAATCGCCAGTATCCGAAGCCTACAATTCACTTCGCGCGGCGCTGCTCTATTCCACCTCTGAGGGCCTGCCACAGGTTATGCTGGTTACTTCTGCCCAGCCAGGCGAAGGCAAAACCACGACCAGTTTTGCTGCGGCCGCCAGTCTTGCCCGAATGGGCCGCAAGGTTGTGCTGATTGACGCCGACTTGCGGCGCCCATCGCTCCACCGCCGGTTCGATCTTCCCAACGAACGCGGTTTGACCGACCTGCTCACGTCCAATGACGCCATAGAAAGTATGGTTCTTGCCACGTCACAGGAAAACTTGTTTGCAATTACGTCTGGCCCGATCCCGCCGAGCCCGACCGAGCTGGTATCGTCTCCACGGATGGAGCAGATCGTTCAAGATCTGGCGCACCAGTTCGACGTGATCGTGATCGACAGTCCACCGATCCTGGGCTTGGCCGATGCACCTGCACTATCTGCCCTAGCCGATGGCGTGATCTTCGTAGTGGAATCTGATCGCAGCCATCGTGGATCCCTCAAGACAGCGCTGCGCCGCCTGCGTGCCATGAGACCGATCCTGTTGGGAGCAGTCTTGACTAAGTTCGATCCAACCCGGTCGGGCAATCGGTACTCGGAATACTATGGTCACCAATATTACAGTTACGACCAAGGCGATCGGGACACAGAATAGGTGCCAAGGCGCGCACGCAGGCCTGGTCTTAGCATCGCACTGGCGGCAGGCTTCGCCGCGCTCTACGCAGGTTTAGCCAGTGCCATCGCGCTCGATCGAGCCGCCGGATCGCGACCAGAGCTTGCTCGTTTTGTACCTCGCTTCGCGCAACAGGAAGCGCGACTTGTCGTTTCTCGGCAACTGACCCAGGCTGGCCGGCCCGAACAAGCCCTGCATCTGGCAGAAAGTGTTGTAAAACGTGATCCTTTGTCGCCTCACGCGACGGGCCTGCTCGGAACTGCCCGGCTTGGCCGTGGCGACATCATGGGAGCGACAGCCGCCTTCCGGGTTTCGGCAAAGCTGGGCTGGCGCGATGCCGCAACCCAAGTATTTTGGTTTGATCAGGCAGTACGGGCAGAGAATTTCGAGCTGGCTGGCGCACGCTTCAGCGCGGTGGCGCGGCAGTGGCCCAATGCTCCGGCAATCGATGGCCTTTCAGCCCGGCTTGCAAGCGATCCACGCGGCCTTCACGTCCTAGCTCGGGACATCGCATCGGGGGTCAATTGGGCAACCGCATTCGCCCGCCCACGCGCCTATCAATCGACCGAACGCCTGGCAGGTCGAGCAAGAGTGTTGATCGCGGCAGGAGCGTTAGGCGGAAAACTTGGATGCGATGCTGTTGCAGCACTGGTTGGAACGCTCACCAGACCCTCACCACAGCTCGCCGGCGAGCTGTGGGCTAGACAATGTGCCCGTGCCGCGCCTCCCGGTGAGCTAGCCAATGGCGGCTTCGAATCGCCGCACCCACCTGCACCCAGCACTGCGTTCGACTGGCAATTCCCGGGCAATGGGGCCTTGGTGTCGACGATAGTTGATTTCGCTGATGGCAAGGCGCTGCGGGTAAGCAGCAACAACCCACGCATGCTACCGATCGCAGTGCAGCTCGTCATCCTGCCATCGCGCAGGTACCAGATCAGCTGGCTCGAGAGCGGCAACAAGCCCTCGCGGATCGCCGCAAGTTTGAGCTGCAAGCCTGATCAAGAATTGACCAATCTGCAGGACGGTGCCGGATCGACTGGTCGGCGCAGTGTCTCCATCCAAGCCCCTGCCGAATGCTCAGCCGCCTTGCTGGAACTTTGGCTGAAGCCGGGTGCAGGGGAAGTGACCGTCGACAATGTCTCAATCGACCCGCTTTAGTCTCCAGACGCAGAGGTTGTGATCGAAGCTCTTTCGGATTGGCAGTCACGAGCGGACCCTCGGTAATCTAGCGGGGCTCGCAAAGCACGACTTGGATCAGCGCGGGCGCATGCTGCGCTGTTTGATCAGGCAAGCGGGATTGCCCAAATAGACGCCATCAGCCGTGGCATCGTCAAACAAGGCGGCGCGAGCGCCGATCACAGCGCGATCACCCACAGTCACCCCCGGCCCGACAAACGCCTCCGATGCAACCCAGGCTCCCTCGCCGATCCGGATTGGCCGCAGGATCAGCTGGAAATTCGGATCGGCAATATCATGGCTGCTCGCGCAAACATGCGCACCTTGCGAAATAACGCTGCGCGCGCCGACGATGATTTGTCCCTGATTATACAGATTAACCGCAGGCCCAATCAAACAGTTCTCACCCAACTCCAGGTTCATCGGCAGCCAGATACGGGCACTGCCATGAACCCGGACCCCAGGCCCGACCTTTGCACCAAAGACCTTTAGAACCAGGCGGCGCCAACCATGGAGCGGTGGAGGGGTAAAACGGGCCAGCACAAGCCAGGCCAATCCCCACGCCACGCGCGCAAGCCGGTTGCCGATGGAGAAGCTTGCGCCGCCTTCCAGCGGTCGGGTCTGCCTGGCATCAAGCGGCATCATGGCCACTGTCCCTTCCAGCACCGGAAAGCAGTTCGCGATAGGCATCGGCCCAACGTGCTGCAATCCGACTTCGCGAAAACGTGTCGGCGGCAAGTCTACGTGCCGCCATAGCCATTGCTAGCCAACGATCGAACGGCATTGTCAGGGCCTCAACCAGGCTCGCTCGGATGGCCGCCTGGTCAACTCCGCAATTGAGCGCCGCCCCCGCGGCCAACCCTTCGGGCAAGTTGCATTCAATGCTTTGCAGCGTCGGGGTTCCTGCAGCCCAAGCCTCAAGCAAGGTTATCGGCAGGCCTTCGCTAAGCGAGGGCAAGACCACAAATCGTGCAGCTACCAGTTCTCGTGCTTTATCGACTCCAAAGCAGGGACCGATAAAGCGGATCGATGGTGGAGCGCTGGCTAGGTCTGCTTTCAACTCGGCAACATCTTCTGGTTCGCCCCAGCCGGCGATGGTCAACCTGGCGTCCGGAGGCAGACTGCCAGTCGCGGCCAAATCACGCCAAGCTGTAATCAACGGGCCAAGATTCTTCTTGGGATGGATGCGGCTGATGAAAAGCAAATGCGGGCCGCGCGGTCCGGCTGGCGCAGACCCAGGCGACGGGCCGGAGTTGCCAATCACGATGCAATCGGCACGACCGGTCTCCCGCTGAATGTCGATAGCTTCACGGTCGGTCAGCGCATGAAAGGTGGTTGCCGCACGCCAGCTGGCCCGCTCGTAACCAAGCCGGGCCGCGGCCTTTTTCCAGCGCCCGCGCCGGGTAATCCAAGGATCGAGCATGCCATGCGGCGAGATCAAATAAGGCCTGCCTGTCGCGCTCGCCCAAATCATCGCCGCACGCGATGGATACATCCAGACACCGTGCAGGTGTAGGCAATCGAGCCTAGCCTTTTTCAGCAATTGGACGAGGTCGGGGGCAAAGCCAAACTGACGCGGACCAAGCACCGCGGCGCGGTGGACCTCTCCAGGTCGGAAACGTGCCTCATCACGGGCCGCAAAATCATCATCCAATGCCAGAATGACTGGTTCCGCGGCGAGCTGACGCAAGAGGTCGGCCTGCGCCACCACAACTTCAAACACGCCGCCTCCCAATCGCGAGGCTGAAGCCGTCAACAGGCCGACACGAGCGCCTTCCAAAACAGGGGTCATCTGTCGCCGGCCTCTCGCAGCTGCAGCAAACGCGCCTTTCGCCGGGCGACGGCCAAAGGCAAGTTATCGCGGGTCCCTCTGGATGCACCTGGGTGGGCCGGATTTCTAACAGAGGCCGCATCTAATGCCGGGCCCTGCCTCCGCAGCCAGGCCAAATGGCTGGCTCGCAATTCAGCCGCGCGGGGAACTGCAAGAAGGTAGGCAAAAGCCCGCCAAAGGACGATAGGAAAGAAGTAAAAAACCCCCTGCCGCATGATCGTGATGAGGGTGCCGTCGCGATAAACGACGACCAACATCGACGTGAATGTCATATAGGCCATCACCCAGAAGGTGCTCTGGCCCGAGCTGATGAAACGGCGGTATATCGCACCAAAGCATAGACCCCACAGGGCGCACCATAAGATAACCCCCAACCAGCCAAGCTGAGCCCACCCCTCGCCTGGCAAAGATCGCGTCATCCCAACCGGATAGCCGTAATCAAACAGCTCGAAGAACTTTATCGGAGAACCCACCGGCTTGCCCTGCCAGAGCACTCGCGGGACGGGCTCTGTCAAAAGCATCAAATTGTCAGCGAAATACTCATAGGTGCCAGTTCGCTGGGGTACTGCGTAAACGAGGAACTCAAAATACTCGAGATTGCCGAAATCCATGCCTTCTAGGAACTTTTGCTGCTCCGCATCGTCTTTATCGATCACCGTGTTGTCATTACTCAACGCGAGCCGGATTGCTCGCCCGCGATCCTGTCCCACCACCACGAACAAGGCGATGATAACCGCCAGTCCAGCCAGGGCCCTGGTCGTGGGAAACTTGCGGCGGTGTTCATAGAGCCAGAGCAAGCCCAAACAGACGGCTGCCGTAACAAATGGTCCGCGTCCTCCGGTGCCAGCGCGAAAGACAACAAATGCGATTGACGGTAGCAGCGCGATAAGCCTGAAACGAAACAGCCAGCCGATCATGGCGCAGGCGGTCGCCAGCATGAGTTGGGCCTCAGCCAGGTAACCATTGGCGTTGGTGTTGATGAACGCCCCTGTGCCGCGGTCCATCACCATATCGCTGAAACCACTAGCGACGCGTCCATAGCCCCAGAACAAGGAGGTCAGTCCGATCGGAATGCAGATCGACAGTGCCCATAGGGCTGACGGCACCAATCGGTTCCGCTCCGCCTCGGTAAAGACGTCCTGCTTAAATCGCATCGGCGCGTGGCCCGTTTGCAGGCTGAAGAAGGCAAAGATCAGCATGCCTAAATTGGACGCAAAGATAACCGTCAGCTTATCTTCATAGGACGGTGTGAAGCGGTAAATCTGATAGATGAATCGAAAATCGCCGAGATAGGCGATGATTGGTCGGACCACGAAAATGAACCCGTGGAACAGCAAATAGAAGGTCAGCGGGTGGAATACGCTGAAAGTCGGCATGCGCGCGAAATGAAACAGCACGGCGAGCAGGCAAATGACAGAGAGTAGCAAGGCTACTTCGTACATGATCGGCACTCTTGTGCTTCGCGAATTGCCTCCTCGGAGCGGACCCGAACCTGTCCGCCGGATTGCTGCGTGATCTTTGCGCCCTCGAACGCCGGGTAATCGGACAGTCTCTGCCAATTCTCCTCATCCCATTGCGGAGTAGTCATCACAACCAGGCTCACTCCCACCAAATTCAGGCTCAGATCGCGCAGCTCGGGATCGGACTCTGTGTACCCGGCCCCCAAGTAGACCACCTCGCAGCGCCAGGTGGCCCTGAACATCGCCCACCAGCGGATCAGGACAGGGATGTCTTCGCACACCCCGCTTCCGAACAACCTGATCTTCCGTATGCCAGCGGCCTCGCCTGACAGTTTCGATGGATCGCCTTTCGAAGGCGCGTCCAACTCGACGGCGAGTACGTCCGCCCGCCCCGTCAGTCGCTTTCCGACCGCCTCAAGGCGATCCACATGATTGGCTGTAAACTGCGCCCAAATCAGAGCCGGACGGGGCCGTCGGAGGATCATGCCGTTTCGGCCAAGACAAGACGAAAGCGCTCAAGGTTGGTCTGTGCATCCTCCGCTGCACATGGCCGCACCAGCGCTTCGACTGCATCCGCAAAACGCTCACTATCGGCGAGCCAGGACCGCGCCAAGGAAGCTGACGCCATTCGGTGCCACAGCGCCTCGTCAGAGGCCAATTGCAACATAGCGCGCGCGGGCCCTTCGATCGCAGCAGGCTCAAATATAAAGCCGTTTATCAGGTTGCGGACCAAAGCGTCCCCTGCGCCAACGGCATGACTGACGACGATTGGAATACCCAGCGCCACAGCTTCATTTACAACCAGCCCCCATTGCTCTTCGGTACTGAGCAGAAGCAACGCAAGGCTGGCCGCAAGGCGCTGTGAGACTTGGGCCGGGTCAATGAACCCGGTGAACTCGATCAGTTCTGCAACGCCGCGTTCCAGGCAATGCCGCCGCAGGCTCGCGTCAAGCGGGCCGGCGCCAACAATCACGAGCGGGCGCGGCGCTCCGGCCGCTAGCTCCACATACCGCGCATAAGCGTCAACCAAGCTGAACAGGTTCTTCTTTGGAACGAGACGTGCGATACAGATAAATGATCTTGACGCGAATGAAGGCACTGGCGCGGCGCCGGCCTCAGCCGCAATTCGGGATGTACTGACCGTGTCATACCCAGGCAGAATCCGACGCCGCTGGAACCCAAGATAACGCAGAAAATCGCCTTGCCGCCGACCAGCCACAATTGCCGCCGTGTATGCATTCAAGACCAGGGACTTAAGCCATTCGCGCCACGCCCGACGGGGGCGGTCGTCGAACTTTGAATCGGTCATCACCACGACCTGGCAACCGGTTAGGCGCAGCAGCCAGGAGAGGGCAATTATGTCTGGACGATCATAGCCAATGCCAATGAACACATGTTTGGAGGCGGCGACCGCAAACCACTGGCGCCAAAAGCGCCGCATCGGATGAACCACGTCATAGCTCTGCCCGGGAAACAGCGTCAATTTACGGGCATGCCGGGTTCCGGCAGATGGTTTCCAGTCGTAAGTGTGCGAGGTTGTCGCAACTTCGACAGCGACAACCTCTACCCGGCCAGCCAGCCGCCGCCCCACCGCCTCGATCCGGTCGATGTGGTAGGGGGCGAACTGCTCCCAGATCAGCGCGAGCCTGGTTGCCATGCCCTGTGGATCCCGGTCCCCATGTTTTGCCCCGTCGCCGCAATGTCGCGCAGCGGGCCGCTCATCGGCTTGGGATTACTCCAATCGGATCGGCACTCAAGTATATTTACGTATTTTTCCAGATCTTGGTGGCAAATCTCCTTATCCAAACTCAGTAAGGATCAAGCGCCGTAACTGGGTTGCATCAGCCAAGCCATCATGCCGATGCCCTGCCGGGGTAGGGTGGGTTGCATCAGTTCCGGTTAAGCCACCGGTATAGAGTGCGGCCTGGTCGTTCGGGTTTGTATAGATTCCTTCACGGCGAAGTTGTTGGAGCCGGTCTATGAACCAGACGTTGTCAGCCGCACGGCTCCAGGCCGCTTCGGCCATGCCATCGCGGATGCGATAGATATCCAGCGGCGGCAGGTTGCTCGGCAAGCCGCTGGGCCAGATCGGACCCATCAGCACCAGCGGCTTGCCCGGACGCGCCGTCACCCAGGCATCCACGATCACCTGGAGGCGGTTATTGATTGCTGCCTGCAAGGTTGCGCCAAAGGGGCTGAAGACCGCCGGCGCAAGGCCTTGGTCATTCACCGATCCAAACAGCAGACCGAGCCCTGGATTTGTGCTAGTTCCGGCGTGCGCGCTTGTGACACCGGACAGGGTCAGGTCAGTCAGACGATTGGCTTCGTAAAAGGGGGTCTGAGGAAAGCCTGAGGTATTCCTGTTGCCGGGATTAATGATCCCGGTGGCGCCGACTGCCGCCAGTGCACAATTGAGGCCAAGGGCACGGGCGATAATGATCGAGGTCATGTCCCCCACTTCCGCGCCGGAGCCTTCCAGGAAGCTGTCACCGATCACTGTTACCAGTGGGTAGCTGCGACCGGTCGAGGTGACCTCGTTTCCATTGGCCACGTGGACACCGTTGCAAGGGATGCCCCAGGTCTCGATCCGAACCGTGCGGGAACGTGCCTCCGTGAACGCCACGCGCACGAAGTACAGCCCGCCCAGCGCATTTGGCACGCTGGTGGTTCCGGCGATTGCGCCATTGACGAGTACGCGAAGGTTCACTCCGCCGCCTCCCATCGCACCATAGACAGGGATTTCGAACACGCTGCCGGTGTGGACGAACTCGTAGGCGAAATAGCCCGTCGCCCGCAGCGGGGTACCCTCTGCATCGGCCGACCCGTAATAAGCACCGCGCGAAGTGAAGTAGACCTCCCGAGGATAGGTCGGGCCGGCAAGCATTGGCACACCGGAGAGATAGGTCAGGCGCGCGTCCGTTCGAGGGACCATGGCGCTGCGTGGAGCGGCGGAATTTATGGTGGAGTTGGCGCCGTTCGCGCCCACAGTCAGCGTGGGGGTATCGCCCGAGGCAAGTGAACCGTTTGGTCGTATGCAATAGCCGTTGCGCCGTACGGCCGCGATCAGCGCAAGGGTATTGGCGCTTTTCTGGGCACTGCGACGAACTGTGACCGCGAGCGCGCGGGCGACCAGATCGGCGCTCATTGAGCCACCCGGTACGTCAACGAGCCGGACAACAACGTCACATCAAGATAAAGCCGGGCACCGTCCTCATATTCTTCCCAGATGGGCTCGCAGGTATTGGCGGTGAATTCGCCCCAGCTTTCGCCGGCAAGTGTCAGCGGCAGGCGCGTTGCCCCGGCATCGATCGAACGCAGAACCTTAACCAAGCCGCTCCAGGATCCGGCGAGGCTGATCATGACCGGACGGCCAGCGGCTGGCACGAAGGGCCCAACCTGCCCGGATGCAATTGCGGACCCGGCCAGCGGCGCGTTGGCTGGACGCAATGTGCAGACCGGCAGGGGCAACTCCGCACTGACAAGGCCGCTGTTCCCATCGGTTTGGGCAAAGGCCAATGCCTGGACCGGAATGTAAGTGGCGGGGTTCTGGATCGGTGTCGGCATGGTAGCTCCCTTGCGAATCAGGAGCTGAAAACTAACCTAATCGGTTACTTGTAGGAAAATAGAAACCACTTAGCCATTATTCCGCGAAGAAATCCTGCGCCATAGCCACGGCATCTCCCTGCCAGCCGCCATAATACAACAGGTAGCCTGCACCATTGAGATGGTGCGCCATATCGGCCAGCGCCCTGCGACTAAGGTGCCCAGTTTCCATTTGGATCAGCCGAGGCTGAATGCGGCCCAGGTCAAGTGTTTGCAGCACTTGCCAATCATAGCCTTCGGCATCGATCTGCAGGACGTCCAAATCATTAATCCGGTGCTTCGCAAACAGCTGATCAAGGGTCATCGCAGGCACCACCACCTTCTGCAGCCGTCCCTCCCCCATGCCGATTTGACGACTGATAACACGCGCATCGCTAGAGACGATCGATTCGGCATAAACCTTGTCGCAACCGTCAAGTTCAAGCGGTGGCAAGTAGAGTGTCAGCGTTGCCTGGTCGGAAATCGCAAGATTTTCAAATATCAGGCGATTGCTGCATGCCGCGTAGTTAGTCTTGAGTTTTTCGAAGACCCTAGGCTGTGGTTCAACCAGCACCCCCCGCCAGCCACGTGACAAAACATATCCCCGCAAGGGGTCGCCGAACATGCCATCATTTGCGCCCACCTGCACAAAGCTGAGTGCATCGCCCTGACGAGCCATCAGCGCCTCAACCGCCAATCGAAACACCGGGATGGGCGCAAACTGAGCCGGAACCTTACGCACATCAATGCCGCGTCGCCGCAATCCAGCCTGAAGGACGTTTTTCAATTGCCTCAACATCTAGTCGCGCCTCCCTTGCCATGCCATCCACGCAGCAGTGCTAAAATCGACCCGGGCCCAATTGTGAACGGGCCAAACTTACTCCGCGATTGCTGGAGCGCGTAGCCCAGCAGGACCAACTCAAATCCAAGCGTGACTGCCGCTGCGCCGGTTAATCCGGCAAATTTACTAACCAAATAGGTTGTCGGAACGGCAAGTATGACCGATGCTGCCAGCACAATCGTAAACTGCTCATGGCTGTTTGCAGCCACCAGGAGATTGCTGAGGGGGCTCCATATCATGCTGGCCACGATTGCCGCACCGGTGATCCAAAGCATTGGCACCGGAGCCTGGATCGCCCCCTGAGTCCACAATCCCAGCAAGCGGTTGCCCATTGCAACCAACACGATCGCGCCCAAGAAACCTGCAAGTGCGTTGAAGCTTGCCAGTCCACCCGCAATCCGGATTATCCATTCACGATTCCCCCGCGCGTACTCGGCGGTAAATTCGGGAAGAACCGGCAGATTTACCGTCATTACGATCTGCAACCCCAGCCGCGAAAGCGTACGCAAACTAACAAAGACCGGGACTGCACCAGCACCAATTGCGGCACCGATCGCCAAAGCCGTACCCTGCAATAAACCCGCCATTGCCAAGGGCAGGAGCATCGCCGCGAGTGCCGGGCGCAGCAAGGATTGCATGACCGATCTGCTGATGCCTTCCGGCCAGAGACGCAGCCAAGATGCATGCCAGTGCGCGAGAAGCACATGACAGACCAATCCGGCGCCGCGAACCGTCAACAGGGCATATGCAGCGGGAAGCGGCCCATGTCCCCAGTGCGCGACGACGGCAACCGCAACTGCTTCAGCCAGCTGCACTGTAGCCTCCAGTGCCGTTGATCGGGCAAAGGCGCCTTCGGATCGCATCACAGCCATAAACAGGCCACCTTGTAGCGCCACCGCTCCATAACAAATCAGGATCTGCAAGACCTTGCGGGCATCGTCCCCGCTCATCCCGTGCGCAGCTTCAAGCCCTCGCTCTGGCAGCAGCAGGCTCAACGAAATTGCCGCTGCGGCAATCATCGCGCTGCTGCTGACAATTATCAGGAGAGCGCTGTCGAAGGTTCGCTGGGCCAAGTCGAACTCTTGCCGGGCCACTTGTCCAATCAGACGATTGCCCGCAGCGACGCCAAAACCAAGGTCACTTGCGGCAAGAAACACCGGAATTGTCGCCAGCATCAACCATTGCCCGTACAGCGCAACGCCCCACGCATTCGCCAAGACAGGCACCAGCAACAGTTGCCCAAAAGCGGCAACCGCTTTGCCATAGCCCATCGATAGAGCCCCAAGAACGAAGCGACGACGCCTCATGACCGGGGCGCGATCCGATCGAGCAGGGCCAGGAATTGCCCAAGGCGGGACGCCGCCGAAGTAGCAAAAACAAGCCCGGCGTTCGGCTGTCGCTGATGCAGCCAGACAAGCGCGCTCAAATAGCGGCCCGCGGCCCCCGCCTCGGCAAGGCCAAGCGACATCTTGGTCTGTTCCAATTCCGCAGAAAAGATTGCATCGCCGCTGCTGGCTGCCCGAAGAATTGAATGGTAGATACAACCATCTCCGCGCCCCAACAGCGCCTCGGGCCAAGGCACAGTTTGCGCCAGCCAACCGGGGTTCTCACGCAGCATCGGGCCAGAATGGGCAAACCCCAGTTGGCCGATTTTTCCAGTTTTCTGCTCGGCCGCAAGCAAGGAAAGGCTGTCATCAGGCAATTGCCACGGTTCCGCCTCGTGCAGTAAGACCAGGTCCAGCCGATCGCGGCGCAACAATCGTCGGCTGCGGTTCAGTGAGCGGACTATAGCGGCAGGTGAGAAATCCATCGCATGGTCAGGCTCCTGATAGCGTAGCGGAGCAATGTTCACCCGTTCCACTGTTGCGCGATTGTGGACCGAATTGCGCAAGTATTTAGCCCATCCGCGCAACGAAGACCAAGCGGGGCGCGATGACCCCACTTTGGTGTGGATGATTGATCCGGCCCCTACGGCAGATCCCAGCAATTCCTCTGCGGCACCCATGCCGTAACTCGGGGCGGTATCGAACCGAACGATCCCCG
>JACCDU010741841.1_pt1 | contig 15191 bp, 14 predicted proteins | sample 7446081 | NCBI WGS metagenome assembly JACCDU01 (sample SAMN15323447, study PRJNA562643) | freshwater metagenome | isolation source: river surface water | place: USA:Blue River Watershed | collected 2017-08-17
AGACAGGTTCATGATCAAGGCTGTTATGCCAAGTTTGACGCATTCAAAATAAGGCTGAAAAGCCGATCTAATTCGAACTCTGTGAATTTGTTTTCTTGACCGTGGTGGTCAAGAGAGCACAAAAGTTTTGCCTGATGACCATAGCGAATTGGTACCACTCCTTCCCATCCCGAACAGGACAGTGAAACGATTCAGCGCCGATGATAGTGCGGGTTCCCGTGTGAAAGTAGGACATTGTCAGGCTCTTATAGCGAGAAACGCCCCATAGAAATATGGGGCGTTTTTTTTCGTCTCTTGTTTTCTGCTTTTATAAATTGACAATCAAATTGTCTTGGATGGCAAGCGCCTGGCTGCGCTGCAAATCTTTCAAGAGATCTTGAACCCAATCTTGCACACTCATGTAAGGCGCATGCGTCTGGTGCAGGGTTTGAATGTAGCGAATGCCCGTGGCCCACTTCATAAAATCAGCGCTGGCAACTTGGTGCAATTCCAACAATTTGTACTTCAACAAAACCTTGGCGCCATAGCGTGCGTGTTTTTCAGGATTTTGCACAAACCCATCCAGCTTCTTTCTGGCCACAACCAAGGCGCTCTCTACATCTTGAAAAATAGCGCCGTGACCCGGAATGATCCATTTGGCTTGAAGTGACTCAATCAAATCGAGGGTTTGGCTCACCTCGTTGAATGCAGACACGCCTTCCAACTCCGGAAACACCACACCAAAACCATTGGCCCACAAAGCATCTGCAGAAATAAGGACGCGCTGTGAAGCTTCAAACAAAATAACAGAGTGGGGGTCGTGCCCGGGTGCAGCCAAAACTTGCCAATCTAAATTGGCCATTCGAAGTACTTGCCCGTGCTGGAGCAACGCATCAAATTGAAAACGGGGACAAAGCTGGCCTGTGGGCTCATAGCTCAGTGCAGCTTCATCCCAAACAGCCACCGCTTTTGATTCGCCAGGGGGAATGTGCGTTCTGATGTTGGGGTAAGTTGCCTGCAAAATGGCGTTGCCACCACAGTGGTCACTGTGCAAGTGGGTGTTCACCAAGCGGTCGAGGGGTCTGCCATTCAATGCGTTTTGCACCAGCATCAATGTTTGCGACTGATGCGTCACATAGCCACTGTCGACCAGGGTGGCCGAATACTTATCTGTGAAAAGAATGTTGTTGGCAGACAGCCAGCCCCGCTCAAAAAATTGCAGCCCGGGGATGTTCAGTGATTGATCAGGTGCCAATCTATCAGACCTGGTTCATTTTTAATCAAGCGTTCAGTGCGTATTGCTTCTGAGCTCACGTCGCAAAATTTTGCCGACGTTGGACTTGGGCAATTCATCTCTGAACTCAATGTATTTGGGTCGCTTGTAGCCTGTGAGGTTGTCGTGGCAATACTTGGCCACGGCATCTTCGGTTAGCATGCTGTCGCCGCGCACCACAAAGACCTTGATGGTTTCGCCCTGCATGGTGTCGGGAATGCCAATGGCAGCACACTCCACCACGCCGGGGCACAGTGAAATGACGTTTTCCAATTCGGAGGGGAACACATTGAAGCCGCTCACAATGATCATGTCTTTCTTGCGATCGACAATTCTGAAAAATCCTTTTTCATCCATGATGCCCACGTCGCCCGTGCGCATAAAACCATCGGGCGTGAAGGCTTTGCGTGTTTCTTCTTCTTGCTTGTAATAGCCCACCATGACGTTGGGGCCACGAATGCAAATTTCACCCGACTCACCTTGGGCCAAGCTCTTGCCATCGTCGTCTTTGATGGCCATTTCAATGCTGGGCAAAGGCAAGCCAATGGAGCCACTGAATGAAGTTTGCGTGACTGGGTTGTTGGTTCCAATGGCGCAGGTTTCGCTCATGCCCCAGCCTTCAATCATGGCGCTTCCTGTGGCGGCTTGCCAAGCACGGGCCGTACCTTCAGAAGCGGCCATACCGCCCGCTTGCGTGAGACACAGATTGGAGAAATCGATGGTCTTGAACATGGGGTGCTGCATCAAGGCATTGAACAACGTGTTGACGCCAGGCAGCAGGTGGAAGGGCCGCATTTTGAGGGTTTGAATGAACTTGGCAAAGTCGCGCGGGTTGGGCACCAAGGTGAGGTGCGAGCCTTGGCGAATGGCCAAAAAGCAAAGCGTCAATGCAAAGATGTGATACAGCGGCAGTGCGGCAATGCTATTGACTTTGCGTAAATCGGGCATGCGCTGCAGCGCAGGCGCAAACCAAGTTTCGGCTTGCAAAATGGCCGCCACAATATTGCGGTGAGTGAGTACGGCGCCTTTGGACAAGCCGGTAGTGCCGCCGGTGTATTGCAAGAAAGCAATGTCATCCAGTGTCTGCGGTACAGACCTGAAATTCAGATTGCGACCCGCCGCAATGGCCTGCTTGAACGAGGTCACTTGGTGCTTGTCGCCCAAGGGCAATTCAAACTCAGGCACCATTTTGGCCAAATGGCGAACCGCAAAAGTGATCCATCGGCCGTAGAAGGGACCCAACAAATCGCCCATCGATGCCAAGACAGTGTGCTTCACTTGAGTGTGTTCAATCACTTCGCTCAAAGTGGAAGCAAAGTTTTCCAAGATCACAATGGCCGATGCGCCAGAGTCTTTCAATTGGTGTTGAAGCTCACGCGCAGTGTACAAAGGGTTGACATTGACGCAGGTGTAGCCGGCACGCAAGATGGCTGCCATGGTGACCGCAAATTGAGGAATGTTGGGCAACATCAAGGCAATGCGATCGCCAGGCTGAAAACCCTGCGCCTGAAACCAAGCGCCGAGAGCCTGTGAAAGTTGGTCCAATTCCCGATAGGTCATCCACCTTTCCATGCAAACAGAAAAGGGCGTGTCGCCATGCTTTTGAAAGGCTTGGTTGAGCAAATCGGTCAATGATCCATATTCATTGGGATCGATCTCGTGCTTCACGTTGGCGGGGTAATTCTTCAACCAAATCTTGTCCATGTACTGCTCCTAGGAATGTGAGCATTGTCGTCAATCCGAGTGGCAGTCGCCATGAGGCATTACCCCTGACAGGGATTGCAAAAGGCTATTTTTGTCCACTGAGCGACAAGCCCCATCTCAGGGCAAATTGCGCTAGCGCACAGACAGCGTGGCCAAGTTGTGCAAGAATGCGGGTAAACCCTATGTCTCGACTTGCTGTTTTCACCCAATCCCTCTGGCGCCGCTGGATGCGGTGGATCCCTGTTCGCATTTTGAGCGCCAAGCACCGCCCCAAAATCAGTGCGCATTTGAAAAGCTTGGGGTCACACGATCGATATTTGCGTTTTGGCTATGCGGCCACCGACGAACAAATTGACCATTACGTGGCGAAACTCAATTTTGACCGGGATGACATCTATGGTGTTTTCAACCGGCGCTTGGACATAGTGGCCATGGCCCATTTGGCATTTTCGGTGGATCCCCAATGGGCCACCTGCGCCGAATTTGGGGTTTCCGTCGACCAAAAAATGCGCGGCCGCGGCTTGGGCGTGCGTTTGTTTGAGCGGGCTGTGATGCACGCACGCAATCAGGGCGTTTCTTTGTTGTTTATTCATGCTTTGAGCGAAAACACCCCCATGCTCAAAATTGCCCGTAAAGCGGGCGCTCGGGTGGAGCGCGATGGCAGCGAAAGTGATGCTTACCTCAGCCTGCCAGTAGCCAACATTGACAGCCAAGTGAACGAAATCATCGAGGAAGGCATGGCTGATGTGGACTTTCAAATCAAGGCCCGCGCCAAGCAGTTTTCTCAACTTCTTCAGACATTACAGGAAGTTCGAAAAGGGGTTCGTGAATCTCGTCACAAATCCAGCGTTTAATCCGCTATCCTAGAGGTTCTGCAACAACGGCGCCATGCCAATCCACTTGTGTCCGACCCCCATCCTGCGCGTTTGAACGAACGAGAAGACAAACGCTCATTTCTCCAAAAACTGGCTGAGTTTCTTCACCCTGGTCCCGACTCCAAAGACGAGCTCATCGAGACGCTGGTTGAAGCCGAAGACAACAAAATTATCAACGCGCAAAGCCGCTTCATGCTGGAGGGCGTGATTCGCATGGCAGACATGACAGCGGGCGATGCCATGGTGGCCGCACCGCGCATGGATTTGTTGTCCATCGATGCGCCGTTTGATGAGTTGCTGCACCAAGTGATAGACACCGCACACTCGCGTTTTCCTGTGTATGAAGACGACCGCGAAAACATCATTGGCATCTTGATGGCCAAAGATTTGTTAAAGCTGCAGCGCGCACCTGAACTCAACATTCGGGCGCTGCTCAGGCCCGCGGTGTTTGTACCGGAAAGCAAAGGCTTGAACGACTTGCTCAGGCAGTTTCGCGACAACCGCCAGCACCTGGCCATCGTCATTGATGAGTTTGGCCGCACCGCAGGTTTGATCACCATTGAAGATGTGCTCGAAGAAATTGTGGGCGAAATTGAAGACGAGTTTGACATTGAAGAAGAGGCCGGCGACATCTTTGGTTTGGCCGATCAAACTTACCGCGTGAGCGGTGACACATCGCTCGAGCGTGTGTCGGAGGCTTTTGGTGTTCAGCTCAACCCCGAAATCACAGACGAAGAAAACCACCACTTCGACACCATCGGTGGACTGGTTGCGCACGAGATGGGACATGTGCCCAAACGCGGCGAAAAGTTCAGCTTGTCGGGCTTGGATTTTGTGGTCTTGCACACGCGCGGTGGTGCGGTGCGTTGGTTCAAAGTCTCCCCCACTCCCAACTTGAAAAAATAAAGATCATGTGGCGCCTGGCCCTGTCAGTTGCAGCGGGTGTGGTCCACGGTTTCTCAATGGCCTGGCCCGCTTCGATGTTGGGCAGTGGCCTGGGCGTGGCCGGTGTGAGTTCAGGCTTTTTGCAGTGCGCCAGTTTGAGTGTCTTGGCGGCGCTGCTGTTGTCAAGAGCAAACCAAGAAGCCAATGCATGGCGGCAAGGTGCTTTGCTGAGTGCTCTTTTTGCGTGCAGTGCCATGACGGCCACGTGGGCTTGGTTGTATGTGTCGATGCATCGCTACGGCGGCTTGCCCTCTTGGCTGTCCGCATTGGCGGTGCTGCTTTTGGCGGCGGCGCTGTCGCTTTATTTTGCGGTAGCTGGTGCGGTTTGGGTGGCCTTGTTCAAGCGCTGGAGTTTGTCTGCGCACTTGAATGAAGGGCGCTTGAGTGCAGTGCGCTCTGCCATGCCAGAGTTCAAACGCGCGCTGGCTGGCCTGCTCTTGTTTGCTGCCCTTTGGACTTTGGCCGAGCTTTGCCGCGGTCAGCTTTTCACGGGCTTCCCTTGGGGAGCGGGTGGTTACGCGCATCTGGAAAGCAGCTTGGCGGGCTATGCCCCATGGATTGGCGTTTATGGCATTGGGTTCATGGCGGCCTGTTTGGCCATGGGCGTTCCGCTGCTTGTTTCGGGCCTCATCGCCGGTCGAACACGGGCCTGGCTGATGCTCAGTGTGGGCGTGCTCATGGTGGCTGTGCTTTTCCCTGTGGGTCTTCAACAAGCCGCGCCCGAATTCACACAGGCCTCAGGCAAATTGAAAGTGCGCCTGCTGCAAGGCAATATTCCTCAAGACGAAAAATTCATTCCGGGGCAAGGCGTCCAGCAAGCACTGAGTTGGTATGCCGAGCAACTGCTGGCCAATTCGGAGCCGCTGGTGGTCACCCCAGAAACAGCCATCCCAGTGTTGCCTCAACAGCTCTCGCCTGCTTACTGGCAAGTGCTGAAAGACAAATACGCACCCCCCCAGGCAAGCGCGCAATTCCCCGCCACACCACAAGCCGCCTTGGTCGGTATTCCCATGGGCGGGCCCGGCGTGGGCTACAGCAATTCTGTGCTGACACTAGGCCCTGCAGACCTCAACTACCGCTATGACAAACACCACTTGGTGCCATTTGGTGAATACGTGCCGCCCTTTTTTCAGTGGTTTGTGCGCTTGATGAACATGCCTTTGGGCGACTTCGCGCAGGATCGCCCGCCGTCCAGTGTTTTGAAATGGCAAGGCCAGCGTTTGTTGCCGCAAATTTGCTATGAAGATTTGTTTGGGGAAGAAGTGGCCCGCTACTTTGCCAAGCCCGAAGATGCGCCCACTGTCTTGGTCAACATGAGCAATTTGGCCTGGTTTGGCGACACCACAGCGCTGGCGCAGCATGTGGCCATTTCGCGCATGCGCGCACTGGAATTTCAACGGCCCATCATTCGTGCCACCAACACCGGTTTAACGGGCTGGGTTGACGCGCAAGGCACCGTGCGCGAGTCCTTGCCGCCGTTCACGCGGGGCGCTTTGGTGATTGAGTTTGAGGGTCGCTCGGGCCTCACGCCTTACGCGCAGTGGACCTCGCGGTGGGGCTTGGCGCCACTTTGGTGGCTTTGCGCTGCAATAGTTCTGTTTTTAGGTGCGATTTCTCGGCGCTCTGGCACGCGCTCGCTTTAAAATCAAGGGTTGCCGCCGCTGTTCGGGGGCGTTCTCATTTTGAAGCCATGTTGACCTTCCAACAAATTATTTTGAAATTGCAGTCCTACTGGGACGCTCAAGGCTGCGCGCTGTTGCAGCCCTATGACATGGAAGTGGGTGCAGGCACTTCGCACACCGCCACGTTTTTGCGCGCCATCGGACCCGAGCCTTGGAAGGCCGCCTATGTCCAGCCCAGCCGCCGCCCCAAAGACGGCCGCTATGGCGAGAACCCCAACCGTTTGCAGCACTACTACCAATACCAAGTGGTGCTCAAGCCCGCACCTTCCAACATTTTGGATTTGTACTTGGGATCGCTCGAAGCCTTAGGCTTTGACCTCAAAAAGAACGACATTCGTTTTGTGGAAGACGATTGGGAAAATCCAACTTTGGGCGCATGGGGTTTGGGCTGGGAAGTGTGGCTCAACGGCATGGAGGTCACGCAGTTCACTTACTTCCAACAAGTGGGCGGCATTGATTGCAAACCCATCACTGGCGAAATCACTTACGGCCTCGAGCGTTTGGCCATGTACTTGCAAGGTGTCGACAACGTCTACAACTTGAAGTGGACCGACACGCTCAGCTATGGCGATGTGTACCACCAAAACGAAGTAGAGCAATCGACTTACAACTTTGAGCATTCCGATGCCGAGTTCTTGTTCACCGCTTTTTCGGCCTACGAAAAACAAGCGCAGCATCTCATTGGCGAGCAACTCGCATTGCCGGCCTACGAGCAAGTTCTCAAAGCCGCACACACTTTCAATTTGCTCGATGCGCGCGGCGCCATCAGCGTCACAGAGCGCGCGGCTTACATTGGCCGCATTCGCAATTTGGCGCGAGCCGTGGCGCAAAGTTACTTTGAAAGCCGCGAGCGTTTGGGCTTCCCCATGGCGCCTCGCGAGTGGGTCGAACAGCTCAATGCCTTGAGCAAGAAGGCTGCCTGAAGGCAAGAATTACCATGACACATCAAAACCTTCTGGTCGAATTGTTTGTAGAAGAGTTGCCACCCAAGGCGCTCAAAAAATTGGGCGAGTCTTTTGCCAACGTGTTGTTCGAGCAATTGCGCGATGCAGGGCTCACGGGCTCAGATGCCGTGGTCACGCCCTTTGCCTCGCCACGTCGGTTGGCAGCACATGTCACGCAATTGGCGGCACAAGCGGCCGACAAAGCGGTGCAACAAAAACTCATGCCCGTCTCGGTAGGCCTAGATGCCACTGGCAACGCCACACCGGCCTTGCTCAAAAAATTGCAAGCCATCGGTGCCGATGTTTCAAACCCTGCTGCGTTGGTGGCGTCGCTCAAGCGTGCACCCGATGGCAAAGCAGAAGCCTTGTTCTATGACAGCGTGGCCAAAGGCGCCACGCTGCTTCAAGGTTTGCAAAAAGCCTTGGACGAAGCGCTGGCCAAGTTGCCCATTCCCAAAGTCATGACTTACCAGCTGGAAACCGATTGCGAATTGCCGGGTTGGACCAGTGTCAACTTTGTGCGTCCTGCACATGGTTTGGTGGCCTTGCATGGCACGCAAGTGGTGCCCGTTAAAACTTTGGGCTTGAAGGCGGGTCAAACCACGCATGGCCATCGCTTTGAAGCCAATGTGTCGCCCGTGGTCATTCAAGATGCCGACAGTTATGCAGCCACACTGGCGCGTGATGGCGCCGTCATTGCCAGCTTTGCCGAGCGCCGCGCAGAGATTGTGAAGCAGTTGCATGCCGCTGCGGCCAAAGTGGGTGGTGGTGCCAAAGCCATTGAAGACGATGCCTTGCTCGACGAAGTCACAGCCTTGGTGGAGCGCCCCAATGTGCTCACCTGCGAATTTGAAAAACAGTTTTTGGAAGTGCCGCAGGAATGTTTGATTTTGACCATGAAGGCCAATCAAAAATATTTCCCGCTGCTCACGGCTGAAGGCAAGCTCACGCACCAGTTCTTAGTGGTGAGCAACATTTCGCCAGCAGACGCCAGTGCCGTCATTGGCGGCAACGAGCGCGTGGTGCGTCCGCGTTTGGCCGATGCCAAATTCTTTTTCGATCAAGACCGCAAGAAAACTTTAGCCTCGCGTGTTGAAGGTTTGAACAAAGTGGTCTACCACAACAAGCTGGGCACACAAGGCGAACGCATGACACGCGTGCGCGGCATTGCCAAAGCTTTGGGCCAAGCGCTGGGCGGCAACGAACTGGCGCAAGCGGCAGACACCGCGGCGCAGTTGGCCAAAACAGATTTGCTCACCGACATGGTGGGCGAGTTTCCAGAATTGCAAGGCATCATGGGCGGCTACTACGCGCGCCACGATGGTTTGAGCACCGACATTGCCGATGCCATTGAAGACCACTACCGTCCGCGCTTTGCGGGCGACGAATTGCCGCGCAACAACGTGGGCTTGGTGGTGGCACTGGCCGACAAGTTAGAGACCTTGGTGGGCATGTTTGGCATTGGTAACTTACCCAGCGGCGACAAAGACCCCTTTGCTTTGCGCCGCCATGCACTGGGCATCATTCGCATGCTCATGGACAAAGATTTGGCGCTCGATTGGCGACAGTTGTTGGCAATGGCCGTGCCTGTGTTTGGCGACAAAATCACCGACCCCTCCGAAGCCTTGACCAGCTTCTTATTTGACCGCTTGGCGGGTTCATTGCGCGAACACGGTTACAGCGTTCAAGAGGTCGATGCTGTGTTGGCTTTGCATCCTGCGCGCTTGGGTCAAATTCCCAAACTGCTTGCAGCGGTGCGCGCATTTGCGGCGTTACCCGAGAGCCCAGCCTTGGCCGCTGCCAACAAACGCATCGGCAATATTTTGAAGAAGGCCGATGAAGTGGATGCGCATGTGAATCCTGCCTTGCTCAAAGAAACCGCCGAGCAAAACTTGCATCAAGCCATGCAGCGTTTGCTGCCAGAGTCAGAGGCTTTGTTCAATGCTGGCGATTACACGGCGTCATTGCAAACCCTGGCCGCATTGCGCTCGCCAGTCGATGCCTTCTTTGACGACGTCATGGTGAATGCCGAAGAAATGGATGTGCGCTTAAACCGCCAAGGCTTGCTCAAGTGTTTGCATGTGGCCATGAACCGCGTGGCCGATTTGTCGCGACTGGTGTCATGAAACTTGTCATTCTCGATCGCGATGGCACCATCAACCATCCCAGTGATGAGTACATCAAAAGCCCTGAAGAGTGGCGCGCGCTACCAGGCGCTTTGGAGGCCATCAGCCGCTTGAACCATGCGGGCTATCACGTGGTCATTGCCACCAATCAATCGGGCTTGGGCCGGGGCTTGATGGACGTGGCGGCAGTCAATGCCATTCACAAACGCATGAACAAACAATTGGCCGCAGTGGGTGGCCGCGTGGACGCTATTTTTTATTGTCCGCATGCACCCACTGACGCTTGCAACTGCCGCAAACCCATGCCCGGTTTGCTCGAGCAAATTGCAGAGCGATTTGGCATCGACCTAGCCAGCGTGCCATTTGTGGGCGACACCCTGAACGACATGAAGGCGGCACAAGCGGCTGGCTGCATTCCGCACTTGGTGTTAACTGGCAAGTCGGAAGCCTTGCGTGGCCAGCCATTGCCCTCGGTGTTTCCTGCAGGCACAGCGGTGCACACAGACCTGCACGCCTTTGTCGATGTGCTCTTGAAGAAGTCATTGGAACCCGCACTATGAACTTCATTCGTTCACTCATTCACATGATATGGATGACGGTCACGGTCATTCCTTGGGCTTTGGTGGTGGTGTTTGCTTCCATGTTCATGCGCAGCAACCGTTTGTATTGGTGGTGTGTGGGTTGGCTGCGCAATGCCATCAACAGCGGTACTTTTATTTTGGGCATCGAGAACCGCATCACGGGCATGGAAAATTTGCCGATTGGCGAAAAAGACCCAGTCATCTTGTTGGTCAAGCACCAGTCCACATGGGAGACATTCTTGATGCCCGTCATCATGCCGCACCCCTTGGCGTATGTTTTCAAAAAAGAATTGCTCAGCGTGCCATTTTTTGGTTGGGCCATGGGGCGTTTGGACATGATTCACATTGACAGAAGTCAACGTGCGCAAGCGTTTACCAAAGTGGTGACGCAAGGCAAACGCCTCATGGATCAAGGCGTTTGGGTCATCATGTTTCCGGAAGGCACGCGCATTCCACGCGGCCAAAAAGGTGTTTACAAAACGGGCGGCACGCGCTTGGCGGTTGAGGCGGGTGTGCCTGTCATTCCCATTGCCGTGACTTCTGCCAAATGTTGGCCCACCAAGGCCTTTGTGAAAAGGCCTGGCATTGTCGACATCTCCATTGGCAAAGCCATTTCCAGCCAAGGCCGTCAACCTGAAGAGTTGATGCAAGAGGTGGAAGACTGGATTGAGTCGGAAATGCGCCGACTCGATCCTGAGGCTTACGCAGACGCTTGATGCCAGGTCAACCATGCGCAATCCGCTCCAATTGGTTCTTGATTTTTTAAGCCCACTACAAGCGCCTTCATCTCCAGCTTCAACAGCTTCGCCATCTTCCACAGCTTCACCAGCGCCCCGTGCTTCGCCAGGTCCCACGCCAAACAGCAAAGTTGCCATCCCCAGCGAAGTGGCCATCTCGCACCCCAGAGCCAATCGTGAAACGGTATTGGAGGGCATGCGCGTGGCTTATTTGTTTCAGCGCGTGCGGCGTCGCTCCATCGGTTTTGTGGTGGGGCCAGACGGGCTTGAGGTGCGTGCGCCCAAATGGGTCACCTTGAAAGAGGTGGAGCTAGGTCTGCAAGAGCGCGGTGAGTGGGTGCTGCGCAAGTGGGCAGAGCTACAAGAGCGCCAAAAAAATATTCGGCAAATTGAATGGCGTGAAGGAGCCAGCCTGGACTACTTGGGCGCGCCCCTTCATCTGCACTTAAGCCCTCAAAATGGCCGAAGCGAATTGAACGACCAACGTCAATTGCTGCTGGCCTTGCCCCACACGGCTGAAGCGTCACAAATTAGAGATGCCGTGCAAGCCTGGTTAATGCGCGAGGCCAAAATACTGTTTGAACAAAGGCTCAATCACTTTGCCCCCTTAATGGGTGTGCAGTGGCGCCGATTGAGTTTGTCCAATGCGGGTTCGCGTTGGGGCAGCGCGCGCGTTGATGGCGCCATTCGCTTGAACTGGCGCCTCATTCACCTCAAGCCCGAGGCCATTGACTATGTGGTGGTGCATGAGTTGGCCCATCTGCGAGAAATGAACCACAGCCCAGCGTTTTGGAAAGTGGTGGCCGACATCCTGCCTGATCACCTTGAGCGGCGCAAAGCTTTGCAAAAAGAAAATTTGGCGAACTGGGCTTGATCAAGTTTTCAACTTGTCAATTGATCACAGTTTGAAACCGCCAAACACCATTTTCATCTTTAAAGCGTTTCATCTTGCCCTCATACCAAAGGGCATGCAAATGCGCCACCGATTCGCCGATGGCAAAGGTGGTTTGGTGAAAATCTAAGGGGCGTTTGAAAATGACTTTGAGCATGTCATGGGCACTGCCCGCGTGTTCTTTGCAAGCTTCTAGCACTTCGCGCAAGCGGTCTGCGTGATGTTGAAGCAATTGAGCCGTGCGGGTGTGCACGCCCACAAATGGCCGGCCGTGTGAAGGCAAAATCAAAGCGTCTGCTGGTAGGGCATCGAATTTTTTCAACGACCTCATGAACAAGGCCAAAGAGTTGGCTTCGGGTTCTTGCGCATACACGCTCACGTTGGTCGAAATTTTGGGCAAGACCATGTCGCCACTGATCAGCACATTGGCGCTGGCCGAGTACAAAGCCATGTGCTCTGGTGAATGCCCCCATCCGCTGATGCATTCCCAAGTGTGGCCGCCGATTTGAATTTGGCTGCCTTCCATCAGGCGGTGATACGACTCGGGCACCTTGGGCACCATGTTGGCGTAGTAAGACACGCGCGATTGAATTTGTTTCTGGTCTGCAGGATCGTTCCAGCCGTGATCGGCAAAAAACTTTTGTGTGCTCAAGCCGCCAAAATTAGACACTCCCGAGCTGGCCAACAATGCCGACTGGTATTCGGTGGCGTTCATGTACAAAGGCGCATTGAATTGCTCGCACAGCCAGTGCGCCAAGCCCATGTGGTCGGGGTGCATGTGGGTCACCACCACGCGCAAAATGGGCAAACCCTTCATGGGGCCTGCAAACACTTGGCGCCAGGCTTCTTGCGTGCCAGCGTTGGTCACGCCGCAATCGACCGCAGTCCAACCATGGCGAACACCTGAGGGAGTTTCTTCGGTGTCTGCCAACAGCCACAAATTGATGTGGTCCAGCGCAAACGGCAAAGCCATGCGAATCCAGAGAATGCCGGGCGCAACTTCCAAGGCTTGGCCCAACTCGGGCAAGGTGGTGCCCAATGGAAAGCGCAAGGCGTTTTCACCAGTCAGGGTGGCAGCGGGTGCGGCTGGTGTGCTTGGAAGGGCGTTTGGTGTCATGGCAATTCTGGGTTGGGGAAAAATCCCTCAGGCAATTGACGTTTACGTCAACGTCAATTACAGTTGGGGCATTGTAAGTCGCGCCGTCAGGCACTGTCTGTCGCCTGTGCGCAAGCTCAAATTCAGCCCTTCGGCGCAACCCAAGGTGGAACCAACATGGCATCTCAATTTTCAATCAGCGACCTGGCCAAAGAATTTGACCTCACCACACGCGCCATTCGCTTTTATGAAGACATGGGTCTTCTGGAGCCCGAGCGTTCGGGGCCTGGCGGCCGCAACCGGGTGTATTCCTCGCGCGATCGCACGCGACTCAAACTCACCTTGCGCGCCAAACGCCTTGGCCTGTCTTTGGTAGAAGCCAAAGAACTCATTGACATGTACGACACACCGCGCGACACCGGCCCTCAGTTGAAAAAATTCATGGTGGTGTTGGCAGAACACCGGCAGCAACTCGAGTCGCAATTGGCAGATTTGCACGCCACCCTCGAAGAGGTGAAGACCCACGAAAAGGAAGCACGCAATTTGCTGGCGCGCTCTGAAAAGATTGCCGTTAAAAAGGTCGGCGCATGAGCACGCCCGATTTAAATTCTCCCATCGCGCAAAGAATTGCGGCCAGTTTGAGCCGTCAAGGCATGATGACGCATCTGGATGCCAAGCTCTTGCGCGTTGAAAAAGGCGAAGTAGAAGTGGCCTTGCCCTTCGGCGACAAAGTGACCCAACAGCAAGGCGGATTTCATGGCGGCGCAATGGGTGCCTTGGCCGATATTGCGGGCGGCTATGCAGGACTAACCGTTTTGCCAGAAGGCATGGAAGTAGTCACGGCGGAATACAAAATCAATTTTTTAAGCGGTCACCAAGATGGCGAGTTGCGCGCGGTGGGCAAAGTGGTCAAGGGCGGCAAGCGCATCATTGTGACCACCGCCGAAGTGTTTCACATCGATGCGCAAGGCAAAAAGACGATGTGCGCCGTGATGCAACAAACTTTGGTGCCTGTGGCGCAAACCTATTGAACAAGACATTTCGGAGAAAACAACATGAACATGCCCGGCCTGAACTTCCAATTGGGAGAAGACATTGATGCACTGCGCGACGCGGTGCGCGATTTTGCGCAAGCCGAAATTGCGCCTCGCGCTGCAGAAATCGATCGCACCGATCAGTTCCCCATGGATTTGTGGCGCAAGATGGGCGAGGTGGGTGTGTTGGGCATCACGGTGCCCGAAGCTTATGGCGGTGCCAACATGGGCTACTTGGCGCACATGATTGCCATGGAAGAAATTTCACGCGCATCGGCCAGTGTGGGTTTGTCGTATGGTGCGCACAGCAATTTGTGCGTCAATCAAATCAAGCGCAACGGCACCGAAGCGCAAAAACAAAAGTACCTGCCCAAGCTCATCAGCGGCGAGCATGTGGGTGCGCTGGCCATGAGCGAGCCGGGTGCGGGCTCCGATGTCATCAGCATGAAACTCAAGGCCGAAGACAAAGGTGGCTACTACGTTTTGAACGGCAACAAAATGTGGATCACCAACGGACCCGACGCCGACACCTTGGTGGTGTATGCCAAAACCGAACCCGAATTGGGCGCACGCGGCGTCACAGCTTTCTTGATTGAAAAAAACATGAAGGGCTTCTCCATTGCGCAGAAGCTCGACAAACTGGGCATGCGCGGCAGCCACACGGGTGAGCTGGTGTTCCAAAATGTGGAAGTGCCTGCCGATAACATTTTGGGCGGCCTCAACATGGGCGCCAAGGTGCTCATGAGTGGCTTGGACTACGAGCGTGCGGTGTTGGCAGCTGGGCCCTTGGGCATCATGCAGTCGGTCATGGACAACGTCATTCCCTACATTCACGACCGCAAACAATTTGGCCAAAGCATTGGCGAGTTTCAACTCATTCAGGGCAAAGTGGCCGACATGTACACCGTGTTGCAAGGGGGCCGCGCCTGCTGCTACACCGTGGGGAAAAACCTGGACATGCTGGGCACCGACCACGTGCGCCAGGTGCGCAAAGACTGCGCCAGTGTCATTTTGTGGTGCGCCGAAAAAGCCACCTGGATGGCCGGTGAGGGCGTGCAAATTTTTGGTGGCAATGGCTACATCAATGAATATCCGCTCGTGCGTTTGTGGCGCGATGCCAAGATGTACGAAATTGGCGCTGGCACCAGCGAAATTCGGCGCATGCTGATTGGCCGTGAATTGTTTGCTGAAACTTGCTAATGCGCATGTTTCATTTTTTAACATTGAGACAATGCCGGCATGACTTCAAAACATCTTTCTCACCTTTTTGACAACAACCGTGCTTGGGCCCAGCGCATGGAGCGCGAGCAACCTGGTTTTTTC
>JACCDU010852954.1_pt1 | contig 15191 bp, 14 predicted proteins | sample 7446081 | NCBI WGS metagenome assembly JACCDU01 (sample SAMN15323447, study PRJNA562643) | freshwater metagenome | isolation source: river surface water | place: USA:Blue River Watershed | collected 2017-08-17
GTCAAAGAAATTAGTTCGTTTATAAATAAGCAAAGCTAGTAACTCAAGCCCCAGTGAACGGCGGCCGTAACTATAACGGTCCTAAGGTAGCGAAATTCCTTGTCGGGTAAGTTCCGACCCGCACGAATGGCGTAATGATTTGGAAGCTGTCTCAAGGAGAGACTCGGCGAAATAGAACTGTCTGTGAAGATGCGGACTACCTGCGCCAGGACAGTAAGACCCTATGAAGCTTTACTGTAGCCTGAAATTGAATCTCGATTCTATCTGCGCAGAATAGGTGGGAGACTAAGAAAAAGTTCTTGCGGGAATTTTGGAGTCATCAATGAGATACCACTCTGATATAATTGATATTCTAACTTCATACCCTTAGCGGGTTGAAAGACAGTTTCTGGTGGGCAGTTTGACTGGGGCGGTCACCTCCTAAAAGGTAACGGAGGTGTACAAAGGTTTCCTCGGATCGTTCAGAAACCGATCTTTGAGTGCAAAGGCAAAAGGAAGCTTAACTGTGAGACAAACAAGTCGAGCAGAGACGAAAGTCGGTCTTAGTGATCTGACGCTGCTGTGTGGAAAGGGCGTCACTCAACGGATAAAAGTTACTCTAGGGATAACAGGCTGATCTCCTCCGAGAGTTCATATCGACGAGGAGGTTTGGCACCTCGATGTCGGCTCATCGCATCCTGGGGCGGTAGTACGTCCCAAGGGTTGGGCTGTTCGCCCATTAAAGCGGTACGTGAGCTGGGTTCAGAACGTCGCGAGACAGTTCGGTCCATATCCGGCGTGGGCGTTAGAGTATTGAGAATGACCTTTCTCTAGTACGAGAGGACCGAGAAAGACATACCTCTGGTGTACCAGTTATCGTGCCATCGGTAAATGCTGGGTAGCTATGTATGGTTAGGATAACCGCTGAAAGCATCTAAGTGGGAAGCCGTCTTCAAGATGAGTACTCTCAGGTTGCGGCAAGACTAGCCGATTGATAGGGATCCGGTGTACATATAGCAATATATTTAGCCAAGATCTACTAATAACCATATTTTAAGCAATTTAATATCTTTTTATCTCGGTGTTTATAGCATAATAGAACCACACCATTCCATCCCGAACATGGTCGTTAAAGATTATAGCGGCGAAAATATTTAGAGAGGGATCTCTTGAGAAAATAGCACAATGCCGAGATTATGCCATCCTTAATAGCTCAGTTGGTAGAGCAATCGGCTGTTAACCGATGGGTCGCTGGTTCGAGTCCAGCTTAAGGAGTGTTTTATCCTAAACCTAAAGGTAAAGTTAAAACAAGATTTTATGCTTATTCATTTGAATAAGCATAAAAATTAACCAAGAACAAAAACAAAAAAACAAATTTATTTTCGTTTTGGTTTTGGCTTGCTGTAGAAATCATAAATCTCATTCACGAAATAAGCACTAAAACCTAATAATAATCCAATGACGATTCCTGTACCTACCCCTTCACTCAACTCTGTTAGTCCTGATGAAGGCATTAAAGGTTTTGGAAAATCTCCCAATATTTCTTGCCCATTATGCGAGCGAACCACATCCACGGTTGTGTTAATGTAGTTTCTAATTGTCGAAGGTTTAAAAATGCCTCCTTGCGGGGTGTTTCTTGTTCCCTCTAGGCCAGATCTAGAATCTTTTACCCAATTGTAGCTAGGAGTTGAATATGATTTTCTACTTCCCTTAGAAGCCAAACTTGGATTCTTAGCAGCCTTTTGACCTTTTATGTTAGAAGATGATGGGCTAGAAGTTGGCTTTTTATTAGGGCTTTGTGATGCTCTCTCTTGTAATTCCTCCTTATTTTTGCCCTTTGCTAATGCGTAAAAAATATTATTATAGTTAAAAACGCGCATTATAATGCAAATTATCACATAGAAAAATAGTCCTGAAATTATAATTGTAACTAGGACTATCACAGCTTTCTTAATACTTTTTTTCATAATAAAAAATCTGTTTGATGTAGAATTTGTTTTTATATTTTTATCTTTTGTTTTTATTAAATCGTTCATAATAATAATAATATTTGTCCTTCCTTTAAACTTTAAAAAGGCGTGAAGCGAAGGCCAAAACTCTCCACGCCTTATTGTTATTATAGATTAATTATTTAGTTAATAAAAATAAAATCAAGTTTAATGTTATTAAATTTGGATATACAATTATCTACTTTAATCATTATCACAAAAAAGCAAACCTTCAAAAATTTCCACACGCTCAAGACGGTTAAAATCTTCTTGATATTTAAGCTGTTTAATTTTTGCCTTGATACTAGGACGGATATTTTGCTTTTATCAGTATTCGTGTTTAAATTTGAATTTTTATCCATGATTTTATATTATTTTTATAAGCATTTATAAATTTAATTTAGCTAGTTTATTTTTAAAATTTTATAAATGTTATTATATGATGGGGTCGAGTTTTTTTTATTGTTTTGTATTTTTTAAGAATAAATTTTTATTCTTAAAAATGATAAAAGAGTTTAGGCTTGCTGAGTTTGAGAAGGATTAGGAATAACACTAACATAGCCTAATCTAGTAAAAAGCACTTCTCCTTCTTGTATAGCATAAAGAGTATGATCCCTTCCACAGGCAACATTTTTTCCTGGTTTAAACTTTGTACCACGTTGTCTTACTATTATTGAGCCTTTTTTAACTTGCTGCTTTCCAAAGCATTTAACACCCAATCTTTTAGATTGTGAGTCTCGACTATTTTTTGTACTCCCAGCACCCATTTTGTGCGCCATAATTTTTTATATTTTATTAAATTTCTAAGTAATTAATTGAACTCGGCTATATTTTTGTCTATGCCCTTTTATACGTGTATAATTTTTTTTAGGTTTTGTTTTCAAAACAGCAAATTTTGGTCCTTTAACACTTTGAATTATTTTTGCTAAAATCATACTTTTACTTAGAAAAGGCTTACCTAACTGAAGTTGAAGAGATTTTTTAAAAAATAAAACTCTATTAAGGGTAATAAATGATCCAAGTTTTGTTTTTTTAATTAAATCTATATCATACCATCTTTGGGGGACAAAAAAAAATTGTTTCCCAGATGATTGAACAATTGCGTATGTCATAAATGCATTTCTATTTAAAAAGAGAGAAACTTTATCTTTTTATCTCTTTAGAAAGTGGAGAATATTTGAAATATTGACAAAAAATATCTTTTGCAATCAAATATATATAATTCATTATATACAATATAAGCTTATTTTTCAAAAAAAATAAAGAATTTAATATATAATTATAATGCGGATGGAGAGACTTGAACTCTCACGAAGGTTTTTCACCAGATTCTAAGTCTGGCGCGTCTACCGATTCCGCCACATCCGCTTTTACTGGGTTATACCTATAAATATATATTATTTACTTTGCCAGCTTCAAGATATAAGTTGCTTAATCATGACAGATTTTCATTACTTATTATTAAATAGATTTCAATTTCTAAAAAATAATGCTATCGAGGAAATATTAAGAGAAAGAGCTCATTATTATTTATCAGAAAATAAAGCAAATGATTTTTGGATAATTGAAACACCAGAATTTGCTTATAAAAAAGAATTTTTTGAGAAAATAAAACGCAGTCAATTTTATCTAATTAATAAAAACTTAATTCAAAATAAATATTTTTATGCTATAATTTCTTCAGATAAAAGTTTTTTAAATTGGCTCGCTCTTAGAATTGGTTATTTTGAAAATATGGATGATAATTTAAAATCCCAAAATAAAAAAGTTTTTACTTCAACAGGTCTTACTGGAAAGCTAAAACCAATCCAAAGAAATCCTTTACTTTCTTTACCTTATCATTTTAGGCCTTTAAAAATAAATTAAACTTAGTAATTTTATTTTACTAAGTTTACTTAAATTTTAGCTTGAAGGAATGCTTTTTTTAATTAAAAAGAAAATATTATAAATAGCCCAAGATGCTGCTAAGATAATGGGACCAAAAGTTAAAAAAAATCTCATATTGAATTAAGCTTTTTCTTTTGTACTATAATAATATATAGTATAAGATGATTAATTATTTTAAAAGACTCTTTCTTGAAAGACCCTTTTTTGGACCTCGTTTCTTAACGAAATTCCATCTCCTTTTGAACTCATATGAAAGAGAAGATAAAAATATTTTTTTAATTTTCTTTATATCTTTTAAAAAGCCTTTTTTTCTTTTTCATAAGCTTTTTTGACTAGCTTATTCAGGTTATAAATAAAAATACTAAAAAGTGAACTTATGATTAAGTAGATTTTCTTAACAACAGAAAGAATGCGCAATATTAAAATAGAGAAAATGGCCCAGCTGGCTTTAAGAACCTTTTCAATATAGTCCCAATAAGTGAATGGAATTACGATTAACGTAATTGCTGCCCAAGCCGCAAATCCGGGGCTTAGTCCTTTAATCATCATTGTCAATATTGTATAAGCTAAGTCTCTCGAGAAGCAAAAAATCCCGTTAAGCTAATTTTAAATTGCTTGTCGACGCGAATAATCTATAAAAGCAGCATCAAACGCCTTCATATAAGAATCATCCATTTTTTTTTTGAGAGCTAAACTGGCACTTTTATATACTTCTGGTGGGCTTAAATTTTTATATTCTAAGATAGGATACATGAGGCATACGATTTGAAACTGTATATGAAATATATAAGTATTAAATGTTAGTAACATATTAACTTTAATTAATACACAAAAAGATGAATTTGTCAATATACTAAAATCGGAAGAGGATTAATAATATGACAGCTACTTTAGAAAGAGTTAAAAACTTAAACATCTGGGAACGTTTCTGTTCTTGGGTAACAAGCTTAGAAAATCGTTTATACATTGGTTGGTTTGGTGTAGTAATGATACCTACACTATTAACAGCAACAACTTGTTTTATTATAGCATTTATTGCAGCGCCACCAGTAGATATTGATGGTATTCGTGAACCTGTTGCTGGTTCTTTAATGTATGGAAATAACATTATTACAGGTGCAGTAATTCCAAGTTCAAACGCAATCGGTGTTCATTTTTACCCAATTTGGGAAGCAGCTTCTGTTGACGAGTGGTTATACAACGGTGGTCCTTACCAATTAGTTGTTTTACATTTCTTAACAGGTGTAGCTTGCTATTTAGGACGTGAATGGGAATTAAGCTTCCGTCTTGGTATGCGTCCTTGGATATTCGTAGCTTTCTCTGCTCCAGTTGCTGCTGCTACTGCAGTATTCTTAATTTATCCTATTGGACAAGGAAGCTTCTCTGATGGTATGCCTTTAGGAATATCTGGAACTTTCAACTTCATGTTAGTTTTCCAAGCAGAACATAACATTTTAATGCATCCTTTCCATATGGCTGGTGTAGCTGGTGTATTTGGAGGATCATTATTCTCTGCTATGCATGGGTCGTTAGTAACATCTTCTATTATTCGTGAAACATCTGAAATCGAATCACCAAACTATGGATACAAATTTGGTCAAGAAGAAGAAACATATAACATTGTTGCAGCTCATGGATATTTTGGTCGCTTAATTTTCCAATATGCTAGCTTCAATAATTCACGTTCATTACACTTCTTCTTAGCTGCTTGGCCTGTTGTTGGAATTTGGTTAACTGCTTTAGGAATTAGCACAATGGCTTTTAACTTAAACGGTTTCAACTTTAACCAATCTATTGTAGATAGCCAAGGAAGAGTAATTAACACATGGGCAGATATTGTTAACAGAGCTAACTTAGGGATGGAAGTTATGCATGAACGTAATGCACACAATTTCCCATTAGACTTAGCAGTTTCAGCACCTGTTGTTCTTGCTTAAAAATATTGGCCATATATTCATTAATATATAAGTCACAAAAATAAACAAAATATTTCATGCATTTCAAATTTGAAATGCATGAAATTTTCTTTTAATAAATTTAGAAAAAAAGAGAAGATATTTTACTGCTTTTTGAAAGAAAAATAATAAAATAATTTGAAGACTTATAAAGAGAAAATCTTTCATACGGCAAGAAAGAAAGAAAAGTGCTGAAAATTAAAAAAAAGAAAGATAAATAAATCAAACTTATGCTGGGATCATATTTGATTAATAAACCACTTGTTTTTATTAAATCAATTACTTTAAAGCTTTCAACAAACTTTTGATTAATTTCTTCTTCTTTAAGAAATTTTCCTTCTTGATCATAAATTAAAAAAGTGTTCCTTAATTGATCAAAAACTAAAGTAAATTCTTTTTCATTTGATTTAATCCAAGTTAGCCAAACTTTTTCTTTATTAGAAAAAGCAAAAAAAGGATATTCAGACGTTTTTGACTTATTGTTATTTTCTTTCGATACATTACTTAAACGTAAGCTAGTTAAATTCCAATCACTTTGATAAATGTTAAGATCAAAGTAAACTAAGGGTTTATTAACTGAAATGCTTTTTGAAATTTGTTCTTTTCCATAATTATTAAGCAAAGAAAGATTTGAGTAAAATTGTTTAATTTTTTTGTTTTGATAATTAATCCAAAAATCATTCAATCTTATATTATTGAGAGGTAATTTAGTTAATTTTCCTAAATGCAAGATATTTTGAAAATGAGCTATTTCTCCTTTAGCAATTATTTCTTCTGCTTTAAAATTTTGAAAAGAACTTAAAAAAGAAGAAGATAATAAAAGAACAAGACTAATATGAACAAAGATAGGACTTATTTTTGCAATTAATGCCTTGTAAGCATATAAAAACTTTTTATTTTGATAAAGATAAAAATTAAGCTTTGAAAATTTGGCTAATAAATTTTCATTCTCAAAAAATTGTCCTTGATATTTAAGAAAATCTTTTTGATTTTGAAAAGAGTTGGCTTTAATATTAAAAAAGAATTTTTTCGAAATTTTTAACAAAGGCCATTGATTATAAAAACTACACAAAATTAAAGATAAAGCTAATAAAATTAATAAGGAAAGAAAATACCAGGATTGATAAAGATGATTAAGTTGAAAGAAAAAAATAAGCTTGGCATTTAAAAAACGATATAATTCTTTATCATTAGCATAATTTAATTTATAAAAGCTATCTTCTTGATCTTGCTCAATAATTGAACCAATTGAACTAAAAAGAGAAATTAAAAAAAGAATAAAAATAGCAAATCTTAAATCTTTTAAAATTTTAATTATGGAAAAAAAATATTGAAAGATAAAAGAAAATTTAGAGGACATTTGTTAATTATTTTTTCCAATTAAAAATGCTAACTAATTGTTTACGACCTTTTAATTTTCTTTGTTTTAAAATATTTCGACCTGTTTTTGTAGCCATTCTTGCTCTAAAACCCGACTTTTTCAGAGCTTTTATTTTGCTTCCATTTAAAGTATGTTTTGACATAATATAGTTAATTCTTAATAGCCTGCCTGCTTAATAAAACAGTATATCATAGCCTCTTTCATTTGCTCAAACATTAAATTAAAAGACTTAATTGCTTGTAAGTTATATTCAATTAAAGGATTTAATTGACCATATGATTTCCAACTAATAGTATCTTTTACATAATTCATACGCTCAATATGTTCTGTCCAATAAAAATCCATTATTTCCAAAATAAAACTTGATTTTCCGGATTTAAATAAAGTCTTTTGATAAGAATTCGCTCTTGAAAGAAGAAGATCAAATTTTATCCATAAATCTTTATAAAAAATAAGATCATTATCTTTTTCAAAATTTTGTTCTAAGTATCTTAAACATAAATTTTCATAATGACTTTTTTCCAATAAATCTCGGCGAATTTTGAAAAAAACCTCTCTTTGTCCATTTATGATGCTATCATATTCAAAAACATTTCTTCTTAATTCATAATTGTAATTTTCAATTCTTTCTTGAGCTTTTTCTAAACTTCTACTTAATAAAGGAGCTTGCATTTCTTGATCTTTATCTTCTAAAAAAGAAGAAATTAATTGTTTGACATTATCTGCAGCAAAAATTTTAATAAGATCATCTTCTAAGGAAAGGAAAAATTGGGAAAAACCTGGATCACCTTGTCGACCAGAACGCCCACGTAATTGATTATCAATACGCCTATTCTCATGCCTTTCTGTACCTAAAACAAATAAACCTCCTAATTCTTTAACTCGTTTATTTTCTTCTGCCCAAATTGGAAAGCACTCTTTATATAATTTTTTATATAGAAGCTTAAAAGCTTGACTTGACTTATCTAAAGAGTAAGGCAAATTATCAATCAATTCTTTTAGATCAAAATTCTTTGATTTATATTCATTTTGAATAAAAAGAACATCTTCTGGATATTTAGAATCCTCTAATATAAAGCTTTCTTTTCCAAAAAAATACCTTTTTAAACGCTCTTTGATTTGACAAACTATATTTCCTCCTAATACAATATCTGTTCCTCTACCAGCCATATTTGTTGCAATAGTAACAGCATATTCTTTTCCAGCTTGGGCCACAATTTCATTTTCTCGAAAAAGATTTTCTGGTTTAGCATTTAAAACTTGATGAGGAATTTTAGACAGTTTAAATAAATCAGATAAAAATTCAGACTTTTCAATGCTTGTAGTTCCAATAAGAATAGGTTGACCTTTTTGAAAGCATTCTTTTGCCTTATTTAAAACAGATTTCCATTTACTTAACTCGCTTTGATAAATTGAGTCATTTAAATCTTTTCGTAAGGTTTTTTTATGAGTTGGAATAACAACAACATCTAAATTGTAAATTTCTTTAAATTCTCTTTCTGCTGTTTTTCCTGTCCCTGTCATTCCACATAATTTTGAATATAAAGGGAAAAAATTTTGATAAGTTATAGACGTACGATTTTTACTCCCTCCTTCTGATTTAATATTTTCTTTTATTTCAATAGCTTCATGCAAGCCCATGCCCCATCTTCTATCTTCCATTAATCTTCCAGTAAACTCATCCACAATAGCAATTTTGTCATTAAGAATAATGTAATCCTTATTTAGCTTAAACAAATGCTTTGCTTTTAAAGCATTTAAAATTTCTAAAATCCAGGGATCTGAAGATTCATATAAGGATTTTTTTCCTAAAAGTTTGCTTATCTCTTTATAACCTAAATCCGTTAAATGAATATCTTTACGTTTTTCATCAATTTCAAAATGAATATTTTTTTCTAAAAGAAAAGATAAAAAATTTGCAAAATAAAGTTTATTAAAATTTTGTCTTTCTTCAAAATTCGATAAAATTAATGGAGTTCTAGCTTCATCAATTAAAACGGAATCAATTTCATCAATTAAACAAAAATTTAATTCTCTTTGCACTAAATCATCAGAATTATAAGAGGCATTATCACGAAGAAAATCAAAAACTAATTCGGAATTTGTTAAATAGGTGATGTCTTTTTTATAATTTTTTGCTTTCTTTTTTAAAGTCATTCCATTTTTGACTAAACCAACACTTAATCCTAAGCTTTCAAAAATTTTTCCCATCCATTTTTGATCTCGTTCAGCTAAATATTCATTCACTGTAACAACGTGTACACCTTTTTTAGATAAAGCATTTAAAGCAATAGGTAAACTTGAAGCTAAAGTTTTTCCTTCACCTGTTTTCATTTCTACGATCTTTCCTTCATTTAAAAGCAAACCAGCTAATAATTGGTTATCAAAGTGCTTTAAACCACTTACACGAAAAGAAATTTCTTGAATAATAGCAAAATATTCTATTATGAAAGCATTGGCTAAAGGTCCTCTAAAAGTTTTGAAAGATTCTGCTTTTTTTTTTAATTTTTCACTTTGGAAGCGAATTTCATCATCTGACAATTTTGTGAAAAGACTTGACTTATTTTTAATTTCAGAAATTTTTTCTTTTAAATTCAATTTTTCTTGCACTATCATTATCTTGTATAATACTGTTGTAATTACAAAAGCACTCCTACCTTCTCAGCATTTCTGGCTTTTATATTTTTAGGAGACTTTTTATTAATCAAAAATTATTTATCATGCTATTAAAAGAAAAAAAATCAAATTTTTTCCTTGGATATTTAATTAAAAAAATCAAAAAAGCTTGTCAAACTTTACAAAAATTTTCAAAAAAATATCCATTATTTTCTCAATTTTTTCAATTAACTTTCTTATATTTTTATGCAACACTTACTTTAAGCTATTCTATCATAAATAGTTTAGGTTTTTGTCCAGAGTTTATATATAAAAGTTTACCTTTTTCAAAAACTCTTTTATCTTTTTCTCTTTTAAAAACATTAGCTACACCAGAAAAAACATTTTTACTTTATTTAATTGCAGTAGAATTAATTTTAAATGGTAAGTCAATATCTCTTCTTGTAAAATATAATTTTGCTTTAGTTTTTATTTTAGAAATGATTCAAAACCTTATTATATGCATTTGGGATCTTCTATCTCATCGTGATATGGATATGGATATGGCGGCTGGAGAAATAATGTTTTCATTAAATGGGACACTAGCTTTTTTTACAGTATTCTTTTTTTTCTTTTTTTCACTTTATCTGTATTGCTATTTTACTAGCATTAGGCTCAAATTTGTCTCTTTTCCTTCTCCATTTACTACAATAACAGATTCTGCTGGTTTTTGGTTAAATATTAAAAGAAATCAAAAAAAAGAAAAGAAATAAAAGCTTATAATAAAAGAAAATAATTTCTTTTTATTATGAGCCATACTGTTAAAATTTATGACACTTGCATTGGTTGTACACAATGCGTTCGAGCATGTCCAACAGATGTTTTAGAAATGGTTGTCTGGCCAGATTGTCGTGCAGGACAAATTGCATCTGCTCCTAGAATAGAAGATTGCGTAGGCTGTAAAAGATGTGAAAGCGCTTGCCCTACTGACTTTTTAAGCGTAAGAGTATATCTTGGAGCTGAAACAACTAGAAGCATGGGATTAGCTTATTAAATTTTTATATCTAATTAAAAAATTAGATATAAATTTTAGCTTAAGAAACCATAACTATGTAAACCTTTAGCTAAAAAATTCACTCCTAAATAACAAAGCCAAATTACAAAAAAACCTATTGTAGCAATTAAAGCTGCTTTTTCTTTTTTCCATTTTTTAATAATTCTGGCGTGTAAATATATTGCAAAAATAAGCCAAGTTATTAGAGCCCAGGTTTCTTTTGGATCCCAACTCCAATAATTTCCCCAAGCTTCATTTGCCCAAACAGCACCAGCAATAATGCCTAAAGTTAATAAAGGAAAGCCTACACCTATAATTTGGTAACTAAAATTATCTAAATTTTCTAAAATTACGCTTTTCGAATAATTAAATTTTAATTTTTCTTTTTTGCTTATCCAAGATATAATAAGATACAATATTGATATTAAAGACCCTATGATTAAGGTAGCATAACTTAAAATCATGGTACTAACATGAAACATAAGCCAATCTGATTGTAAGGAAGGTACCAAGGGACTAGCTTCTTGCAAAGCTTTTGGTAAAATAAAATGGGCAAAAAAGGTCAGACCCCAAATAATTGGACTAGTAATCGCGCTAATTAATTGACTTTTTGTTTTCTTTTCTATTGCTAAGCTTAAAAGTAATAAAATACAAGACAAAAAAATCAAAGACTCAAATAAATTACTGATTGGGAAGTAGCCTGCATTTATCCATCGATTTAATAGAAAGACAAAAAAAACACCATTTGAAGAGAGCAAAGATATATCTCCTATTATTGGGAAAAGCCCCTTCTTAAACTTCAAAGCTAAAAATTTTGAAATCAATAAAATTGAGACAATAAAAATTGAAAAGTAAGAAAAATTTTCCATAAATTGCTTTTTCTTTTATTATAAGCTTAGCTTTTTTGACCAAAATATTTCAAAAAAAAATATTTTTGCGCTTTTAAAAGTCGCAAATATGGCAAGTGGAATTGGACTCGCTATAGGTCTTGGTGCTTTGACGTTCAAAGCTTCATTAAACCACTATGAGAAATTATAGGATTCAAGTAGTATGAAAACCTTTATTTTATTAATAAAATAAAGGTTTTATTTTTAACAATTTTTTTTATAACATTTAATTTATTTAATCTCATTTAACGAATTGTAAAAAAAATTATTTATTTATTATATATTAAAATTAAATTAATCAATAAATAATTTTATGAGTTTAAATTGTAATAAAATTGTATTTAATTATAATAATAATTAAGTTATTTTCATGAAAAATAACCCCACTGAAATCTTAAAGCTTTAATAAATTGGCTTTAGGATAGCTTTGCATATTTATTAAAAAATTATGGAACAAAATTCAAAAACTTCATTGACTAAGGGAAAATTTATTATATTTAGACGAAAATTGCAACATGTTTTTGTAACAATTTTTAAAATAATTGTCATTACTGTCATTAGTTATATTTTAATTTCAATTTTTTTTAGATTTTTTAATTCAAATTTATTTTTTAACAGTTTTGCGAAAGAACATATAGATAATAAGAACCATGTTAAACCTGAACAAACGCAAAAGCCTTCTAAGCTTGATAAATTCAAACGAATTACTTTTTATAAAAGAAGACATCTTACAGTTACTTATAAATATTCTTTTAAAAATAACAAAAAAGTATTTACCTCCATGCCTATTATTACCAGAAAAGTTGAGATTGTGCGTAATGTGGATAAATTTAAAAATTCCCCTGATGCTTTAAAAACTTTATTTTTAGTAACTCAATTGATGCCAATGCACATAAGTATTGGTTTTTTATCCGGTCTTGTACTTTATAAAATTACAAAAAAATAAATAGCAAATACACTTATTATCCATCATTTTGATGGATAATATTAAGTTTTTAAAAATTAAAGAATTGCCTGCACTTCAATCTTTTTGATTTTATTCATAAGTTCAGCCTACTAAATTAAGATTTTTTAAAGCAAATAGCTCATTGTTTAATCCTTAAAAAGGATAATTTTAGTTGCATCAATCTTAAGATAAATTTTAAAAGCTAATTTAGTCATAAAGTGGAATTTCCTTGAAGGCTTAAAAATAGGTTAAATAGTATAAGTATAACTTTGGTACTTATTTGGATTTCGTTCATGCTATATGTTTACTGTTTTTGTTAGTTCTTAATAAGCTTAAGATTAAAGGACTTACCCTTTTCACGAATTTGATAAAACGTATTTTTATTTTTTAATAGATTTTATATACATAAGAAAGGGAAAATTGTACGCTAGAAGATGGACTTAAAGAATAACTTAAATTATTGTTTTTTGATAAAGTTTTTGAAACTACTTGCTTTATATTAGAGGTTAACTTGTTTTGGGGGGGGGATTGAGTTAAAGCGCTTATATTTGAAAGAGTGCAGCTTAAATAATGGTGAAATAGTGGAGGAGCATGAAAAATTTTGATGGCTTTAGGGCAATATTCCTATCAATTTCCTTTCGCTTGGGACTATCATAAAGGTAGTAAAGAGACCTTTTTATTTGAAGTTTAGAATATTTTAAATTTTTTTAAAGATCGGGGCATTATATTGTCTTACCAAAGCGTTGATTTAAATAAAGAAGTGAAAATAAATGTACATTGTATTTATAAATCAAGCCCAGTACAATTAACTTTTAAACAAAAAAATCGATAAAAGAATTATTAACAATTATACATTCACCCTATTCTTATTGGTATAAGAACACAACCTTTCGATTTTTAATTAAATTTAATTTATTTTGTTATATAATATGGTTAACTCTATAAAATTAATTAACACTTTTATTTTTAAGAATTTAATTTAGTGAAAATTAAGTAAAAAAATAATAAATTTATGCAACTAATTCTATTAACTAATTCTATTAGTTGCATAATTCGTTATAGTAGGAATGCAGGTTATATTATACGACAATTATTATTGCTATATTTTAATTATAATCTTTTGATATTAGATACTAAGCTCAAAGCAATTTATTTAAAAAAAAAAGAAAAATAAATAAATCTAAAAAAGTTTAACAAAAATAACAAAATTCTTTTTAAACGCTTGGCCAAAATTGCGCAGGATGAACTTCGTTGTTATGTTTTTTTGCACAGTGTGCCATTTCCATTAATAAAGGCTTAAGACCTTTGACTAATGTAGCATACAAATAGATATAATAAGCTTTTGTTTTTAATCTTCTCATTCTTAAATATTTTAATGTGTAGCGTTCAATTGCATACAAAATGTCTTTAATTAAAATAGATAAAAGTTGAAACTCAATGGCAAAGATGTCCCCTGCGTAGAATAGTAATAAATTAATTTCAAGTCTTCTTATCGTTATAAAACTTATGAAAAATAATGAAAACAAGAAAGTAATGGGAAAAATTGCATCTCTCCATTCCAAACTGTTTAAACTTAAATTAAACTCAACAAATTCTTTGAATTTTTGATAAAAGAATTGTTTCCATTGATTAAAAAAGTCTTCTAATTTTTTAAAATTCTTCAAGAAAAATTTCCAAAAATCTTTTAAAAAGCCATACCATAGATAAAACCAAAGCCAAAATAAATAGTATCTAAGCCAATATTTAGCGTAAAAAATAAGTCCATAGGCACCTTTTCTAAGCTTTTCTCGGACTTTTTTTTTAAACTCTTCTAGGATCCATTCAAACATAGGTTTAGAACCGTAAAGTTTATGGAGGAAATCTAGGAGATAATTTCCCCTTATCTCCCATAAATCTTTATTTTCAATAATAATATTAATTATTTTTCTTTTTATTCCATATTTTAAGTAGTAATAAAGAATAATAATTATATATTTATAAGATCTTAACTTAATAAACTTTAGTCGAAAAACACATGCTATAGGACCAGGGGAATTAAAAATAGGCTTAATTTTACTTGGTTTTGTTAATGTTTCACCATTTGGTTTTTCATACTTTTTGTAAAAAAAGCGAAAGATATCTTTCCATTTAAATACAATAACCGTTGTTCCAACCGTCCCAAGTGTTAAAATACTAAGGCTTGAAAAAAATTGGCATCGTTCTTTATATAATTTTAATTTTTTGGCTTTTAATTCCAAAGCTTTTAAGTATTTTAATTCCTCTAATCTTTGATTAGCCCTAGAGTTATATAAAATTTGAAAAATTTGCTCAAAAACAAGACAAGCTAGTTTTGAATACATTTGTGTTGTTGGGCCATAAATTAATTGGTTTTGTGTTAAGTTGTTTATCGTTTGGACCCTTTCGATACGATTCCTCATCTCCCTTGGTGACGATAAAGCGAAAGCGTTCTTAGGAGTAAAACTTAAAGCAAACACACAAATAATTGGCATTTTTTTCCCTACAAGACCTACAAATCTAAC
>JACCDU010110144.1_pt1 | contig 15179 bp, 15 predicted proteins | sample 7446081 | NCBI WGS metagenome assembly JACCDU01 (sample SAMN15323447, study PRJNA562643) | freshwater metagenome | isolation source: river surface water | place: USA:Blue River Watershed | collected 2017-08-17
ATCAAACGGTGCTCGCGAGGGGCGCTGGGCGTGGAGCCTGGCCGCTGTGAGTGACCCTATCGTTGGGTCAAGGCATGAAGGGAGATGTAAGAAACGCTGCACATGGTGTGCAGCGAGCCCACGATTATGACACGGTTCCAGAAAAGCCGCTAGGGTTTTCCCTGAAAAGGCTCACAACTTGATGAAATGCTCGCGGTAATGCGCTAATTCGTCGATGGATTCGTGCACATCGGCAAGGGCCGTGTGCTTTTGCTGCTTCTTGAAGCTCGAGTACACCTCGGGTTTCCAGCGGCGGGACAACTCCTTGAGCGTGCTCACGTCCAGGTTGCGGTAATGAAAGAACGCTTCCAGCTTGGGCATGAACTTCACCAAAAATCGGCGGTCCTGGCTGATGGTGTTGCCGCACAGGGGCGACGCGCCTTTGGGCAGGTATTTTTTCAGGAAGACGAGGATCTGCTCTTCGGCGTCGGCTTCGCTGGTGGTGGAGGCTTTGACCTTGTCGATCAAGCCGCTCTTGCCGTGCGTGCCTTTGTTCCAGGCGTCCATCTTGTTCAGCAACTCGTCGCTTTGGTGGATCACCAGCACCGGGCCTTCAATGCGGGGCGTCAGGTGCGGGCCGGTCACGATCACGGCGATCTCCAGCAGGCGCTCTTTTTCAGGGTCCAGACCCGTCATTTCGCAATCGATCCAGACCAGGTTCTGGTCAGACTTGGCCAATTCAGCCACTTTGGGGGCGGTGGTGTTCACTTCAGACATGCCCTGATTGTCGCTGAACCCATGCATCACACATTGAACAGTGCCAGCCATCGTTGTAAATGATCTTGTCTTGTAGGAATGGGCAGTATTCGGACGAAAAAAATACAGAGCCATGAGAGTCGGGCGTTGATGACAACGATTGCCAATGACCGCTTGAATACGATGTGAATCTGATCTGCGGTAAGGTCAGTGCATGAACACACAAGGATGGATCCACGGACTCACGCTGGGCGCTCGTCAGCTGTGGCGCGACCTGCGGGCGGGCGAATTGCGGCTGCTGATGCTGTCGGTTGCCCTGGCGGTCGCGGCGCTCACGGCCGTGGGCTTTTTGGTCGATCGTTTGCAAAACGGTTTGTGGCGCGATGCCCGTCAATTGCTGGGCGGTGATGCCGTGGTGGTCAGTGACCAGCGCACGCCTACAGCCCTGGTCCAGCAGGCCACGCAGCGCGGGCTGCAAACCAACACCAACGTCAGCTTCCCGACCATGGCGCGGGCCTTGCCCGAGCAAGGCGGGGCCAGTCGCCTCGTTGCGCTCAAGGCGGTGGAGTCAGGCTACCCCTTGCGCGGACGCCTGGAAGTGAGCCATGCGGGTGCAGACAAGGCTGCCCGCATTCCGCCAGCCGGAGAGGTCTGGGTGGACCCCGCCTTGCTCGAAGCCTTGAACCTGCAAACGGGCCAGATGCTGGGCCTGGGCGACCGCCAGTTGCGCATCAGCGCCACCATCGTGCGCGAGCCCGACCGTGGCGCAGGTTTCATGAACTTTGCCCCCCGCGTGATGATCAACGCGGCCGACTTGCCCTCCACCGGTTTGGTGCAGCCGGCCAGCCGCGTGACCTGGCGCATGGCCGTGGCCGGGCCTGCGACCGATGGTTTTGTGCAATGGGCTAAAACCGACATCGAGGCCAGCCATGTGCGCGGTGTGCAGATCGAGTCGTTGGACACGGGCCGCCCCGAAATGCGCCAGACCCTGGACCGCGCCTCGCAGTTTTTGAACCTGGTGGCCCTGTTGGCGGCCTTGCTGTGCGCTGTGGCCGTGGCTCTGGCTGCGCGAAGCTTTGCCGAACGCCAGCTTGACGCCTGCGCCTTGTTGCGCGTGCTGGGCCAAAGCCAGCGCACACTCACCTTGAGTTATGGCCTCGAATTTCTGGGCGCAGGCCTGATCGCCAGCGTTTTGGGGGTGCTGATCGGCTACGGCGTGCACCTGGGTTTTGTGCAGCTGTTGGCTGGTCTGGTGGAAACCCAATTGCCTGACGCCACCGCCTGGCCCGCCTTCATGGGCATGGGCATGGGCCTGACTTTGCTGGTGGCCTTTGGCTTGCCGCCGGTGTTGCAGCTGGCCCAGGTGCCCCCTTTGCGCGTCATCCGGCGTGACCTGGGCGGGCTGCAAACCCACTCGGCGCTGGTGCTGGCCATGGGGCTGGTGGGTTTTGCATTGACGCTGCTCATGGTCAGCCGCAGCTGGACCTTGGGCCTGATCACGGTGGGCGGCTTTGCGCTGGCTCTTCTGGTGTTTGCCGGGCTGGCTGCGGGTGCACTGTGGCTTTTGCGCCGCACCGTGCCCGGTGAGCAAGCGCCGCGCTGGTTGCGTTTGGCCACGCGGCAGGTGGCGGCGAGGCCGGTCTTCGCGGTGGTGCAGGTCAGCGCCTTGTCGGTGGGTTTGCTGGCGCTGGCTTTGCTGGTGCTCTTGCGCACCGACCTGGTCGCGAGTTGGCGTCAGGCCACACCGACCAACGCGCCCGACCGCTTTGTCATCAACGTGCAACCCGAACAAGCGCTGGACTTTTTCGCCAGCTTGCAGCGCGCAGGCGTGCAGTCGCCCGACTGGTTTCCCATGATCCGTGGCCGACTGGTGGCCATCAACGGGCGCGAAGTCGGCCCCGCTGACTTTGCCGCAGACCGCGCCAAGCGCCTGATCGACCGTGAAATCAACCTCTCGCACAGCGCCACCTTGCCCGCGCACAACCCCTTGACCGCAGGCCGCTGGCTCAGCGGTGAGGCCGATGGGCTGAGCGTTGAACAAGGCATTGCCGACACACTGGGCCTCAAGCTCGGCGACACCTTGCGCTTTGACATCGCAGGCCAGCCGCGCGAGGCGCGCATCACCTCGCTGCGCAAGGTGGACTGGGCCTCCATGCGGGCCAATTTCTTCATGCTGTTTCCTGTGGCGCAAATGCCCGATTTGCCCCTGACCTACATGGCTGCATTTCGCACGCCCGATGGCTCGGCCGGCTTTGAAAGCGCATTGGTCAAGCAGTTTCCCAACATCACCAGCGTGGACATGCGCAGCACGCTGGCCCAGGTGCAGCGCGTGATGGATCAGGTCATTCGTGCTGTGGAGTATTTGTTCGGCTTCACCCTGGCAGCGGGTGTGATGGTGCTGCTGGCCGCCGTGGGGTCCAGTCGCCAAGCACGCGAACGCGAATACGCCATCATGCGTGCCCTGGGTGCCAGCCGCCAGTTGCTGGCGCAAGTGCAGCGCACCGAGCTGCTGGGCCTGGGCTGGCTGGCCGGTTTCATGGCCAGCAGCATGGCGCTGTTGCTCGGCTGGGCTCTGGCCCGCTTTGCTTTTGAGTTCGCCTGGACACCGCCGCTGTGGGTGCCTCTGGCAGGCGGTGTGCTGGGGGCAGTGCTGGCCTGGGCTGCAGGCAGCCTCAGCCTGTCAGGCGTGCTGCGCCAACCGGTCATGCAGACTTTGCGGCAGTCGACGGAGTGAGGATGGACCCCGGATCAAGTCCGGGGTGACAGATCTGTGTTTTTCTTCTGTCATCCCGGGCGAAGACCCGGGATCCATCTGCGTGAACCTCAATCCCCGTCACAATAAGCCTTATGCACATCGAAGAAAAACCACCGTTTGACACCCCCTTTGAATGGATCGGCGGTGAAGACCGCGTTCGCGCTCTGGTGGACCGGTTTTACGACCTGATGGACCTGGAGCCTGCTTACACGGCTTTGCGAGCCGCGCATGGCAGCACTTTGCAAGACGCCCGCGACAAGCTGGCCTGGTTTTTGTGCGGCTGGCTCGGTGGCCCGGACCATTACGTCGAGCGCTTTGGCCATCCGCGCCTGCGCATGCGGCACATGCCGCTCTCGATCGGCATCCTCGAGCGTGACCAGTGGCTGGCCTGCATGGACCAGGCCATGGGTGAGACCGACGTGGACCCGGTGCTGCGCGAGCGCCTGAACAAAAGCTTTTTCCAGACCGCCGACTGGATGCGCAACCGAGGCGCTTGAGCGCCACGCACGACCACAGGACAGCCGGTGAAAATCAATTCCTTGCAGGACCTCAAGAAAGTCCAGAAACAATTGGCCCAGGCCCATGAAAAAGCCCAGGCCGAAGCCGCAGCCCGCGCTGCCGCCGCTCGCCAGCGCGAAGCCGAGAGCAAACTTTTCGAGCTGGCTGTGGGCGCTGTCAAACGCATGCCCCACACGACACAGGCCCCTGCCGTGAAGGCCTTGGTGGCCCCGGTGGCCAAGCAACGCCAAAAAGACGAAGAGGCCGTGCTGCGCGATGCCCTGAGCGACGAGTTCGATGCCAGCACCTTGCTCGACACCGACGAAATGCTCAGCTTTCGCCGTCCCGGCATTGGCCGCGATGTGACGCACAAGTTGCGCAAAGGCGATTGGGCGATTCAGGGTGAAGTGGATCTGCACGGTCTGCGCACCGAAGAGGCCCGCGTGGCGCTGGCCGAATTCATCCGCAACGCCCACCGCCAAGGCCTGCGCTGTCTGCGCGTGGTGCACGGCAAGGGCTTGGGCTCGCCCGGCAAAACGCCGGTGCTCAAGTCCAAGGTGCACAGCTGGCTGGTCCAAAAAAACCAGGTCATGGCCTTTGTCCAAGCCAAACCCGCCGAAGGCGGGGCAGGGGCCTTGGTGGTGCTGCTCAAGCCCGCAGGCTGATTCAGCTCATCGCGGACGGGGTCCGGCTCCTGCAAGGGGACTAACCGGGCTTTTGGGCTTGTTCGCACTTCACCTGAATCAACTCATGGTCGCCGCTGTCGGACAGCCGCAAGGCGCTCAGGCAGCCGCCCCACACGCAACCGCTGTCCAGCGCCAGCACATCCGGGCGGTTGAGCCAGCCCAGAGTGGACCAGTGACCAAAGGCCACGGTCACCTCAGCCGTCTGGCGACCGGGCACATCAAACCAGGGCATGAAACCCGCAGGCGCTTGGTCGGCACCTTCCTTGGCATCGAACTCCATCACCCCATCGGCCGAGCAAAAACGCAGCCGGGTCAGGGCATTGACGATCACGCGGATGCGGTCCATGCCCGACAGGTCATCGCGCCACGCGGCCGGTTGATTGCCATACATCTGCTTGAAAAATTCGGTCATCTGCGGGCCCTGCAAGACCTGCTCCACCTCGGCGGCCAAAGCGATCGTTTGCGCGGCGGTCCATGAAGGCAAAACACCCGCGTGGACCATCAGCACGCCGTGCGCCCAGATCGCCATGCGCTGATGGCGCAGCCAATCGAGCATCGCATCGCGGTCGGGTGCGTTCAACAGATCGTGCAGCGTGTCCTGGCGCTTGCTGGGGCTGGCGCCTGAGGCCATGGCCAGCAAGTGCAGATCGTGGTTGCCCAGCACACATTGCACCGACGCGCCCAATGCCATCAGGCGGCGCAAAGTGCCCGCCGAATCAGGCCCCCGGTTGACCAGATCGCCGAGCACAAACAGCTGGTCGCGGCTGGGCGAAAAAGCCAGTTTGTCCAGCAAACGCTGCAGCGCGGCATCGCAGCCCTGGATATCGCCAATCAAATAAACAGACATGCGCAGATTGTGCGGCATCCAAGCCCCACAGCGCATGTGGCGCTGCTTCTACAATGAGCAGATGGATTTTTTGCTGATTGTTTTCCTGACCTTGCTCAACGGCGTGTTTGCCATGTCCGAGCTCGCCCTGGCGTCCAGCCGCAAGGCGCGTTTGGCGGTCATGGACGAGGCGGGTGACAAAGGCGCACAAGCCGCCCTGAAGCTGCTCGAAGAACCTACTCAATTCCTCTCAACCGTCCAGGTCGGCATCACCTCAATCGGTGTGCTCAACGGCATCGTGGGCGAGGCCGCTTTCAGCGCGTCGTTGGCGCAAGTGCTGATCGGCTGGGGCCTGAGCGCCTCGGTCGCCAGTGTCAGCGCCACGGCCATCGTGGTCACGCTCATCACGTTCACCACCATCATCTTTGGCGAACTGGTGCCCAAGCGCATCGGCCAGCTCTATCCCGAGGCCGTGGCCCGCGTGGTGGCGCGGCCCATGGCCTGGCTGGCCAAAGTGGCTGGGCCCTTTGTCAAACTGCTGTCGCTGGCTACCCAGGGCATGCTCAAGCTCATGCGCATCGACAGCAAGGGCAGCCAGGAAGTCACCGAAGAAGAAATCACCGCCAGCCTGGCCGAAGGTGTGAGCGCTGGCCTGATCGAAGAGCACGAACACCAGATGGTGCGCAATGTCTTTCATTTGGACGACCGGCCCCTGACCTCGATGATGACGCCGCGCGGCGACATCCAGTGGCTCGAAGCCAGCCTGACCACGCGTGAGGCCATGGAGCGCATCAACCAAATGCGGATCGAGGGCAACCATTCCTGGTATCCGGTGTGCCGCGAAGACCTCGGCCATGTGCAAGGCGTGATCAGCGTCTCGCAATTGCTGTCTTTGCCCGCCGACGATGCACACACGCTGGAACACCACGCCCAGATGGCGCACTTTGTGCCCGAAACCCTGACCGGCATGGAGTTGCTCGAACAAATGCGAGACCAACCCAGCCGCATGATGTTTGTGGTCGATGAATACGGCGAAGTGCAGGGCCTTTTGACCCCTCTGGATTTGCTCGAAGCCATCACGGGTGAACTCAAACCCGAGACCCAAACCGAAGCCTGGGCCACCGAGCGGGCCGACGGCAGCTGGTTGCTCGACGGCCTGATGCCGGTCAATGAACTCAAATCGCGGCTGGACATCAAGGATCTGCCCGCCGAAGACAAAGGCCGCTACAACACCCTGGCCGGTTTGCTCTTGTATGTATTGGGCCAACTGCCTGTGGTGGCCCAGCAAATTGAACTGGATGAATGGGTATTTGAAATTGTGGATCTGGATGGGCGGCGTATCGATAAAGTCCTGGCCGCCAGAAAGTCATAATCTGTTTGGATAATCTCGGAGGTTCACCGTGCAATATTGGGGTTATTTAAATAATTTCATTGGGTTCATTTAAATCGGATATATTTACGTATCGCTATTTTTATTCAGGAGTTGTTATGACCCAAAGCTACAAAGAATTATTGCAACAACGTGAAGCCCTCGAGCAAGCCATTGCTGCGGCTCGCCAGCGCGAAATTTCCGACGCCGTCGCCAAAGTGCGCGAACTGGTAGCCGAATTCGGCTTGACCGCCAATGACATCTTCCCAGGTCGCGGTGCCAAAGCCGCCAGCAAGCCCGCCAGTAAAGTCGCCGCCAAATACCGTGACCCCGCAACCGGGCAAACCTGGACTGGCCGTGGCAAAGCTCCCAAATGGATCGATGGCAAAGACCGCAACCAATTCGTGATCGCCTGATCAGGATAGAATCGTCGCCTTGGTTTTCCAAGCCAAGCGCACCCCAACCCCGCATTCGCGGGGTTTTTTCATGGATTTGGCGCTGACAAAACAGCTGAAAATCAAATGCTAAAATCCATAACCTTCATGCTGTTATTTCAGGCCGTCTCGCACCACCATGACTCTTGCGCCATCCGATAATCCCGCGAGCACAGAAAACATGGCTCAAAACCGCTGGTACCTGGCCTATACCAAACCCCGGCAAGAAGAAATTGCTCGGGTTAATCTTGAACAACAGGCGTTTGAAGCCTATTTGCCGCTGTATAAAAAATTCAAAAAAACAGAGCAAGGCCCCGTGGCGCAATTCGAGCCCATGTTTCCGCGCTACATCCTGTTTCGCCCCGGCAAACCCGAGCAAAGCATCTCGGTGGTGCGCAACACCAAGGGCATCGCCACCATCGTGCGCTTTGGTTTTGAGCCTGCCCTGATCAATGACGAACTCGTCCATCGCATCCGCCTGCTCGAAGAGGACCGCAACCACGCCACCTTGCTGGAACTGAGCAACCTCAAAGCCGGCCAAACCGTGCGCCTCAAACACACCGCTTTGGGCGGCATCGAAGGCCTCATCCAGAGCGTCTCCAGCAAACGCGTCGCCGTCCTCCTCGAAATCCTGGGTCGCCCCACTGTGGTACAGGTTGAGCACCACCAAGTCGAAATCACCGATTGAAGTGCAGGTCGGCTTGTTTTCTTGCAGTGCGATCTGGCCGGCTTCGATCAAAACGGTCGTTGCGCCTACATCTGGACACCACTCAGATTGAGTGCTCATTATTCGGGTCAGCAAAGCCACTAAAATCTGTTGCCAATCAGCCAAAGCCAGCCCTTGTCCACACCCAAGAATCCACTGCCGCAACACATTGCCATCATCATGGACGGCAACCGTCGTTGGGCCAAAAAGCGTTTCATGCCTGCGGCCTTGGGCCATGCGGCAGGTGCCAAGCGGGTGCGTGACATTGTCAAAAGTTGTGCCGAAATGGGCATTCCCCACCTCAGCCTCTTTGCCTTCAGCACCGAAAACTGGAAACGTCCCGAAGAAGAAGTCTCCAGCCTCATGAGCCTGTTCATGACCTACTTGCAAAAAGAGGTCGACAGCATGAACGACAACGGTGTGCGCCTCAAGGTCGTGGGCGACACCTCCCGATTCTTGCCAGCCTTGCAAGATCTCATTGCCCGTGCAGAAGCCACCACCGCCCACAATCAGGCGATCACACTTACGGTTTGTGCCAACTACGGCGGTCGCTGGGACATGGTTCAGGCCGCCCAAGCCTGGCAAAAAAACCACCCCGGACAAAGCCTTCAAGACATGACCGAAGAAGCGCTGGCCGGTTACCTGAGCACAGCCTATGCGCCCGAAGTGGACCTGCTCATTCGCACGGGGGGCGAATCGCGCATCAGCAATTTCATGCTCTGGCAAGCGGCTTACGCCGAGTTGTATTACACCGATGACCTCTGGCCTGACTTCACCCCTGAACGCATGGCCAAAGCCATCGAATGGTTCCAGCAACGGGATCGTCGGTTTGGCTCTTCTGCACCCATTTGATCTGCTGCCCATCGGGAAAGAGGGCGGCCTCTGCGGACTCCTCAGGGGGTCAGACCACCACTTGGATCTTGCCTGCTGCGTCCCGTGACCGCTGCAATGCATTGGGGCCTTTGGCCAGGGCAACCGCCATGCGGCGGTAGGGCCGGGTGGTGGGCTTGCCAAAGATGCGCACGTCCACGCCGGGCTCGCTCAAGGCGGCTTCGACACCCGTGAATGTCGGATTGCTGCCTTCCTTGTCGGCCAGCACCACGGCGCTGGCGCCTTCGATGCACTCGATCACTGGGATCGGCAGGCCCAGCACAGCACGCGCATGCAGGTCGAACTCGCTCAGATTCTGGCTGGTCAGCGTGACTATGCCGGTGTCGTGCGGGCGGGGGCTAAGTTCGCTGAAGATCACCTCGTCTTTGGTCACGAAAAACTCCACGCCAAACAGGCCCGCGCCACCCAGGTCGGTGGTGACTTTTTCGGCCATGTCTTGCGCGGCTCGCATTTGCTCAGGCTTCATGCCCTGGGGCTGCCAGCTGTACTGGTAGTCGCCGCGCTCTTGCACGTGGCCAATCGGCGGGCAAAACAGCGTGGGGCCTTTGCGTTGGCGCACGGTGAGCAGGGTGATTTCAAACTCGAAGTGGATGAACTCTTCGACGATGACTTTTTGGCGGTCGCCGCGCATGCCCGCGCAGGCGTAGTCCCAGCTGGCTTGCACATCTGCGGCCGTCTTGGCCACGCTCTGGCCTTTGCCCGATGAGCTCATGACCGGCTTGATGACGACCGGAAAGCCGATCGCGGTGGCGCGGGCCAGCAGCTCGGCGGCCGAGTCGGCGTAGCTGAATTTGGCGGTGCGCACACCCAGGCCCACCGCCACATCACGGATGCGGTCGCGGTTCATGGTCAGGTTGGCAGCGCGGGCGCTCGGGATGACCTCAAAGCCTTGCTTTTCGACGTCCAGCAGCACTTCGGTGCGGATGGCTTCGATCTCAGGGACGATCAAATCGGGCTGGTACTTGGCAATCGCGGCGCGCAGTGGCGCTTCATCGAGCATGCTGAAGACGCAAAACTCGTCGGCCACTTGCATGGCCGGGGCACCGGCGTAGCTGTCGCAGGCGATCACGTGGCAGCCCAAACGCTTGGCGCTGATGACGAATTCTTTGCCGAGTTCACCAGAACCCAAAAGCAGTATTTTTTTCATAAGAGTTAGGGGTGTAGATAAGGGGACAGGCGGTATTGTTGCCCAGTTGGCTGACACACACCCTGCAAGAGGGCGAAGCTTGACTTGGATCATGAGCGCTGGCTTAACGGCCTCACACAATGGTCCGCATGAATGCTGTTTGGACCTGGATTCGCCTGCATGGCGGTTCTTTGTTGTGGGGTGTGCTGGCTCTGGTGGTGGGGCTGGCGCTTTGGCGTTGGTGGATGGGCCCACAGGTCCAGACTGAGGCCGTGCAGCGGCGCGATTTGCTGCAGACCGTGGTGGCCACTGGCCGGGTGGAAACGCCGCACCGTGTGGACGTGGGCGCACAGATCACGGGCACCGTGGCGCGTGTACCGGTGTCCGAGGGGCAGCGTGTGCAGGCCGGTGATGTGCTGGTCGAGTTGGTGAGCGCAGAGCTGGATTCGGCCAAGCGGCAGGCCGAGTTGGCCGTGGCCCAGGCGCAGGGCAAGCTGCGGCAACTCCATGAATTGCAAGCGCCGGTGCAGCAGCAGATGCTCAGGCAGGCGCAGGCCAGTTTGGACACGGCACGCAGCAGTTGGCAGCGCAACCTGGCCTTGTTTGAACAAGGCTTCATCGGTCAAGCCGCGCTGGACGAGTCGCGCAAGGCCCTGGCGCTGGCCGATGCGCAGATGCTGTCCGCCCAAAAGCAATGGGCTTCGACGCAGGCAGGCGGAGCCGAGCACGCCCTGGCCATGGGGGCTGTGGCCGAGGCGCAGGCCAATGCCGAGGTGCTCCGCGCCAAGGCTCGCTATGCGGTGATCCGGGCCCCGGTCAGTGGCCAGCTCATTGGCCGCAAGGTGGAGGTGGGCGATGTAGTGCAGGCGGGCAAGGTTTTGATGACCTTGTCCCCCGATGGCGCGATCCAGCTGGTGGTGCAGATCGACGAAAAGAACTTGCGCCTGATTGCGCTGGGCCAGCCAGCCCTGGCTTCGGCCGATGCTTATCCGCAGCAAAAATTCAAGGCGCAGGTGGCCTTCATCAACCCTGGCGTCAATGCGCAGACCGGCGCGGTCGAGATCAAGCTGGATGTGCCCGAGCCAGTGCCCTACCTCAAGCAAGACATGACGGTCTCGGTGGACATGGAGGTGGCCCGCAAGCCGCAGGCGCTGGCGCTGCCGGTAGCCCATGTCAACGACATCAACTTGGCTGCCCCTTGGGTGTGGCTGCTGGACGCGGGGCATGCGCTGCATCGGCCGGTCAAGCTGGGCTTGCGCGGTGGGGCGTGGGTGGAGGTGCTGGACGGCTTGCGCGAAGGCGATGTGGTGATGGCTTTGCCCAATGCCTTGCGGGCTGGCCAGCGCGTGCGTGCGCCTTGATCGGACGGACAGATGTTCAAGCCGTGGTTGCCGTTTGAGTGGATTGTGGCGATCCGTTTTTTGCGCGAAGGGCGCTTGCAGACGGTTTTCATTTTGGTGGGCGTGGCCATTGGGGTCGGGGTGATTGTGTTCATGTCGGCGCTGCTGGCGGGTTTGCAGGGCAACTTCATTGCGCGGGTCTTGTCGGCGCAGTCGCACATCCAGCTGCTGCCCAGCAAAGAGGTCACCCGGACCTTGCACGCCACCACGCCCAAGGAAGTGGACGCGGCCATCGTGCAGCCGCCGCTGCAAAGGCTCAAGTCCATGGACCAGTGGCAGTCTGTGCTCAGCACCGTTCGCCGCATGCCCGATGTGGTGGTGGCATCGCCCGTGGTCGGCGGCTCGGCCTTGGCGGTGCGCGGCAGCGCGAGCCGCGCCATCAGCCTGACGGGGGTGGAGTCAGACGATTATTTTCTGATCGTCAAGCTGCCCGACAAAATGGTGCGCGGTGCGTCGCGCCTGACGGGGCAGGACATCCTGATTGGCCTGGAGTTGGCCAGCGACCTGGGGGTGGATGTGGGCGATAAATTGCGTGTGGCCAATGCGGCGGGCGTGGCCACCACGCTCACGGTGAGCGGTGTGTTTGACCTGGGCAACAAGGGGGCCAACCAGCGCAGCACCTTTGTGGCGCTGCGCACGGCGCAAAGCGTCCTTGACCTGCTCGGGGGCGTGACCAGCATCGAGCTCACGGTGCGCGATGTGTACGCGGCCGAAGTGATCGCTCAGCGCATTCAAGCGGTGACGGGCCTGGAGGCCGACAGCTGGATCAAGACCGGTGCGCAGTTTTTTGCTGCCTTGAGTGCGCAGACGACGGCCAACACAGCGATCCGGTTTTTTGTAGGACTGTCGGTGGCCTTTGGCATTGCCAGTGTGTTGGTGGTGTCGGTGGTGCAGAAGTCGCGCGAGATCGGCATCTTGCGGGCCATGGGCATTTCGCGCGGACAGGTGCTGCGCGTGTTTTTGCTGCAAGGTGGTTTACTCGGCTGGGGTGGCGCGGTGCTGGGCTGTGTGGTGGGGGCCGTGGGTTTGGTGCTGTGGCAGCACTTGGCTTTGAATGCCGATGGCACGCCGCTGTTTCCCTTGGTGTTGGACCCGAAACTGTTTTCCATGGCCCTGGGCCTGGCCACGGTGACGGGCTTGGCGGCAGCTTATGCCCCGGCGCTGCGGGCGGCGCGGTTGAACCCGGTGGAGGCCATCCATGGCTAAGCCCGATGTGGTGGTGCGCCTGCAGGGCGTGCGCAAGGCCTTCAATGTGGGCACGGGCATCGAGACCGAGGTGCTGCACGGCATTGACCTGACGCTGCACCGGGGTGACTTTTGCGCGGTCATGGGGCCATCGGGCTCGGGCAAGAGCACCTTGCTCAACATCATTGGATTGCTGGATCGGCCAACGTCAGGTTTGCTTCAAATGGCCGGCGAAGAGACCACGCAGCTGGCCGATCAGGCGCTGACGCGCTTGCGCGGGCACCACATTGGTTTTGTCTTCCAGTACCACCACCTGATTTCGGCCTTCACCGCGCTGGAAAATGTGATGATGCCCATGTTGGGCGCAGCGGGTTTTCCGAACCGCGAGATGCAAGAACGCGCCGAAGCCTTGCTGGAGAGCGTGGGCCTGACGCCCTGGAAAAACAACATGGCGGGCAACATGAGCGGCGGGCAGCAGCAGCGCGTGGCGCTGGCCCGCGCTCTGGCCATGAACCCGGCGCTGCTGTTGGCCGACGAGCCCACCGGCAATCTGGACACCAAGAGTGCGGACGCGGTGTTTGCGCTTTTGCGTCGCATCAACCAGGAGCAGGGCACCACAGTGCTGTTGGTCACGCACAACCCCGCTCTGGGGGCGCAGTGCGACAAGACCATCCAGGTGGTGGATGGCCTGATCCAGACTTAAGCCTGGGCTGCGATGGCTTGCAGCTGCGCGGCTGTGAGCCGGTTGCCGTGCTGGCTCACCACGGCGGCAGCGGCGCGGTTGGCCAGCGCTGCGGCTTGAGCAGGACTTTGGCCGTGGGTGATGCCGTACAGGAAGGCACCGGCAAACATGTCGCCTGCACCGTTGGTGTCTACCGCTTTGGTGGGCACGGCAGGCACTTCGATGCGGCTGCCACCTTGCACCACGATGCAGCCTTTGGGTCCGCGCGTCAGGCACACGGTGGTGGCCACCTGTGACAGCTGGCCGATGATGGCGTCCAGGTCGGTCGTACCGCACCAGGTTTGCGCTTCTTCTTCGTTGGCAAACAGGTAGTCCAGACCGTTGTCGATCATGGCTTCCAGGCCTGCTCGGCAGAAGTTGATCATGCTCACATCGCTCAGGGTCAGCGCGGTTTGCACTTGGTGTTCGATGGCGATCTGGCGGCCTTTGACAGCGGCTTCGAGGCCCGTGGGCGAAGCGGCCAGGTAGCCTTCCATGTAATAGATCTTGGCCTTGGCGATGTCGTGCGGGTGCAGGGCGCTGGCGTCGAGTTGCGAGGTGGCCCCGAGGAAAGTGCACATGCTGCGCTCGGCATCGGGCGTGACCAGCACCATGCAGCTGCCGGTCTGGCCTTCTTGCGCGGGGGTGTGGGTCAGGTTGGTGGACACGCCGTTGGCTTGCAGGTCTTGGCTGTAGAAAGCGCCCAGCTCGTCGTCGGCCACGCGACAGGAGTAAAACGCCTTGCCACCCAGCTGTGCCAGTGCCACCACCGTGTTGCCTGCCGAGCCACCGCCGGTGCGGCGGGCGTGCAGGCCTTGCACATGGCCCAGCAGTTCGGCGCGTTGTGCAGTGTCGATCAAGGTCATGTGCCGCTTGCTCACGCCCATGGTTTGCAGCAGGGCGTCAGAGACTTCGTATTCGGTATCGACCAAGGCGTTGCCGATGGCGTAGAGGTGGTAGTGGGACATGGTCGGCTCGAAATGATAAAAGTCGTGAGTTTACCGGCCATCGCGCACAAGGTCCGGCTCCCACAGGGTTGTTGTAGGAGCAGCGCCCTGGCGCGATCGAGCGATTCACATCAGGCCTTGTTCGGCCATCGACAGCGACTGCCCCTGACCCACGATGATGTGGTCGAGCACGCGCACATCCACCAGAGCCAAAGAGGCTTTGAGGTTTTGGGTCAAAGCTTCGTCGGCCCGGCTGGGCTGGACCGAGCCGCTGGGGTGGTTGTGCGACAGCACCACGGCGGCGGCCTGGTGGTGCAGGGCGCGCATGACCACTTCTCGCGGGTAAACGCTGGTTTGGCTGAGCGTGCCGCGAAACAGTTCCTCCATGGCCAACATGCGGTTTTGGCTGTCCAGAAACAGCACGGCAAAGACTTCGTGGTTTTTGTGTGCCAACTGCAGCTGCAGGTACTGCTTCACGGCATCGGGCGTATGGACGGCTTCGCGCTCTTGGAGGCGCTGGCTCAGGGCGCGGCGGGCGATTTCAAAAACGGCCAGGAGTTCGGCTTGTTTGGCCGGGCCCAGGCCTTTGACCAATTTGAGCGATCCTGCGGTGGCTTGCAGCAAACCCGCGATGCCACCCGTGGCCAGCAGCTCCTGCGAGAGTTCAAACACGTTTTTGCCAGCCATGCCGGTGCGCAGCAAGATGGCCAAAAGTTCCACATCGCTCAGGGCTTGGGGGCCACGTTCGAGCAGTTTTTCCCGTGGCCGCGCATCTGGCGGCAAGTCCTTGATGCCCATTTGAAGCCCCTCCCTGGAGCAGCCTTGGGGCTCACAAGCCCCCATGAAGGGGACGGGTCAGCCTGGCTTTTTACAATAGTGGCTTCTTTATGCCCGTTTGCC
>JACCDU010002849.1_pt1 | contig 15176 bp, 14 predicted proteins | sample 7446081 | NCBI WGS metagenome assembly JACCDU01 (sample SAMN15323447, study PRJNA562643) | freshwater metagenome | isolation source: river surface water | place: USA:Blue River Watershed | collected 2017-08-17
AGTAGATCAGGTCGTGCAGAGTGAGAATCAACTTGTATTTACGAAACCACGAACCCATGGTTTGCATCGGCGAAAAAACGACCTTGGCTCCCGCTCTGTTGAGCTGCAAGGCCACGAACAGCTCTTTCAGTGAGGTTGGATCGTTTGCCAAGATGTAATCACAGCCGCGAGGTAATTTGAGCAGTTGTCTGGTGTCGCAAATTATTGCGGTCACCTTAGTTCTGCGATGAAGCGACGCGAAAAGTCCGGCTGAAAATCGACTGATGCCATCGTGGTGGTCGTAGCGAATGAACCGAGCATCGAAGAAGATCCGTTCTTTCGAGAGATTGTTCATGCGCGGTTCTCCAAGAACTCTCGGATGTCCGCGGCGACAATCGACGGTATTTCGTAATGCGTAAGGTGGCCAACTTCCTGATGCATTTTTAGTGAGGCCTCGAGAGGTATCGTCTGCATCATTGCTCGTTGTTGACTTGGCGTGGTGATGTCGTCTAGTTCACCGGCAATCAGCAAAGTCGGTTTTTTGAAGTCACGAGAATAATCACCGACGTTGTGTGAAATTGAGGCTAAGTAGCCCTCGATGGCCACCTTGCGACTGGCAAAGTCGTTGAAGTTTTCGTCGTGCTGAGTGTGCACCCACGCTCGCAGCTCGCGATTGCGAGACTTTGTCATCACAATGCTCATGCCTCTAACCATCGGCCAGCTCTTGAGAATCGACTCACCGGTTTTGGCCGGGAGTCTAGATGCCAAGCTAAAGAAGGCCTTGGCCAGTCTGGTCATTGCAGCCTTCGGGCCGTTCAGTGCCGGTGCCGAAACCGGGTTAACCAGAATCAGTTCACTGAAATCATCTGAGCAAGCCGCGTGCGCCGCGCAAACGATGGTGCCAAAACTGTGACCCAGGAGGACCGGTTTTTCATCGAGTTTCAGTGCCGAAATAAATTTGCCGACCCAGGCCTGATACGCATCGATGTTGTGTTGCCCCGCGAATGGGGTGCTTTTGCCAAAGCCGGGCAGGTCGGGAATGTAAATTTCAAACTCCGGAAGCGCACCGGCAATCGCCTCGAGACCGTGGTGGTTTCCTCGATAGCCGTGGATGAAAACCAGAGCCTTTGTACCCGCTTGGGTTGCTGGATACTTCCAGTAACGGGTAACGGTGTCGCCAGTTTGCACCTGACCAGGGATTGAGCGCTCTCGACCGACCCTCATTAGGTCGATTGGCGACTGTGACATGGCTTGAGTCTAACTTTGTCGGCTACTAGACCGAGAAGTACTTAGCTTCTGGGTGGTGCAAGACCATCGCATCGGTGGATTGCTCAGGGTGCAATTGCAATTCTTCCGACAGGGTCACACCGATGGCCTCGGGCTTCAAGAGCTCGACAAGTTTGATTCGATCCTCGAGTTCTGGGCAAGCCGGGTAGCCAAACGAGTAACGAGCACCGCGGTAATCGAGTTTGAACATTCCCTCGATCTCTTTCGGGTCTTGCCCGGCAAAACCGAGCTCCTCACGAACGCGCGAATGCCAGAACTCGGCCAATGCCTCGGTTAGCTGAACCGACAAACCGTGCAGTTCGAGGTAGTTGCGATAGTCATTGGCCGCGTACAGTTCGTTGGCAGCCTCGGAAACTCGATTTCCCATGGTTACCAACTGGAATGGAACCACGTCGATCTTTCCGCTCTCTTTCGAGGCGACGAAGTCGCTTAGGCAAAGGTGTCGATCTCGAGCCTGGCGCGGGAAGGTAAATCTCATGCGTTCGGTGCCTGGCACTCCCCCAGAACCGCCGTCGGTTGCACCTTCTGGACCGTGGTGCAAGATCACGAGATCATCGCCGTCGGAAACTGCCGGGAAGTATCCATAGACAACCGCTGCCTCGAGAAGGCTTTCGGTCTGAATGCGTTCGAGCCACGACCGCAACCGCGGGCGCCCTTCGGTCTCAACGAGCTCTTCGTAGCTCGCACCGTCTTCGACTCGTGAAGGCTTGAGGCCCCACTGACCCATGAAGGTGGCTCGTTCATCCAAGAAGCTTGAATAGTCGCGAAGCGGAATGCCCTTGATTATGCGAGTGCCCCAGAAAGGTGGGCTCGGAATCTCGTTGTCGCTGGCCACGTCTGAGCGATCCGGCATCATGTCTGGAACCGTGTGAACCAATTTGCTGACCGGCTTTACAACACGCTTCTTAAGGGCAGGAAGCTCAACCGAGGTATCGCCGCGCTTGATTTTGACCAGCGCGTCCATAAGGCGAAGGCCCTCGAATGCATCGCGGGCATAGCGAACCTCGCCCTCGTAGATTTCGGCAAGGTCTTGCTCGACGAAGCTTCTAGTGAGTGCCGCGCCACCCAGAATGACTGGCCAGCGCGCCGCCAAGCCACGCTGATTCATTTCTTCAAGGTTCTCGCGCATGATCTGAGTTGACTTCACCAAGAGCCCACTGAGGCCAATTACGTCTACGTTGTGCTCTTCGGCCGCGTTCAAAATCTCGTTGATTGGTTGCTTAATGCCGATATTCACCGTTTCAAAGCCATTGTTGCTGAGAATGATGTCGACCAGGTTCTTGCCAATGTCGTGCACGTCGCCGCGAACGGTGGCAAGCAAAATGCGGCCCTTGCCGGCGTCATCGGTCTTTTCTATGAATGGTTCGAGGTGCGCCACCGCAGTCTTCATTACCTCGGCAGATTGAAGCACGAAAGGCAACTGCATCTCGCCCTTGCCAAATAACTCGCCAACTACCTGCATGCCAGCCAGAAGGTGGTCGTTGATGATGCCCAGAGCGGTCATGCCGCTGGCCAAGGCCTCGTCAAGGTCTGGCTCAAGCCCCTTCTTTTCGCCATCGATGATTCGGCGCTCGAGACGCTCTTTGAGAGGCATCGCTGCTAACTCGTCGGCTCGCGACTGGCGCGCAGCCTTCGAGTCAACCCCGCTAAAGACATCCAAGAAGTGAGTGAGCGGGTCGTAGCTAACGTTGCCCTCGGCATCGTATTCGCGCTTGTCGTAAATCAAACCCATGGCTGCATCGAGCTGCTCGGCTGGAATCTGGTTGAGCGGCATGATTCGGGCTGCATGCACGATTGCGCTGGTCAAACCTGCCTGCACGCACTCGTGCAAGAAAACCGAGTTCAATACGTGACGAGCGGCCGGGCTTAGACCGAATGAGATGTTCGAGATGCCCAAGGTGGTTTGAACGCCAGGGAACGCTTCGTTTAGCCGGCGGATTGCCTCGATGGTCTCGATTCCATCGCGTCGGGTTTCATCTTGACCGGTTGCAATCGGGAAAGTCAGAGTGTCGACGGTGATGTCGACCAATCGCATTCCCCAATTTGCGGTTAGGTCTTCGATCAACCGCTTGGCGATAGCAAACTTTGTGTCTGCCGTTCGTGCCTGACCCTCTTCATCGATGGTCAGGGCAACAACCGCAGCGCCGTGTTCAACAACCAGCGGCATGATCCGGGCAAATCTCGAGGTCGGGCCATCGCCATCCTCATAGTTGACCGAGTTGATCATGGCTCGACCACCCATACACTCGAGTCCTGCTTCGAGCACAGCTGGTTCGGTTGAGTCTAAAACCAGCGGAAGCGTTGTTGCGGTCGCTAAACGACTGACCAGCTCACGAGCATCATTTACGCCATTGCGGCCAACGTAGTCGACGCAAACATCGAGAAGGTGGGCACCCTCGCGGGTTTGTGACCTGGCAATCTCGAGGCACTCTTCCCAGTTTTCGGCAAGCATGGCCTCGCGGAAGGCCTTCGAACCATTGGCATTGGTGCGCTCACCAATTGACAGGTAAGTCATGGTCTGGTCGAACGGCTGGTGCTGGTAAAGGCTAGCTAGACCAGGCTCGTCGATGTATGCCGGACGCGCTGGAGTTTGGCCAGCGACGGCCTTGGCAATCTCTGCGATGTGAGCAGGTGTGGTGCCGCAACAACCACCGACTAGACCGGCGCCATACTCCTTGACGAACTGAAGTTGAGCGTTAGCCAGCTCGCTTCCGGTTAGCGGGTAATGAGCGCCGTGAGGGCCCAAAATCGGCAAACCAGCATTCGGCATGACCACAAGCGGCAGTTCAGAGAACTTAGAAAGGTAACGAAGGTGCTCGCTCATTTCGGTAGGGCCGGTTGCGCAGTTCATTCCAATTGCATCTATGCCTAAGGCGCTTAGTGCCGTTAGGGCAGCGCCGATTTCAGAGCCCAAAAGCATTGTACCGGTGGTTTCAACGGTTACCGAAACTAAAATCGGCACTTGGGTGCCGAGAACCTTCATGGCACGCTTTGCACCAATGATCGCGCTCTTTGCCTGAAGCAGGTCTTGGGCAGTTTCGATCAAGATCGCATCGACGCCACCGCGAACAAGGCCTAGCGCTTCCAGCTGGTATGCATCGCGTAGCACTGAGAATTTTTCATGACCAAGACTAGGTAGTTTGGTTCCCGGGCCGACCGAGCCAAGCACCCAACGCGGATTGTCTTCGGTGCTGAAATCGTCGGCCACTTCACGAGCAAGCTTGGCACCTGCAAGGGCAAGTTCTTCGATTCGATTCTCGATACCGTATTCGGCAAGGTTGGCAAAGTTTGCTCCGAAAGTATTCGTTTCAATCGCCTCTGCGCCAGCCTTCAAATACTGCGCGTGAATACCCGCAATGATGTCGGGTCTGGTCACATTCAGAATCTCATTGCAACCCTCGTAACCTTCGAATTCCTCGAGAGTGGGGTTGGCTTCCTGAATCATCGTGCCCATCGCACCATCGGCTACAACGACGCGTGAGCGAACGGCCTCGATGAGGGCTTGAGATTTAGGGGTAAACATACGTTACAAGTCTAAACCAGAGGGGTTTGCCGAATATACTTATGGGATGCCTGATTTCCCTTTGCTACGTGATGAACAGCGACCCACTGTTGGCGCAAAGCGGGTTACCGATGTTTTGACGGCAAGAGCAGAAAACTCAGAGCCGACCCTTTCCTTTGAGTTTTTTCCACCCAAGGATGAAGATGGCGCAGCAACGCTTTGGCGGTCTTTCGACAGGCTCCTAGAGGTTAACCCAGATTTCGTTTCAGTTACCTACGGTGCCGGAGGTTCAAACCGCGAAACTTCGCTCGCGGTAGTTGACCGTATGGCCAAGCAAGTGCTGACCATCGGTCACTTGACCTGTGTTGGTGCTACGCGGGCTTCGACTCGCGAGGTCATTGACCGCTTTGAAGCGGCTGGAGTTAGCTCAATTCTTGCGTTACGCGGAGATTCACCCCGCGACAATCCAAACGCGCTCGCCGAAGGAGAGTTGAAAACTGCACTTGAGCTAGTTGAACTTGTTGCGAGAGACACCAATCTAGAAGTTGGAGTAGCGGCTTTTCCAGAGAAACACCCCGAGTCACCTGACCTGGCTCACGATGCCAAGGTGCTTAGCCTCAAGCAATCTGCCGGAGCAAGCTATGCCATGACTCAACTCTTCTTTACGGTTGAGGCCTACACCGAACTGGTTGAATCTTCGAAGCGGGCCGGTGCAACCATGCCCATAATTCCCGGTTTGATGCCGATTTCTAATGCCGACCGCATAGTTCGCATGGCCGAGATGAGCGGTGCGAAGCTGCCAACCGACTTATTGAAAAAGTTTGAAACCGCAGATGAGGCTCAGGCTCGAATAATCGGAATGGATTATTCGATTAAATTGGCCGCCGACCTTGTGGCAGCGGGTGCACCCGGTTTGCACATTTTCACTTTGAACTTAGCCAAGGCGGCTCTTGAAGTGGCCCGTGGTGCGGGGCTTTGTCGCTAGTCGGGATTAGTCTGAACCCGTGAATGACGATCAACTAGCCTTCGACTTTTCGCCAGCCTTGCCAGACTGGGCAAAGAGCATTGGCGTTTTCGATCTCGAAACAACTGGCCTAGACCTAACCGATGCCCGAATTGTCACTGCCTGCGCAGTAGAACTCGACGAATCAGGCGAGGTAGTTGGCAGCAACGTTGAGTGGCTAGCCGACCCGGTGATAGAAATTCCGACCCAGGCAAGTGATGTGCACGGCGTGACCACTGAAATAGCCCGTCGCGATGGCAGGCCCGCCGCCGAAGTGGTCGAAGAACTTCTGGTTACCCTGCGCGGGTTCTTTGAGCGAGGCATGCCCGTGGTGGCTTACAACGCTCCCTACGATTTCACCATTTTGCACTTTGAAGCACTTCGTCACGGCCTTGAGCCGCTCAGCAACCCTGGTCCGATTATTGACCCGTTGGTGATTGATAAATTCAAAGATCGCTATCGCAAGGGCAAGCGCCGCCTCGAAAATGCTGCCGAGTTCTACCAGGTTCGACTCGTTGACGCCCACAACGCAACTGCAGATGCGATTGCTGCTGGTCGGGTTGCCCAGGCCATAGCCAAACGCTGGGCCAGCGAACTTCCGTCAACCGCTGCAGAGTTGCACGAACTTCAAATTAAGTGGAGCGACGCCAATGACGCTAGCTTCGAAGAATTCATGCGCAGGCAGAACCCAGATTTCACTATTGCCCGCGGCTGGCCGCTTAAGCTCTCAAACTAAAAAAGCCCCGCCGAAGCGGGGCTTTTTTGAATTCTGAGCGACTTATGCGCCAAAGTTCTTGTAGCGTGCGTTGAAGCGCTCCACACGACCAGCGGTGTCCATGATGCGCTGCTTTCCGGTGTAGAACGGGTGTGACTCCGACGAGATTTCCACGTCGAACACTGGGTAGCTGTTGCCGTCTTCCCATTCAATGGTCTTGTTCGAGGTCGCGGTTGAGCGAGTAAGGAACGCTACACCCGAGGCCAAGTCGCGGAATACAACTGGCTCGTACTTTGGGTGAATGTCTGCCTTCATAGGAAAACTCCGTTTGTAGATTGAAAACTGTGGGGTTGAATGCACTAGGCACTAAAGGAAAATCATACCAGATTGGTTTTGCCCCCGCCAGCGCTTTTGCAAGTTATTTGGCGCGAGCTCGGAATCTGCCGTCAACGTGTTCGACATGCAGCCCGAAGCCGAATGCTTCGCTGATTTTGTCGGAGGTTAGAGTGCTGTGAATCTCTCCGGCAGCAAAAATCTGACCGCCTTGAATCAACAAAGCGTGTGTGAAACCAGCCGGGATTTCCTCGAGATGATGAGTAACCATGACCATGGCCGGAGCCATTGGCGCTGAGGCGTACTGCCCGATGATGTTGATGGTTTGTTCGCGAGCCGCCAAGTCGAGGCTAGCCACGGGTTCATCAAGCAACAGTAATTCTGGATCTGGCATTACCGCACGCGCTATTTGAGTGCGTTTGCGCTCACCGTCACTGAGAGTGCCAAATGCGCGATCGGCGAAGCTCTCGAGGTGCCACTCGTTCAAAACGCGACGTGCGCGGCGCTCGTCAATGTCGTCGTATGACTCGTTCCATCGGCCCGTGACGGCATAGCTGGCCGTCATAACCGAATTGAGCACTGTCTCAGAGTTTGGAATGTGAGCGGCCTGTGCGCTCGATGCAAAGCCGATTCGGGTTCGAAGTTCAAACACGTTGATCTCGCCTAGGCGCTCCCCCAAAATGGTTGCCTGACCATGCGATGGGTGAATCTGAGCAGCTGCTACGCGCAGCAAGGTGGTCTTTCCGGCTCCATTGGGGCCCACAATAACCCAGCGTTGGTCGTCTTCGACCTGCCAGTCAATGTTGTTCAGGATTGGTCGCTGGTCGCGAACGACAGTGACATTGTTGAGGTCTATAACGCGGGACATGAATTGAGCCTATGCGATTGAGCTGATTGCCTTTTGATAAACACGAATAGTTTGTTCTGCGATGCTGTTCCAACTGAAAAGATTCTCGACTCGTTTGCGACCCGCTGCACCAAATTCGGCTAGTTTCGGGTGCTCCAACATGCGGTTCAGAGCCTCTGCAAAGTCAGCCACGAATTTTGCCTCGTCAAGTGGTTTTCCGCTGCCGTCAAGTAATTGCTCAATCGGAACCAAAAGTCCGGTTTCGCCGTCAGCCACGACCTCTGGAATACCTCCCGTTGCGGTGGCTACGACCGGCGTGCCACAGGCCATTGCTTCTAGGTTGACGATGCCCAGCGGTTCGTAAATCGATGGGCAGGCAAATACGGTAGCGGCCGAGAGCATGGCAATGAGTTCTGCGCGACTCAGGTGTTTTTCTACCCAAATCACGTTGTCGCGAACCTTGCGTAACTCATCGACTAAGTCATTAACTTCCTGCAGAATCTGTGGGGTATCGGGCGCACCTGCACACAACACGAGCTGAACATCACTTGGCAACTCTTTGGCTGCCTTCAATAGGTAGGGCAAACCCTTTTGCATCGTGATGCGACCAACAAAGACCACGCTTCGCTGATCCGGGTTTACGCCGTTAGCGCGAACCAAGTCGGGGTTGTCAGCAGCCTGGAAAGCATCGAGATCGATTCCGTTGTGAACCACACTGACTTTGCCTGGGTCAAGTTGTGGATAGGCGCGCAGTATATCTTTGCGCATGCCGTCTGAAACCGCGATGATGCCAGTTGCGCCTTCGTAGGCCGTTCGTTCGACCCAAGATGACAATCGATAGCCCCCACCGAGCTGCTGTTCCTTCCAAGGACGCAGCGGCTCGAGGCTATGCGCAGTGATCAGATGTGGAATTCCGTGAAGTGTGCCGGCCACTTGACCTGCGAAGTTGGCATACCAAGTGTGACTGTGAACCAGATCGGCTCCGGCTATGTCGCTAACCATGTTCAAATCGACTGACATGGTCTGCAGTGCGCCATTAACCGAGTCAAATGCTGGCGTGTGACGATATGCGAATGTATCGGTTTCATTACGGTCTTCGCCAAAGCATCGAACCTTGACCTCGATCTGATTTCTCAGTACTTTCACTAATTCAGCGACATGTACGCCCGCGCCACCATAAATGTGTGGCGGATATTCCTTGGTGATCAGGTCAATTCTCATGTCGCCATGTTACTGGTCGGAAATAAAAGACCAATAACATTCTCGATATGAGTGCACCACGTATTTTCGGAATGGTTCTCGCCGGAGGCGAGGGCAAGCGTCTTATGCCGCTAACGGCGGATCGAGCCAAGCCAGCGGTTCCCTTCGGTGGAAGCTATCGACTTATCGACTTCGCGCTGTCAAACCTAATCAACTCGGGGTTACGGCGCATTGTTGTGCTGACCCAATACAAGTCACACTCACTCGACCGACACATTTCGCAGACTTGGCGCATGTCGCCACTTTTGGGTTCATACGTAGCCTCTGTTCCTGCTCAGCAACGACTCGGCAAGCGCTGGTTCTCAGGATCTGCTGATGCGATTTTGCAAAGCATGAATCTACTGAGCGACGAAAGACCCGACATTGTTGTGGTTGTTGGTGCCGACCACGTTTACCGCATGGACTTCGACCAAATGATTCAGGCGCACATCGAATCAGGGCGAGGTGTTACCGTTGCCGCCATTCGGCAGCCGCTATCGCTAGCAAATCAGTTTGGTGTCATCGAGATTGACGATGCAGATCCGACCAAGATTTCTGCTTTCCGCGAGAAGCCAAGCGATCCGAAAGGCCTTCCCGATTCTCCCGGTGAGGTTTTAGCTTCAATGGGCAATTACGTGTTTAGCGCTCAGGCTCTCATCGATGCCATTGAGCACGACGGCACCCTCGAGCATTCGAACCACGACATGGGTGGCGACATCGTTCCTTACATGGTTGGTCGTGATGACGCGGGAGTTTATGACTTCACCTACAACGAGATTCCTGGCTCAACCGAGCGCGATCACTCATACTGGCGCGATGTCGGAACCATGGACTCCTATTACGACGCCCACATGGATTTAATTTCGGTGATGCCGGTATTCAATCTTTACAACTCCGAATGGCCGGTTCACACCCAGCAGGTCAATCTTCCGCCGGCAAAGTTTGTTCACGATGGCGAAGGCAACCAGGGCCGAACCACCGACTCAATCGTGTCGTTGGGCACGGTTGTCTCTGGCGGAATTGTTGAGCGAAGCGTTCTATCGCCGCACGTTAGAGTTCACTCACGCGCGCTAATCACCGACTCGATTTTGCTCGACGGCGTGCAAGTCGGCCGTGATTGCACCATTCGAAAGGCTATCCTCGATAAGAGCGTTATCGTTGCCGATGGCGCCTCGATCGGTGTCGATAAGCAGCGCGACCTAGACCGTGGTTTCCACGTCACCGACTCGGGTATCACCGTAGTCGGAAAGGGTGTCTTAGTTACTCCGTGACCAAGTTTTTTGTGATCTTCGATGTTGATTCAACTCTCATCGAAGATGAAGTTATTGAGTTACTCGCAGATGTTGCTGGCAAGCGCGCCGAGGTTGCCGCCGTCACCGAACGAGCCATGGCCGGCGAGCTTGATTTTGCCGAAAGCCTGATTGAGCGCGTGCAAGCCCTTGCTGGGTTGCGCGAAACTGTTTTCAAGGATGTCTTCGACCGCGTAACCATAACTCGGGGTGCTCAAGCGCTGATTGATGCGGTTCACACTTCAGGAGGCAAAGTCGGTGCCGTTTCTGGAGGCTTCAATCAGGTGCTCGCTCCCCTGGCGGCCCAACTAAACCTGGATTTTGCCCGTGCCAACGAATTAGAAGTTGTCGATGGCAAACTAACCGGCAAAGTGATCGGCAAGATTATTGATCGAACAGCCAAGGCCGATGCCTTGCGCGAATGGTCAGCTGCATCGGGCATTGCCATAGAAAATACCGTTGCCGTTGGCGACGGCGCAAACGACCTCGAGATGCTGGCGCTGGCCAATCTTGGCGTGGCTTTCAACGCCAAACCGATTGTGCGAGAGAAAGCGGATCTGGTAATCGAAGAGCACGATTTGTCGGCTCTCATACCAATTCTTGGGCTTTAGTGGCCCATTCCTAGACCGCCGTCTACCGGAATAACCGCGCCCGAAATGTATGAGGCCTCGTCGCTAGCCAACCAGGCAACTACCTTGGCAACCTCTTCAGGCTGAGCGAAGCGACCGGCTGGAATCTTCTTCTTGTATTCGTCTTGCTGGGCTTCTGGCAGAGCTGCCGTCATATCGGTGTCGATGAAACCTGGTGCCACGACGTTTGCGGTGATTCCGCGAGCACCCAGTTCACGGGTAACTGAACGCCCCATTCCGACCAGAGCCGACTTGGTAGCCGAATAGTTCACCTGTCCAGCTGAGCCAAGCAAACCAACAACGCTGCCGATCAAAATCACTCGCCCAAATCGAGCCTTAATCATTCCCTTGGTTGCCCTGCGCAGCACTCGGAAAACGCCGTTTAGGTTGGTGTTGACTACTTCTTCAAACTCTTCGTCGGTCATGCGCATCAGCAAGGTATCGCGGGTAATGCCTGCATTCGCAACCAGAATCTCAATTGAGCCCAATTTTTCTTCGACCTCGGCGAATGCCCTGTCGAGCGAGTTCGGGTCGGTCACATCGGCAACCACGCTCAGTGTTCCGGCAGGCCCCTCGCCACTTCGAACGGTTACTGCAACGCGGTGGCCGAGACGCACAAATTCCTCGGCGATTGAGCGGCCGATACCGCGGTTTCCTCCGGTTACTAGAACAGTTCTTGCTTCGGTCATGTCGATGCTCGCTTTCGAGGGAATACAACTAGTGCGCAGTTACTTGGGACAAGTGAAGTCTAGCCTTTGACTTATTCTTGAACCGGTTGGCTAGGCACAATTTTCTAAGCTGGAGGTAGCGATTAACAAACCACAGAGCGTCACATCTATCGGGGTCTCGCCTGAGCAAGAGCGCAAGCAGCGAATGCTGCGCTACACCTTAGCGATGTCGATAAGGGTGGCTTGCCTAATTCTGGCCATGGTCGTTCAGGGTTGGTTGATGTGGGTCTTCTTTGCAGGAGCCATCTTGCTGCCCTACTTCGCCGTGGTGCTAGCAAACGCCCAAGGAGGTGGCAACGCGAAAGCTTCTTTGCCTCAGGCTGTCGCCCCAACCATAACCATTCCTGCCGAGGCATTCAGCCAGAAGAACACCTCAGAATCGAAGTAATGCTTTCTGCTTCACCCTCCTACCAAAAATGCTCCCGAGCTGGCTGCTTATCGCCTGCAACGCATCACCTGATCTGGCGCAATCCAAAAATTCACCAGGATGGCCGCACCAAAAATTGGCTCGCCTGTGCCGATCATCTTGACTTTCTGGTTGACTATTTAGAGGTTCGAGGCTTCTTCCTCGACTCGAAGGTGATTTGATGAGTTCGGTTTCAGTCAGCTGGTTGAAGGATTCTTGGAAGCGGTGGCTTGCTTGGCTTGTTCTGGCGAGTCTTTTTGCAGTCGCCTGTGTTTTCTTGTCGCAATGGCAGTTCTCGCGCAGAGCCGAGGCGGTAGCGCGCATCGAACTGGTTCAAAATAATTTCGACCAGCCGATTGCTCCCATAAGTTTGCTAACCAAACCTTTCGAGGCCAAGAACGAGTGGCGCCCGGTTGAGCTCCAAGGTCAATTCTTGGTCGACCAGGCATATCTGGTTCGAAACCGACCATACAACGGCACGGCCGGTTTCTTGCAGTTCATTCCCTTCGAAACCGTCGATGGCACTCTAGTTGCAGTCGAAACCGGATGGTTGCCATCTGGAAACGAACAGGATGAACCAGATCTAGTGCCTGTTCCGACAGGTGAACCTTTGAAAATATGGGGTCGACTTCGTCCTACAGAGCCAAAGACTTCAAAGGATGCCCCAGCGGGTCAATTGGCGAGCGTGAATTCAGCCATGCTTTTTGAAAAAGCTGAGCTAAGTGGAAGAACCCTCGATTCGGTTTACGTTCGACTCGGCGAGAGCTATCGCACAGGTGAGGAGTTGCCAAAGGTTTTGGGCAGACCCGACCTCAACGAGGGCAATCATCTCAGTTACGCCATGCAGTGGATCCTATTTGCACTAATGGCTTTCGGTGCGCTTTGGTGGGCGGTCAGGCAAGAACTGCGAATGCGTCGAATGGCTTCCGACCCAAACTATCGGCCAAAGACCAGAAAAAAAGTTGGCGACGACGATAAAAATGCCGAAGACGGCTTTCTGACCCTGATTGGTTAGTGGCACCCGGCTTGACCACCAGGCCTAGTGGATTAGCTCAGTGAAATGAGCTCGGCGTAGCCTTCATTCCAGTGGTCTTCATCTCCGTCAGGCAGGATCAGAACACGCTCTGGATTTAGGGCAAGCACAGCACCGACGTCGTGGGAAACCAGCACAACTGCTCCTGTGAATGTGCTCAACGCACGCAAAATTTCTTCGCGGCTTGCCGGGTCAAGGTTGTTGGTTGGTTCATCGAGCAAAAGCACGTTTGCAGACGAGACCACCAGGGATGCCAAGGCCAAACGAGTCTTTTCGCCGCCGCTAAGCACACCGGCCGGCTTGTTCACGTCATCTCCGGTGAACAGGAATGATCCCAAAACCTTGCGCGCATCCGTGTCGGCGAGTTGTGGCGCTGCGCGCTGCATGTTCTCGAGCACGCTCTTCGAAACATCCAAGGTTTCATGCTCTTGAGCGAAGTAGCCAATCTTTAGGCCGTGGCCTGGCACGATTTCACCGGTGTCGGGCTTGTCTAGCCCCGCCAGCATGCGCAACATGGTGGTTTTGCCGGCACCGTTTAGACCGATGATGACAACCTTCGAACCTTTATCGATAGCTAGATCGACAGCCGTGAAGATTTCGAGTGAGCCGTAACTTTTGCTCAAATTGTTGGCCATTAGCGGAGTTCGACCGCAAGGTGCTGGGTCTGGAAACTTAATCTTTGCAACGCGATCGACTTCGCGAACATCGTCTAGCCCGCTCAGCAACTTTTCGGCTCGACGAACCATTTGGTGCGCTGCCGATGCCTTGCTTGCCTTAGCGCCAAACTTTGCAGCCTGAAGTTGCAGTGTGCTGGCCTTCTTTTCGGCAATCGAACGCTCGCGCTTGCGGCGCTCTTCGTCGGTCTCGCGGGCCTTTTGGTAGGCGCGCCAGCCCATGTTGTAAATGTCAATCACGCAGCGCATCGCATCCAGGTAGAAGACACGGTTTACGGTCTCTTCGACCAGATCGACATCGTGGCTAATCACAATCAGGCCACCTTGGTAGCTCTTCAAAAAGTCACGAAGCCACATGACCGAGTCGGCGTCGAGGTGGTTGGTTGGCTCATCGAGAATCATGGTCTCAGCATTTGAGAACAAGATGCGAGCGAGTTCGATGCGACGACGCTGGCCACCCGACAGGGTCTTGAGTGGCTGTTCCAAAATGTGTTCTTTGATGCCAAGGTTGCTGGCGATTGCGGCTGCCTCCGCTTCGGCAGAGTAGCCACCGCCAGCCTGAAAGCGCTCCTCGAGCTTCGAATAACGCTCCATGGCTGCGTCATAAATCTCTTCATCGATGCTGCCCATGTCTTCGGTGGCTGCATTCATTTGAGCAAGAAGATCACCCAAACCGCGGGCGTTCAAAATTCTGGTGCGTGCCAATTCTTCTGGGTCGCCGGAACGGGGGTCTTGCGGCAAGTAGCCAATCTCTCCCCCGCGTGAAACCTTGCCTTGATCTGGCTGCCCGTCGCCGGCCAGAATTTTGGTGAGCGTGGTTTTGCCGGCACCATTTCGGCCCACGAGGCCGATCTTGTCACCCTTGTCAACCTTGAAGTTCACGCCCGACATGAGCGTGCGTGCGCCAATGCGAATCTCTAGGTCGCTTACGGCAAGCATGCAATTCTCCAAAAATTGGTGTGGAATTTAGTCGCAAATAGTAGTCGACCCACAAAAGTCCCAGTCTACAATCGAGACAAGACTTTTTTATCCCCAATGGAGTTCACATGTCACTATTGCTAGCCACCCGCCCAACCATCATTGACCGCGTTGTTCCTCGCAGCCTTGCTGCCGACATTGCCCTCGTGGTTTCAGGCACGGCTTTCACCGCAGTGGCAGCCCAGCTTGCTATTCCAACCAGCCCGGTGCCATTCACCTTCCAGACTCTTGCCGTGCTGCTTGTCGGTGCAACCCTCGGTTCGACCCGTGGTGCGCTCTCAATGGCTCTTTACGCACTGGTCGGAGCACTTGGTTTGCCGGTCTTCTCTGATGCGTCACACGGCGTTTCAGTGCTATTCGGTGCTACTGGTGGCTTCATCTTTGGCTTCATCGTTGCCGCTGCCCTGGTTGGCTACCTAGCCGAGAAAAACTGGAGCTCTAATGCTCTCAAGATGTTTGCCAGCTACGCAGCCGGTTCGGTAGTGATCTATGCCGTTGGAATCCCGGTTCTAGCTGCGGTCGCCTTCGCTGGTG
>JACCDU010079553.1_pt1 | contig 15175 bp, 11 predicted proteins | sample 7446081 | NCBI WGS metagenome assembly JACCDU01 (sample SAMN15323447, study PRJNA562643) | freshwater metagenome | isolation source: river surface water | place: USA:Blue River Watershed | collected 2017-08-17
CTAAAACTTTAGCCATAAAATAGGCGTAAGCGCCAATTCCTCCAGGAGTAATAATCATACCGATGCTTGCATAAGCCAAACAACTAATGGCTGTTGCAAAAGAACTGCCAGTACCTTCTGTTCCGTATAGTCCAATATAGGTAGCCAATAAATATAAAAACCAAATGCCAAAACTGTAAAAGAAGAACAGATTGTGTTTTTTAAGTTTGGTGGCACTAATCACTCCCTCCCAAATACCTTTGATGATTTTTTGTATGCTTGCAATAGCTGTTTTTAATTTAGATTTAAAAACAAAAAATAAAATCAATAAAACAACACATACACCAATAATGATGTAAACAAAATTGAAGGTATTAGAAGAAGTATTTTGCTGAGCTGCAGATTGTGCTTTTAATTGCATCCAACCAGCTTCGATCACATTAAACTGTAAACCTAATGCCAATAAGAAAACCAAACCCAAGCTAATCACATCAAATGCTCTTTCAGCAACAATGGTGCCTACAATTTTTTCAGCAGGCACATTTTCATATTTAGCTAAAAGGGTACACTTTAATACTTCTCCTAATCTTGGGATGGCTAAGTTGGCTAGATATCCAATTAATACAGCTAAGAAAGTATTGCCGATGCTTGGTTGATATCCAAGGGGTTCCATGATAAGCCTCCATCTAAGGGCCCTCAGAAAATGGGAGAGTCCTAAAATGATAAAAACGGGGATGATGATCCAGAATTTAGAATGCTTTAAAGCCAGTTTAAATTTGTCCCATTCTTGGTCTGGAATCTGGTGCATACTCCACCAAATAAGCATAATACCTACCAAAAAGAAGAAGCCGATTTTGAAGAATTTAGCCATTATGAATGGGTTTAAATGGATGCTTTGCAATTTACGACCAATTGTTAATATTAGGGGCGACAAGGCTCATTTATTTAAAATCCTTATTTTTTCGTAACTTCGCAGACTCAAAGTCTATTCTGAGTTAAACAATTTAGCATGTCCGAAAAGAAACGAATCTTATACATCGCCACAGAAATGTCCCCTTATTTGGAGTTGACAGAGTTTGCGGAGATCATCAATAAGCTCGCAATTAAAAGTAACGACAGTGGTTTAGAAGTTCGTTGCATCATGCCAAGATTTGGCGTAATCAATGAAAGAAGACACCGTTTGCACGAGGTAGTTCGTTTATCAGGTATCAATGTTCAGGTGGACAATGATGATTATCCTTTACAAATCAAAGTGGCTTCTTTACCTAATGCCAGATTACAAGTATATTTCTTAGAAAACGAAGACTTCTTCAAGAGAAAGCAAATTTTCCATGACGAAAACGAAACATGGTTTGATGACAATGCTTTAAGAACCATCTTCTTTGCTAGGGGTGCATTAGAAACTGTAAAGAAATTTGGATGGCCTCCGGATGTGATTCATTGTAGTGGTTGGATGACTGGTTTAATCCCAGCATATATCAAGACGGCCTTCAAGAAAGAACCTGTATTTTCAAATTCTAAAGTGATATACACCATTGGTTCAAATACTTTCGAAGAAAAATTCTCTAAGGATTTCTTAACAAAGGCATTAATCAATGCTAATGTAAAGGATAAAGAATTAGAACCATATAAGGATTTAAATAATTCAGCTTTATTTAGAGGGGGTGCTACTTATGCGGACGCTATCACTTTTGGGTCAGACGATATCGACAAGAAGTTAATGTCCGAGTTTTCTAGCGTAAAGGGCAAAAAAGTGGTTCCATTTAATGGCTGGGATTCCGATTTAACAGAGTATTTAGATTTATACAACGAACTTGCAGGCAAATAAAGACAAAATAAATTCATGGCATTCAATAATATAGTTAAGAGGTTTTTGGTTTTTGTAGTTTTATTGAGCATATTATCATCGGCTTGTACAAGGGTAAGTACTTCTGAATTAGGCTTAGGCTTACTTCCATCTTTAGACGCCATTAATACAAAAGATACTATCATAGAAGTAGAAACTGAAACAGTAGATATTCCTGATAGCTTAAGCATCTTTGGGTCAGACAATCATATTTTAGGTGAATTAAACAATGACCCTTTATTTGGGAATACTAAAGCAACTATGTTCTTTCAAATGTTGCCAGACTTTTTCCCATTTTATGTACAAGGATCAAAAGACAGTATTGTAGTAGACTCTGCTGTTTTAACATTTAAGTTTGCTGGTTTTTATGGGGATTCTTCTAAGCCTTTGAAAATTAATCTTCATCAAATTGATCCATCTACTCCTTTAGATATCTCAAAGTACTACCCAGCAAACTATCCAGAATTATATGGTATTAAAGCAGGTGCGGCTATGGCTAACCCTGTAACAGTGGATATAGCAAGATTAGGAGACTCCATCATCAATAGATACGAAGCTTCTCAATATCAAATTAGAATTAAATTATTTGATAAGTATGCTAGAATGTTTATCAAAGAGTTTGATTCAACAAACGCTTATAGAAACGACACTACATTAAGACAATATTTCCCTGGATTTGCACTTTCTGTAGATCCAAGTGCTAATAAGAATGTATTGTTAAAATTGAACATGACAGATACCAATACAAGATTGGCTTTATATTTTAAAACCAATTATTCGCCAGTTGGGTCAACAGGCACTGTAGATACCACTGTTTTAAAAATGAGATTTAGATTATCTGCTAATGGTGATGCGAATTTTATTAAGCGTGATAGAAAGGGTTCAGAGGTTTTGAGTCATATTGGAAAAGCAAATGATTCTTTGGTGTATGTTCAAACAAGTCCAGGTACAGGAGTTAAGATAAAAATTCCGGCTATTAAATCATTAGCAAATAAGATTATACATAGAGCAGAATTAATTGCCGAGCAGGTTCCAGATGATGCCAATTTGAATACGATTGAAAAACAAATGTTGGCACCAAGATATTTATTATTAGCAGCTTACGATGCAAACAATGGAAAGGTAATGCGTAATGTTCCTAATGATTATCAGAGCATTGCTAATGCAGAAGCTTTTGCTAGATTTGGAGGCTTTCAAACATACAAGTCATTGAATGGCTATGACAAGGTAGCTACTTACAATTTTAATATTACAAGGTATTTACAGGGTGTAGTGTCAAGAAAAGATACCACATTCGATTTTAGAATATCTGCACCTGTGAATGATTCTATTAGTTATGTTCCTCCTTATCCAAACAATACATTGGCAGGAGTGGATTATATTACAACATCAACTTCTAATCAACCTGCTATGGGTAGGGTAAGATTGGGTGGTGGTAAGCATTCTAGGTTTAAAATGAGACTTCGTATTTACTACTCCAATTTATAAGATTATAGTATTTATTAATATATTTGCATTTTAACATTCATCTAAATCATACAATATGCCGTATTTATTTACCTCAGAGAGTGTATCTGAAGGACATCCAGACAAAGTAGCGGATCAGATTTCTGACGCTTTAATTGATAACTTTTTAGCTTTCGATCCACAATCAAAAGTGGCATGTGAGACTTTAGTAACTACAGGTCAAGTAGTATTGGCTGGTGAGGTGAAGTCTAAAGCATATTTAGATGTACAAGAAATTGCAAGAGGTGTAATTAAGAAGATTGGTTATACTAAGAGTGAATACATGTTTGAAGCGAATAGCTGTGGTATTTTATCTGCTATTCACGAGCAATCAGCGGATATCAACCAAGGGGTGGATAGAAAGAAGAAAGAAGAGCAAGGAGCAGGAGACCAAGGTATGATGTTTGGTTATGCTACCAACGAAACAGAAGATTACATGCCTTTGGCTTTAGACTTAGCGCACAAGATCTTAATTGAGCTTGCTGCATTAAGAAGAGAGAACAAGGCGATTAAATATTTAAGACCTGACGCAAAGTCTCAGGTGACTTTAGAGTACAACGATAAGAACGAGCCAGTAAGAATTGATGCGATTGTTGTATCTACACAACACGATGATTTTGATGCAGAAGGTAAGATGTTAGCGAAGATCAAAAAAGATATCGTTGAGATCTTGATCCCAAGAGTACAAGCGAAGTACAAGAAATATGCGAAGTTATTTAACAAGGATATCAAGTATCATATTAACCCAACAGGTAAGTTTGTAATTGGTGGTCCTCACGGAGATACTGGTTTAACAGGTCGTAAGATTATTGTAGATACATATGGTGGTAAGGGTGCACACGGTGGTGGAGCATTCTCTGGTAAAGATCCAAGTAAGGTAGACCGTTCTGCTGCATACGCAACAAGACATATTGCTAAGAACTTAGTAGCTGCTGGTGTGGCTTCTGAAGTGTTGGTGCAAGTATCTTATGCAATTGGTGTGGCTAAGCCAACATCTATCAATGTAAATACTTACGGTACTGCTAAAGTAAATTTAACAGATGGTCAAATTGGTAAGATCGTAGAAGGTATCTTCGATATGCGTCCTTACTTTATTGAGCAAAGATTAAAGTTAAGAACGCCAATGTATAGTGAAACTGCTGCTTATGGTCATATGGGTCGTAAGAATGAAGTAGTTACTAAAACATTCACTACTCCAGATGGTAAAGCAAAGACTATGAAAGTAGAATTGTTTACTTGGGAGAAATTAGATTATGTAGCCAAAGTGAAAAAAGCTTTTGGTTTAAAATAAGATCGAATGCATTTTATGAATCCCTTTCCGAAAATTCGGAGAGGGATTTTTTCTTTTATGCCCTTATATTTTTTAGTATGAATAACGAAAAAAATCCTTGGATTAAAAAAGACAGTAGAATGGTTTATGATAATCCATGGATCAATTTAACAGAGTATGATGTCATTACTCCAGCAGGTACTGAAGGTATTTATGGAAAAGTACATTTTAAAAATATTGCAGTCGGCGTAATTGCAATAGATGCAGACGACAACACTTATTTGGTTGGTCAATATAGATTTCCTTTAGACAGGTATTGTTGGGAAATTCCAGAAGGTGGTTGTCCAGAAGGTACAGATTGGTTAACAGCTGCTAAAAGGGAATTAAAAGAAGAGACAGGATTTGAAGCAAAAACTTGGAAAGAGCTATTAAGAATGGATGTATCCAATTCCGTATCTGATGAATTTGCAGTGGTATATGTCGCACAGGATTTAATTGCGGGTGAAGCTGAGCCAGAAGACACAGAACAATTAAGTGTTCAGAAAATGCCTTTCAAACAAGCATTACAATGGGTGATGGATGGAAAAATTACAGATTCCATCTCTGTAGCAGCAATTCTTAAATGGGAACTGCTTAAAAATAATTAGTTTTGAGCCATGCAGGAAAGAAGAAGTAAGTTTAACGGTCCTAGAAGATTTAGTCCAAGACCTCAAATGTCTGAGAGAAAATTCATCATTGGCAGACAGCCTATTATAGAATCATTTTCTTCTGATACCAATATTGAAAAAATATTGATTCAAAAAAATGCTCAAGGTGAAGGCCTTTCAGAAATTAAAAAAGCTGCATTAGATCATAATATTCCTATTCAATTAGTACCCATAGAAAAACTAAATGGAATGACCAAGGCAAATCATCAAGGTGTCTTGGCTTTTATTTCCATGGTGAAGTATATGGACTTGCAAGAAGTGATTGATTTTGTGGTATCCAAAGGAGAAACACCTTTGTTTATGATGTTGGATGGGGTGACAGATGTAAGAAATATTGGTGCCATAAGTAGAAGTATACATTGTTGTGGTGCACAGGCATTGATAATTCCAGACAAAGGAGTAGGGGCATTAAATGAAGAAGCATTTAAAAGTAGTGCGGGTGCATTAGAGCATATACAAGTGATTAGAGTGAGTAGTTTATTAAAAGCGGTGGATACACTTCATTTAAATGGCATTCAGGTATTTACTAGTGAAATGAGAGCGGATAAGAATGTACATGAGTTGGACTTAACTATTCCATCATGTGTTATTATGGGTGATGAAGGAAGAGGGGTGCAACCTTTCTTAGCAAAAGCCGCAGATTATTTCTTTAAGATACCTATGGCTACATCATTTGATTCTTTCAATGTATCTGTAGCAGCAGGTATTATTTTGTATGAAGCAATGAAGCAAAGAATGTTCAAATGAAATTCAAATTAACATTAGATGCTACTCCATCCAATTTGCAAATTGGATATCAAGATAAAATGCTGTTAATAGGTTCTTGTTTTACGGAAAACATGGGAGCTAAAATGCAGAAGCATTTATTTGTTGTTAAAGAGAATCCTCATGGTATTTTATTCAATCCAGTAAGTGTTTGTAATGCTTTAAAAGATTACATGCAATGCAAGCAATACAAGCAAGAAGATGTATTTGAGTTAAATGAATTGTTCAATAGTTGGCATCACCATTCTCGTTTTTCAGATATAACTGCATCAGCAGCATTGAATAAGATCAATACATCCATTCAAGAAACGCATCAATATTTAAAAGAAGCCAAACACTTAGTCATTACTTTGGGTTCGGCATGGTTATATTGTTTAACAGCATTGGCGGATGGTGAACAAGGCCTAGTAGTTGCCAACAATCATAAAGCTCCTGCTAATTGGTTTGAAAAAAGATTGATGCATGCGACAGAATTAAAATCTTTGCTACAATCCACTATAGAAGATCTACAAAAATTCAATCCCCAATTGACTATTATTTTTACGATAAGTCCGGTAAGACATTTAAGAGAGGGACTGGTAGAGAATAATAGAAGTAAGGCTGTTTTAATTCAGGCAGTACATGATACCATTGCTGCAACAAAGTCAACATATTATTTCCCAGCATACGAATATGTGATAGACGATTTAAGAGATTATCGTTTTTACGCTGAGGATTTGGTACATCCCAATTATGCTGCCACCCAGTATGTTTGGGAAAAATGGGTAGAAACATTCTATACTCCGCCTACTCAACAAATCATGAAGCAGGTGGCTGAATTACAATTAGCTATACAACATAAGCCTTTCAATAAACAGAGTAAAGCTCATCAGTCATTTATACAAAACGCATTATCAAAGGCCCAAGATTTACATAAGTCTTATCCTTATTTAAATTTACAAGAGTCTATCGCCTTTTTTAGTGGCGAACTTGTAAATAATGCTTAATTTAGGATTCTAAATAATTGCTATGCGTTTATTGCCATTTTTAGCTTCGGCTATTGTAACTGTTTCATTGGTTACTCTTTTTAATACTCAATTACCAGTTGGAGGATCTAAGACACCCAAATTGGGTTATTTTCTTTCTCCTCAACAAGGATTTTGGAAGAATGCAGAAAAAGTGAATACTAATTTTGATGCACATGTACTTGCTAATAATTTAAAAGGCAAAGTTGATGTATACATGGATGATCGATTAGTCCCTCATATCTATGCAGAACATGACGAAGATGCTTATTTTGTGCAAGGCTATTTGCATGCACAATTTAGATTATGGCAAATGGATTTTCAAACAAGGGTAGCGTCTGGAAGATTAAGTGAGATTGCTGGTGCAGATAAATTATCTATTGATAAATTTTTCAGAAGATTGGGTATGGTATATGGTGCTGAGCAAACGGAGAAAATGATTAATGAAACCAATCCTGTGATGAAAGCTACAGTAGATGCATATACGGCTGGAGTAAATGCTTACTTAAAACAATTGTCTCCTGAAAATCTTCCCTTCGAATATAAATTAATGAACTATCAACCAGAAGAGTGGACTGCAAAGAAAACCTATCTCTTCTTAATGTTCATGTCTTATGATCTTACTGGTAGATCAGCTAGTGCAGATTTACAATTAACCAATACAAGAGATTATTTAGGATACGACTTGTTTGATCAATTATACACCAATCAGCAAGACTCATTAGATCCTATTATTCCAAGAGGAACAGAATTTGCAACTGCTTCTATATATCCTAAGGCGCCGATAAATGCAGATTTTGCATATTTACATAAGAAAGATTCTAATGTGATGGTTGCTAATGCTACTGAAGCACCGGAGGCTCCAGATAAAAACAATGGTAGTAATAACTGGGCTGTGTCTGGTTCAAAAACAAAATCTGGAAGACCTATTTTATGTAGTGATCCACATTTGGGTTTAAACCTTCCTTCTCTATGGTACGAAGTACAAATTACGACACCTACACATAGTACCTATGGCGCAAGCTTTCCAGGATCACCAGCGGTAATCATTGGATTTAATGATAGTTTGGCATGGGGAGTTACCAATGCGGGAAGAGATGTGTTGGATTATTATGAATTAAAATTCAAGGATAGTACACAAAATGAATATTGGTACAATGGTGCATGGAAAGCTACCACTAAGAGAACCGAAGTAATTAAAGTAAAGGATAGTGCAGATGTTGTGGAAGAGATTGCAATGACACATTGGGGTCCTGCAATGTATGATGCTCATTATCAAAATCCTCAATCCAAAGGAAGAAATCTTGCAGTAAAATGGACTGCCCATGAAGCCTCTACTGGAGTAGAAACTTTTTATAAATTAAACAGAGCAAAAAATACAGAAGATTATTTAAGTGCTATATCTCTTTGGAAATGTCCAGGTCAAAATTTTGTGATGGCTACCAAAACGGGAGACATTGCTATTAAACAACAAGGAGCTTTTGTTGCAAGATGGGATAGACAGGGTGATTTCATTATGCCAGGTGATGATTCCAGTTATGCATGGCAGGGTTTAATTCCGATTGATGAAAATCCATTTATAAAAAATCCAGAAAGAGGTTTTGTAAGTAGTGCTAATCAAAAATCTGTGGATGCAACTTATCCATATTATCTAGGTACAGCGTCTTCTTTTCCATTGTATAGAGGGATCAGTGTAAATAAGCAATTAGCTGCTATGTCTAATATTACTGCAGAAGATATGAAAGCATTGCAAACTAATAATTATAATGTTTTTGCTGAAATGGCAAGACCAGCTTTAATGAAGTTTGTACAAATGGAATCTTTATCTCCTGCTGCAAAATTAATGGTGAACAAAATGAATCAATGGGATTTATACAATCACCCTTCTTCTGAAGGCGTTACCATTTTTAAAGTTATTTGGGATAGTGTGGAGAATGCTGTTTGGGCGGATGAATTAGCAGGTTCACCAATACCTTTAACCAAACCAGAAGCATATGTATTAGTGGAGAAGATGTTAAAGGATAGTAATTTTTCTGTAGCAGATGATATCAATACTACAAATAAAGTAGAAACATTAAAGGACCAGGTTTTGGTAGGTATTGAAAAAGCAACATTAAAATTAACCGAACTAGAAAAAGAAAATAAATTAAGTTGGGCTGCATTTAAGGCAACAAGGGTATTACATTTAACCAAAACCAATGCATTAAGTAGATTGAATTTGCCAATTGGCGGAGGTGTAAATATTATTAATGCTACTTCTGAGAATCATGGACCTAGTTGGAGAATGGTAGTTCATTTAACAGATGAGATTGAAGCATATGGTTTATATCCAGGAGGGCAAAGTGGTAATCCAGGTAGTCCTTATTATGATAGTTTTGTTGATACCTGGGCAGCAGGCAAATATTATAGATTATTATTCTTACCAAAAGAAAAATTAAAAGCAAACGAGCATACTAAATGGCATATTCAATTTAGTAAAGCGTAAAACTGATTCATTATGAAAAACAATACTTTCAAAATACCTGTATCTATTTTATTATCATCTATTGCATGTTTTGCAATTGGATTATATGGGGCACTACCTTGGTGGAGTTTTATGGTGACCAATTTTTTAATTGCATTAGCCATTCCACAGAAACCATGGGTATCTTTTTTAACTGGAGCATTAGGCGTGGGAGCAATTTGGGCTGGATTAGCAACTGGAATAGATATGGCCAACAATCATTTATTGTCAACCAAAGTGGCTAATATTTTACCCTTACATGGTTCTTATGTTTTATTGATTCTAATCACAGGAATAGTTGGCTTTTTACTAGGTGGCATGTCTTCCTTGACTGCTTCTTATTTGAGGAAAGCGTAATTTTACTTATTTTTGTATTGAATTTCCCCAACCTGCAATTGGGACAAAAATTTAATATATGTCATTATTACACAATCGTGTTTCCAACCAAGAGTTGAAACAAAAGTTGTACGAGGAAGATTTTCCCAGAACAACCATCAGTTTTTATCAGTATTTCGCTATTCAAGATCCGCAAGCATTTAGAGATGAATTGTACAGAGCTTTCAATGCCATGAAAGTATTTGGTAGAATCTATGTGGCATCAGAAGGGATCAATGCACAAATGAGTGTGCCTACAAAATACTTTGAAGTATTTAGAGATTTTCTCTATTCTTATAAACCATTAAATGGCCTGCGTTTGAATATCGCGGTGAATGATAATGGTAAAAGTTTTTGGGTATTGAAAATAAAAGTGCGCGATAAAATTGTTGCTGATGGAATAGAAGATCCCGATTTTAGTATGGAAAATAAGGGGAAATATGTGAATGCTCAACAAATGAATCAGCTATTAGATTCCCCAGATACAGTGGTGATTGATATGCGCAATCATTATGAATATGAAGTGGGTCATTTTGAAAATGCCATAGAAATTCCTTCCGATACTTTTAGAGAGCAATTACCCATGGCTGCGGATATGATGAAAGATAAGAAGGATAAAAATATTATCATGTATTGCACTGGTGGAATTAGATGTGAGAAAGCAAGTGCATATATGCTGCATCAGGGCTTTAAAAATGTATTTCATTTAGAAGGTGGTATTATTCACTACGCGAATAAGATTAAAGAAGCTGGTTTAGAAAGTAAATTCAAAGGAAAGAATTTTGTGTTTGATGATCGTTTAGGAGAAAGTATCACAAAAGATATTATTGCTAAATGTCATCAATGCGGTAAACCTGCAGACACACATACCAATTGTAAAAATGATGCCTGTCATTTATTGTTTATACAGTGTGATGACTGTGCTAAGGCATTTGATGGATGTTGTACTACTGCATGTCAAGAAGTATATCATTTGCCCTTAGAACAACAAGAGGCATTGAGAAAAGGAGAGAAGAAAGGTATGCAGGTGTTTAACAAGAGTAAACAAAGATTAAGACCAAGGTTGGGAGTAGATATTGAAGTGAAATAAACATAAAAAAAGTCTCGATACAATTTCGAGACTTTTTTATTTATTCAATTCCTAATTTTTTTAATGCTTCGCAAATCAAATCATAGGTTTGGTCATCTGATTTCTGATCTGGTTTGAAAGGCGCTCCAATAACTTGTTCGTATAGTTCAATATATCTTTTAGAAATAGTCACAATCCATTCATCCTTCATTTCTGGAACGGTTTGACCTTCCTTACCCATGAAATTATTATCAATCAACCACTCTCTAACAAACTCTTTACTTAATTGCTTTTGTTTAGATTTTGTAGTTTGTCTTGCTTCAAAACCTTCTGCATAAAAATATCTTGAAGAATCAGGTGTATGAATTTCATCCATTAAATAAATGGTGTCACCAATTTTCCCAAATTCATATTTGGTATCTACTAAAATCAATCCTCTTTGAGCAGCAATTTCTTTTCCTCTTTGAAAAAGAGCCAATGCATATTTTTCTAAAATAGCCCAATCTTCAGCAGAAGCCAATCCTTGTGCAATAATTTCTTCTTTAGAAATATCCTCATCATGTCCTTCGCTCGCTTTGGTAGAGGGAGTAATGATTGGGGTAGGGAAAAAGTCGTTTTCCTGAAGGCCCTCAGGCAAGGTAACGCCACATAAGGTTCTCCCGCCTGCTTGGTAAGTTCTCCAAGCATGACCCACCAAATTGCCTCTTACCACCATTTCAATCTTAAAAGGGGTACATTTTTTACCAATTGCTGCATTTGGGGCAGGAGTGCTTAATAGCCAATTAGGACAGATATCCTCGGTCGCTTTTAGCATATAAGCAGCTATTTGATTCAGTACCTGGCCCTTAAATGGGATTGGTCTGGGTAGAATCACATCAAAAGCGGATATTCTATCACTTGCAATCATCACAAGTAATTCATTATCAATGTAATATACATCTCTAACCTTACCGTGGTACTCGTTTATTTGATGGGGAAAGGGCTTTTGAATCATAGTGCTAAATTATAATTTTAACATTATATTCTATAATTTTTTCTAAAGTGGGTACAATTTGCTATTTTGTAGTACAATTCAATTTAAAAACAATTATTTATGAGCAAATTTTTAAGACATTTTGGTCTTTTTTGCATGGCTGCTATGGTAGCTTTAAACGCAAATGCCCAAACTGCGGGTACTGTAAAAGGTACTGTTAAAAATTCAACGAATGCTGAAACTTTAACCGCTGTAACTGTTTCCTTAAAGGGATCAAGCAATGGTACTTACACAAGTGATAAAGGTACTTTTACTTTGCCTGTGTCAGTAAAACCTCCATTTACTTTAGTGTTTTCTTCAGTAGGCTTTGAAACCAAAGAGGTTAACATTACAGATTTTTCTAACATATCTGTTAGCTTAAAGCCTAGTTTCGTATTAGGTTCTGAAGTGGTGGTAGCTGCATCAAGAGTTTCTGAGAGAATTTTAGAATCTCCAGTTACTATTGAAAGAATTAATACAAATGCTATTAAATCTGCACCTGCTACTAACTACTACGATATCTTAGCTAATTTAAAAGGTGTGGATGTTGTAGCTGCAAGTTTAACTTTTAAAAGTATCTCAACTAGAGGTTTTAATGGTTCTGGTAACACTCGTTTAAATCAATTGATTGACGGTATGGATAACCAAGCTCCAGGTTTAAACTTCTCTGTGGGTAGCGTTATTGGTTTAACTGAATTAGATGTAGACAATATCGAATTATTACCAGGAGCTTCTTCTGCCTTATATGGTGCAGGTGGTATGAATGGTACTGTTTTGATTAACTCTAAAAATCCATTCAAATACCAAGGTTTAAGTTTCCAAGTGAAGCAAGGTATCAAGGATGTTGACAATTACCAAAGACCTCAGTCTAATTATCAAGACTATGCGGTAAGATTTGCTCAAAAAGTAGGCAACCGTTTAGCTTATAAAGTTGGTTTCCAATATATGGAAGCTCAAGACTGGTTAGCAAACAATACACAAAACTATTCTAGAACTACGGGTACTCAAAATGGTCAAACCATTGGAGGTACAAGATACCATGATCCAAACTATGATGGTGTGAATGTTTATGGTGATGAAACAACTTCATCTTTATCTGGTGTTTATGACGGCGTTAAAGCTGGTATCATCGGTACATTAACACAAGCATACACTCCAGTGTATGGTGCAGCTGCTGGTGCTTATGCTACTGGCGCTTTCAACCAATTATATGGTGCAACTGCTTTATTTAATTCTTTAGGTAAATATGCTGCATTCTTAGGTTCACAAAACGCTGCATTAGCTCCTTATGCTCCATTCTTATATGGAAATGCAAAAGGTTATTTTACAGGTGTGAATGTAAGTAGAACTGGTTATAATGAGATTGATGTAATCAATCCCGTTACAAAGAATGTAAAAATTACAGGTGCAATACATTACAAAGTAAATGATGATGTAGAAGCTTCATTAAGCGCTTATACCGGTCAAGGTAATACAGTGTATACAGGAAGTGACCGTTATTCTCTAGTAGACTTAAAAATGAGTCAATTCAAGTTTGAATTAAAATCTAAAGATTGGTTTGTTAGAGCTTACGCAACTTTAGAGAATTCAGGTAACTCATTCAACTCTACTATCGCATCTCGTTATTTTAATGAAGCTTGGAAATCAAGTACTACTTGGTACCCAACTTATGCTGGTGCTTATGTAGCTGCAAGAGATGCAGGTTTGGATATCTTAGCTGCTCATGCTGCTGCAAGAACAAAAGCTGACGAAGGTCGCCCAACTGGCAATATTTCTCAAGATCCAAGATTTAAGTCTATTATTAGTACACCAATCTCTAAGGGTGGTGCATTATTCTTAGATAGAACTTCTTTATATGTAGTAGAAGGTCAATATAATTTCACTGAAAAATTAGGTTTAGACAAATACAATGCTGACTTCATCATGGGTGCTAGTCACAGAGAATATTGGTTAGATTCTAAAGGAACTTTATTTGCTGATACAACAGGTAAAATTTCTATCATGGAAAACGGTGCTTATGCGCAATTGTCTAAGCGTTTCTTAGATGATTTCATTAAGTTCTCAGTTTCTGGTAGATATGATAAAAACCAAAACTTTGAAGGTCGTTTCACTCCAAGATTAACAATGGTGGTGAAATTATCTCAAGATCAAAATATTCGTTTCTCTTACCAAACAGCTTACCGTTTCCCAACAACTCAAAACCAATGGATCAACTTGACAATTGGTGGAGGTACAAGATTGATGGGTGGTTTAGAAGCTTTAAGAACAGGAAATCATTTCCAAATCAACCCAGTGTATACTTTAGCTAGTGTTCAACAATTCGGTGCTTCAGTAATGATGGGTGCTCCAAATACAGGTTTGTTAAAGCAACAAAACTTTGGAGAATTCAAGCCTGAGTCTTTAAGTACTTACGAAGTAGGTTACAAGGCTTTAGTTGCTAAGAAATTAATGGTAGACTTTTATGCATATGCTGGTAATTACAAAAACTTTATCAGTGGTGTAACTGTATTACAATCTAGAACTGCCGCTCAATCAATTTATGATTTATTGGATGCAAACAAGCGTTTAGCATATAGTATCTCTACGAATGCTGATGCAGATGTATCTAGTGCTGGTTGGGGTTTATCTTTAGATTATTTATTACCTCGCAATTTCACAGTTAATGCTAGTGTTTCTTCTGATGAGATCGGAAACTTACCAAACGGGTTTATTTCTTACTTCAATACTCCAAAAATGAGAGTGAATGTAGGATTAAACAATAGTGGTTTCTTATTAAAGAACAGATTAGGTTTTGGTGCTAGCATGCACTACCAAGATGGATTTATGTACGAAGGTACATTTGGTGTAGGTGCTGTTTCTGCTTACAATACAGTAGACGCAGTTTTAACTTACAAATTACCAAATATCAAGTCTTTGGTTAAAGTGGGTGGTACAAACATCTTCAACCATTACTACAGAACTGCATTTGGTAGTCCAGCAATTGGTGGATTGTACTATGTAAGTTTTGCATACAACATATTGTAAGATATCTAGGATGGGTTAGTCCCAACTATCTTACCCAATCCCTTCCCGATTTACGGGAGGGGATTTTTTTTGCCCCTAACTGGGCTTTTTTCCTGCATAAAATACTATTTTTGCA
>JACCDU011349399.1_pt1 | contig 15163 bp, 38 predicted proteins | sample 7446081 | NCBI WGS metagenome assembly JACCDU01 (sample SAMN15323447, study PRJNA562643) | freshwater metagenome | isolation source: river surface water | place: USA:Blue River Watershed | collected 2017-08-17
CCCTGCCCTGCTAACCCCAAGCCCGCCCCGAGCGGGCTTTTTTGCGTCTAGAACTTTCTGACTAACATTGTTAGGTCCACCCCCCTTTGCACCAGTTCCCGATGCGGCGTCAGGTCGGCGTGGTACGTTAAACTAACATTGTTATATTGTTACAGTGTTATGGGTAAAGGGTTTACCCTAGGTTAACATAGCCAAGTATTACATTTGAGATGTTATATTGTTACAGTGTTACGGGTAAAGGGTTTACCCTAGGTTAACAGATTCTGGTACTACTTTCTTTGCACCAGTTCCCGATGCGGCGTCAGGCTGAGCCTAACAATGTTACGTGGTTATGTGCAATGTTACGTGCGTAACAAAGCTAAGTTGTTGATTTTAAAGGAAAAACCGCCTATTGTTAAATGTTACGTCGATTTTGGATTGGGTATGGGGTTACACATCGGCAAGACTTCCCGGCAAGTTCCACACTCCTCAACATGTTCAACTCCCAGCAGACTTCTCAATATCTATTTTTCTCATAACATAATAACAATATCATTTTTTTCTTTCAAATCAACAACTTAGCGCGTTACGTCCACCTCACAATGTTATAACAAAGCCGTTTTCCATAACACTACCCCCGTAACACTACCTTTTGCCCCTGCGCTCCCTTTGCGCTCCCTTTTTCTTTGCTCTCGGCCATGAGTAAAGCCCGACCGTTGGCTAGACAATAACGTAACTTTGTGGTATAATATACATGTAGCGCCAAAATATATGCGGCGTTGCAACCCACCCTAACACTGTTAGGTACAAAAAACCAAACGCAGACCCCCTGCACACAACCAAAGGTACATCATGACGACTGCGACACAGACCAACCAACCTCCCACCAAGGTGACCCCCCACCACCTTGCCCTTGCGCTCTACTCACCCCTGTTCGCTGAGCGCGACAACATCAAAGACGCCTACGCCTACGCGCAATCCATTGCCCGTGCATCCGACAATCCAGCGGCCATGATGACAGCCGTGCACGTCCTGCTCAACACCATCGCCAAAGAACTAGAAAAGATGGGGACAACCAACCCAACACAAGGGGCCTAACAATGTTAGACACCGGGACAGATACCGACTGGAAAGAATGCCTCATGTGCGGCGACGATGTGCACATAGAACGCTGGCAACTCGGCTACCACTACTGCAAACACTGTGGCGATGACATAGCCAAAGCCGAACGCAAAGGCTGGACCATCATTCAGGAATACGGGAAGGGGAACTATCAGTTTGTGACCCCCCAAACTGCCCTGCACAGCCTAAAGAATACCAACCAAAAGCAAACCCGAGGAGAGACAGCATGATGGACGAGAACATTGTGGTACGCGTTAAGAACGTATACGGTAACGACACCATTTACCCGGTGTGCGCACGCTCCAAGCTGTTCGCTGACCTGCTCGGGCAGAAATCCCTGACGTTCGGCGACATGCGCATCATTGAGGAGTTGGGCTTCAAGGTGACCATTCAACAACCCACCAACCCGTTCAACCAGCCAGCCCACCCCTAACACTGTTAGACACAACACCGAAGGACACAACATGGGATACCTATTTGCACTCGCCTGTTTCTTTGCATGGCTGACACACATCTTCACTTGCTTTGCCGAAGGGCTGTGGGGGTTCTTACTTGCCGGGGCAATCATGTTCCCGATTGGCATATTGCACGGGTTCTACCTGTGGTTCAGATAAGGGGTGAGCATGAGCGATAGCCTGAAAGACGACCCAAAAGACACAGCCATGCGGATGGTCAGTATGTACAAGCACAGCAAGTACACGCCCGAGGAGAGGGCAACCGACCATGCGTTTGCATACGAGAGCCACGAGGCAGGGCGCAAGTTCTGGATTGAAGTGCTCAACCATATAAACAGCCGCAACCAACCGAGGGGGTAAGCATGACCGACAACAACGAAAACCCACGCCGCTACCGTGCGTACATCGAGACAGACAAGGGCGGGTACATGGCATGGGAGGGCCTAACACTGTTAGATGCCAAGAAGATTTTCAACCTGACATTGAAACGCTACGCACTGACAGCCGACACAGTGAAGCGCCAAGGATGGGAGGAGATGAGGACGTATGAGTTAGGGGGTAGGGTATGACAACCGAGACAAAACCCAAGATCGCCCTCACGTGGGAGGAGCGCCAAGCCCTGCCGGTCATACAGAAACTACTCAAGCGCAAGCCCGAGGCGTTTGAACTGCTGATGAAAGACATGACCAAGCAAGCCGCAGTGGACATCCTGCTGGGCGCGAAGAAAGAGATGGGGGACCTGCATCTCTTAGCGCAGGCGCTTGTCTCGGCGGCATCAATCATTGTGAAGATGGACGAGAAAGAACCCGAGGCTAACAGTGTTAGCCCTACCGAAGAAACAACAGGAGCAACAACATGAGCCGTACTGTTTACAAAGACGTTGAGGTCGAGATTGACTTGGAGGACTTTGATGATGAGGACATTCGTACGGAATACAACGACCGAAACCTAGGCGGTGCCGCTGAGAATTGGGACGAGCGCACCGAGCTGGAGAAGGCATACATGTACCACCACAACGGGCAGAGGGAACTGGCATACGACATTCTGTGGCAGATGTGTTTGGTGCGGTTAAACAAGGTGGTGTAAGGAGAACGAAAAATGAAAATCAAAACATCAGAGCTGACAGGCGCGGCCCTTGATTGGGCGGTGACCAAGTGCGAAGGCTTTGACCATCAGGTAACGCCCGGCAACGAGTGGGGTATGTGGGGCTGGGCCACCGACTGGACACAAGGTGGGCCGATCATTGAGCGTGAATGGGTAGACCTACACTGCGTCAACGATTCGTTGTGGGAAGCAGAGTGCCCCGCCGTTGGCGGGCTTGCCATGCAGAACGGCCCTACACCTTTGATCGCCGCTATGCGGTGCTACGTGGCATCCAAGCTGGGCGATACCGTTGACGTACCCGAGGAGCTGGTATGAACAAAGACGAAAGGAGTGCAATTCTGGGCAACAAGCAAGCCCTAACAAAGTTAGTCGCCGATGCGGACATGTGGCTGGCATCCCTAGCCCATGCGTTTGCCGAGGCAGACATGACAGAGAAAGAAATCAACGAGGCATGCGCTATCGCTACGAGAGCAGTGATAGCCAAGGCCGCGATAACAAGTATGAACATCATGAAGAACGAAAGGTAAGACCATGACACGCAACAACGCAAACAACATAAAGAACATCACGTCCAACCGATACGCAAAGATCGGTGTGCCGACAAGCTATCGCAACTGCATCATCGTGCCCGTGGGCAGTGGGTTCGATGTGGTGGACAAGGTGACAGGCAAGTGGATGCACGTGCCCAACCAGAGAACAGCCAAGTGGAACGCCACTGTGTGGACCCGGCTGTCGGGTGAGTTTGATTTGAAGGCACCGCTTAAGAAGCTACCCGAGGTGCAGATGGTGATTCTGAACAAGGGGGAGAAGGTATGACCAAGCAAGACAAGCGCGAGTTCCGTGACTACTGCGAGGGGGTCACAGACAACCAACTGCGCAATGTGTTAGCCAAAGAAACACTGGCGAGGCGCACTGCCTATGCGCAGATAGCCCGAGAGGTGATGACTGCAAGGGGGCTGACATGACGGAGCCGCTTTATGTGTTGTTGAAAGCCAGCGACACAGGGACACTGCTGGTGCGCAGGAAGGACTATTGGGACAACTACCTCAATGGCAAGGACTATCACAGCCTGAGCGTTATCGCTGAGCACACAGACCCCAGCGCCTTACTCAAGATGATTGAGATCGCCACCGACATAGCGCCTGACGATGAGAAGAAGCGCAAGGCCGAGGCAGACAACAGCCCTGCGCATGTGCACAAAGTGCACCCACTGCCATGAACGCCAAGGACAGACGCAAGCAAGGTCGGTCATATAAGTACGCGCTGGTGCGGTGGGACAAGTACATCGGTGGGTGGGAGCACGACCCCGAGTACTCAGTCGAGCACAAAGCTGTGCTGACGCAGTGGTGGACCACGAGTCACACGGTGCTGTGCGATGACCAACCGTACAAGGTGCTCAAGGGTATGTGCAAGTTATTGCAGGAACCGAAGAAGGACTAACAATGTTAGGAGAGCTATGGCGAGATTTGTTTTGTGCAGGGCCAGAGAGTCTGGGCGAACGTGGGTGTACTCAGCGGAGATATGGGGGGTGATGGAGTTTGAATACCAGAAGAACCCCAAACATCCGCACAGCGTGCCGTTCGAGGTAATCGCCGAGAACGATGACCCGGAGGTGCTTAGGCAAATGTCGAGGCTTGCCAACCACGACATGAATCAAGAGATGGCAGATGACATACGAAAGGAGAAATCATGAGTGGATTCGGACGATATTTCGTGACAGGCTGGAGCCCACGCTTTGGCATGTGGATTGAGGAGGTGCTGGAGTGCGCAACGATGGAGAACGCCAAGAAGCGATTCACCACGCAGTACCCGACGTTGAAGCAGATAAAGGTCTACCCACTTAGGGATAAGTGATGAGACGCAGAGTGTGGGTGTTGTATACAAGTGTGCCGCTATACGGTCTACGAACGAGGTACTACATCCGATCAAAGAGGTCATGGCAGAGGATGCGCAAGTTGACGCCCGAGGCAGTGACTTACCTGTGCGAGAGCACAAGCAAAGATGAGTTAATCAGGCTGGTGAAGCTGGCAAACAGCTAACCCGTCATAACATTGTTAGGAGAAGGTAATGGGATACGCAACAGTTAGAAACATCAAGCGGCTTTGGTCATACGCAGAGGCCAAGAGTTGGCACGACATGACGAAGCCCATTCGTGGGCGCAGTCCAGAGATCAGGCCATTGGCCGAACGTAAAGACGTTGACACGTACTCGATCAGGATGAACGGCGATGACGTGGAGTGTGTGTTGTATCAGACCCCCGTGATTACATTCAAGCCGGACAACACCGTGGTGCTGTGGATGGACAAGTGGAACAGTGTGTCCACACGTCAGTTCATATTTCAGATGATGGGCATAAGCGCGAATGGCAACGGCAACAGCACCGTGCTGACGCTACGCAACGGCGAGAAGCATGTGTTGTCTGCATCCGAGAAGATGACGTTTCGTCAGAACGACCAGCACCAGTGGGTGCCGACAGAGACACGTGTGTTGCGTGGCTACAAGCTAAACCGTGAGAAGGCTAACATTGTTAGGGCCCGGTACAAGCCGTTCTATGACTACGTCAATAGCATGATCAAGCTACGCCTACCGAGCAATGCACACACCGTACTGGAGGTGCATGCCACCGAGGTGATGGCATACGCTGAGAACACCAGCATGCGCGGCCACGATGACCACGGGAAATATGCGTGGGAACTGGTGCAAAGGGGCAGTACCGAGGACTACTACGGCGCATTCTTGCATATGTGCATGGCAACAGCCAAGCATTGGTACGCGCACCGACTGTTGACTGACTCAGCATACGTGAACCGCATACAGGTCAAGAACCTGAAGGATGCCATCAACGAGATGATCATGGGCAACAACGCGCTGGAGGTGTTGGAGAGTGTGCCACTACCACAGGGCAAAGTGCCCGACAAGAAGTACGCACGTTGGCATGAGTTCGCCAGACAGAAGAAGGAGTTCTAACAATGTTAGGCCAGAGCGGACCTTGGCCGTTTCCACCACCGACTGGCCCCGTACCGTGGACACCGAAACAGGTACGGGAATATGAACGACAACAAAGGGATAAGCAAGAACCAGCACCGTTCCTCACGAGCAACAGCAAAGGTGCCACCGTGTGCTTGACAATGTCAAGTATTTGTGGTATACTGTAAGTTGATTTGCTAGAAATGAGTCTAGTAGATCGCAACCCCCAAGCCCTAACAGTGTTAGGCACAACATCAGAAAGAGTTAGATCATGTCCGAAATCAATTTTGGTAAGTCCATCACCCTCAAGCAAGCCGCGAACCTGATTCGCACCAACCCAGAGACACGATTCTTGTTGCAGGGCGAACCCGGTATCGGCAAGTCCTCACTGCTCGAAGCCATCGCAGACAGCCTCGGATACGAACACGCATACATCGACGTGCCGAACATGGACTTGGGTGACATTGCCATGCCTGTGATCGACCACGACACCAAGACGACACGCTACTACCCGAATGCACGATTCAAGGTGCATGCCAACAAGCCGTTGGTCATCATGCTGGACGAGTTCACCAAAGGTGCCGAGCCTGTGAAGAACATGCTTCACCCCATGCTAGAGAAGGCGAACCCACGCCTTGGTGACATCCCAATGAGCAAGGACACGATTGTGTTTCTCACGGGTAACCTGACGACAGACGGTGTGGGCGACAACCTGAAAGCGCATAGCCGTAACCGACTGGTGCCTGTGACTATTGCAAAACCCACAGCCGACGAGTGGATTGAGTGGGGTATGAACAAGGGCAACATCGAGCCCGAGGTGCTGGCATGGGTGAATCAATTCCCTCACGCAATGGCAAGCTACACCGACTCAAACCAGAACGACAACCCGTACATCTACAACCCACGCAAGCCACAGCATGCGTTTGTGTCTCCACGTTCTCTGGCAACAGCATCTAACATTGTTAGGACTCGCAAGGACAACGACCCAGACACAGTTATCGCGGCGTTGACAGGTGCAGTGGGCGAGAGCGCGGCGCGTGACATGCAAGCGTACATCGAGTTCTCTGACCAACTGCCAAGCTGGGAGGACACGATCAAGAACCCGGCCAACACCAAGATTCCTACGAGCGCGGGTGCATGTGCCATCGTTGTGTTCGGTGGCATTGCACGTATCACAAAGGACAACATCGCCCCGTTCATGGAGTACCTTGAGCGATTCGATGCCGAGTGGCAAGCAGTGTTCGCGATCAATATCGCCAAGACACCGAGCAAGCAAGCCATCGCATTCTCATCCAAGAAGTTCGCTGACTGGGTTGCAAAAAACCAAGATTTGCTGTAGACTTATAATAAGTCTTTAACAGGAGGTAACTATGGGTAGCAAACCTTGGGTGGCGGAGGCCAACCGTCTGCGGGTGAAACACGGTGCGACTGTAGGTGCAAGGGAGGGTAACACCGACCCCGTCTACAAACTGTGGGTAGCAATTAAAGATCGTTGCCTCAACCCAGACAACAAAGCGTTCCACCGATACGGCGGACGGGGTATTACTGTGGCTAAGGAATGGGTTGATGACTTCGCCGCATTCCAAGAAGCAGTAGGTCCAAGACCCAAGGGTGCAACCATCGACCGCATCGACAACAGCAAAGGGTACGAACCTAACAATGTTAGGTGGACTACCCGCAAAGTACAGGCCAATAACCGAGACACAAACGTGGTACTTACGTATAACGGCACGACGATGACATTGGCTGAATGGTCAGACCATCTAGGCTGGAAGTACGGATTGTTGGCGAGTCGGTGGAAGCGGGGGTTGCGCGGGGATGACTTGTTTGAACCGCCGCAACGGGTAAGAAACCAAGAGGTTACATACAGAGGAGAAACAATGACACTTACAGAATGGTCAAAGAAGTATGACGCGCCCTACGCCACATTGATGTGGCGGCATAAAAACGGGAAGCCCCTGCTGTGAAAGACAGAAGCGTTAAAGACGTGGGTTGGGGGTGGGTGGAGACGCCTACCCCCGACATGAGCAGACGGCTGTCTGCCGCTGGGTATTCCGTTGGTGGGTACCTTGACGTGGAGAACGGCAAGAAGCCAAGGTTTGTGCTGTATCGCACAGACCCCAAGTTCACGAAGGTGCACGACTTTGAAACCATCGAGGAGTTGAACAACATGCTCAAGCTACTGCTACCACCGGAGGGGGAGGACTAACAATGTTATACGGACAGATCAACCGTGACCTGCGCGTACTACCAATGGCTTGGGACAAGTGCGAGGCCATGTTCAAACACCTGAACAAAATAACGTGGGGGTATCAGTTTCAGGCCGAGCGCAAGATGTTTCAGACCGAAGGGCCAGAGTACAGGTGTACGTTGGTGAGATGGGAGAGCAACCGAATGACGCGAGACAACAAGCGGGTAGTGCTTGTATCTACGAGCGACCCTGCACAGATGGAGGCGGCGCTGTACATGTTAATCAACGAAGCTGAGGCGCAAGCCAAGGCTAACAATGTTAGGAGTATTGAATGAACGAAGAACGCAAATTACAGAAGTCCAAGATCACATTGATGCGTGACCCACGGTTCGCACTGTGGTCGGGTATCTTGATGGTGGGCCGCACCAAGGTTGTCGATGAGATACCGACAGCCATGACCAACGGTCGTGACGAGTTCTATGGTCGAGAGTTCATCAAGAGCCTGAAAGATGCCGAGTTGAATTTTGTTGTACTGCACGAGGCAGGGCACAAGATGTACCGACACCTGACCACATGGCGCAGACTGTACGAAGAGGACAAGGTGCTCGCCAATGCCGCTTGCGACTACGTGCTTAACATCATGCTCAAGGACATGGACCCATCCGAGCGCACCGTCAGCATGCCCCGGTATCCCAAAGGCCACAAGAAGGCTGGCGAGATCATGGGCCTGATTGACGAGCGGTTCCGTGGCATGAGCGCCAAGCAGGTCTACGACATTCTCAAGGATGAGCAGGAGAAGAACGGCGGTGATGGCGGCGGTGGCGGCGGCGGTGATGGTGATGGGTTCGACGAGCACGACTGGGGCGGTGCGAAGGAGATGACCGAGCAGGAGAAGAAAGAGCTGGCGCGAGACATTGACCAAGCAATTCGTCAAGGCGCGATGGCACAGGCCAAGATCGCTGGCAAAAACGCTGGCAATCTGGACCGTTCACTGCAAGAGTTGCTGGAGCCCAAGGTTGATTGGCGCGAGGTGTTGCGCGAGTTCGTTAAGTCTACGTGCAGAGCCAAAGACGCATCATCATGGCGGCGGGTCAATCGTCGCTTCTTGAGTACGGGTACGTACATGCCGAGCCTGATCGGTGAGAAGGTAGGCCACCTTGTGGTCGCTGTTGACACATCGGGTTCGGTTGGACAGGAGGAGTTGTCCGACTTCCTGAGCGAGGTCAAGGGTATCGCCGAGGAGGTAAACCCCGAGAAGGTTGACCTGATCTATTGGGACCATTCTGTTGCATCACACGAGGAGTATGACGAGAGTGCTGTGGCTAACATTGTTAGCTCAACCAAACCACGCGGCGGTGGCGGCACTTCACCTTCTTGCGTATCGCAATACTTGGAGGACAAGAAGATTCTGCCCGAGTGCACCATCATCCTGACTGACGGCTACGTTGGCAATGACTGGGGTGACAACTGGACTTCACCTGTGCTGTGGGTGATCGTGGGCGGTAACAACGTCACCGCACCAAACGGCAAGACGATTCACATCAAAGACTGAGAGGCACATCATGATGGTATTGAAATTGGGTTGGGACTTCATCGTGGCGCTTCCCGTCAAGGACGCAGTCACAGTCGCCGAGATTCTGTCCAAAGCCTTGGCTTGGGAGGAGAACTACGACAGCGCGAGTAAGACCACCATCTACCACGCATACCCGTGCGAGAAAGAAATCACCATGAAGCTGGTGGCCGACCATCTTGTGGGCATGGCACAACTGGCTGGCAAGCCGGAGAAGTGAGGTGGGCCTAACAATGTTAGACGCCAAGCTGAAGCTGAAGCTACTGATCGAGGACCGGCCTTGGGAGAACGAGCCGGACCTTGAGGAGTGGACAGATGAAGCTACAGGGTACAAGTGCCGCATCAAGCGACACCCTATGCACCTACACCTATGTGGGTATGTGGGGGTACCTGAGACGCACCGAGCCTTTGGGGTTGGGTACGACAGCGTGAATGCCCCAATACATGGTGGCCTGACCTACTCAGACGAGCAAGAGGACGGCTACTGGTGGTTCGGGTTCGACACTGCCCATGCGGGTGACTTGAATATCGGCGTGATTTTGGCTCTACTTGAAGTAGGGAGAGACGTGAGTAACTTGATGAGCCACCACTTACGTGAGGAGTACCGCGACTGGACTTATGTCAAGAACAACGTGGGCGAGTTGCTGGACTATCTGAAAGAGGAGGAGAGCCGTGGCAATAGCTAGACCTGAAGTCGAGTGGTTCTACGACCCAAGCACGTACTGGAAAGAGTACGGCCTAACAGTGTTAGGGGGCAAGTGGGCGGTTGTGAAAACCAAGGAGCACAACGGCCATGACTGGGACGTGATAACGGATTGGCTAGACAGTCGAGAGACAGCGATTGGATTTTTGAAACTTTTGAAGGAGAAATGAAATGAGTATCAGTGCATCAGCAGTGTTAGTGGAGTTGAACATCAGCGTGTGGCCAGCATCAAAGATTGACCGGGAGATCACCGATCAAGTCAATACGAGCGCAGGTGCAGTGCGCGATGCGGCTCAAACCAAGAAAAATCTTTTCGCAGGTACAGGCTTGCGCAAGGACATTGAGAAATTCGCGGCCAAGATTCGCCTCTACCACAACCAGCACACACTGCCGTGGGCTGACAAGGGTGAGCGACTGTTGCCGACCAAGTTGTTCATGGAATACAAGCAGACCATGAACGCATACGAGCAGACGTTCAACACGATGTGCGAGAACTTCTTTGTGGAGTACCCACGCCTTGTGGCCGAGGCACCTACCAACCTAGGTGCAATGTACAAAGCTGACGACTACCCAGACCTTGAAGACGTTCGCCTGAAATTTGGCTTTCGTCGTACCGTCAAGCCCGTACCCGAGGCTGGCGACTTTCGCCTAGACGTACCCGCCGAGGACATGAGGGAACTGGTGCAAGAGTTTTCAGCGCAACAGGATTCAAAGCTGGCCGATGCCATGCGCGAACCGTGGGAGCGTTTGCACAAGGTGCTTGTGGGTATGTCAGAAAAGCTGACAGATGTGGCTGGTGACGAGACCAAGAAACGGTACCACGATACCCTGCTCACTAACCCTATCGAGTTGTGCGCACTGCTGGCGAAGATGAACGTGACCAATGACCCCAAGCTGGAGGAGGCACGGCAACAGTTGGAACTAACAATGTTAGGGGCAAACATCGAGGCGATCAAGGAGGACTCGCATGCCCGAAGCGAGTTGAAGTCCAAGGTCGATGGCATCTTGAAGAAGTTTGAATGGTAAGGAGAATTAGATGGCAACACGCAAAAAAGCAATCACCCCAAAGGTGAATGAATCACAGCCACCAATGACGCCAGCGGAGATAGCCGCAGTGCTAAAGGCTAAGTTCGTACAGGCAGTCTCTGACGTGGCCAACGATGCACATGCCGAGTCGGTAACCGAACAGATCATCCACGACCTGAACGCGCAGAAACGACAGGTCACGCTCAAGCTATTGGGTTTGGAGGACAAATGGGGTAAGTGGGAAGTTGACCACTGCAATGGCCGCGATTCGCCAATCACTAAGTATTTGGCCGAGGGCGCAGAGGAGACCATCAAGGTATGGGTCAACGAGGCTGTGGCCGAGGTGCTGACTACCGAGTTGAAGTCCAAGATCATGGATGACGCCAAGAAAGCCATACACAAAGAGGTGCAGGAGCTTGTACGCAACGCTTCGTCACACTACAGCCTAAACCACATGGCTGACCCCATCATTCAAGAATTGTTCACGCAAGCGGCAAATGAAGTTCGCGTGGAGTTAGGAATCAAGACAGGAGAATTAGATGACTGAGAATCAAATGAATGTGATGACACTGAGCACAGTGACGCTAAACGAGAGACTGTTGAAGCTGGGCGTACCAAAGGATGAGTACCGGACATACAGTATGCTCAACGAGTTTATCAGTGCGCTGGTCAAAGACAGGCCATCGTGGCGGTTTGTTGCAACCAACATATACAACAGGAACGAGACCAGCGCATTCGAGATATACCAAGACGGTGAACTCATAGGCATCGTGAGCCGTGGGTACTACCACGGTAACTCATGCTTGGAGATGCGCAACCATCGCATCGAAGCCGGGCGTCAGCGCAGTGGTGGATACCGCACAAAAGATGTGACCAAGGCAGTGGCGAAAGCCAAGAAGTTGTTCTCACGTAAGAGCGCCGGTGAGCGCATGAACGAAGCCATGAAGAAGGTGAACTCAATCATAGATGACGTGCGCAGGGGTAAAGAGTATGAGTTGCGGCGCAACGCGCATAACGTGGAATTGGCTATGCTTGAGTACGTAAAAGGCGAAGGCCTAGCCGCATTCAACGCATTCCTACAAGCGTATCCGTCGATACATCACAACACACTGAAGGCGCAGGAGAACGTACTCGCGTTGGAGCAAGAACTTGTTACGGTCAATGCTTTCACCAACCCGCTACAGAACACGGTGACGATTGTTCGAGTTGACGACAAGTACATACTCAACAATAAGAACGTATTCACAATGCGCACTGACCACACATTGTCGGAGGAGATGCGAGGCAAGCTAGGCATGCTCAAGCTAGTGAACGCTCAGCAGATTGTTGAAGGCGTGGGCTGTCGTGTGGATGATGACACGTTTGTTTTATTAGTTGAAGGAGAAGTGAAATGAAACCGAGCATGAAAATGGTCCCCAAGGTCGTCAAACTGAAGAAGCCTTTAGATGAGGCACCAGATGCGGTCAAGGGGTTGATGAACCCGGCGTTTAAGTGGAACCCTGCTGTGGCTACGGATGTACAAGCTACGTGGCGCAAATTTGGATGGGTGCCACCGAGCGAACTGAAAGCGAAAAATGAAGGCCGTACTTGAATTCAACTACCCCGAGGACAGCGACAAGTGTCGTCGGGCACTACACGCAGACGCAGCATTCGACATGCTGTGGGAGGTCAAGAAGATCGCCGAGCGCAGACCCATGCACAAAGCCGACTTGGACGAGGCACTGAGGGCTGTGTACGAGCGAGTTAGGTATGTACTTGAAACAACAGGAGAAGATTGATGAAATGGCTCAACAAATGGTTTCGCCGCTGGATAGCGAAGGGAGCAATGAACGATGCAGTGCTGGCTACTGCTGGTCCCCCAGAGATAGAACGCACCCGACAGTCGGGGGACTTTCGCATCGCTGTGCAGAACGCAATGAACGGCAAGGTGCTGGAGATTTCCACCTACAAACCCAACCAGCGTGGGCCTGACTGGACCACTGAGTTGTTCGTTGTGCCCGAGGGTGAGAACCTGAAGGATGCACTGACGATGCTCCTACTACTGAAGGGGCTGTGATGTTCAAGATCACGCTGACACAGGCTCAGGTCGATGCGGTCGCTGATTTTTACCGCAAAGGGTACGAGGACGTCATCCTTGGGCTGGAGAAGGACCACATGAAGCAGTTAGAGAAGGTGCAAGCCTCCTACGCTTCCCTACAACGGCGCACCAACGCAAGGGTTGACAGGGCCAATGCACGTACCGCTGACTGGAGGTCCAAGTACAACGATATGCGCAAGCAACTTATCGAGGCACGCACAGAACTTTTTGAGATGCGGAAAAGGAGACAGCCATGAGAAAACTAACACTGTTAGGGGTGGCGTTGTCAGCGTGTATGTCAACGCACGCACAGCCCAGCTCTATCCTGTATTCGGGCCAAGACCTGTACACCCGCATGACCAGCAACCCGGTTCTTGCCAATGGCTACATTGCGGGGGTTCATGACTCTCAGTCTGGTGTGACCATCTGCATCCCTCCCGGTCAGGTCACGCTGGGGCAAATGTCTGACATGGTCAAGCAAACGCTGGAGCGCATACCCTCAGAGCGTCACCTGCCTGCTGACATCTTTGTTCAGGCCGCATTGGAAAACCGTTGGCCCTGCAAGAAGAAAGGTGGTGGGGTATGACCGATCTACACACAGCAGCAAAGCTGGCGCTGGAGGCGTTGGGACATTTGTGGTTATTTAGTGATGAGGCAGCAGTTATTGCAAACCCCGCCATCGCCGCCCTGCGCGAAGCACTGGTAGAGCAGCCAGCAAAGCAAGACATCCCCGACCTGATTGCCGGGACGCTAGGCGTGAGCCGTGGCACTGCCTACGACTTGATGCGTGAGGCACTGCAAGAGGTGCAGCAGGAGCTGGTGTGCATCGGCTACTGGAATCAAAAGACAGGCGCGTACTACAAGCCAGACCAAATTTCAGCAGCACATAAAAAGCTGATTGAAGATGGCATCTTGCGTCTTTGCTACACATCCCCACCAGAACAGCGCACCCCCGAAGAAACGCTCGACTGGCTGGCCGACCAGCACCGCGCACAGTGCGGCGAGGACAGGCCCATCCAAGAATGGATTCGCATGATGAAGGGGGTGCTGCCATGAACAAAACTGTTGAAGCCCTGTTGCGGGGCTACGTTCTGTTCGACGTAAACGGCAAATGGTTTCTGCGCTACAACTCAGCGCTGGCCGAGCGCAAGTCCATATCGGGCAACGTCGAATTCAATGGGCTGCACATCTTCAAAGGGTGGCGTTGTTTCTTTGCACGGATCATCACAGGAGAGAAGAAATGAACACAGACTTTGCTCAAGCACTGGCGGTACTCATAGCGTTCTTATGCGGCCTTGTTGCTGGTTGGGCGATGTGGAGACTTCCAAAGCTGAACTATACGGTCAAGCAAACAACCGACCCCGACTGCAAACACTGCCGAGGCACAGGCTATGACGCAAGCGGGTACACATGCACATGCGTGAAGGAGAAGAAATGAAAACAGCGATTGAGATGGCGCGTGAGGCTGGATTCTTGATGGAAAACTCAGCAGCAATTCAAGCCGCTGAACGCTTTGCTGCGCTTGTCCGTTCTGACGAGCGTGAGGCGTGTGCAAAGGTGTGTGATGTGTTGGCGGTGCATCCCGAATACGCATCTGAAGTGACAAAGTTGGCGGCTATGGCCATCCGAAACAGGAGCAACACATGAACATCACAACAACATACGACGAAGCAATGGTCAAAGCCATGATTGCTGAAGCTGTGGCAAAAGAGCGAGAAGAATGCGCGAAGGTGTTGGATGAAATGGCAGAAGACATGGAGCGAGAGATGGAGCCGAGCACCGCAATCGCATATGTTCGTAGTAAAGCCGCAACTATCCGAGCAAGAGGAGAAACTAAATGAGCAAACTGAAATCACTGACATTTGATGAGTACAAAGTAGCGGCCAAGGCCACACTGAACGAGGCCGCTGACGAGGAGCCTGATGCTGTCATTGTGCTGATGTTCCACCGGGGGACGGGGCAATTCAAA
>JACCDU010220283.1_pt1 | contig 15154 bp, 25 predicted proteins | sample 7446081 | NCBI WGS metagenome assembly JACCDU01 (sample SAMN15323447, study PRJNA562643) | freshwater metagenome | isolation source: river surface water | place: USA:Blue River Watershed | collected 2017-08-17
AAGGGCGCGGCGTACGGCCTGGAATCGCTGCGGCATCCGCTGAAGCCGTATGAGCAGGCTGCGAGCGTTTGGGCATATGCGGCGCGGTGCGCGCAGGAGGCGAAGCGATGAGCGGCGGAAGCATGAATTACCTCTACTCAAAGCTGGAGTACGAGGCGACATTTGTCGCAGACTCGCCAGAGCGTCGGGCGTTTGCGCGGCATCTGAAGCTGGTGGCGACGGCCCTGCACGACATTGAGTGGGTTGATAGCGGCGACTACGGACCCGGCGATGAGAACGCCGCGATCCGCGCGTGTCTGGGCGGTGCGGTGATGCTGTCCACAGTGCTGGAGATGGCGAAGGAAGCGGTGGCGACGCTGCAGGCAGAAATTGACAGAGCGGAGGCGCGGCGATGAGAGGCCGCCGCACGCTGCGCGAGATCATGCTCGCCAATCAGGCCAGCATGGACGTCTACGCCGCGATGAGCGGCAAGCCTCGCGTCGAATTCGACCTTCCGCCAGAGCCGAAGCGCCGAGCACCAGCGAAGCCCAGCGGCGAGCCCAGCGAGGCCGACATCCTGCGGGCGATCATGCAGCTGCTGAAGCGGCACCCGCGCGTGGCGCAGTGCTGGAGGCAGAATTCCGGGACCTTCCAAGAACGCAACCGGGACGGCTCGACGCGGTATATCCGGGCGAATACCGCCAAAGGCATGTCGGACATCATGGGCGTGCTGCGCGACGGGCGGACGCTGGCCATCGAGGTCAAGTCGCGCACTGGGCGCATGCGGCCCGGGCAGGAGGAGTTTCTCGCCACAATTCGCAACGCCGGGGGCGTGGCGGGGGTTTGCCGCAGCGTCGAAGACGCGCAGCGGCTGCTGGGGGATGCTTGACCCGCAAGCGCAGCGCCTACCGCCCCCGAGGCATCAACCCCACGGCCCACCTCGTCGCCATCACAGGCGCCGCCCTACTCAGCCGCGACGACCGAACAGTGTGGGCACTCCAGATGTACGACGCCCTTGACGCCGTAGCCAAGGGCAAGGCCCAGCGCCAGCAGTGGGGCACGATCTTCGACGCCGTGAACCTGGCCGAGGAACTGGTCCGCATGGGCCTGGCGTCCGACCCTGACGGCATCATCAGCGGCGCGCAGGCAGCGTGTGCAGAGATCATCCGCCGGCAGCAGGCGACGGGGACGCGGGCGGTGCGCGCCGGGGAACTGGCTGCGCTGCGGTGTCTGGAGGCGGCCATGATCGACATCCTGGCCACGGTCACGCACGCGGAGCGGTTCCGCGCCGAGGAGCGCATTCGGGCTCGGACTGCTGCGGCGCGGGCCGGCAGGATTCCGGGCGCCGAGGTGATTGATTCGAAGAATCTGGGCAACGCATGACAACGAAACTCGACTTCTCAGCGCTCGCGCAGCGCCTGCTCATCAGCGCCGAAACCCTCGTGTCCCAGTGGCTTCCTGGCGGCCGACGCCGGGGCCATGAGTGGGTCTGCGGCGACCTAGCCGGCGGCGAGGGCGATTCATGCTCCGTCAACCTCCTCTCGGGCCGCTGGGCCGACTTCGCCACTGGCGACAAGGGCGGCGACCTCATTGACCTATATGCGGCCATCCATGAGATCGATCTGGGCGAGGCGTACCGCCAACTGGACGGCACGCCAGCAGCGCCAGCGCGGCCGGCGCGACCGCCGAAACCGCAGCGGCAGGTTATCGTGCCGGTCCCCAGCGAGGCGGCGGACTGCGACTGCCGGCATCCCATATACGGCGACCCGTCGCAGCGCTGGACGTACTTCGACGGCGACGGCAACGTCTTGGGCTACGTCGCTCGATACGACCCGCCCGACAGCCGCAAGCAAATCGTCCCGTGGACGTTTTCTTCTGACGGATGGGGCATGGGCCAGTGGCCGGTGCCGAGGCCGCTGTACCGGCTGCAGGAACTGGAAGCCCGCCCCGAGGATCCGGTGCTCATCACGGAGGGCGAGAAAGCCGCAGACGCAGCGGCGGGGCTGACGGGCAGTCCGTACGTCTCATGCACCTGGCCCGGTGGCGTGCAGGCGCTGAATCGCGCACACTGGCAGACCCTGCGGGGCAGGAAAATCCTGCTCTGGCCTGACGCAGATCAGGCCGGCATCGAGGCCATGCAGCGCCTGGCGGCAATCCTGGCGCCGCTGGCGTCCGAGGTCAAGGTCATCGACCCCAGCGGCCAGCCTGACGGCTGGGACTGCGCCGATAGCGGCTGGACCCGGTGGGCCGATGCCCGGGCCTGGATCGCGCCGCGCGCTGCGCTTTGGAAGCCGCCAGCACCAGAGCCTGCAGCGAAGCCTGAGCCGAAGCCGGCAGCGGACCCGACGCCGCCCGAGAGTGACGAGATCGGCACGCTGGAGCCGCCAGAGTGGTACAAGCGCTTTGCTTTCCTGCTTAGCAGCGCAGATTTCTTCGACCTGCATCGCAGGAAACTGGTGGAGCGCAAGTCATTCGACGCGGCGTTTCGGCATCACAAAATGCACAGTATTCACGCTGGCGCAAACGGCCTGCATGCCCGCGTGACGGCAAGCACCAGCTTTGACGAAAACCGCATCGCCATGGGAGCGCGGACGCTGGCCGGCATGATCTACGCGCCTGGGAACAGCCTGTTCGTTGGCCACGACGGCGAGGTATTCGGCAACACTTGGCGCGATGGCAGGCCGGCGGGAACGCCTGGCGACATCAGCCTTTGGCTGGAACACGCCGAGCGCATGATTCCCGACCCCGGGGAGCGCCAGCATTGCCTAGACTGGATGGCGTTTAAAGTGCAGAACCCCGGCGTGAAAATCAATCACGGCATCCTGCACGGCGGCCGGCAGGGTAGCGGCAAAGATACCCTCTGGATGCCATTCCTGCACGCGGTGGGCGGACCAACGGGGCAGAACGTCAAAACGGTGACGACAGAAGAAATACAGAGCGCATTCAATTACTACGTCCTGTCCGAGGTTCTGGTTCTGAACGAACTGCGCGAGCCGCAGCTAGCCGACAGGCGGGCGCTAGAAAACAAACTGAAGCCCCTGCTGGCGGCGCCACCCGAGACTTTCAGCGTCAACGAAAAGAGCCGCCACCCGTACCCGGCAGTCAACCGCCTGTCAGTGCTGGGGTTTTCAAACGAGCGGGTTAGCCTATCGTTATCGGCAGATGACCGCAGATGGATGGTTTTGTGGTCAGAAGCCGGCATATTGCCCCAGCAGGAAGCCAGAGCCCTCTGGCAGTGGTATCAGGCAGGCGGGCTGGACCGCGTGGCCTACTGGCTGCGGCAGCGGGATGTGAGCAACTTCGCACCGGGGGATCGGCCGCCAGTGACGGATGCAAAGACCGTCATGATGGAAGGCGGCCTATCGGCAGGCGAGGCCCTGCTATCCGAGGCTATGCGCAACAGGGTCGGCGTATTCCGGCCGGGCGCGATAATGGGCCCGTGGCAGCCGGTGATAGACGAGCTGCAGCAGGGGATGCAGGATCACAAGATAAACATCCAGAGTCTTTATGTCGCAGCGGGTCATGCTGGCTGGCTGGACCTCGGGAAGATCAAGACGCCAGACTTGCCGCAGAAGAAGCACATCCTCTGCTCGCTCGACACGTTGGAGCGCTACCAGAGCAACCGGAGCGAAATCCGCCGCATGCTGGAAACTCTGATGCCTGCGGCGAAGGTGTATTCGTTCAAGGCGGGCTAATCCGCCTCGCGATCACCCGCTGGGATCTTGGCCGGCTCTGGCTCGGCCGGCGCCGGGTCCGCGCGCCATTCCAGCGCGATGGTGGATGGCGCATGCCGCCAGCGGCCGTAGACGGCCAGGATCGCGGCATCCTCGGCAGCGTACCAGTGCCGCAGAGCGGCGAGGTCGTAGGCGGCTCCGAAACTGAGATTTTCGGCGGCTTGCCAGGCGGCCACGGGATCGGCCCCGGCGTCGGCGAAATAACGCTCAGCGGCGGCAATGCCGCGCGCCAAGCCCTCGGGGCCGGGGTTGCAGTGGGTCAGAACGAACATTCTCGATGCTCCGAAAAAAGGCCCCCGGCAGCGATGGGCGCACGATCCGGGGGCGAAGCCGGCCACTAGGCCGACAGGAGGAGACAACGGTTCCGAGGGACCGGGCGATTATAGGTCAAGCGCGACTGCCAGCAGAAGGGCTAGCAGAATGGCGAGGAGCGCCAGGATCACGGCGCACCCGTAGCGGCCCGGATGACATTCAGCGCATACGCCAGGTCGTCATCTGCACGCCCGCGCCCATGGTCCGGGCTCGTCAGGCGCTGCAGGGCGCGGAGCATCTGCGGGGCGGCAGCGATCAGGCGGGCATTGGCAAGCTCTTGAGCGTCATTCACACCACACGGCCAAGCCACCGCCCCGGCTCCGGGGCCGAGATTCGCCGCAGCAATTCCTATCGTTGTTGCGCCATTGGAGCATTTGAAATCGTGGCGGATAATCCACGGTCCTGGAGTGTGATTTGCGTTCATGCGTCACCTCTCACTTGTGCGATCAGACTTTCTGCGTCATTAATGGTAAGAATTGTTGCGTCGTCGCGCTCTCTGTCGCGGACAATGGACAGTAGTTTTTCCAAACATTGGAGCAAATCAGGAGCAGCGGCGATCAGGCGGGCATCGCTGTCGCTGGCATACAGCGCTTCGCAGACGACACCGGTAGCGCCTTCTATCAGCCACCATACCGGAGCGCCTTCGATCTTGTCGCCGAGGGTCACGGTCCAGGGTCTGGGGGTATGCATCATCAATTCTCCGTGGCCGTTCGGTCGCGCAGGATCCAGCCGGCAGCCCGCAGATCCTCGAAAACCCACGGGTTGATGTCGGTCTTCTCGTCGCGCCCCAGCGTCACGCGAACCAGCTTCAGGCCGGTGGGCGTGACCCAGGTATACGCCTCACCGCCCCGGCGCATCATGCTGCAGACATGCATAGCGGCTTCCTTATCCCAACGCGCGAGCGTGTCGCGCACCATGCGGGTAAACGTGTGCATCGTCGGTTCTCCAGTTTTCACATCAGCGCCGGCTCGGCATCAGCCGGCGGGGTTACGCGGCCCACAGGGCGCGCGCAGGGGGGCTGGCTGGGGTAGTCCAGCAGTGCGGGCGGAAAGGGCCACGCAGGCCCCCGGAGGGGCTCTGCGGGGGTGTCAGACGCTGCGGGCTGCATAGATGCCCGACAGATAGGCATGCATGCGGCCAAGCAGCTCGCGCGCCGGGATGTGGCCGGTGCTCAGGGGCGACGACACGCCGCCGCCTTCAGTGACCATGCGATGCAGCGCGAAGCCGCCATAGGCGCGCGACAGGTGGTAGTTGCCGATCTGGGCGCGCTGGCGGCCGTCAGCGTCTGGGGCGTAGGGCTGCATCGGGGAGTTGGTTTCGCGGTTGATGCGGTCGATTACAGCCTGCAGCTGGGCTACGGTAATGCGGGACATGGTGTCTACTCCTTCGGTTAGGCGTGTTTCTCACTGCGGCAGCTCGTCGTCGTAGTGCGGCTCCACCCCGGCGGCCTTGGCGCGCTCGATGAAGTCCTCGACCCACACCAGCAGCGTCTCGCACTCGAAGCCCTGGCGCGCATCCACACCGAACTTCGACGCGATGCTGCGCACCGTGGTTTCCCATCGGTCCTTTCGCACAAGCGCGCCGTCGTCCCTGAACTCGTAGTCCTCGGGCTTGGCGTCTCGGTACTGCGCCATCCTGAAATCTGCCTCGGTAACTTCTCGCCTGCCCATTCGAGCCTCCTTTGTCTCGCTTCGGATACACACGCCTAACCCCCGGGTCGAGCTGACCCGCCAGAGGCGGGCAGCTCACCCGGACCGTTATCTGCGCCACCGTGGCGCATCCCAAAACCCCGCGCGCGGGGCTCGGCGGATGCGTCAGAACCCAAGCGCCACCAAGGCGCCCAGGGCGAGGCCGAACGCGACGGCAAACGCGGCATCGCGCAGGGTGAGGGGGATGTCGTGCATCACTCCCCCTTCAGCCGCGCTGCGGCATATTCGGCGCCGATCATGTCGGCCATGACAGATCGTGCGTCCTGTTCGGCTTCATGGCGCGAGCCGGCGCCGATGATGCAGGCGTCGGCGTCCTGCGGCTGCCCGTAGGCCGGGCAAACGGCCCAGCGTGGCGTGTGGCGGTCGTCACGCCAAAGGCTCACGCCACTGTCGGCGTGTTCCTCGATCAGGGTCCAGGCGTCGTCCATTACGCGACCCCCATGCGGCGGGCCATGACTCGGTCCGCCTCTATCTGCGCCCCGTAGGATATGCCGGGGATGTCATCCCGACGTCCCCAGTACCAGTCAATCCACGGCCCGAGATCCGGGCCCACGTGCCCGCTACGGGCGTATTCCAGGGCCTGATCGTAGGCCCAGCCGTCACCAGCCCGCAGGGCGATTCCGGCCAGCTTGCGCCCGGTGCGGACGCGGGCGTAAAACTCAGGGTTCTTCATCGTCGTTCTCTAGTGTGCCCCGGTGCGGGGCAGGTGTAGTGTCGGGGGACAGGCTTACGCGGGGCTTACGCCCACATCGGCCGACGGTGCGGCTCCAACGTGCCCGCCAGATACACATCAACATCGGCGCGTATCTCGGCCAGCGTGCCCCAACGGGTGCGGGCGCCGCCATTCTGTGCGTTCCCCGTGGGGAACGTCACGCACCAGTCAGAGCCGGCGCGCTGCAGGGTGAAGCCTCGATATTCCATGTCTTCTCCTTATCGCGCAAACCACGCGCCATAACCCCGGCTCGCGGGGCTATAACTCGGGGTCTTATCGTCACCTATTATTCGCAATCGACCGGAAATAGGCATCAATCTGCCCACGAGCCTGCTTCCAGGTCTGAGCGTCAATGACGCTTGGGTGAACTCCACTCACCTTACGGCTGTAGTCTGTCGCTACGATTCCGGGGGATCGCTTCGTGGGCTTGATCAGGTCAATACCGCCAATCTCGCAAGCCCGGATAACGTAATCTCTGTCGGTCATCTCTACTCCTTATTACCAAGCCCGTAGGCCCGGGGTTATTCGTCAGCCGCAGATCACCCAGTCGCGCTGGCTCGTCACGCCAAGCTCTCGCGCCAGGGCTTCGATCTCGCGCTTGTCGCTGGCGCGCATCGCGGCGCGGTGGGCCGCCGACAGGGTGCGGGCCGCCAGGTCGTGCATGCCCAGGGCTACAGCCTTGCGGGCCGTCGCTGCGTCTCTCTGCTGCGTCTTCGTCATCTCTCTCTCTCCTATCGGCGGGGTCAATCCAAAAACATCGCCAGCGCGACAACGCTTATCAGCACGCCTACGCAGGCAATCAGCATCGCAAATTCAATCGGCATCGTCATCTCTCTCTCCTATCCGCGCCGCCCATCGGCGCGACACACGCATCATCGGCGACTTTCCTTACGCGAAACTTACAAAATCGGCCATCAGCCGTCAGGCAGACCCCGGACTTACCCTAACCCCCTGCGTCACCCCTGCGCGCTCCCAAGTGCCCCAGTGTCGTGCCCCCCTGCAGAAACGCAGGCTCTCTCTCTGATACCCCCTATGCCCCCCTGTAAAAAAGATTAGTTAGCAAACCTCTCGGGGGTTAAGCTAAATGTAGGAGGAGGGGGTTAAAGGGGGTATAGGGGGGTAAGAGGGGGTGACGATGGGGTCAGGCCTGCCGTCCCCCCTATGCCCCACTGGGGTAACGATGTCGATGCGAACCTGCCGTCACCCCTATGCCCCCCTGCCCTATTGATGTCGGCGAAGACTCGCACGAGCCCGCGCCAAGAGCCCGGCTCACCCTGCCGGCCCTGTGCTGCAGCGCAGCATGGTCAGTGTGGGGATCGTCAGTGTGCGGACGGAGGGGGAGGGGAGGGGAGGGGCGCGGAGACCCCCCGGCCAGGGCCCGCGCAAAGTGTGAAAGTGTGTGGAGCCCCCGCACAAAATTTTTTTTCCGCGCAGAATCCGCTATCATTCCCCCATGTTCCGCGACCTCCCCATCCGTGCCCGCGAGCTAAAAGCCACGCCCGAAATGCTGGAACGCATATACGATGCCGCTCGCCTGGGTTTACGCGGAGAATCTCTTGCACTGGCGGCAGGTATGTTGCCTGCTGAGTTAGCACGGCTGAAGATAATGGACCCTATAGCCGAGGTAGCGGAAATGAAAGGCCGCGCCGACAGTGAGATGGAAATGTCCCGCGTGGTATTTGATGCTGCGCAGGCTGGGGATAGTAAAGCGGCGCTGGAGTTTCTCCGTCACCGGCACGACTGGGTGGCGAAGACGAATGTGCAGGTTGACGTAAATACTCAGATTAGCGTGGTGGCCGCGCTGGAGGCTGCGAACGGGCGGTTGCAGCGTGGGCTGGCGGTGGATGTGGAGGATGCGGTGGAGGTGACGGGAAGCGGCCGCGCTGGTAAGATAGACGCGCCTGCGGGTATTGCGCCTGCGGCGCTGCCGGCCAAGGAGCCCGTGTATGCCGAACGCCCTGATGAACGATGACGCGGCTGCCGCCGCTGCTGCGATGAACGCTCTGCGGCGAGCCGAGGCTGAGCGCGCTGGCGCGACGCCGATTGAGGTGCAGCGGGAGCGGTATCGGATTTTGCAGCGGTATGCGGAGCCGCAGGCGCCGGACGCTGGCGCGATGTACGCCACGCGGTACACGGGGCCGAGGCCGAACAGGCCGGTGGTGAACGGCAGGGCGATGGTGAGCCGGGAAGAACTGGCGGATTTTCAGCGGTTGTTCGGGGCGGATAAGACCCTGCGGGATTTGCTGAACGCGGATCGGATGGGTGTGCCGGCGGTGCCGTCAGCGATGGACCCCCGGGCGCGTGGAATGCAGGGGGCGAACGTGGCGCCGCTGCCGCCTGGGATGATTCCGGGTGGTGGCGCGGGGCCGGCAGCGCAGGGGCGGATTCCGGGTGAAGTTGAACGGAATGTGATGAATTCGCTGATGGCGCTGGGACCGATGATGGGCGGGGTGCCGCTGGCTGGGCGTGCCGCGATGGCGATGCGGGGCCGGCAGCCGATGCCGAGGATTGACCCGTATATGCCCGACGCTGCCCCAGTGTTGCTGCGGCAGGTGCCGCGCCCAGTGGTGCGAGACTGAGTCCGAAGGCGGCGAAGACCGGTGCAGAAACCGATATACACAGCGACCGAAGAGCAGGCGCTAATGACGCGCCTGTGGGAACCGCGCATTCGGGACGACCCCGAGGCGTTTGTGTTGCTGGCGTTCCCGTGGGGGCAGCCGAACACGCCGCTGGCGGCGTTTGACGGACCCCGGAAGTGGCAGCGGCGCGTGCTGCGGATGATCCGGAATCACATCGCGGCGAACCGTGGGCAGGTCGAAATGGACACCCTGCGGGCGGCGGTGTCGAGCGGGCGCGGGATCGGGAAGTCGGCGCTGGTGAGCTGGCTGATCCTGTGGATGCTCTCGACGCGGATTGGCAGCACGGTGATGGTCAGCGCGAACAGCGAGGCGCAGCTGCGGGGCGTGACCTGGGGCGAGTTAACAAAGTGGTCAGCGATGCTGATTAACAGTCACTGGTGGGAGATCAGCGCGACAAAGCTCATGCCGGCGCAGTGGCTGACGCAGATTGTTGAGCGCGATCTGAAAAAAGGCACCCGGTACTGGGCGGCAGAAGGCCGGTTGTGGAGCGAAGAAAACCCGGATGCGTATGCCGGCACGCACAACATGGACGGGATGATGCTGATCTTCGACGAAGCGTCAGGCATTCCGGATCCAATCTGGGCGGTGGGCGCTGGGTTTTTCACGGAGAACATCCTCGACAGGTATTGGCTGGCGTTCTCGAACCCGCGTCGCAACGAAGGGTATTTTTTTGAGTGCTTCCACGCCAAGCGGGATTTCTGGAAGAACATCCAGATCGACGCCCGCAGCGTCGAGGGCACCGACCAGCGCGTGTACCAGCAGATCATTGATGAGTACGGCGAGGATTCCCGCGAAGCCCGCGTCGAGGTGTACGGGGAGTTTCCCGCTGCCGGCGAGGACCAGTTTATCGCGCCGCGCCTGGTGGACGACGCCGTGAAGCGGCCGGCGTACAAGGATCCGACCGCACCGATCGTGCTGGGCGTGGACCCCGCGCGCAGTGGCGCAGACGCGACCGTGATCGTGGCCCGTCAGGGGCGTGATCTGGTGGCTATCCGGCGGTATCGGGGCGACGACACGATGACCGTGGTGGGGCACGTGATCGACGCCATCGAGGAATTCCGGCCCGCGCTGACGGTGATTGACGAGGGCGGGCTGGGATACGGGATTCTGGACCGCCTGACGGAGCAGCGGTTCAAGGTCAGGGGCGTGAATTTCGGCTGGAAAGCCAAGGCCAGCGTAATGTGGGGCAATAAACGCGCCGAACTGTGGGGCGCGATGCGCGACTGGCTGAAATCGGCGCACGTACCGGCTGACCGGCAGTTGAAAGCCGACCTGACGGGGCCGAAGACGAAGCCCGACAGCAGCGGAACGGTGTACCTGGAGTCGAAGAAAGACATGAAATCGCGCGGCTTGGCGTCGCCGGACGCTGCCGACGCGCTGGCATGCACGTTTGCGTTTCCGCTAGCGCACAGGGAGTACAATGCCAAGGAGCAGCGCCGCTCGATCAGTGATCGCGGCGTGGTTTCGGCGGGTTGGATGGCTCACTGAGGGCCTCCGGGAGCGGTGATGGCAAAGAAATCCGTGTCTCTGAGCGTCGGCCGAGGCGAAAAACTGCCCACCGAGCGCGGCGCGGGCCTGACGGCCAAGGGACGCGAGCGCTATAACCGCGAAACGGGGTCGAATCTGAAGGCCCCGGCACCGAATCCGAAGACTGAGGCGGATAAGGGCCGAAAAGCCAGTTTTTGCGCCCGAATGGGCGGCGTAGCCGCAAAGGCCAAGGACGGCGAGCGGGCCAAGGCCGCTCTGAAACGCTGGAAGTGCTGATCATGCCCCAGAAAAAACCCGGCGACCCCGGCCTCTACGCGGCAATCCACGCCAAACGCGAACGCATTGCTGCCGGCAGCGGCGAACGCATGCGCAAACCGGGTTCGGCGGGCGCGCCTACGGCCAAGGCGTTTCGTGAGTCGGCCAAGACGGCGAAAAAGGGGAAATGACATGCCTCTGGTGAAATCAGCGTCGCAATCCGCGTTCCGCAAAAACGTGAAGGCTGAAATGCAGGCCGGCAAGCCTCAGAAACAGGCGCTGGCCGTGGCGTACAGCGTCAAACGCGAGGCGCAAAAGCCCGCGCCTGTGAAGAAAAAGTAATGGCGTACAACCGCACCTCCGACCCCACCGGCATGACTGGTGCCCGCGTGGCCGCTGCTGGCGGCAAGCAGGACGCGGATTTTCTGGCCGAAATGCGTCAGCGCATGACGATGGCGCAGGCTGCAGTGTCGAATTCGCGGCAAAACGAACTGGACGACCTGAAGTTCTATGCCGGCAGTTCGGACAATTCGTGGCAGTGGCCGCAGGATGTGCTGGCCACCCGTGGCAGCGTGCAGGGCCAGACAATCAACGCCAGGCCGTGCCTGACGATCAACAAGCTGCCGCAGCACGTCAAGTCGGTCACCAACGACCAGCGCCAGAACCGCCCCAGCGGCAAGGTCATTCCTGCCGACGACAAGGCCGACCCGGAGGTTGCGGAGATCTTCGACGGCATCGTGCGGCACATCGAGTACATGTCCGACGCGGACGTTGCCTACGACACCGCCTGCGAAAACCAAGTAACGTTTGGCGAGGGCTACATCCGCATCCTGACGGAATACTGCGACCCAAACACGTTTGACCAAGATATCCGCATTGGGCGCATCCGCAACTCGTTCAGCGTGTACATGGACCCGCTGATTCAAGATCCGTGCGGTGCTGACGCGCAGTTCTGTTTCATCACGCAAGATCTGACGAAGAAAGAGTACGAGCGCCTGTACCCCAAGGCCGCGCCGGTTTCGACCCTGCTGTCGTATAGCGTGGGCGACTCGACGTCGGGGTACTGGCTGAACGAGAACATGGTGCGGATTGCGGAGTACTTCTACATCGAGAAGGAAGTCAAGACGCTGCACCTGTACCCGGGCGGCATGACCGCGTTTGAGGACTCTCCCGAAGACCAGCAGATGCGCGCAATGGGCATGATGCCCATGCGCAGCCGGCAGGCCGAGCAGCAGCGCGTGAAGTGGTGCAAGACCAACGGGTACGAAGTCCTCGAGGAACGCGACTGGGCCGGCAAGTGGATTCCGGTGGTGCGCGTTATCGGCAACGAGTTTGAGGTGGACGGCGAGATCCACATCAGCGGCTTGGTCAGGAATGCCAAGGACGCCCAGCGGATGTACAACTACTGGGTGTCGCAGGAAGCCGAGATGCTGGCGCTGGCGCCCAAGGCCCCGTTCATTGGGTACGGCGGCCAGTTTGAGGGCTACGAGCACCAGTGGAAGACCGCCAACACGACCAACTGGCCGTATCTGGAGGTCAACCCCGACGCCACTGACGGCGCGGGCAACTCGTTCCCGCTGCCGCAGCGTGCGCAGCCGCCGATGGCCCAGCAGGGCCTGATTGCCGCCAAGATGGGCGCCTCGGACGATCTGAAGGCCACCACGGGTCAGTACGACAGCAGCCTGGGCGCGACGAGCAACGAGCGCAGCGGCCGAGCCATTCTGGCCCGCGAGAAGCAGTCCGACACGGGCACGTACCACTACGTGGACAATCTGGCCCGTGCGGTGCGCTACGTTACGCGGCAGATCGTGGACCTGATCCCGAAGATCTACGACACGCAGCGCATCGCCCGGATCATTGGCGTGGACGGCCAGACCAAGATGGCGCGTCTGGACCCGATGCAGCCTGAACCGGTGCGCGAGGTCAAAGACCAGTCGGGCGTGGTCATCGCCAAGATCTACAACCCCGGCGTCGGCAAGTACGACGTCGTGGTCACCACGGGTCCGTCGTACCTGACCAAGCGGCAGGAAGCGATGGACGCCATGTCGCAGATTCTGCAGGGCTCGCCGCAGTTGTGGGCCGTGGCCGGCGACCTGTTCGTCAAGAACATGGACTGGCCGGGTGCTGACGAGCTTGCCGAGCGCCTGCGCAAGACCATCGACCCGAAGCTGTTGCAGGATCAGGAAGATCCGGCGCTGCAGGCGGCGAACCAGCAGATCCAGGTGCTGACGCAGGAACTGCAGGGCATGATGCAGATGCTCCAGCGCGTGAACCAGTCGATGGAAGCGCAGGAGTTGAAGATCAAGGAATACGACGCCGAGACGAAGCGCCTGAGCGTGGTGCAGGCCGGCATGCGGCCCGAGCAGATTCAGGAGATGATCATCCAGACCATGCGGGATATCATGGCGGTGGGTGATCTGCAGGCTGCGCAGCGCCAGTTTATGCCGATGGCCCCGGCCTCGCCTGGCGGCATGCTGGGTGCGCCCGACACAATGCCCGAAGGAACCCCGGTATGAGTTGCGAGACGTTCATCGGCCACCTGTTCCTTGCAAGGGATGTGGCGCATTCTGCGCACCTGAACACGCGCTCCTACGCCAAGCACGTTGCGCTAAACGAGTTCTACGACGGCATCATCGACCTGGCAGACAAGTTTGCAGAGGCGTATCAGGGCCGGCACGGGCTGATCGGCCCGATTGAACTTCAGCAGGCCACCAAGACCAACAGCGTGCTGGAGTTTCTTGAGGACTCGCTGAAGTCGCTGGAGGACATGCGCTACAAGGTCTGCGACAAGTCCGACACGCCGCTGCAGAACATCATTGACGAGATCGTCGGGCTGTATCTCAGCACGCTGTACAAACTTCGCTTCCTGGCCTGACGGCCCGAAAGGACACCCCGTGGAACTGCTTCGCCCCGTAAACGACCCGTCGTTTCCCACCGCTGCCGTGGCGTACACCGGCACTGCCGGCAGCACCAACCCGTGGCCCGCAGGCCCGCAGGGTGTGCTGGTCTGGACGACCACTGCGGCCTACGTCGTCGTCGGTGAAGGCGTCACGGCCACCGCGACAAACGGCACGCCGATCCCGCCGAACACGCCGATTCCGTTTGCCGTCCCCGGCGGCACGGGTGCGCCGTGGCGCGTCAGCGCCCTGCAAATTTCTGCCGGCGGCACCCTGTACGCTGAGCCGATCAACAAGAACTGAAATCGCCCGCTATGTCTTACTTCGGCATTCCGCTTCGCAACGGCGTACCCATTGGTTTGGGTTCGATTGCCGGGTTTGGTGTAGCGCCAGCGTTTGATCCGTCCGAACTGTTTGCTGCCGGCGAACAAGGCGCCTGGTACGACCCCAGCGATCTGACGACGCTGTTCCAAGACTCCGCAGGCACCACGCCCGTCACTGCCGTGGAGCAGTTTGTGGGGCTGATGCTGGATAAGAGCAAGGGTGCGCCTACGACGCTTGGGGCGGAGCTTATAACGCCCGCAGCCAACAGAGACTTTAGCAGCAACACCGGGTATTGGACTCCGCAAGACGGCTCCATAACCATAGCAGGAGGTGCTGCTAATTTTTCGTCTACAACAAATGCTTTTGCTTTGTATGCTGCAGTAAGTGCTATTGGCGCTGCATCAGGAAAAGTTTACAGCGTTACTTTTACGCTGGTGTCCTGCTCTGCGGGGGCAATTAGGTTTGGCATAGGGGCAAACTACGGGGCTTCTGTTTCTACGCCGGGTACTTACACGCAGCAAATAGGCGCGGGCGCTGGCGGATTTTTTGGTTTTTACGCTGTTGGTACCACAACCGCGTCTGTAGACAACATCTCCGTCCGCGAACTCCCCGGCAACCACGCCACCTCCACCGGCACAAAACGCCCGAAGCTGGCGGCGAGGTACAACCTGCTGACTTATACGGAGCAGTTTGATAATGGGGCGTGGACGAAGACAAACACCACCGCCGCAAATACTACGGCTACAACGGATCCGCTTGGCGGAACGACTGCCGACACGTTGTTGGAAACGGCCGCAAACGGCGCGCATGCCTGCACGCAAAACGTAACGACAACCGCCGCCTCTTATACGTGCGCCATTTACATAAAAGCCAACGGCAGAACAAGAATTGCAATTGCGGGCTCAAGTGTATTTGGCGGAAATCTCGGTAACGGTGTCTTTTTTGACGTAGGCGCAGGACAATACATTTCAGGCGCCACTGGTACGCCGTCAATAACTGACGCGGGCAATGGCTGGTGGTTGGTCAAATATACTTGGACGGCAAATGCGGCAACGGGCATATTGGGCGTCTATCTCGTTGACTCTGGCACAAATCTTTCCTACGC
>JACCDU010961838.1_pt1 | contig 15154 bp, 8 predicted proteins | sample 7446081 | NCBI WGS metagenome assembly JACCDU01 (sample SAMN15323447, study PRJNA562643) | freshwater metagenome | isolation source: river surface water | place: USA:Blue River Watershed | collected 2017-08-17
AGATCACGCTGGAAGAGGCGGCCCATGGCAAGGACGCGCAGTTGCGCATCCCCAGCTGGGAAGAGTGCGACACCTGCCACGGCAGCGTCGCCAAGCCCGGCACCAGCGCCCAGACCTGCTCGACCTGCCACGGCTCGGGCACGGTGCAGATGCGCCAGGGCTTTTTCAGCGTGCAGCAGACCTGCCCGCACTGCCGCGGCACCGGCAAGATCATCCCCGACCCCTGCGGCACATGCCACGGTCAGGGCAAGGTCAAGAAGCAAAAGACGCTGGAAGTGAAAATTCCTGCCGGCATCGACGATGGCATGCGCATCCGCTCCAGCGGCAACGGTGAACCCGGCACGAACGGGGGGCCGAATGGTGACCTGTTCATCGAAATCCGCATCAAGAAGCACGACATCTTCGAGCGCGACGGCGACGACCTGCACTGTGCGGTGCCGATCAGCTTCACCAAGGCCGCGCTGGGCGGCGAGATCGAAGTGCCGACCCTGGGCGGCAAGGCGGCCATCGACATTCCCGAAGGCACCCAGACCGGCAAGCAGTTCCGACTGCGCGGCAAGGGCATCAAGGGCGTGCGCGGCAGCTACCCGGGCGACCTGTACTGCCACATCACGGTCGAAACGCCGGTCAAGCTCACCGAGCACCAGAAAAAGCTGCTCAAGGAGTTCGACGAATCGCTGCGCAAAGGCGGCAACAAGCACCAACCGTCTGAAGGCGGGTGGGCCGAGAAGCTCAAAGGCTTCTTCGGGGGCTGATCGCCCCCTCAAAAGTGGTCCATGCGGGCGGGGTGCCTCCCACCCCCGCCCAAAGCCCACTACCATGGTGGCATGAGCGTCAACATCACCTTCCTCGGCGGGGCCGACACGGTCACCGGCTCCAAATACCTGGTGGAACACAACCGCCATCGGCTGCTGGTCGATTGCGGGCTGTTTCAGGGCTACAAGCAGCTGCGCCTGCGCAACTGGGCACCGCTGCCGGTAGTGCCCTCGCAGATCGACGCCGTGGTGCTCACCCACGCCCACCTGGACCACAGTGGCTACATTCCGCTGCTGGTCAAGGAAGGTTACCGCCGCACCATCCACGCCACCTCGGGCACGTTCGACCTGTGCAAGGTGTTGCTGCCCGACAGCGGACACATTCAGGAAGAAGACGCAGCCTTTGCCAACCGGCACAGCTTTTCCAAACACGCGCCGGCCTTGCCGCTCTACACCCGCCAAGACGCACTGGACAGCCTGAGCAGCTTCCATGCCGAGCACATGGGGGTTTGGTTTGAACCCATTCCCGGCTGGAAGGCGCGCTACCAGAGCGCCGGCCACATCCTGGGGGCCGCCAGCTTGCTGCTGGAGGTGGGCGGGCGCCGCATCCTGTTTTCGGGCGATCTGGGGCGGCCAGACGATCCCCTGATGAACCCGCCCGAGCCACCGCCGCAAGCCGACACGGTGCTGATCGAGTCCACCTATGGCAACCGCCAGCACCCGCCGGGCAAACTGTTCGCCGAACTGGGCCCCTTGCTGCACAAGCTGGCCAAGCGCGGCGGGGTGGCGGTGGTTCCGGTGTTTGCCGTGGGCCGCGCGCAGGCGGTGCTGCACACCATTGCCCAGCTCAAGGCGGCGGGCGAATTGCCGCGCAGCCTGCCGATCTTTCTGGACAGCCCGATGGCCATCCACACCACGGCACTCTTTGAGAAGCACATGGGCGAGCACCGCCTGGACCGGGCCGAAGTGCACGCCATGGACCGGGTGGCGACCATGCTGGAAACACCCGATCAGAGCAAATCACTCGCCACACGCCATGGGCCCATGGTGATCCTGGCCGCCAGCGGCATGGCCACGGGCGGTCGCGTGCTGCACCACCTGGCCCAGTACGCGGGCGACCACCGCAACATGATCATCCTCACGGGCTACCAGGCACCAGGCACGCGGGGCGAACGACTGGCCTCTGGACAGTCAAGCATCCGCATCCACGGCCAGGACGTCACCGTGCGGGCCGAAGTGGCGCAGATCGAATCGGCGTCGGCCCATGCCGATGGGGCGCAGGTGCTGGACTGGCTGCACAAAATGCCCAGCGCCCCAGGCCAGGTGTATGTGGTGCACGGCGAGCGCGATGCCTCGGACATGCTGCGTCAGCGCATTGAGCACGAGATCAAATGGCGCGCCGTGGTGCCCGAGCACGGCTCGGTCTGGCCGGCGTGACCCGCGCCACGCAAGGTTTTTGGGTGGCGGCGGCAGCGCGCCCGTGCGCTGACGGACAATAACGGGTTCGATGAAGTTCACACGCCCAAACGCCCCCGCCGCCCCACGCCACCCGCTGCTGCTGACCTTGTTGGTCAGCCTCTGGCTGGTGGCGCTGCCCAATGCCCCACTCTGGCGCCAATTGGCCCAGCTGCCCGAAGTTTCGGGCCTGCGGGGGCTGCTGTTTGGACTGGGTTTTGCCGTTGGCATTGCCGCCTTGACGCAAGCGCTGCTGGCTTTGCTGAACTGGCGCTGGCTGCTCAAGCCCGTGTTGACCGTGTTCCTCTTGAGCGCGGCCAGTGGCACTTACTTCATGTGGAGTTATGGCATCGTCATCGACGACCCCATGATCGTCAACCTGATCCAAACCGACCCGCGCGAAGCCGGTGACCTGCTCAGCTGGCGCATGGCCCTGGCGATCGGGGCGCTGGGCGTGCTGCCGACCTGGTGGCTGTGGCGCCAACCGGTCCGCCCCCTGGGCTGGGGCCGTCGCCTGGGTGGCAACCTGTTGGCCTTCGTCGCCTCGTCGCTGGTGCTGGTGCTCAGCCTGGTGCTGATTTACCAGGATTTCGCCTCGGTCATGCGCAACCACGGCATGCTGCGTTACCTGATCAACCCACTCAACAGCTTTTATGCTGTCGGCCATGTGATGGCCGAGCCACTGACGCGCGAAAACGAGCAATTGCTGCCCATCGGCACCGACGCCCGGCTGGTCACAACCAGCGGCCAGCCGCCTGCAACCTTGTTCGTGGTGTTGGGCGAAACAGCGCGTGCGGGCAATTTCGGCATCAACGGCTATGCGCGGGACACCACGCCACGCCTGGCCAGCGAAGACATCGTCAGCCTGCGCAACGTCTGGTCTTGCGGCACCAGCACTGCGGCTTCTTTGCCCTGCATGTTCTCGCACCTGGGCAAAGAGGCATACGAGGGCCGCAGCGCCAACTTCGAGTCGCTGGTCGATGTCCTGCACCGCGCGGGTCTGGCGGTGCTGTGGGTGGACAACCAGTCGGGTTGCAAAGGGGTGTGTGACCGGGTGCCCAACGTCAGCACCGCCAATCTCAAAATCAGCCCCCATTGCAACGAGGGTGAATGCCACGACGAGGTGATGCTGCAGGTGCTGGAGCAACACCTGGCCGAACTGCCCGCCGAGCGCCGAGCGCGCGGAACGGTGGTGTTCATGCACCAGATGGGCAGCCATGGCCCGGCCTACCACAAGCGTGTGCCGCCGGCCTTCAAGCGCTTCACCCCCGAGTGTGCGAGCAACGCCTTGCAGCAATGCGACCGCCAGCAGGTGGTCAATGCCTACGACAACACCATCGCTTACACCGACCACTTCCTGGCCGAAACGATTGGCTGGCTGAAAAAGCGCCCAGGCCCCTCGGCCATGGTCTATGTGGCCGACCATGGGGAGTCACTGGGCGAGAACAACCTTTACCTGCATGGGCTGCCCTATCTGATCGCGCCCGATGTGCAAAAGCGGGTGCCCTGGATCACCTGGACCTCGGCCGCGTTTGAAGAGCAACGTGGCCTGCGCAAAAGCTGCCTGAAAGCACAGCAGGACCAGGCGCTCAAGCACGACCATTACTTCCATTCGGTGCTGGGCATGGCAGGCGTGCGCGCAGCCGAATACCGGCCCGAACTCGACATTTACACCCACTGCATGGCGCGCTGAACGGCGCCTTCGCACATCGGATGGGTGCGGTGCCGGGGCGGCTCGACGTTTCTGCGAGCCTGAAGTCGCCGCCCCAGCATACCCCGCACCCATGCACCCAGGAACAGCGCCCGCGCCCAGCGGGCTGGGCCTCACATGAAGCGGTCGAGCAATTTGCGCGAATGCTTGTCCAGCACCAGCGGATCGCGGATCAGGTACTGCACCCCATCGGCGTCGCTCACGATCAGGGTCTTGCCCGTCAGGCGGCGGATGTCCTCTTCGCCCTTGAGCATGAAGCGGGCCTCGCCTCGGTCGGTTTGCACTGTCCACACGCTGGGGGTAACCAGACTGCTGACGGCTTTGAGGCGCTGGATCTCGGGCAGAAATTCGCGCTCCTGAATCGCTTCACGCAGCTTGGCCTGCAAGGACAGCGGTGCCTGGTCCAGGCGGTCAAACCAGGCCAGCTCATGGCCTTCGGCGTCCATCACGCCCACGCCTTGCTCTGGTGCCGTGACCGGGTAGGCCCGCACCACCACCACCTGCTCGTGCAACGCACCTTGCGCGTCGGTCCAGTTCCAGCGGCCCAGGGCGTTTCTCTCCAGCATCGCGCTCATGACTTCACCTCTTCGGCTTGTGCTTCACCACCCAGCACCGCGCCTTCGGCTTCGGCCTGGCGCTGCTGTGCCTGGTACAGGCGCCAGTAGGCCCCTTCCACCGCCATGAGCGCGTCATGGCTGCCCTGCTCGACCACCACACCTTTGTCCATGACCACCAGACGGTCAGCCTTGCGCAAGGTAGACAGGCGGTGGGCAATGGCAATGGTGGTGCGCCCACGCACCAGGTTGTCCAGCGCTTTCTGGATTTCCTTTTCGGTTTCGGTGTCCACCGCCGAGGTGGCTTCGTCCAGGATCAGGATGCGCGGGTTGATCAGCAAAGCCCGCGCGATGCTGATGCGCTGGCGTTCGCCACCCGACAGGCCCTGCCCGCGCTCACCCACCAGCGAGTCGTAACCCTGGGGCATGCGCAAGATGAACTCGTGGGCATGGGCAGCGCGCGCGGCGGCAATGATGTCGTCCCGGCTGGCGTCGGGCTTGCCGTAGGCAATGTTGTCGGCGATGGTGCCGAAAAACAGGAACGGCTCTTGCAGCACCAGCCCGATCTGGCTGCGGAAATCGGCGATACGCAGCTGGCGGATGTCGACGCCGTCGAGCTCGATCACGCCGTCCGACACATCGTAGAAGCGGCAGATCAGGTTGACCAGGGTGCTCTTGCCCGAACCGCTGTGGCCCACCAGACCGATCATCTCGCCGGGCGCGATCTCCAGGTCCAGGTTGCGGATCACGGCGCGGTTGCCGTAGCGGAAACCCGCTTCGCGCACCGTGATGCGCCCGGTGACGCGTTCGGGCAAAGTCACAGGCCGCGTGGGCTCGGGCACGCTGGAGACATGGTCCAGGATGTCAAAGATGCGCTTGGCGCCCGAAGCTGCCTTTTGCGTGTGCGAGACGATCCGACTCATCGAATCGAGCCGGGTGTAAAAGCGCCCGATGTAGGCCAGAAAGGCCGTCAACACACCCACCGTGATGCGGTCGTGCGCCACCAGCCAGATGCCAAAGGCCCACACCACCAGCAAGCCGATCTCGGTCATCAGCGCCACCGTGGGGGCAAACAGGGACCAGACGCGGTTGAGCCGGTCATTCACGTTGAGGTTATGGCGGTTGGCTTCGGCAAAGCGCTGGGCTTCCCGCTCTTCCTGCGCAAAAGCCTTGACCACCCGGATGCCCGGAATGGTGTCCGCCAGCACGTTGGTCACTTCGGCCCAGACACGGTCGATCTTTTCGAAACCGGTGCGCAGGCGGTCCCGCACCACATGGATCAGCCAGCCGATGAAGGGCAACGGCAGCAAGGTGATCAGCGCCAACGTGGGGTTGATGGTGAACAGGATGACCGCCGTCATCAGGATCATCAGCACATCGGTGGCGAAGTCGAGCAGGTGCAGCGACAGGAAAATGTTGATCCGGTCGGTTTCGTTGCCGATGCGGGCGATCAGGTCGCCGGTGCGCCGCCCGCCGAAATACTCGAGCGACAGGTTCAGCAGGTGCCGGTAGGTGGTGGTGCGCAGATCAGCGCCAATGCGCTCGGACACCAGCGCCAGGATGTAGGTCTTGGCCCACCCCAGCAGCCAGGCCAGCAAGGCTGCGGCAAACAGCCCCCCCAGGTACATCGCCACCAGTGATTGGTCGATGGGTTGGCCGTTCTGGTAAGGGATCAGCACCTCGTCCATCAGCGGCATGGTCATGTACGGCGGCACCAGGGTGGCCGCAGTCGAAGCCAGCGTGAGAGAAAAACCCAACAACAACTGGTTGCGGTAAGGGCGGCCAAAGCGCCAGAGCTTGAGCAGGGTCCAGGTGGACGGCGGGGTCAGGTCTTCGCGGCCGCAGCGGGTGCACTCCTCGGCGCCGTCTTCCAGGGGGGCCTGGCAGACCGGGCACACGGCGCCGCTCAAGGCGAGCTGCAGCGGACGGCCTTCGTCGTTTTGCTGGGCCACCCAGCGCTCAAGCTGCGTCACCACGCGCTCGGCCTGCGACTGCAGGCCCAGGGTAAAGCGCCAGACCGCCAGGCGCCGGCCTTGCCCGATCAACTCCAGGCTGCCCACCCCCGCATGGTCACTGAGTTGGAGCCTGAAATCGGCCTGCAAGTCCCAGCTTTCCCAGTTTTTTTGCCCCTCGGCACGGGCCAGCAGCCGCCGATCGGTCAAAATAAGCGCGGTTTTATGAAACTTCAGTGTCCCATCGAGGTCAACTTCCAGAAAGGCTGTCGCGTTTTCATCAGACTGAAACAGTGATCGAACCTCCAAAAGCTTGGCTTCCGGGATGACCGGGCGTTGCGCAGAAGGTGTTGTTGGGGTCATGAAATTCAACCTGAAGTCGTCGGGCACACCGCCCGCCGCATGAAATCTTCGAAGAGACAAAAGATCCGTACTGTGCCGACCAAACGCTCCATCCCCGCCAAGGTGAAGCCCATGCCCAACAGCCGAGTCGGCCTTCAGGCCATTGTATCGCCCCACCCCCTTTTCCCATGAGCCACAAGACCATCCAATTCCTGCGCATGACCCACCTGCGTGGACCGAGCATCTGGACCTACGTCCCCGTGATCGAGGCGCTGGTGGACATCGGTGAGCTGGAAGACTTTCCCTCCAACACCCTGCCCGGTTTCAACGAACGCCTCTCCAGCTGGCTGCCCGGCCTGATCGAGCACCGCTGCAGCCCCGGCGTGCGCGGCGGCTTCTTGCAGCGGCTGGAAACCGGCACCTGGCCTGGCCACATCCTGGAACACGTGACCCTGGAACTGCAAACCTTGGCGGGCGCCCCGGACGGCTATGGCCGGGCCCGTGAAGCCGGTCCGCGTGGCGTCTACAAGGTGATCGTCAGCATGCCGCACGAGGAAGTGGGCCGCCAATCGCTGCTGATGGCCCGCGAACTGGTCATGGCAGCCATCGAAGACCGGCCGTTTGACGTGGCCGCTGCCGTCGAGGAACTGACCGACCTGGTGGACAGCCGCTGTGTCGGCCCCAGCACGCAAGCGATTGTGAAGGCTGCGCACGAGCGCAAGATCCCGCACATCCGCCTGAACGCCGGCAACCTGGTTCAGTTCGGCTATGGGGCCGCCCAGCGCCGCATCTGGACCGCGGAGACCGACCGCACCAGCGCCATTGCCGAGGGCATCTCCAAAGACAAGGACCTGACCAAGCAGCTGCTGGCCACCTGCGGCATTCCGGTGCCTGAAGGTCAGGTCGTGGAAAGTCCTGCGCAAGCCTGGGCGGCGGCACAGGACATCGGGGTGCCGGTCTGCGTCAAACCCGGCGATGGCAACCGCGCCCGTGGCGTGTCGCTGGACCTGCGCGAACAGGCCGACGTCGAGGCGGCCTACGCCATTGCCCTGGAGCAAGGCAGCGAAGTCATCGTCGAAAAATTCATCCAGGGCATGGAACACCGCCTGCTGGTGGTGGGCGATCGACTGGTGGCTGCCAGCCGCGGCGAAACCGCCAGCGTGACCGGCGACGGCCAGCACACCCTGCGCGAACTGGTGGACCTGCAGATCAACTCCGACCCGCGCCGTGGCAGCGACGGCAACCTGCCACTGGAAACCGTGCGCCTGCGCCAGGGCAGCCCCGAGGTGCTGGAACTCAAACGCCAGGGCCTGACCCCCGACAGCGTGCCCGAAGCTGGCCGCCAGGTGTTGGTCAAGCGCACCGGCAACATGACCACCGACATCACCGACATCGTGCACCCCGAGGTGGCTGCGCTGGCCATTCTGTCGGCCAAGGTGGTGGGTCTGGACATTGCCGGTGTGGATGTGGTCACCCCCGACATCACCCAGCCGCTGGCCAAGGTCGGTGGCGTGGTGGTCGAGGTCAATGCCGGCCCCAGCCTGCTGATGCACCTCAACCCTGCCGAAGGCACGCCACGCAACGTGGGGCAGGCGATTGCCGAGCACCTGTTCCCGGGCAACGACAAAGGCCGCATTCCAGTGGTGGGCTTCATGGGCGATGGGGACACCACCCGCACCGCCAAGCTCACCGCCTGGCTGCTGCACCTGCACGGCTGGACCACCGGCCTGTCTTGTGCCGATGGCCTCTACCAAAACCAGCGCTGCCTGCAAAAGCAAGGCGGCATGGACTTTGAGCATGCCGAGCGCCTGCTGGTCAACCGCGCCACCCAGGCCGCTGTGTTTGAAACCGACGCGCGCCACCTGCTGACCGAGGGCCTGCCCTACGACCGCTGCCAGGTGGGCATCGTCACCCGCATGCCCAAGGCCACGGGCCTGGAAGACCTGTACGTGGGCGAAGACGAGCGCATGCCCGGCTACCTCCGCACCCAGATCGACGTGGTGCTGCCCACCGGCACCGCCATCCTCAATGCCGAAGACGAACAGGTGGCCGACCTGGCCCAGTACAGCGACGGCAGCGTGATCTTCTACGCCAACAGCGAACAGCACCCGCGTGTGGCCGAACACCGCGCGCACGGCAAGCGGGTCGGTTTCTGGCGCAATGGCGAGCTGGTGCTGGCCGAAGGCCAGCAGGAAACCCAGGTGCTGTCCACCCATCGCCCGGCCGTCAGCAAGCTGCTCAAGGACGGCAAGCTCGCCACCCATGACATTTTGGTGGCCGCCTGCGCCGCCTGGGCACTCGACATCCCGGCCGAACTGATCCGCGCTGGTGTCAAGGGCTACGGCCAAGGCCCCTCTTCTTTCTGATTCGAACGACAGGAACCCCGGTTCATGCAAGTGTCCAGAATTCGCGCCCTGCGCGGCCCCAACCTGTGGAGCCGCCACACGGCCATTGAAGCCATCATCAGCTGCCCCGAAGCCGAACGCACCCTGCCCTCCTCACTGGAGCAGCAACTGCGTCGCACCTTCCCCGCCGTGGGCCCCATCGACGGTGGCCGCTCGGGCACACAAGCCAGCATGGCCCATGCCCTCGAAAAGATCACCCTCGCCTTGCAGGCGCAGGCGGGTTGTCCGGTCACCTTCAGCCGCACCACGCCCACCGAAGAAGCCGGCACCTACCAGGTGGTGGTCGAATACACCGAAGAACCGGTGGGCCGTCTGGCGCTGGATCTGGCCGAGAAGCTTTGCCAGGCAGTGCTGGCGGGCCAGGGTTTTGATGTGGAAGGCGCGATCGCGCAACTGCACGAGCTGGACGAAGACGTGCGCCTGGGCCCATCGACCGGCTGCATCGTCGATGCGGCGGTGGCACGCGGCATCCCCTACCGTCGCCTGACCCAAGGCAGCATGGTGCAGTTTGGCTGGGGCTCCAAGCAACGCCGCATCCAGGCCGCAGAGATCGATTCGACCAGCGCCATCGCCGAATCCATCGCCCAGGACAAGGACCTGACCAAGCAGCTGCTGCATGCGGCGGGCGTGCCCGTGCCCTGGGGCCGACCGGTCCATTCGGTCGAAGATGCCTGGCAACTGGCACAAGAGATCGGTCTGCCGGTCGTGGTGAAACCGCAAGACGGCAACCAGGGCAAGGGCGTAACGGTGAACATCACCGAACGCACCGCCTTCGATGCCGCCTATGAAACCGCCGAGCGCTACGGCACCGTGATGGTCGAGAAATTCCTGCCGGGCCAGGACTACCGCCTGCTCGTGGTTGGCCACAAGCTGGTGGCCGCTGCGCGCCGCGAGCCGCCTCTGGTGGTGGGCGACGGCGTGCACACGGTGCGCCAGCTGGTGGACCTGGTCAACGCCGACCCGCGCCGTGGCGAGGGGCATGCCACCTCGCTCACCAAGATCCGCTTTGACGACATCGCCATTGGCCGCTTGCAGGCCCAGGGCCTGGAGCCTGAATCGGTGCCCGAAAAAGGCCACCGCGTCATCCTGCGCAACAACGCCAACCTGTCCACCGGCGGCACCGCCACCGATGTGACCGACGACGTGCACCCCGAAGTGGCCGCACGCGTGATCGAGGCCGCACGCATGGTGGGCCTGGACATTTGCGGTGTGGACGTGGTGTGCGAGTCGGTGCTGCGCCCGCTCGAAGAACAAAGCGGCGGCATCGTCGAGGTCAATGCCGCACCGGGCCTGCGCATGCACATCAGCCCGTCCTACGGCAAAGGCCGCGATGTGGGCCAGGCGGCCATCGATCTGGTCTTCCCGGACGGCGACAACGGTCGCATCCCGGTGATCGCCGTGACCGGCACCAACGGAAAAACCACCACTGTGCGCCTGACCGCGCACCTGATCCGCGCACAGGGCCTGCGCGTGGGCATGACCAACACCGATGGTGTTTACGTCAATGGCCGTCAGACCGACTCGGGCGACTGCAGCGGCCCGCGCAGCGCGCGCAATGTGCTGATGCACCCTGAAGTCGACGCCGCCGTGTTCGAGACCGCACGCGGCGGCCTGCTGCGCGAAGGCCTGGCTTTCGACCGCTGCAAAGTGGCGGTGGTTACCAACATGGGGGCGGGCGACCACCTGGGTCTGAACTACATCACCACGCTGGAAGACCTGTCGGTCCTCAAGCGTGTCATCGTGCTCAACGTCGAACCCGACGGCATGGCGGTGCTCAACGCCGCCGACCCTGCCGTGGCGGCCATGGCCCCCCACTGCCCTGGCGACGTGACCTTTTTCGCGCTCGACCCCAACCAGCCCACACTGGCCACACAACGCGCCCAGGGCAAGCGTGTGGTCTATGTGGACAACGGCGCCATCGTGGCGCAAAAGGGCAAGCAAAGCTTCCGCATCCCGCTGTCGCAAGTGCCCCTGACGCGCCATGGCCAGATCGGCTTTCAGACCGAGAACGTGCTGGCTGCGGTGGGCGCGGCATGGGCGGTGGATGTGCACTGGGATGCGATCGCACAAGGCCTGTCCACCTTCATCAGCGATGTGCAGGGCGTGCCCGGCCGCTTCAATGTGTTCGACTACCGTGGCGCCACCTTGATTGCCGACTACGGCCACAACCCGGACGCCATCCAGGCCCTGGTCAATGCGGTCGAGAACATGCCCGCCAAAAAACGGGTGGTGGTCATCAGCGGTGCGGGCGACCGGCGCGATGAAGACATCCGCGACCAGACCCGCATCCTGGGGGCCTCGTTCGACGAAGTTTTGCTGTACCAGGACGCCTGCCAACGTGGGCGCGCCGATGGCGAGGTCGTGGCCTTGCTGCGCGAGGGCCTGGAGGGTGCCAGCTGCACCCGGCACATCGAATCCATCCAAGGCGAATTCAACGCCATCGACACCGCGCTGGCCCGCTTGTCGGGGGGTGATCTGTGCCTGATCCTGATCGACCAGGTCGAAGAAGCCCTGGCTTACATCAACGAGAAAGTGCGCTCAGCCTGAGTTGGCGCCCCAATGCATGGCCAGAGCGCAACTGGCCATGAACACCCCTACCCAAAAAAGCCAGTGACGCCAGTCCTGGCTTTTTTGCTCGGTCAAGCGGTGCAAGCCCAGCGCTGCCAGCACCGACACAGCCAGGGTTAACAGCATGCCGACGCCGTTCCAAAACACGGATTGCGGCCACCAATGTGTCACGGCCGCACTGACCGCCAGCATCACGGCGTAGTGGATGACGAACACAGAGTACGACACTCGGGCCAGCAAGCTCACCGCTGCGCGCCAGCGGCTGGGCAGCTCGGTCGACTGCAACCAAACCTGCGGTGCAGCCGCGAGCACGACGGCCAAGCTCCATGAAGTGGCGATGCGCAGCCGCGCATCCACCCACAGGGCCAGCAGCCCCATGCCCGCCAAAATCACCCAACCCTTGGCCGGACGGCGGCTGCGGCGAGTCCGGTAAGCCAGCCATCCCATGCCGTAAGCACCAAAAAAATACACCCCATAAAGGTCCAGGTCGGCATGGAGGTTCCAGTAAAGCAAGGACAGCAGGGTCAGGCCCACAAAAACCTGCACGCGCAGCGCTTCGGCCCGCCAGCCCGGATGCCAACGCACCCATTGGCTCACGCTCCACAAAGCGAGCAGGGTCAGCAGGTACAACTGGAAGTCGATCGCGACATACCAGACCCCGGCCGACAGGGCCTCCATGTCCAGCACGTGCTGCAGAAAAAACACATGGGCCAGGGCCTGTGGCCAATCTGGCGTCCCCGACAGCGAGGGGTGCTGGAAATCGTTGCGAATCGCCTCGGTGACCAGCACCGCCAGGCTCAGCGCTGCCAACAGGGGCAAGGCCAACCGCAGGTAGCGCCGCCAGGCAAAGGTGAGCAACTGGCGCAGGCTGAACTCGGGACGCTTGGCAAAGCTGGCAGCCGTCAGGTAACCCGAACAGACCAAAAACAGCTGCACGGCGAGGCGCCCATGATCGGCCAGCCAGCCGATGGGCCCGGGCCAATGCCGCGCGACCACATCCGACATGGGGCCGTAAAAGGCCAGATGGTGCAAGACGATGAGCAGGCAGCCGACCGCCTTGAACAGGTCCAGCAAAAAAGAACGCCCTGACGGGCGCTCTTGGGGGGATGGAGATGAAAGTTCGTGCGTGGCCATCACAGATGGAGGCGAGCCCGTGCCTCCTGGTATTCCTTCTTGAGCTGGGCAATCCGCTGGGCCACCGGCACCACCGAGGTGATCGCGCCAATGCCTTGTCCGCAGCCCCAGATGTCTTTCCAGGCTTTCTTGGCATCGCCTCCGAAATTCATCTTGCTGGGGTCGGATTCTGGCAGATTCGCAGGGTCCAGGCCGGCCGCGCGGATCGACGGCGCCAGGTAGTTGCCATGCACGCCTGTGAACAGGTTGCTGTAGACCACATCGTCGGAGTTGCACTCCACGATGGCTTGTTTGTAGGCGTCCACGGCGCGCGCCTCTTCGGTGGCGATGAAGGCCGAACCGATGTAGGCGAAATCGGCCCCCATGGCCTGAGCGGCCAGGATGGCCCCCCCGCTGGCGATCGAGCCAGACAGGGCCACCGGGCCGTCGAACCACTGGCGAATTTCCTGGATCAGTGCAAACGGGCTCTTGGTCCCTGCATGCCCACCAGCACCAGCCGCCACGGCGATCAGGCCATCGGCGCCTTTTTCGATCGCCTTGTGGGCAAACTTGTTGTTGATGATGTCGTGCAACACCACCCCCCCGTAGCTGTGCGCGGCCTGGTTGATTTCTTCACGCGCGCCCAGCGAGGTGATGATGACCGGCACCTTGTATTTGGCGCACAACTGCATGTCGTGTTCCAGGCGGTCGTTGCTCTTGTGCACGATCTGGTTGATCGCAAACGGCGCCGCAGGCTGGTCAGGGTGGGCCTGGTTGTAGGCGGCCAGGGTTTCGGTGATCTCGGCCAGCCACTCGTCCAGTTGCGAGGCCGGACGGGCATTGAGCGCCGGCATGGAACCGATCACGCCGGCCTTGCATTGCTCAATCACCAGCTTGGGGTTGCTGATGATGAACAGCGGCGAGGCGATGACGGGAAATTTCTGGGCGGCCAGGACCGGTGGCAGTTTGGACATGGTGTCTCCTCAATCGAGAGATTCATTGTGTGCGCGGGCGCACCGCGCGTCTGTCGAAACAGCGACAGACGCGCAGGCCCTGCGCATCAGAAGGCGTCAAGCGGCAGGGCCGTCACGCTGTCCGCACCTTCGACGATGCTGTCGCGCATGCCGGGCACCTTCGACAGGATGTGGTCACCATAGAAGCGGGCCGTCGTGACCTTGGCGGCCATGAAGGCGGCGTCCTGCGCCTGAGCTTCGGGCGTGAGCGCCACGAGCAAGGCACGGCCCATCTGCCAGCCGGCCACCAGGTTGCCGGTGAGCATCAGGTAGGGCACGCTGCCCGAGAAGGCGGCGTTCGGGTTGCTCTTGGTGTTGGCGGCGATGAAGTCCACCACGTCGACGAAGGCCTCGCGCGCGGCTTTGAGGCGCTTGGCCAGGGCCTGGGCGTCGGCATTGGGCGAAGCCGCCAGTTCGGCCTCGGTCTTGGCGATCTGCGCGGCGATGCTCTTGGCGCCGGCACCGCCGTCGCGCGAGGTTTTGCGGCCCACCAGGTCGTTGGCCTGGATCGCGGTCGTGCCTTCGTAGATGGTCAGGATCTTGGCGTCGCGGTAGTACTGCGCACAGCCGGTTTCCTCGATGAAACCCATGCCGCCGTGCACCTGCACGCCCAGGCTGGCCACATCGATGCTCATCTCGGTGCTGTAACCCTTGACCAGCGGCACCAGGAATTCATAGAAGGCCTGGTTGTCCTGGCGCACCTCGGCGTCGGGGTGGTGGTGTGCCGCGTCGTAGGCGGCAGCGGCCACGGTGGCCATGGCGCGGCAGCCTTCGGTGTAGGCACGCATGGTCATGAGCATGCGGCGCACGTCCGGGTGGTGGATGATGGGGCCGGCGGTCTTGAGGCTGCCGTCCACCGGGCGGCTTTGTACGCGGTCACGGGCGTACTGCACGGCCTTTTGGTAGGCACGCTCGGCCGTGGCGATGCCCTGCACGCCCACGGCATAACGGGCGGCGTTCATCATGATGAACATGTATTCGAGGCCGCGGTTTTCCTCGCCCACCAGGTAACCGATGGCGCCGCCGTGATCGCCGTACTGCAGCACCGCCGTGGGGCTGGCCTTGATGCCCATCTTGTGCTCGATGCTCACGCAGTAAACGTCGTTGCGCTCACCCAGCGAGCCGTCGTTGTTCACCATGAACTTGGGCACCACGAACAGGCTGATGCCCTTCACCCCTTCGGGTGCGCCTTGCACGCGGGCCAGCACCAGGTGGATGATGTTGTCGGCCATGTCGTGCTCACCGTAGGTGATGAAGATCTTGGTGCCGAACACTTTGTAGGTGCC